>Ga0194060_10002600_pt1 | contig 12850 bp, 11 predicted proteins | sample SepL225m_MetaG_FD_163427 | JGI IMG/M metagenome (GOLD analysis project Ga0194060, IMG submission 163427) | Anoxic zone freshwater microbial communities from boreal shield lake in IISD Experimental Lakes Area, Ontario, Canada - Sep2016-L222-5m | ecosystem: Environmental > Aquatic > Freshwater >... | reverse complement strand
ATCGCGGCTCCCAGATGGCAAAGTCAATCATGGGGGTACTTTTCTGTGATTACCGATTGCTGATTGTAAACGGGCTGCCACTCAAATGGCAACTACTCCACAGGGGATAGCAAAACCTTTCCGCCCTGCGCTGTTCCGCATGCTACCATAGGCGCGGTATACTTCATGCGAATGGAGCAAAGTGCTATGGAAACATCTTCCGTCTCGCCGCATATGCGGGATACATCCGCCAGCATTAATGATAATCGCCTCAAGATCCTTGAGGCGACAATGAAGCGGAACCAGTATCGCCCGGATGCACTGATCGAGGTGCTGCACAAAGCCCAGGAGTTGTTCGGATTTCTCTCACCCACGCTGCTCATCTCGGTTGCCCGCAGCCTTCACCTGCCGCCAAGCCGTGTCTATGGCGTGGCCACCTTCTACCACTTCTTCTCACTCGCGCCCCAGGGCGAACATACCTGCACGATCTGCTTGGGTACCGCTTGCTACGTGCGTGGCGCGAACAACCTTATGGTTGCCGCTGAGGGCGCAATTGGCGTAAGCGCTGGCAAGACCACCGCCGACGGCACATTCTCGCTGGCTAGCGCACGCTGCCTGGGTGCCTGCGGCATTGCCCCCGCTGTGATCGTTGACGGGGTGGTGGCCGGGAATGTCACGCCTCGTGATCTTTCGGCGCGACTCGTCGCTCTGCTGGCGAGCCCTTCAAAAGACGAATCGCGCACATAACGGCGGATTCGCTGCGCGTTATCGCAAGCATAACGAACGATAGTGAGGGTACTCCCGATATGGATCTTCACGAGCTTCAGCAGATCGCCCGACGTGAGCGCGAGCGGCGTCGGCGTATCCGCATCCACTGCTGCACGTCCTTGGGTTGTCATGCCTCCAACGCCATCGAAATCAAGCGTCGCCTGGAGGAAGCCGTCATTGCGGCGGGCCTAGAGGGTGAAATCGAGGTAGCCGGCGTCGGTTGTATGGGTTTCTGCGGTCATGGGCCGATGGTCGAGATTGACCCGGAAAATATCCTTTACGAGTACGTGTCTCCCGACGACGCGCCAAGTATTGTCGCCTCCATCCACGGCGGCGCGTGTACGGCTGGGCGCGGGGACAAGAATCACCCCTTCTTCGCCCGCCAGTACCCGATTGTGCGCAAGAACGGCGGCAAAATTGACCCGGAGCGGATCGAGGAGTATATCGCCGCTGGGGGTTATCGCTCACTCTACCGGGCGATCAACGAAATGACTCCGGCAGAAGTGATTGATGAGATTACCCGCAGCGGGCTGCGCGGGCGCGGTGGCGCAGGCTATCCCACCGGCCTGAAGTGGGCTACTGTGGCGAAGAGTCGCGGCGACCGTAGGTTTGTGGTCTGTAACGGGGACGAGGGCGACCCTGGCGCGTTTATGGATCGCAGTGTACTGGAGAGTGACCCGCATCTGGTGCTGGAGGGGATGAGCATTGCTGCCTACGCCGTGGGTGCCGACCAGGGCTATGTCTATGTGCGCGGCGAGTACCCCCTGGCGATTGAGCGGCTCCAAAAGGCAATTAACCAAGCGAAGAAGCATAGCCTGCTCGGCAGCCAGATCTTCGATAGCGCCCTCGATTTCCGCGTGGACATCCGCGTCGGTGCGGGAGCCTTTGTCTGTGGCGAGGAGACGGCCTTGATCGCGAGCATTGAGGGCGGACGGGGCCAGCCTCGCCCGCGCCCACCCTACCCGGCAGAGAGCGGGCTGTGGGGCAAACCGACTCTGATCAATAATGTCGAGACCTTCGCCAACATCGCGTCAATCATCGAGCGCGGTTCGGCCTGGTATTCCGGCATTGGCACCGAGTCCAGCAGGGGAACCAAAGTCTTTGCCCTTACCGGCAAGATCTGCAATACCGGCTTGGTCGAGGTACCTATGGGCATGACCCTGCGCGAGATCGTAGAAGGACTGGGCGGTGGTGCCCCTGACGGCGGCACGGTTAAGGCGGTGCAGACCGGCGGCCCCTCGGGCGGCTGTATTCCGGCGAGCCTCTTCGATACCCCCGTAGACTACGAGTCGCTGGCGAAGGTTGGCTCGATCATGGGTTCCGGCGGCATGGTGGTGATGGACGAGGCGACCAATATGGTCGAATTGGCTAAGTTCTACATGGAATTTTGCATGGACGAGTCCTGCGGCAAATGTATTCCATGCCGTGTGGGCACCGTGCAGATTTATCGCCTGCTGGAGAAGATTACCGCTGGTGAGGCGACCCCCGCCGACGTCGATCAATTGCGCGCTCTCTGCCAGCTTGTGCGCGACACCAGCCTCTGCGGTCTTGGCCAATCGGCACCCAATCCGGTCATCAGCACGCTCAAGTATTTCCCCGAGGAGTACGACGCGCTCATCAAGCCGTGAGGGTGCGGCAGCGTGAGGATGTTTCCAGACCGGAGATAGGCGCTCATCACGCCGTAAGGGCGCAGCAGCGTAAGGACGTTCCCAGACCGGGAGATAGGCGCTCGCTGCTGCGCCCCAACGGGCTACCGATAAAAGAAGAGGAGCAGCCGTGGCTGCGAAAACACTTAAAATCAACGGCACCATGATCAGCGCCCGTGAGGGCGAGAGCATCCTGGAAGCCGCACGCGACTCCGGCGTCTCCATCCCAACCCTCTGCCACCTGGACGGGCTCTCGGATGTGGGTGCATGTCGGCTCTGTATTGTTGATGTTGGCGGGCGACTACGTCCCGCTTGCACAACGGCTGTCGCCGAAGGGATGGACATCCAGACCAACACCGAGCAACTGCGGGCCTATCGCCGCCAGATCGTCGAGTTGCTCTTCGCGGAGCGTGGCCACGTCTGCGCGGTGTGCGTGGCCAGCGGACATTGCGAACTCCAGAATTTGGCCGTCTCGCTGGGTATGGATCATGTGCGCTACGACTACCTCGCGCCCACATGTACGGTGGACATCAGCCACCAACGCTTCGGGATTGACCACAACCGCTGCGTCCTCTGCACGCGCTGTGTACGGGCTTGCGATGAGGTTGAGGGTGTCCATACGTGGGATATCTCCGGTCGTGGCACCTCGGCACGTATCATCAGCGACCTCAACCAGCCCTGGGGCGACGCCGAGAGTTGCACCTCGTGCGGCAAGTGCCTGCTGGCATGCCCAACCGGTGCCCTCTTCCAGCGCGGTTCCACCGTCGCCGAGATGGAACACGCATCTGGCAGGATCGCCGTGATCGTCGAGTCGCGCCGGGTGCGCGGGTAGTGAGGATACAATGAGCGATACCCCCAAAATCAAACTAGCAACTGTCTGGCTGGGCGGTTGCTCGGGCTGCCATATGTCATTGCTCGATCTGGACGAGTGGCTGATTGACCTGGCTGCTCACGTGGATCTGGTGTACAGTCCCATCGCCGACATCAAGGTCTTCCCCGAGGGGGTGGATCTGGCTCTCGTTGAGGGTGCCATTGCCAGCGACGAGCATATGGAGATTATCCATACGGTGCGGCGCAACAGCACGCTGCTGGTCTCGCTCGGTGACTGCGCCGTGACCGGGAACGTCACCGCTTTGCGCAACCCCTTGGGCGAAGCTGGATTGACGCTCCAGCAGATTTACGTTGATCACGGCGACCCACGCGGAATCATCCCGGCTGAGCCGGGGATCGTGCCGGTGCTGCTCGATAAGGTCGTGCCCGTACACGCCGTGGTGGCGGTAGACTACTTCCTACCGGGGTGCCCGCCGCCCGCCCCACGCATCCGCGCACTGTTGGAGGCACTGCTCGCTGGCCGGATTCCCACCGCCGAGGGTGCGAAGATGCTGCGATTTGGATAGGGGGTTTTTTATGAGCCAGCGTGTTGTGATTGATCCGGTGACCCGCATTGAGGGCCACGCCAAGATAAGTATTTACCTAGACGATGCGGGTGAGGTGAGCGACGCCCGCTTTCATGTGACCGAGTTTCGTGGATTTGAGCGATTCTGCGAGGGGCGGCCTTTCTGGGAAATGCCCGCGATCACGGCGCGTATCTGCGGGATCTGCCCCGTAAGCCACCTGATGGCGTCGGCAAAAGCAGGTGACGGCATCCTGGCCGTGGACATCCCGCCAGCGGCGGAGAAACTGCGCCGCCTGATGAATCTCGCCCAGATTGTTCAGTCTCACGCCCTAAGCTTCTTCCACCTGAGCGCGCCGGATCTGTTGCTCGGCTTCGACAGCGACCCGGCCCAGCGCAACGTCTTTGGCCTGATCGCCGCCGCCCCCGACCTAGCCCGCAGCGGTATCCGGCTGCGCCAGTTTGGCCAGGAGATCATCGAACATCTCGGCGGGCGCAAGATCCACCCGGCATGGTCGGTGCCGGGCGGCGTGCGGGCGGGCCTGTCGGATGCCTCGCGCACGGCGATCCGCGAAAAGTTACCAGAAGCTTTTTCCACCGCCAGGAGCGCTATCGGCCACTTCAAGACCATGCTCGACAAACATCGTGACGAGGCCGTCAGCTTTGGCTCCTTCGACAGCCTCTTCCTGGGACTCGTCGGCGACGACGGCTCGTGGGAACACTACGGTGGCAAAATGCGCGTGGTGGACTCAACGGGGGCCATTCTGGAGGATCATGTTGAGGCGGGACGCTACCAGGAAATCATTGGCGAAGCGGTGGAGCCGTGGAGCTACCTGAAATTCCCCTACTACAAGCCACGTGGCTACCCTGACGGCATGTACCGGGTTGGGCCGCTAGCCCGGATCAATGTCTGTCGCTCCTTCGGCTCGCCACAGGCCGACGATGAACTGATTGAACTCCGTCAGCGCGGCGGGTCAACGATCAAGGCCAGCTTCCTCTACCATTACGCCCGCTTGGTGGAAATCCTCGGCTCCCTGGAGCGGATTGCCCTTCTGCTCGACGACCCCGACCTGCACTCCAAACGGCTGCGTGCCGACGCCGGCGTGAACCGACTGGAGTCGGTGGGAGTGAGCGAGGCTCCGCGTGGCACCCTTATTCACCACTACCATGTGGACGAGGACGGCCTGATTACCCGTGTAAACCTGATTATCGCCACCGGACAGAATAATCTGGCCATGAATCGAACCGTAGCCCAGATCGCCCGCCGTTTCGTGCGCGGCCCGAAGATCGCCGAGGGCATGCTCAACCGGGTCGAGGCGGGCATTCGCTGCTTCGATCCCTGCCTAAGCTGCTCGACCCACGCGATGGGCCAGATGCCACTTGAGGTGAGTTTGTTCGCCTCCGACGGGGCGCTGCTCGATACGGTGGCACGGTGAGATTGCAGATTGCGGATTGCGGATTGCAGATTGGCACAGGGCGGAGAGAGAAACGCACGCTTCGATGGCGGAAAAAATCCACAATCCACAATCCACAATCGTCATCGGTTACGGTAGCACCCTACGCGGCGACGACGCTGCTGGCCCACGGGTGGTGGCGGCGGTGGCCCGCTGGGAACTTCCCGGCCTGCGCGCTATCGCCGTCCACCAGCTTACGCCTGAGTTGGCCGAGCCGCTGTCGCAGGCGGGCATGGCGATCTTTGTGGATGCCCGTGTGGGCGGGGGCGGGGTGCGCCTGCACCCCCTGCGCCCGACCGATAGGCTATCGGCCCTCGACGTACACATCGGCGACCCGGCGACACTCCTGGCCCTTGCGCATGCTCTCTACGGTCGCGCTCCCCGTGCTTGGCTGATCACCCTTCCCGCCCATAGCTTTGAGCTAGGTACATCGCTCTCGCCCCTCACCCGTCGCTCCCTGGCCGTCGCACGGCGGCGCATCCGCACGCTCTTAAAGAGGAAACATCGCCGATCTCGACTTTCCTAACAGCTCTCACCGTAGTAGAATGGTGCGAATCTGTAAAGATTTTCCTATCGTTCGTAGTAACAGGAGTATAAAATCATGAAGCGATCAAAGAATAGGCCGTTGGTCGTGAGCCTACTGGTGGGGACACTGGTGGTCGCAGGGGTGGGGCTAGCGCTCATCCAGACTCCCCGAGGTGCGGCCCAGAGCGAGGAAGTGCTGCTGAGGTATCCGGACTATCCACCCACGCCGACAATTGGCCCCAACCCGACCTTGCCGCCACAACTGGCGGGAGCGAGTACGATCCTGGCTCAAAGCGACTTTGCAGATGCGAGCGCCCTGCGTAGCTGGGAGTTTGTTGATCAGTCCTTTGTCATCGCGGGTGCCGAAGGGCAGTGGGCGGTGGCGGATGGACGACTAGCACAGGACTACGCGGGGCTGGTGCGTGACCGCTCGACCCATGAGGTGGCTGCGCTCACCGGCGATCCGGCATGGCTCGACTACACAGTGCACATGAGCTTCTACGACGAGTTTAATGGGACGGCGGGCGTGATTGCGCGCTACACGGGGAGCGACCCGACCACGGCGAGCTACTACCGCATCCGGGCGCTGACCAGTACGTTCTCGGCGACACCGAAGCTGGTACTGGAGCGGGTGGATCAGGGCGTAACCCATGCGCTGGTCGAGATCAACGGGCCAGGGTTCACATCGCGGATCTGGCACACGCTGGGGCTGACGGTGCGTGGAAGCAGCCTACAGGCGACCCTGGATGGACAGGTGGTGGCGGAGGCCACTGACAGTACACCGCTACCCGCCGGACGGGCTGGCATCTACACCCGCGCCAGCGGTGGCATCCTCTTCGATGATTTTGTCGTCACAACGCCATAACTCGATACCTCTGTATCCTGATGCCTGGAGAGAAAAATATGCGGCGACTTCCTCTCATGCTTAGCATGATCTGCGCAATCGTGCTATCAACGTGTGTTGTTCCGGCGAGCGCTCAGACCTCGACCACACCGAAACTGCTTAAAGAAATAGACATTGGTGACTCGGCAGCCAGCAAGTTTGCAAACGTCACTGTCTCAGGACAGACGGTCTTCATCGGCAGCGGGGCGAAACCCGGCGGAACTGACACCCATGCGTACGTGTGGTCATTTGCTGAGCAAGCCGCGAGTATCGGCCCGGGTCAGGATCTTGGGTTAGCCCCCGGACAGACCGACTACTCCTCGGTGGCAGTGGCCACGGCACCCGATGGGACGATATATGCGGTCTGGAGCAGTTTTATCGATCGCTCACTCTCGATACGTCACCGTGATAGCAACGGCACGTGGGGGGCACGACGTATCATTGATTCGGGGAGTGGTTCGTACTTCTTCTACCCGAAGGTGGCGGTCAATAGCCTCGGCCAAGTCTTCGTCATTTGGGGAATAGACAAGAATATTCCGCTGTCCCTCGTGATCTCCAACGACCAGGGGGTCTCTTGGTCGTCGAAATACACGACTTCCATAGGGATCTATAACCGGAGTACATCAATTGCCGCCGGGCCGAACGGCCAGGTCGTGATTGGGTTTACGACCGCCAACGTTGCTCCGGCCGTGGCGATCTGGACGGGATCGGAGCTGACCACGGAGGTACTCAGCGGCACGAATACCGGGGCGCAGCCGGGTGTCTCGATTGGGCCAGACAGCAAGATCTACGCGGCATGGCGTGGCGCGACCAAAACTGGCGCGACCTCGGGTGTCTTCTACGCGGAGCGTCAGGGCGCAAACAATTGGACACTACCGGAGCAACAGCAACTGCGCGAGGGTAATGTATCGAATACGGTCAATGTGGTCGTTGATGGCGCGGGTTCTGTGCATTTGGCCTGGAATATGGTTGTTGACGTTCCCCGATTCTTCTACTCGATCCGTCAGGCGGGCCAGGCGCAGTTCAGCACGGCGGTCACCACAAATGTGTCGAATATCTACACCTCGCATTTTGCGCTCAGCCCATCTGGCGCATTTGTCCATGCGGCGTTGGAGAAATTCACAGGAAACGAGTCATCCCTCACCTACGCCCGATTCTCTGGTTCATCTGTGGAAGTCGCCAAACCCACGGCAGCACCAAAGATCAATGATGACGCCCAGACCATTAAACTGCCGAGTCCGCCGGCCACCGTTTCTGTGGGTTTCATTGGTGTGAGCGGCTCCCCAACGGAAATTCGCTGGCGCTGGGGTAGCGAACCCACCGATACGGAGTACAACTCGGTTGGCACGGCGGGTTGGCAGACATTTTCTCCCACAACCACGTTGACCATTGCTATCCCCAGTACGGTGTCGAGTACCGCCACATGTCTCCCTGTGCGGCTCTACACGCAGGTGCGGACAGCAACTCAGGTGACAGGGCTGGCACAGTTTGACGATGTGGTTCTTGATACCGGAGTGACAGCAGCGGTCAGAATCACCAACCCTCACCTGCGGCAGGTCAATCTCGGCTCCGGTAATGGTGCGAGTGATGGCGATCCTACCTACACTCGTGATCCGTTGGTCTATGTGGAGGCTTACGGAATTAATGAGTGTAGTGGCCTGAAGGAGTTGGCGTTCACTTCGAGTACGCCGATCACGGTCACCGTGAGTAACAATTCCTTCGCGAGTGTGATGCCCTTCCCTGGGACCCTCGTAGCAGGCAGTAATACGGTGACGGTGAACCTCACCGATAAGGTCGGCAATAGCCAGAATTACACCCAGACTCTGACCTATGACACAACTCCGCCGGTTCTGGATGTTGCCTCGCCCGGAACGGTGAGCGCCACAGCGAACCTGAGCGATACGATTCTTTCCTCGCTTCAGTTCTCGAACATCACTGTAACGGATACGGGAGGCTATCCGGGCCGTGGATTCTGGGGCGTCTGGTTGGCAAATAGCCGCACGCCGGTGACGAATCCGAGTACCGACACCAACCTGATCTGGACTCCCGTGGCTGTACCCGGTACGGATAAGTCGTTTACGATCAGCAACTGGAGCATGGCCACCGGGATACCGTCTGCCGATCGGACTGCGGGGGACTACACGATCTACGCACGCTTCCTTGACGGTGCGGGCAACCCCACCTCAGGTGTCATATCAACGACGCTAAACCTGAGCGCGATAACGGAGCCGAAGGTTAATCTGCCGTTCGTGAGACGATAAAACCTCTATGATCTCTGAACCGACGGCCCCAGACACGTCCGGGCAAAGCCCTGGTGTCTGGGGTCGCTTGTTGGTCGGCCTTGCTGGCCGTATGATCGGGCCATGGGTGATTTTGGGAGTCTTCCTGATCCTGATACCGATCAGTTTGCCCCGTGTAGCCCTGAGCGATGAGGTGCAGTATTACGCCTACCTGCGCTCAGTCTACTTTGATCACGACCTGGATTTTCGCAACGAGTATATCCACTTCGCCGAGGAGGGCCGTCGCTTCGGCGATGAGGCTGTGGCCAACGCCCTGCTGCGCACGGATGCGGCAAACCCGAATCCCGTCACTGGCCTGCTGCGCAACGTGGCTCCGGTGGGATCGGCGATCCTGTGGGCACCGGGGTTTGCTCTGGCCGATCTTGGTGTGGTGATCGCCAATGCGTTTGGCGCTACCATCCCACGGGATGGCTATAGCAGACCCTATATTGTCGCCGTCTGCGCACTGTCGGCGCTCTATAGCCTGACCGGACTCCAGCTCACCTATCGTCTGGCGCGCCGCTACGCGGGCGATTTTGCCGCGACCCTGGCGACCCTGACGGTATTTCTGGCCTCGCCGTTGGTGTTCTATACCTACATTGCGATGCCCTGGTCGCACGCGAATGGCTTCTTCCTCTTTGCGCTCTTCCTCACGGTGTGGATGCGCGGGCGAGATCGCGAGCGGGGAGTAGGCACCTGGGTGCTGCTCGGCATCATCGGTGGCCTGATGCTCACAACCCGCGAGCAACTGGGACTCTTCCTGATCATACCGGGCCTGGAGGCGATAGGAGAGTATGGGAGGAAGCTGCGCGGGCGGGATTGGCTGGGAGCCTGGTGGCTGCTGCTGCGCCATCAGGTATTTCTTGGCACCCTGCTGCTGACGATCACCCCGCAGTTGCTCACCTACCAGATCCTCAACGGGCGTCCCGGCCCCGCATCCACCGTGGCCGGTAAACTCAACTGGGCCAGCCCCCACTTTTTTGATACCTTAATTGACCCGGCCCACGGAGCTTTCCTTTGGAGTCCGGTGCTGGCAATCGGGCTGATTGGCTTAATCTGGCTTGGTCGCCGCGATCTCGCGCTGGCCGGGATGGGTCTGGCCGCCTTTATCGCTCAGACCTACATTAACGGCGCGTTTGGCACCACATGGCATCTCAGCGGCTCATTTGGCTTTCGGCGACTGATCGAGTGTACGCCGATCATTGTGCTTGGTCTGGCAGCTCTTGTTGAGTACCTGCGCCCGCGTGTGGGTGTCTGGCCCCTGCTGATCATCGCGCTCCTGCTAATTTATTGGAACGTGGGACTGATCGCCCAGTGGACAATCATTCGCAGGGCGGAGGGATTTCGCCTCGGGCTGATCTGGGATCGTATGCTCTATTACCAATTTATTGAAGTACCCGGACAGGTATTCACAAAGATTCACGACCTGCTCTTTAACCGCTGCAAGCTGACGACGAACCAGACATGTTAGGGAACGAGGGAAGATTTCCGCATCAGAGAGCGTTCAGCTCCCCCTCTTCCGTTCTGGGAGAGGGGGCTGGGGGGTGAGGGCTGAGCGGCGACAAACGGTCAAGTACCTATGAATCTTGTCTGATGGTACAATTGGGAGGCAGAGGTAGATCAACACGAGGAAAACGACGTGAGCCAATTTCTTATTCGGACGCTCGCCGCGCTTGTGGTGGTCGTCATACTGATGGTGCAGGCCAGCCGGGTACCCACTCATTCATCGCGCCGCCGCGCCTTCGGCCTGGGGGCAGCGGCCTTTGTCATGTTCGCTATTGGCAACGGCATGTCTGCCTTTGGCCTGGGCGGGCAGGCAAACATGGTTACGAGCATGATCGGGGCGATGCTGATTGGAATCAGTCTGCTGACACTGACGCGGGCCTACCAGGGTGGCGAGATGAACGACAAAATGCGCCGCGCCCGCGAGATGGTGGCGGAGGAGCGGGCACGCACGCAGGAGAGGCTGCGCCGAAAACATGAGGAGGAGCGATGACCAGCACGGATCTGAACCAGATTGGCCAACAGGCCAAGGCAGCAGCGCGACATCTAGCCCGCTTGGGCCGGGCCGAGAAGGATGCCGCCCTCCTGGCAATTGCTGCTGCGCTGACCGAGCATCAGGACGAGATCCTGGCCGCTAACGCCGAGGATGTGGCCGCCGCACGTGCCGCCGATACCAACCCCGCCCTGATTGACCGCATGCTGCTGACTCCGGCGAGGCTGGCGGTGATCGCCGCTGATACGCGCAATGTCGCGAACTTGCCCGACCCGGTGGGCGAGGTATTTGATGCAGCCGATCTGCCAAACGGTCTGCGCCTGCACAAGCGGCGCACGCCTATCGGTGTTATCGGCGTGATCTACGAGGCCCGGCCCAATGTCACGGTGGATATTGCGGCTCTCTGCGTGAAAACGGGCAACGCCACCATTCTGCGTGGTGGCCGCGACATCGCCCGCAGCGTGGCCGCGATCACCACCGCCATCGGCGCGGCCCTCCAGTCGCAGGGATTGCCCGCCGCTGCGGTGCAGAGCATCACCGACCCTGACCGCGATCTGGTGCGCGGGCTGCTGCGCCTGGATCGTTATGTTGATATGATCATCCCGCGTGGCGGCAGCAGCCTGCACCGATTCTGCCTAGAAACCGCCACTATCCCGGTGATTACCGGAGGCATGGGAGTTTGCCACATCTACGCCGACGCCACGGCGAACCTGGCCAAGGCGGTGCCGCTCATCCATAACGCAAAGGTGCAGCGCCCGAGCGTCTGCAACACCCTCGACACCCTGCTGGTGCAGCGCGAGGTAGCCCCAGCCCTGCTACCGATGGTCGCCGCATCGCTCTGCGCGTCTGGAGTTGAGCTACGCTGTGATGCGGAATCGCTCGGTATTCTGGCCGATGCGCCGGGAGCCGCTGGCTGGCGGATTGTGTTGGCCAAACCGGAGGATTTTGGCACCGAGTTTATGGCCCTGATCTTGTCGGTGCGCGTGGTGGACGGACTCGATCAGGCACTCGACCATATTGCAGAATACGGCACTCACAGCGACGCCATCCTCACTGAGGACGCGGCAGCAGCCGAGCGTTTTGTGCTCGAAGTAGACAGCGCGGCGGTCTTTGTGAACGCCTCAACGCGATTCAATGACGGGGCACAGTTCGGCCTGGGGGCGGAGGTTGCCGTCAGCACCCAGAAACTACATGCCCGTGGGCCAATGGGTCTGAGGGAGCTAACGACGTATCACTGGGTGGCCGTAGGCGACTATAGCATCCGAGCGTAGATCTTTTCACGATGACAAGGTGTCAGGTGTCAGCGTGACAGTTCGTCGTAGCGGCTTCAGCCTCTTGGCGCTGAAGCGCCCACTACGAACTGTAAGGGAAGCGGGGATTTTTAATCGTCCCATCGCGATCACCATGTCACCCTGAGCGAAGCGAAGGGTCTGTCAGGAAGCCGGGAAAGATGCTTCGCTGCGCTCAGCATGACAGGTACCGGGATACTTAAAAGTTTCCACGTCCCTAAACCTGACACATGACACCTTCGTCTAGTGCCTAAAAACGCATGCCAGAAACTTCTCACCTGAAACTCGCCCACCTTTACCCTGCCGAGATGAATTGCTACGGTGACCGTGGCAATGTGATCGCCCTGCGCCAGCGCTGCCTGTGGCGCGGGATTGAGCTGGAGGTGACTCCGGTGGAGCCGGGGGACGAGGTGGATTGGGCCGGGTTTGACCTCGCCTTCTTCGGTGGCGGGCAGGACAGCGGGCAGGCGCTGATTGCCCGCGACTTGCTGGATCGCCAGGGGCCAGGGCTGCGCGCCGCGATTGACGACGGGTTGGTGCTGCTGGCGATCTGCGGCGGCTACCAACTCCTGGGCCATTCCTTCCTCACCCACAGCGGCGAACGACTGCCCGGCCTGGGTGCCCTCGATGTCCACACC
>Ga0194060_10002599_pt1 | contig 12850 bp, 13 predicted proteins | sample SepL225m_MetaG_FD_163427 | JGI IMG/M metagenome (GOLD analysis project Ga0194060, IMG submission 163427) | Anoxic zone freshwater microbial communities from boreal shield lake in IISD Experimental Lakes Area, Ontario, Canada - Sep2016-L222-5m | ecosystem: Environmental > Aquatic > Freshwater >... | reverse complement strand
GTCCTGCACGGCAACCTGGATGTCTGCGCTGGCGTCACTGGCCAGCAGTGCAAACAGTGCGTGCCGCAGCGCGCTCCAGGACTCTGGCCCCATGGCCATGAAGGCATTGAGGCTCTTGACCTTCTGGCCCGGGTCGGTGGCTGTTTCCAGTGCTTGAGCAGCGAGTCCGCTCAGCAGTTTCTTGCCGGCGAGTGCAGCCAGGTCAAGCACCTGGTCACCAATTGCCACACCAGCGCGCCATTGGTGGGGTTCCTCTGCGTCAGTAAAAACAGCATAGGGCAGGTTCTGAACGGGAAAATTGCAACCCAACTCGTTGGCAGATGCCAACCAACTGCGGGTTTTGATATCGTGGGTTTGATTTATTTTGCTCATAAGGACTTTCTTTAATGGCAACTGTCTTGGGTCAGCGTCACCCGAACATCAAGCATGGGCAGGTCTACACTCGATCCATTCCAAAAAGCATCATAGGAGCAAAGCAATGAAAAAAATCGCAGCTATCTTTTTCCTCACTGCCGCTACGCTTGCCTGCGCCCAGGACAAGGCAACTAACACGGAGCTCATTCTCCCGTACGCTGCGGGCGGTGGTGTTGACATGATGGGACGTGCATTCGCCAGAGAGGCCGCGCGCATGACCGGCCAAAACTGGGTCGTTGTTAACCGTGACGGTGCCGCTGGCGTTATCGGGTTTACGACACTTGCCAGGTCCAAGCCGGACGGAAGCACGCTGGTGTTCTCGCCTGCTTCGCCGATGACCAACTCGCCTTTCCTGATGAAGACGATGCCGTTTCGGAACGATCAGATCGAACCGGTTTGTCAGGTTTTTGAGAATGTTTTTACCATCGCCGTACGTGCGGACTCACCCATCAAGTCTTTGCAAGACCTGATTGCACAAGCCAAGGCTGCCCCCGGAACATTGTCTTATGGACACGCCGGTAACGGCTCCATACCTCACCTTGGTGTGGCCGCAGTTGCCAAAGCCCTGGGCGTGCAGTTCAATGCCATTCCGTTCAAAGGCGATGCCGCCGTGCTACCGCAACTGATGGGGGGTCATCTTGACTTTGGCGCCCCAGCTATTTCGTCGATCAAAGACAAGGGACTGCGTGTGCTGGCGCTGCTGGCGGACAAGCGTCACCCGTCAATGCCCGATGTGCCCTCCCTCACCGATCTGGGCTATCCCTCGGTGACACCCGGTCTTAATGGTGTGTACGCTCCCGCGGGCACACCACCCACCACGCTCACCCAACTGCAAGGCCTTTGTCAAAAGGTGCTGGAGTCTGACGGCTTCAAGCAAACTGCGCTTGGGCTGAATCAAGTTCCGGCTTACCTCAATGCGGCACAGTTCAAAGCGCGCATCCAAAGCACTTACCGTGTGCATGGCGAACTTGTACCTGAGCTCAATCTGGAGAGGAACTAATATGAATCAATTGCCCATTCGCCGGGTTGTCACCGGTTTCGATTCGCAAGGTGTTTCAACATTCGTTCAGGACGGCCCCTGCCCCGTGGTGCGCACCGTGCCGGAGCGACCAGGTTACCGCGTGAGCAACCTCTGGTGCACCGGTCAAGCCCCGGCATCCGTGCATGCTGCAGACGCCATTGCGCAGCATCAGGGCGTTGCACCACCGAAGGGCGGTACCGTGCTGCGTATCATCGACTTTCCACCGGAGCCACAGGACCCAGCAGAGTTGGAGCGCGCCTTGCAAGCCACTTTTGGCAGCATGTACCGCGACGCGCACCATGCGCCACGTGCAGGTGAGCATCCGGGCATGCACCGTACTGACACGCTGGACTACGCGCTGATGCTCGAAGGCGAACTCGTCGCCATTCTTGAAGGCACCGACACCACGCTCAAAGCGGGTGATGTTCTGATCCAGCGCGGCACCCGCCACGCCTGGGCCAATCGCTCGGGTAAACCTGCGCGTATGGCCTTCATTCTGATAGACGGTGCCGCCTGAGCAAACGCCCTACGCAATTGTTGCGCTGGGACTGTTCACTTGCGCGTCATTCGCGCACATCACCCGTCGGCTTGCTGCCAAAATCCGATCGGGCGAGGTAGCCCAGAACCTGAGCTGCTGCTGCTGCAGGTGATGTCAGTTGACCATTTGCCTTGAGGTTGACATAAGCATTGCGACCGGGAAATACGGACGCTTGCGCGCTGCGCAATTGCACTTGCATGTCCGTGTCAACAACGCCTGGTGCCAGCGAACAGACCCTGGCACCCTGGGGCTTGAGCGCTTCGTCCAGTGCAACACAGCGTGTGAAATGATCCATGCCGGCCTTTGCTGCACAGTAACCGGCTTGCGATGCCTGCGCTTGACGACCCAGCCCGGAAGAAATATTCAAAACTTTGCGCGTGATCTGCCAAGCTTGCGTGGCACGCAGAAATGCGGAAGTGAGGAGCATCGGTGTTTCAAGATTCACGCGCAGGGAATGGGCCAGATCACTCGGTTCAGCCTGACTCAGGGGAACAAGCTGGGGTACAACCGCAGCGTTGTTAATGAGCGTTGCACTGGAAAATAAATCGGCCGATTGGGAGTTCAACCAACGCACCAACATCGCGGCAACCTCCACGCTGTTCGCCAAATCGAACTGAAGTTGTTCAAGCGCGAAGCCCAATCTTTCAGCCAGCGCACCGAGGTCCTGATTGGTGTTGCGCGAAATGCACAGCAGAACATGATCATTCGAAAGCAACTGCTTGGCAAGTTCCAAGCCTAAGCCGCGCGAAGCGCCAGTGAGTATGTAGAGATGTCGGGTCATGGCCTGCCTCGTTAACGCAATGATCCGAAATTCAAGTTCGGATCGTGTTGATTTGATTCCCAATCCACCGCTGCGCCCCCATTTCTAGAGCGGACGTTTGATTGGCAGGAGCGCATCGTCGAAGATCGCAACCGCACGCGTCCATCCGGCCGAGGCCCCTCGAATCTTGTGCGGGAAGCACGAAATATAAAAGCCCGTTGCCGGCAAAGCCTCCAGGTTGTGCAACTTCTCGATGTGACAGTAGCCGATGTCGCGCCCGGCCTTGTGCCCTTCCCAGATCAACGACGCATCGTGGCTCTCGCCATATTTCCTGGCGGTGTGCACAAAGGGGGCGTCCCAGCTCCAGGCATCGGTACCGGTCAGGCGCACTCCACGCTCGAGCAAGTACATGGTGGCCTCATAGCCCATGCCGCAACCGGCTGCCACGTAGTCCGGATTGCCATAACGCAGTCCGGCCCGCGTGTTGACCACCACAATCTCCAGCGGCGACAGGGTATGGCCGATGCGCTGCAGCTCTTTTTCGACATCTGCTGCACTGACGACATAGCCATCACCCAAGTGGCGAAAGTCCAGTTTCACACCGGGCTGGAAACACCACTCCAGCGGCACTTCATCGATGGTGATGGCCGGTTTTTTCTTTCCCAACGCCTTGTCCATGGTGGAATGGAAGTGATAAGGCGCATCCAGATGGGTTCCGTTGTGCGTGGAGAGTTGCACCTTCTCCACGGCCCAGCCTTCAGCATCGGGCAGATCTTCCTTCTGGAGTCCAGGAAAAAACGGCGCAATTTGCGCAAACGTGTCTTCATGGTTGAAGTACTCAATCTTGGGTGCAAAAGCGGGTGGATCGCTCAGCACGTCGTTTTCGAGATAAATCGACAGATCAACAAATTTGCGTGCCATGCCAGCCTCCTTAATGCGTTTGCCACTTCAACAACTTCTTCTCGACCAGCGCCAGCAAGGCATTGCTGGCGAATCCGATCACACTCAGCAGGGCGATGCCTGCGAACAATTCACTGGCGCGAAACGAACGGGCGGCCAGCAGGATGGCCTGACCCAGGCCTGATTGCGACGCAATCATCTCGCCCACCACCGCCACAATCAGCGCCACCGTCATCGACAGGCGCATGCCGGCCAGAATATCGGGCATCGCATTGGGCAGCCCGATCTTGAACACAAATGCGCTGCGCGAGAGTTGCAATGCGCTGGATACTTCTCTCAGCCGCTCATGCACCGAGGCCAGACCGTGCACGGTCGCCAGCAGCACCGGCCACATGGAACCGAAGGCCACCACGGACAGCACCATCCCGCTGCTCAGGCCAAACAGCGAGATCGCCAAGGGCATCACGGCCGACGCTGGCAAGGGTCGCACAAACTCAAGCGTCGGGCCAATCCAGGCGCGCGCGGTCTCTGAGGACCCGACCAGCGCGCCGATTGTGATGCCGATCAGTGAAGCCAGCAGCCAACCGAGCAACATGCGCAGGACCGTGTTGGCGCTGAAGGCCAGCAGGTCGCCATGCAGGCCCTCAATCAAGCTGCCAAGCGTGGCCTCGGGCGTAGGCAGGAACACCTTGCTGACCCAGGCCTGATCACTGGCCAGCCACCACAAGCCAATGAACAGGGCCAGCACGCCCAGCGCTTCGAGCTGCTGTTTCACGCGCTGCTTGCTCATGCGCGCTGCGCCTGTGGGATCTCGCCCATGCGTCGCGACAGCGCATGTTGCAAACGAAGCATCAGCACATTGATGCCATAGCCGACCACACCAATCCAGACCAGCCAGGCCAGCATCAGATCCGGTGCCAGGCTTTGCTGCGCAATCATCAGTGCGTAGCCCATGCCATACGGGTTGGCGGCAACTTCCACCGTCACCGCCACCACCAACGCGATGGCAACACCCAGACGCAGTGCCACCAGCAGGCGGGCCAGCATCGCCGGCAACACAACCTTGGTCATGCGCGCCCACGGCGAGAGCTCAAGCGCCAGCGCAACCTCTATCAACCCGGGTTCGACCTGCCGCGCGGCGGCCTGCGTCAGGATGAGCATGGGCCAAAAGGTGGCAAAAGCCACCACACTGATTTCCATCCGAAAGCCAAAACCGAACACCATCATGCTCAGCGGAATCAGCGCAACGGAAGGGATCGGACGCAAAACCTCAATTGTCAAAAAACCCATGGACGCCGCACGCTTGGACAAACCCAGCACCGTGCCCAGGCCCACGCCAAGGACCAAACCAATCAGCAAGCCGGCTGCTGCGCTGCCAAGCGTGAACAGTGAAGCGCGCAGCACACCCTCTTCGCTCGACACCATCAAGGCTTGGCCAAAAGCCAGAAAGGCCCGGGACGGCGGGGCCACGGCGTCGCTATCCGGTGCCAAAGTGCGCGCGGCCCATTCCAGCAAGGTCAGCAACAGTACAGGCAAGACCCAGGGGCGCAAAAAAAGGAAAATTTGCGTGCTGCGAGGAACAAGGGGGGCGCCCATTTCAATGATGCCCCAGGAACCCATAAAGCTCACGACGCAGGCGCAAAAACTCGGGATCTTCTTTGGTCAGGAGTTGGTCGCGCGGTCGGGCAATGCCAACCTCGATCATGGCCGCCAAACTTGGCTTGCCCGCGCTCGGGTTGGCGCGCAGCGCAATCACACGGTCGCTCAGATAAATCGCCTCTTCCAGGTCATGCGTAACAAACAGCACCGTCAAGCCGGTTTCCTGCACCAGACGCGAGACTTCATCCTGCAGACTCTCACGCGTCATGGCGTCCAGGGCACCGAAAGGCTCATCCATCAGCATGAGTTCAGGTTCCTGCGCCAAGCAACGCGCAATCTGTACGCGTTGCTGCATGCCACCCGAGAGTTGAGCCGGAAACTTGGTTGCGTGCACGCCCAACCCAACTGTGTCGAGCACTTTGGCAATGCGCGCCGCTCGCTGCTCGGTTGGCACACCCGCAGCCTCCAGCGCCAGGCTGATGTTGCCCGATACCGTGCGCCATGGCAGCAGCGCACGGCCATAGTCCTGGAACACAAATGCAGCTTTACGGGTCGGCCCCGTTACCACCTGTCCGTTGCAACGGACCTGCCCGGTGCTCGGCTGAACAAAGCCTGCCGCAGCACGAAGCAGCGTGGTTTTGCCACACCCTGAGGGGCCAATAATGCAGACGAACTCGCCACGCGTGACCGAGAATTGCGTGGGCGAGAGAATCTCGCGGCCGCCGAGATGAATGCCCACCTCCTCAAAGCGCAACAGTTCCGTGGGCACCATACTCACGCCAGGCCTACTTGACGAGCAACTGCGCTACGTTGGGTGTGCCCTTGAGCATTTCCTGGTCTTTCATCAGAGCGATCCAATAGTTGAGTTGCTTTTCGCTAACGACCGGACCTGGCGGGGAAATCTGCATCTTGGCCAGCACCTCGGGCGGCAGTTTGATGTACTTGCCGATTGCGGCACGGACCTTGTCGTTGTTCTTCGGGTTCTGCATGAAACTGGCACCTTCGATCACTGCTTCGCGGAACGCCTTGACGCTCGCAGCGTTGCTCTTGACCCACTCGCGCTTGGCTGTGTAAATGATGGTGTGATTACCCTCGGGCAGGAAGGTCGAGTAATACGAAGCCACATAACCGGCGCCGCTGTCCACGATACGGCTCATGAACGGGTCGGCGGTGACCACCGCATCGATCGAGCCGCCGCGCAGCATGTCGCCGTGCTGTGGGAACGATGCCTCGATGAAATTGACTTTGCGATAGTCCACACCGTTTTGCTTGAGCCAGGCACGGAACGTCACATGCAGAAAGGCGCCCAGACCGGGCACGCCAACCTTCTTGCCCACGCAATCCTGCGCCGTCTTGATGCCAGAACCCGCTTTGGCCACCAGACCAAAACCGGTCACGCTCTTGGAGGTGATGCCACCGCCAGCCACAACAACATGGTCCAATCCGCCATCCACAGACTGCAGATAGACGGAGGGCGTGGGTCCGCCAATTTGCAACGAGTCCGATTGAATCGCGGAGGGAATGGTGGAATTGAGCGGAATGAATTTCAGTTCGACATCCAGATTGCGCTTCTTGAAAAACCCCTCCTCGGCAGCTACGAACACAGACGTGAAGTCGGTGACAGCGGTGTAGCCAAACAACACCTTGGTGCTTTGTGCGTGTGTGGGCAGAGCGGTCGCCAGACCGGCGGCAGCCAAGCCGGAAATGAGGGTTCTACGTTTCATGAGAGTCTCCTTGGTTATCAATGGTTGGGATGGGTGAGAGAGGGGTTATTGGCAATGCCGCACGAATGCCGCCAACGATGAAGTTCACCAGCAATTCGCGCGCACAAGGGTCGCCTGTTTTGCTTTCGTTCAGCGAGAGTCGCTGCACACGGTAGTCGCTCAGGTGATGCAGCAGGGCGCCCAGTGAAAATTGGTAGCACCACGCCACTTCGCCGCGTGTGGCCTGTGGCATCGCCTGATGCAGCGCGGCGATGAAAGCGTGCGCAAGGGGATCGAAATAGACGCGCAAAACATGGTCCGTCACATCGGTTTCATGAAATAACTCCCGCGCGACCAGCAACGCGTAGTACTCGCCCTCGGTACTCGAACGCATGCGAAGTACGGGGTCCACAAAGGCTTCAATGATGCGACTCACTTGCGCTGCCGAATCTTGGGTCTGTTGTGCCTGTCGAAGTTCCTGCAGACGTTGCTCGATGGTGCTGTTCCAGTGTTCAAAAATGGCCAGGAACAACTCGTGTTTTTGTCCGTAGTAATAGCCAACCAGCGCCAATGGCACGCTGGCCTCATTGGCGATCTGCCGGATGGTGACGGCGTGATAGCCGCGCTTTGCGAACAGTTTTTCCGCCGCCAGCAGGATCGCCGCCTTGCGGTCCGGCCGGGGCGCAGCATGCCTGCGTGCGCTGAAACGGCTGCGTGTTGCGACGGTTGTCAGGGGCGAGTCCATGGCCGAATTAAACAACCGTACAAAATGTTTGGACATCGGTGCAAACCCTAAATTCTTCATCCAAATCTGCGTCCTGATAGCGCGCATGATCTCTGCCAATCAAAGCCCGGGTCGGCGTGTCTGAACAATGTGGTCCGTCGCCGTTACAAAAATTGACAAAGTCGCTTGACAATAGATGTTCGAATAAGTACTTTGACCTCACAAGCATGAAAAGGCACAAATGATGACTGACTTGGCATTGACAACTTTTCGCTTCGACCCAGACACTTGCATCCTGCAGGCGCAGCCAAAGCTCAAGGAGACTGTCACGCTGGAGTCTTCTGCGCTGGATGTGATGACGGACCTTGCAGTTATCAAAGCAGAAACGATTGAACCAAAGATCACCTTGACCGATGCAGAAAAGGTCATGATCAATCGGGGAGTGCGAGCTCTCTTTGTTACGTCAAATTTCCCGTGCATCGATGGGTTGGGGACAGCCTCGGATATCTTGGGTGAAAAGCCACAGAAGCTTGTGAATGAGAGAAATCTCAGGTTTCAGGACCTGACTGTTCAGGACGTGATGACAGACCTGCCTCACCTTGATGTTGTTGATTACGATGAGGTCAAGAACTCAATGGTTGCTGATCTCGTGGCAACCTTTGCCAAACTCAAATGCACCCATATTCTCGTGGTGCAGGCAGCAAAGATTCAAGGGCCCGCAAGAATTCGGGGCGTGATTTCACTGACCCAGCTAGAACGTCAGTTGTCACCCAAGGCCTCGGGCTTGTGAAGTTGAGGTGCGTGCCGCAGAAACTGCAGGAAACTTGCAATTTCAGCGTAATCCGTCGAAGCCGCATATCAATGTGAGGCCTTCACCAGAGTCGACCTTCTTGCGCGTTCGAAGTCGAAAAATTGCGCCAGGCCACACGGCCTTCGTCATGAATTAGCGGATACCTCCCGGTGTGAAATCGGCACTTTCGATTTCAGGGTGGTGGCCTTGCGGGCGCCGAATACACGCCCTCAATCCAGCGTCTGCCGGTAGCGCTTTAAGGCAATGACTCCGGCAACAAACAAAAAGGCCAGCAACGGCCAGAGTTCGGGCAGCAGTTGCGCCGCCGTGCTGCCCTTGAGCAGGATGCCACGCACGATGCGCAGAAAGTGCGTCAGCGGCAGCACCTCGCCGATCCACTGCGCCCACACCGGCATGGCGCGAAACGGGAACATGAAGCCCGACAGCAGCATCGACGGCAGAAAGAAAAAGAAGGTCATCTGCACCGCCTGCAACTGGTTGCGCGCGACAGTGGAGAAAGTAAAACCAACGCCCAGATTGGCGATGATGAAAACACCGATCATGGCCATCAGCAGCGCAAAGCTGCCGACCATCGGCACCTCAAACAGGAAGAAGGCGGCCAGCAGCACAACGCCAAGTTGCAGGTAGCCGATCACCACATAGGGCAGGATCTTGCCAACCATCACCTCGCTCGGTCGCACCGGTGTGGCCAGCAGGTTTTCCATGGTGCCGCGTTCGCGCTCGCGCGTCATGCCCAGGCTCGTGAACATCACCATGGTCATGGTCAGGATGGTGCCGATCAGGCCCGGCACGATGTTGTAGCGCGACAGCCCTCCCGGGTTGTAGCGCTTGTGAATACGCAGTTCGAACGGTGGCGGCGCACTCTGCAGCGCACGCAGCGGCCCGGTCAGATCATGGCGCAGCGCCTGCGTTGCCAGCAGGTTGAGTGCGGCGATGGCGTTGCCGGAGGCCGAAGGGTCGGTAGCGTCAACCGCCAGCAGCAGCGCCGGACGCTCGCCGCGCACCACGCGCTGCGAAAAATCGCCCGGGATCACCAGCAGAAACTGCACCTGCCCCGCCGCCAGCAGGGCTTCGCCTTCGTCCTCGCGCGTGCCGCTGTGCGCGATACGAAAGTAGCCGGTGTTTTGCACAGCCGCCACCAGGCTGCGCGCCATCACGCTGGCATCGTTGCTGATCACCGCCGTCGGCAAGCCTTTGGGATCGGTGTTGATGGCATAGCCGAACAACACCAGTTGAATGATTGGAATGCCCACCGCCATGGCAAAGGTCAGGCGGTCACGCATCATCTGCTGGAACTCCTTGATGAAGACCGCCAGCATGCGGCGCCAGGAAAAGCGCCTCATGCCTCAACTCCGTGCAGCACGCCGGCGTCGGCAAAGTTGTCCTGTGCGCGTGCGATCAGGCTGATAAAGACATCCTCCAGATTGGCTGGCGCCGGTGTGATGCGTAGCGCTGTCTGCGCACGCACGCGTGCCAACGCCTGCTCAACCCGCACGCCATCAAGCCCGGCCACGTGCACCGCGTTGCCGAAAGCCGCCACGCTCAGGACGCCGGGCTCGGCCTTGAGCGGTGCCAGCAGCGCCTGTGCGCCCTCGCCCTCGATGGCCCAAACCTTGAGTTGCGAGTTTTCAATGATCTGCGCCTCGGTGCCGCGCGCCAGGATCGTGCCGTAGGCAATGCAGACCAGTTCATGGCAGCGCGCCGCCTCGTCCATGTAGTGCGTTGACACCAGCACCGTGATGCCCTGACGCGCGAGTTCATGAATCTGGTCCCAGAAGTCGCGCCGCGCTTTCGGGTCGACGCCGGCCGTCGGCTCATCAAGCAGCAGCAGGCGCGGCGCGTGGATCAGACAGGCGGCCAGCGCCAGACGCTGCTTCCAGCCGCCCGACAGCGTGCCGGCGAGTTGCTGCTGGCGCGCTGTGAGGCCCAGGCGCTCCAGTGCCAGATCGACAGCGGCGCGTCGCTTGGGCAATTCAAACAAACGTGCCACAAAGTCGAGGTTCTCGCGGATCGACAAATCCTCGTAGAGCCCGAACTTCTGTGTCATGTAGCCAACCTGGCGCTTGATGGTGCGCGCCTCCCGAATGATGTCCAAGCCCAGGCACTGGCCGCTGCCGGCATCGGGCTTGAGCAGGCCGCACAGCATGCGGATGGTGGTGGTCTTGCCGCTACCGTTGGGACCGAGAAAACCGCAGATACGCCCGACCCCGACCTTCAATTCAATGTGATCAACCACCGCCCTGCCACCATAGGATTTGGTCAGGTCCGTGACGTCGATCGCCAGCGCAGTCACGGTTTGTTTCCCGCTGGCGTGAGCCGCACATCGAGCGGCTGACCAGGGTGCAAGCCCGACGCCGCTGTGTCCGGACGTGCTTCAACCAGATAGACCAGCTTGGCACGCTGCGCATTCGAGTAGATCACCGGCGGTGTGAATTCCACTTGCGTGGCAACGCGCGTGATATGGGCCGCAATCGGCCCGGCGCAGCCATCACAGCTCAGCAGCACCGCTTGGCCTTCCCTGACTTTTGGCAACTCGGCTTCGGGCACAAAGAAACGTGCTTTCACATTGGCCGGCGGCAACAGCGCCAATACCGGCTGCCCGGCTGAAACAAATTCACCGACGCGAAAAAAAACCTCCGAGACCAGGGCATCAAGCGGCGCGGTTTGCTGCTTCTGTGCCTGGCGCCACTGGCTCTGGCGCAGCACCTCACCCGCCGCCCTGGCGCTGGCCTGCGTGGCGGTGCGCTCATCAATCCGCGCTGGCAGGTTCGCCACTTTGAGCGCGGCTTCAAGTTCGGCAACACGGGCCTGCGCCTGCTTGACGGCGGTCGTGGCGTCATCGATGCGTGACTTCGAAACAAAGCCTTGCGCGACCAGTTGCTGTGCGCGCACCAACTCGCTTTGCGCAAAAGCCGCGCTGGCCTGCGCCTGCGTCAGTTGCGCCTGCGTCACGGCGATCTCGTCGCTGCGGCGGCCCTTGTCAAGGTTGGCGGCCTGCGCGCGGGCGCTGGCCAGACGGGCCACGGCCTCGTCGCTGGCGGCGCGCTCGGCGTCCGCATCGAGCGCAAACAGTGGCGCATTCCTGGCCACGTTTTGCCCCTCGCGCACCGCAAGCGTTTCGAGCCGGCCGGAGAGCGGCGCGGCGATGTAGATGTAGTCACCTTCGGCGTAACCGGACCAGCCGCTGGCAGGTGCCTCAGAGCAGGCTGTTGCCAGCAATACGGTCGAACAGCACAACAGCACGCGACCCTGCTGCAAGGTTTGTTTCAAGGACATGCGCTTCATGCGCTCAATATAGCCGGCATTGCATTCAAAATCACTGACCTGTCGCAGGGCGGCATCAACTTGCACCCGGCGCGGTACGATCAGCCACCATGCCACCCTGCCCGCCTAACCTCTCGCGACGCCATTTACTGGCCAGCAGTCTGTGGCCCCTGCTCGGTGTACCAGTTCAGGCCGCACCCATGGCGCGGCAGGAACTGCAATTCCCGCGCGATCTGGGCGCGCACCCCGAATTCGCAATCGAGTGGTGGTATCTCACCGGCGCGCTGAGTTCGGATGCCTCATCAGCACAGCCCCGCTTCGGCTTTCAGCTCACCTTCTTTCGCTCGCGCGTTGCTGCGACGCAGAACATGACATCGGCTTTTGCCGCCAAACAATTGATCTTTGCCCACGCTGCCGTCACCGACCTGCAGGGCCAAACCATGTTGCATGACCAGCGCATCGCACGCGAAGGTTTCGGCATCGCACAGACCAGTCAGATCGACACCGATGTGAAGTTGCGCAGCTGGTCGCTGCAGCGCAGCGCAACGCATTACGCAGCCGGCGCCGATGCCAGCGGCTTTGGTTTTCAGTTGCGCCTGCGTGAGACGCAGGCGCTGCTGCTGCAAGGCGAACGTGGCCTCTCACGCAAGGGGCCGCAGGCCGCGCAGGCCAGCTATTACTACAGTCTGCCGCAGTTGCGGGCCCAGGGCACGCTGCGCATTGGAGGGCAGCAGCACAACGTCAGCGGTACAGCCTGGCTCGATCACGAATGGAGCAACAGCCTGCTACCAGCACAGGCAGTGGGCTGGGACTGGATCGGCATGAACCTGCTGGATGGCAGCGCACTGACCGCCTTTCGCCTGCGTGACAAGGACGGCGCCACGCTATGGGCTGGCGGCTCGCTGCGGCGCAGCGGCGGCATCGTGCGCAATTTCGATCCACACGAAGTTGTCTTCACGCCGCAGCGAGACTGGACCAGCGCGTTGACCAAGGCCAACTATCCTGTCGAGTGGCGGGTGCAAACACCCAACGCCAGCTACGTCGTTAAGGCCTTGCTCGAGAATCAGGAACTCGACAGCCGCACCTCAACCGGCGCCGTTTACTGGGAAGGCCTGA
>Ga0194060_10002598_pt1 | contig 12853 bp, 25 predicted proteins | sample SepL225m_MetaG_FD_163427 | JGI IMG/M metagenome (GOLD analysis project Ga0194060, IMG submission 163427) | Anoxic zone freshwater microbial communities from boreal shield lake in IISD Experimental Lakes Area, Ontario, Canada - Sep2016-L222-5m | ecosystem: Environmental > Aquatic > Freshwater >... | reverse complement strand
ATATTTAATGGTGGGTCTATTAAATATTTAAAATATTTATTATTAAAATAGAGGCCCGAAGGGCCCAGTTAATCCATCCTAATTAAGAGGTGATTCTAATGAGAACAATTCAACTAATAGACTCCGTCAACCCCATTCCTAACTATCAACCAACCTACTAAACTCAAGGAGAAAACACAATGAATTCAACTACTTATATCGCCATCGCTTTTGTCGCAGCAGTTCGGAACTTCATCATTAGTGAGTGCTATGAGATGGCTGACGGTTGGCTCCCATGCATCAAGGCCAAAGTTTACGCTGCTCTAATCCTCCCTAATGGGAAAATTTACTACGGCGCTAATTGGATGACTGTCGGTGGTATAGAGATTTGTCCAAGAGTTGCAATGAATACAACTAGTTACGCTCCTTGTGCTGAGGTATGCGGTCAAGGGACGGAGTTTCATGCGGAACGCAACGCAATGTGGAATGCATTCTATTCTAATGAGACGGATCTGACGGGTTCAACGATGTTGATTGTTGGTCATGTCTATTGTTGTGAGACTTGCACTCAAGCTATGTTAGAGAATGGTATAGAAGTTGCATCATCCCTTCACTCGGGTGTGTATATCGAGAGACAAGGCGCTGAATTTGTTGAGTTTAATAAGCGCCCAGAACTTGGGACATACAAGATGCTCTAATTAAGACAACCCCATTAACCACTGTCAACCAACCCTTCCCAGCGTGTGGGGACGCACACGCATGAACCTAGGAGGTTCCCAATGAACGCAATCACTATCATCTCCCTTATCGCAGCAGCATTCGCAGCAACTGGCTCATGGATGTTCGTCAACAAGAAGCGTCACGATGGCACCGTCATCAATGCTGAGTATGAGCTCGGCTCAATGGTTTTTCTCTGTGGGAACGCAGCGACCATCGCGCTCGGGTTACACATTGGTGACCTCGTCCTTGTGTCCGCCCAGTTAGGTCTGGTTTATTTCACGGTCCCAATGTATCGTGAGCACAGACATGCTGAGGCCTTCTCATTAGGTTGCCTTGCATGGTTCCTCGGACTGGTGTTGTTCCTTGGTGTAGCCACATCCTTCCACTTCACTGCATCATGGATAGGCGCAAGCGCTAGCGTCATCGCGATATACGGAGCATGGTTGATGAGCAAGTTCCGCTTCACTGGCATGGCATGGTGTTGGTTAGTAGCTGACCTCATCTTCATCGCAGTCGCGATCCTCAACAACCTTCCCATCCTCGGTGTGCTCGCTGCGATCTTTGTGTACCACAGCGCATGCCGCCTGCTCGGGTACACACGAGTCGGGCTCCTCAAGATGGAGAAGTAACACCTTCGCTGACCAGCGCGCAAGCGCTGGTCAGTCGGATAAGATGCCTGTCACAACCAGACATCTTATCGGGCTGACCAGACTGGCTCCGCCGCTTATAACATAAGAGCGGCAGAGCCAGGCCTCGCAGAGATATAGCATTAGTCTATTCTTTGTTGAGATATGCGCTGGGCAAATTCAGTAGAGAGTTGGCGCGCCCCGATATAACATTAGATCGTTAGACCTATCTTTAGATTTAACAATGTATGTTACCAGCTCTATATACTTGCAACAAAAAATTTGTACGGTAACACCTCATCATTGAAATGAACCCGTACTATTCAATTCAATTGTACAAGCACTTCTATCATGTTATAGATCATGTTAATAACAAGACTATAACTAAAACGCAAAATAAGACCAGAGCGTATGTTATATACTTGGCTCATAGCCGAGTATATAACATCTAGGCGAAACGTCGAGAGACGTCGCTATAGGGTGATGCCTATAGCCTGATGATGCCAGTCATTGGAAATTGTGCCTGCATAGTGGCGATACGTAACTATGTGTCGGTAACCTATAGATTCTTATAGACTCTGACTTGAAAGGAGGTGATTCTACATGCTTAAGTTCTACGCTTACTTCTATGAGTATATGGAAGGCGCATGTGCTATTGGCCATGATGTTAATGGTACATGGACGTACGAATTCGATACTCTTGAGGAAGCTAAAGCTGCTCTTGTGGCAGGCAATGACGGTCTCGGTGGTTACATCACTGAAGCCCGTACTGTCTTCACACTAGAGAAGCGCTAAGCTTCTACTTCTTATTCCCATGTGCTGACTACACATCACTGTAGTCAGTTCGCCACAAGGTCAGACTAATGATTGGTTAATAACCGATCATTAGTCTGACCAACAACTATATATAAACAATATAGGTGATAATCATGGAATCTAAATGGATTAAAAACATTCCTAAAGAGTTAGAAGAATATTTCGAAGCTCTGGAAATGGAAGAAGCAAAGCCTGTGAAAACAGAGCTGCCTACGCCCCGGCAGTAATACTGTCCATTTTAAACTGATATAGAGGCGAAACGTCGTGAGACGTCGCTATAGGGTGATGCCTATAGCCTGATGATGCCAGTCAGTATACTATAAGAAAGGAGACATCATGTATAAACGCACTGAAGTACGATATCATCACACGCTTAGTGATGGTTCACATATTGCGATGTATTTCGCATGTGATAGAAATATACTATACGCTAATGGCTTTGATTATGACACCTGGCGGGTAGGTCTTGCCATAGGTAAGTCTAGACGTATATGCAACGACTGGTGGAATAAGAAGGACAATAAGATTAGTAATAAATCTACTGGTAAAGTAGGTCTTGAAGGCCTACTATGGGCTAAGCAGACATTAGTAAGGTTTATGAATGAATCAATGCGAGACGTAGTACAAGTAATAGCTGTAGACTATAGTAATAAACAAAGAATGAACGTGTATAAAAGACTCTGCAAAACATTGGGCTTTGTAGAGGGCACGTATAATAACAAACTAACTTATATGAAGGAGTACTAGCCATGCCAATTACACAACTTATTAGCTACATGATGCCCGTACTTAACGCTTTCGGCGAGAAGTACGACTACACTGTGCCTAGCATAGACACGCTTACTAACCTACCTATCTACATCATACAGGGTGAAGAACTTGATCGCTTCTATGCTGCTCAAGAGATACTTATGCCGTATGGTCAGAAAGTAATGGACACAGTCGGTATGGAGCAGGTTGCTGATAATAGAGGCACATACACGGCTATAGCTGATCATACGATCATGCTATTTGGCATAGATGGTGACACGTTACCACTAGGTCTTATCCATGAGCTTACTCACTACATACAGACATGTAAGTCGCCAATAACACTCGGCAACGTAGAAGCACGTGAGCTTGAGTCAGACGATGTTGAAGAAATGCTAATTGAGTACTATGATCCTGAAGAGATGGATATACCACGACGTGCAATGCTTGCTATAGCACGATCTATACTAGGAGAGGAGGTGAATGAGATGATTGAATGTAAAGGCTGTATCTATGATGGTACATGTGAAAGCGACTGCGGTGGTCATTGCTACGATACTGAAGTTGATACGGTAGCCGTAGTGTTGGCCAGGTAATCACTAACTGTTAACCATAGAGGGGGCTGCGCATCTTACACGCAGATTAAAACACTTGGAGGTGTTAAATTGAAAGTAGCTCTTAGAAACATCGATCTGTATCTTGAGTCTAGCAAACTCGAGGCCATCCGTCTCCCTAACTGTCCGCTGTGTCACGGTATGGCGCATAGGATATACAAGCGTATAAAGCATCACGGCGAGCACTGCCAGGCTCGCCTCCGTAAGATTGGGAAGGACATTGATAGGTTTACGCTGAAGGGTAGCGTTACTAACTACTTCTATTAGGAAGTGTTGGCGCTACGCGAAAGCTGTAGTATGAAGGGCGAAACGCACTGTCGTGAGATAGCGCGTCCACACATGGTGATGCGTGTGTGCTGACGAGCCAGTCAGTACATTATAAGAAAGGAGGTGAACACAATGAAAAAGTACAATGGAAAAGGACTAGATGCCATAATCTTGGCATCGCACCTTAGGATGATGAATTGGGAAGCTTTGGAAGCTGCCCGCAAACCCAATATCATCATGGATAACATCGCGGTTATTGTCGCTGTCGCATTGACAGTATACACTTGCATTCGCTAGACCCGCACTTGGAGGTGCAAAATGGCAACAATTAATGTAGCGTTCTTGATCGCATCAGCATTAGACAATAGGCTGATAGAAGTACGTCATTCCTGTGGTTTTCCTGCCCGTAACGGCCGTCTTACTAAGGCATCAACACTTGATGCTCAGGTTCAGCTTAACATGCTGGACTATCCTTTTGCCTGCTACTACGACACTGTGCGCATGGACTTTGTATACCTTGGCAACACTGCCAAGTATACTGATGCTGAACTGCAGACTATCATGGTGCGTAGTCGTCGCAACTTCTCTACTGAGGCCGATTACAATATGCACTGGTCTGTTACGCCGAATAACTGTATATAATTACGCATACATAGGAATCAGCGTTACTTATAAGCCTATATATTAACCTGGCTCACTATCTGTAACGCTGATTCCGTTTATAGGAATCTACGTGACTTTTAAACGTTAAGCGTTATCACGTATCGGAACTCACCCCTAACCAAAACTGCACCTTGGAGGTGTATCATGACGCGCTACAATGGTCACATGAAGAACGAAACAAAGGCATCTGCATGCATCAAAAACCACTTAGAGTCACCTGAATCTGCTAGATTAAAAGTTTCGCTCAGGTTCGAATCACACAACCCTGGATATGTTGGTTATATCGAAGCGGTTGAGGCAAAGATCGACAGTGGTAAGGGCTATAAAGGACGCCATGAAGAAGCAGGTCGTCCAGCAGGTACACGTGTCATGTCCCGTATAGTTTGGGATCGTGAACAAGGCTGCGAAGTAGAAGAGTTCTACGTCGCCTAACTCTAACCGGTCCTGAGCATGACAGAAAACTGCTCTACACTTAGAGGTATACAATGAAACGATTAGTTGATACATTCAGCATCATGGGACGGATCTTGCATACCTACCCAATTGACCGACTTATTCCAACACCGGAAGATATTAAAGCAGTTCTCAGCCATGCTGATGCTATAGCAGCTATTGAACTGATGTTAGTTCCTGAAGAACATATCCGTAAACACTTGCGGATCGGTTCAACACCACCAACTAAAGTGGTAGTGTTTGATACACCACCAGATCACCGTAGACTTCAGACATTAGTCTATGAACATTTTGGTGAAACTTTTATTTGCGACGTATAAAATAAGGGTTTACTTTTACATTATCATATGATATAATTAAGGCGTCTTCTAAGCATGATGACTTAGCAATCGAGCTACACGATTATATCATTACTTCATCATCTACTAAATTGAAACGCATCTTGGAGGTGCACAATGATGAACAAAATTGAAAGACTGCAGTACATCAAAGACGCAGCAGCACGCATCAAGTCTGAAAAGAAACTGGCTGCAGAAGTTGCAGCAACTGAAACCGCATACATCAACGAGTTTAAAGCGGAGACTGACTTCTCCGCTATGGATGAGTTCAGCGGTAGGGTAGCAACTGGCCTGGTGAAGATCAGAGGCGGTTTCCGTCATCTTCCTGTCTTCATTCTGTAGTATAACTGTCCTGAGCATGACGTTAAAAGGCTCAGCACTTGGAGGTGCGAAATGAGTAAACCAAAATTAGACTACGTAACAATTAACGGTAAGAGCACACTAACTACAATCCTACCTGAAATGCGCTGCGCACTTAGCTGGTGCGATGCGCTGCATACTGATTGTAATAACTACTGTATTAAACATAAGTTATTAAGCGATAAAGTCTATGACGACACAACCAGGTTACTGAGGTACGCCGGTAAATACACCACGCATAGAGACCTCTATCAAGCATTACTTAACCACCAACTTGGTAAAGAACATCCCGCAGTTATTGATCCTAGAATGCAACAGTTAGTTCAGATGGTAGTAAAATCTATTAAAAATCTAAAGAAGATCTAAAGTAAGAAGAATCCAACTGAAAAACATGTCCCCTCTGCAAGTAGTTATTGCATACAAACCATACCTTGGAGGTATACAAATGACTTATCCAGAAATCATTCCTTTGACTGCCCGCGTAATTGACACTCACATCGAAATCTGGTGGGGTACTAAGTGGAGACCAATCCGCTACTACCAAGGCAAAGGTACGCCGTCTCTACGTATTCAGAAAGAGTGCATTAGGAGCTTCGCACTCAACACTGGTCTTGGACCAGACCAGAAGTATGAAATTGCACGATGGAGGACGCCTGCATGAACAAAGAAACTAGAATTCTGTACGTGTCCATTTATGGTGATCCTAACACACACTGTGCTGAGTGTAAGATCCAGGTACCGCTCCAAGTATTAGACTGGGCGCTTAGAACTGATGAAGATGGTGATCGCTATCTTCTCTGTCCAAAATGTTCTGGTAATGATCAGCTCTAATCTCTTTCCCAGCGTATGGGGATGCATACGCAAGCACTTGGAGGTGTACTAGTATGGGATATGATAAAATGATCACAGCAAGCATGAAAGTTGTAAAGCCGAACTACATTGAACTTCATCCTGGTGGTTGGTATAACCTCAACGAGAGTAACTACGTTGAAGCTGCTGTAGTCCGTCTCCATATGCTGTCACAGTTCTGTGACATGATGGCTGAGGCATATGCTTACTCTGGTGAAAACAATGTTCTCATGGGTCATGAAGTCGAAGTAGTAGCTGAGCGTCTGTTCGAAGAGTACAGACCGTTCATTGAAGCTGGTTGTGATATCTTCTCACACTCAGAGTTCTACGACCGTAAGACTCTTGATAAGTATAAGTCAAGACCGATTGTTAACGGTCACATGAATGCTGGCCCTAATGATACACAGGATGGTCTTCCTGATGGCTGGTGGTATGAATTCCCAGGTCAAGCTCAGAAGATGTTTGACTTTGGGTTTGTAGTCATCGATGAAGATGAGTGTGTCCGTATTGGCATTTATGAACACGGAACTGATGAACAACCGATTGATATGATCTACATCAATCAGCGTGGTGACTACCGAGAACTATACAAACGGTATATCAATGACGCTGCTGAAATAGCAACAGTATGTGATTGGATCTATAACCTAAATCACATTTGAAATTCCTCTTTCCCAGCCAGTGGGGATGCACTGGCACGCACTTGGAGGTGCAAAATGAGTAGATTCGGAGATGATACAAACCCGCAGCGGTATGACTACAACACTCTTCATGATATTAAAGAACAGACATTCTCAGATGATCCTCCTTACTACTTCGACTCTGAGAAACCTTTCACAGCAGTTCAGCCTAATGAATCAGACTATGAGGACCGCTACATGGGTCTGATCATGAACGGTCCATTCAAGAACTTCAACCTCTACGCTTGGAAAAGCACTGGCTGCATGATTATAGTATTCGGTCATGTAACTCCACTTATTCGTGAAGGCTTTGAACATCTTTGTGATAAGAACCTTCCACCAACGCAGGATGTAACATGCCCACACTGTGGAGAAGTAATTCCTATGTACGATAACGAACCTGAAACTGACTGTACCAACTGTGAGTCTTATATTCGTAATCCACATTTCAAAGAGCTACAAGGAAACCCTGAATACGAAGCCATGTAGTATTGAAACTCACTCTTTCCCAGCGTATGGGGATGCACACGCACATACCTTGGAGGTATAAACCATGGCTTCAAAATCAATCATCCTGAACAAAGAAGAAAGACTCCAGTACATCAAAGAGTGCGCAATCCGTATCCGTGAAGAGAAAGCACGCATCGCAAAGATGTATGAAACAGAACCAGAAATTGCTGGGCAGTTCGGCTACGACTCTGACTTCATGTCTATTGAGAATCTTCAAGGCTTTATCATGAACGGTGTTCAGAAGATTCAAGGCGGCCTTCGTAAGATGCCGGTAATCATTCTGTAATAATAACCCACTGCATGCCTGCATATCATGCATACAAACTATACCTGGAGGTATAAAATGTTTAAAAATTGGATCGTCAAGTTTGCTTGGAACGCTGGCTTCGCTCACCTCCACACAGAAGAGAATGTCTGTCGTGGCAACTTCCGCATCGGTCGTAACTTCTACCAGACTGTATGCAACTGGCCATTTGTTATGATTGCTAAACCTGTACAGATAGCTATCTTTACAGTCGGTGGTATCTGCGATATATTGTACAAAGATGTTAATGCAATTAGCGTGAACTACAAAGACGGTCTAGTTTGTGCTCAGGAATATCTTAACAAAGTAACCGATCTCGTATTCAATGCACATGCAGACATGCGGAATTCTGTATGTAATATGAAACAGCCAACCTGCAAGTGTGTCTGTGAAAAACTGATTGACGATGAGAAGCATGAAAAAGTAGAACTTAGCCATTATGAGTGGTTGAACGCACACCGTAGTAAGTAGCTGTGTTCGCGAGCCGGCGCGATTAAAAGTACCGGCATAATCTACTTGGAGGTAGTTAAAATGAGTTACTCAAACAAACTGCAGGAAATGGGAATCGTTGCATCACGCGTTGAGGATATCGAACTGGCAATTAGCGGGCTTCATTGCGCACTTTGTAAACTTGACAATAGCCAACTCAAAGCGTTCTCCGCAAACTTCGGTATCATCGGGCATCTTGATATCTATGCCCGTGAAGAAGAACTCAGGAATGTGGCGGTAGACATGTATAACAACAACCTTCGTGCCGCAGTTAAGAAGATAGATTTTCACGAGTTCCCTAATTTCAGTGATAAGCTGTTCTTCTTAGCGGAAGAGGCTGCAGAACTCAGCATTCCTGGCGCTAAGCAGCTTTGCAAATCCTTAATTGATATTCGTAAAAACTACGAGATGAAACGGATGCTCTTCTCTGCATTAGCTATTCAAGCTGAAAACATCGCTAAAGTTAACGGCGTACTAAGCTGCGAGAGTCTTGAAATTAGACTTACACACAAGTATAAAGACGCATATCGCTACCTTGACGATTCACAGCGGATTGGTACAGTCGGAGTTCTTCGTAGCGTTAATCGTCATGAAGATTCTGAATACGGTGAATCAGGATCTAACCTTCTTTTTGTTAAGGTTCTTTTAGATGAGGATCTTGAATTCCCTGTTGATTATCAAACAGTAAAAGATGCACTTCGTAATCACTTTAGTTATCATGGTTGTTCACATGAGCATGACTGCTGTGGTTGCATTAGCCAGTCCGTTAACCGCATGAAACTACTGCGTGTTAACGGGTTTAGTAACTCACAGATCTACGCAATCTCTGTATCTTGGTACCGTAACTGCTAATTCGGAACTCACCTCTTTCCCAGCGGCAGGGGATGCTGCCGCACGCACTTGGAGGTGCGAATTATATGACAACATCATGGAAATGCACAATCTGTGGATCAACTGCCCTGTCGAAATGTCCTGATCAGCGTAACATCTTCCCTGGCATGGAACATGCTATCTGGTCAAACGTCCTTTACACGGACGTTATCCACGGTAAAGACGGTCGTCGTGAAGTCATCATGAACATCACAGATTACCGCTCTAAAAATGATGACATGCCAGATAACAAAGTGGTTCTCAGTCTGCTTTCTGACATGTACAAATCACGGAAATCGATTGCAAATGCTATCTGCAATCATAATTGGATTCTTAACTCCAAGACTGAGACAACTTGTTCTATGGGTTGCACACATGACAATCTTCTATCTAAGTCTAGAACTAAGAAAGCTCCAAAAGAACTGCTGAATGTACCACACATGATCAACAGTTTCTACCAACCGATCAAGATGCTGCTAGAGCAGTGCAGAATCATGGTTAATGTTACTAAGAGTAGTTTTGATAACTACGCTGAAGAACAGAACTACCATGTAAAATGTATCATCGGTGAGACACTCAAGAAGTATTCAGTTGGTGATAACGTTCTTCCTAAATATCGTGTACGTCTTAACTATGAGTATCGCGATCCACGTAACAAAGTAGTTATATTCGAGAATGACGCCGCTATGGAAGCCTTTGTTCATGGCTTAATAATCCAGCGACCATACTCCAGAACCGAGGAAGTTTACAATGATGCAACCGGCAGATACGAAACTAAGACTGTCGGTCTCAGCATCACAACCGAGGTTTACAGCACTGAGACAAATCGGTATGAAGAATTCCAACTCGGTCATACCACAACCTGCATCTACTGTAAGAAAGAAGTTGATCTTACTGGCGATACAGTAAATGGTAACTCACATGTTGAATGCCATATTAGACACACCGCACGTTCAAAGGTTAAAGAACATTGGTTAGACATTCCAATAACAAAATCTTTAGACAAACGTATGGATGAATATGGCTATGACTACGTTACTAGTAATCTTCTTAGCCATATAACTGATATCTTCTATGGCAACTTTGAAATCATCAGTGCTGAGATATCAGACAGATATCTGTATGATAGAAAATCACGCCAAGGTCATCAGACTATCAGACTCAGAATCAAGAGTTCTTGGTATCAAGATCAGGATATCAAAGCAGCAAGTTTCAAAAGTTGGATGTCGTAGGCGTCGGGCAAAATACCTGCAGGAAACGCGGCACAGTAATGCCCCGCCAGGACCCGAGGCGGTTAAAATATCGGGCAATACTCTCGGAGGTTGTTATGACAAACATTAATTTGGATCTGGCAGTTAAATTGGATGGCAGCGAAACTCACATGATCGCAGTACTGGTTGACTCATGGGGTGATAAGCTAGTTGTTCCGCTAAATTGTGAAATGGTTATTGAACCTGCTGACTACTTCATTCCATGTGCACACTGCGGTAATGCAGTACTGGAATGTAACTTTGATGCTGGTATGGATACCTGCGATCGCTGTAACGCTGACTCTAGCGTTATTGAACTTAACCCTGAAGATCATGCTACGTATATTAAATCAGGCGTTGGTAAAGGTTTATCAAAGCAGGATATGGATAAACTCATGCTAATCCACACTCTACCGGAGGATCTAATGGAAGTAAAAGAAGAGCTGGTAAGACAGGAAGCTAAACTCAAGGAGAATATTATGGAAAAGATGAAAGTAGTAGATATGAGCCTTAGCATAGTGTGTAACCCAAATCTGAACTTAGATAAACGAATTGAAATAGCTGCTGAGGCTGCCCAGTTTGCTTTTTGGGACGCTGTAGCACTATCATTCCCTGAAGCAAGTGGTGGCGATTTCTTAATGTCTGATATGGAAGATATCATGCTTAGCTGGGTAAAACATTGGGTTGAGACCAATGTACCTATCAAGCAGAGTCACTCTGGATCTACAATTGATGATCTTACTCTCCGCTAACTGTTAACCAACCTTCCCAGCGTATGGGGATGCATACGCATATACCTTGGAGGTATAACATGAAAAAAGGAATCTATGAAACTTGGTATGGTAATGCAGCTTATGTAAGTGGCCCCTCTGCAAAAACAGCTTGGGATCTAGACATGGGTGAACGTATTCAAATTAGTGAAGTTAACCCTAACAAGTTCCTCCGTCCAGCTAAGCCTACAGATACACCAACTTACCAGAAATACTGCTGGTAATTACTATTTCTCTTTCCCAGCGTATGGGGACGCATATGCAAGGAGTATATAAATGAAATACATTAACGTAACAGAAGCAATAACTTTCTTACAGGATGCTCTAATTGACGCAAAACTAGTCGGTGATACGGTCTCTGTAACTATAATTGAACAGGCTATTGCGTTAGTAGAACCTTTAGCCGTTTAGCCAACTCTTTCCCAGCGGCAGGGGATACTGCCGCACGCACTTAGGAGGTGCACACCATGAACGCATTAGAAATGTTGATCGCCCAGGGGATCCCAGCAAAGATGGCAGAACGCATCATTGCACAGGCAACAGCTGAACCAAAAGAGAAGAAGAAAAAGAAAGGTAACTTCTTCCCTGGTATGAGCACTGCCAAAGCAAAAGTCGAAGTTGAAATCGACTGCCTGGTAATTTGTGAGTGCTGCGGTGCAACTGAACGCACTAAGCGGATGATTAAAGCTCTGCCAGACACAAGTACTGTAGAAATGAAGCTCCCTGTATCAATCTGCAATAGCTGTCCTGACTACTTCCGCGCTATGGACCATGAGACATTGGTAAGACTCTGCCTTATCAGACATCACACTGGACTTATGCATCAGTCACCGCGTGAATCATCACAGGTGAAGCTGGCACAGAAGATGGATGCTGCAGACATCGTCAACCACCGGATAACAACGTTCTAATAACTCTTTCCCAGCGGCAGGGGATGCTGCCGCACAGCACTTGGAGGTGCTAAACTATGAACTTAATTACTGTAGGAATCAATGCTGTAATCGAGCACATCAACAATCACGCTCAGGTATCACCAGAAGTAACTGAGGCTGAGGCAGCGCTGCGTACTGACCTCACGAAACTTAACAAGAAGGAACTCATTGATATAATTGTTGGTCTGAAGATCAAGAAGACTACCAAGGTTGTTCAGGCTGACCTGGTAAAAGATATCCTCTCCGACCCTCGGTGTGCAATCCTTACTTATGAGGAAATCAGCGAGACTATCCTTGAGAATCTCGATACGGAAATGAAATTCTCAGTAGCTAATATTACCTGGTACAAGACTAACCTTCAGACACGTAAGGGTGTTGAGGGACTGCTTAACAGGATGCCTGCAAAAGAACGCGCTGCCTACACACGCCAGCTTCTGAAGCAGATCGCTTAATCAACTAACTGCTGTCCTATCGGCATGACGGGGAGAAAGAGGTTCACAATGGGATACGCTAAAGAGTTTAACCATCTAGAGTATAACGTACCTGAGTTTCTGTTGACTGATGCTGGGTGGGAAGATGTCTCCTGGCATAATGATGTCTGCCCACGTTGGGA
>Ga0194060_10002596_pt1 | contig 12861 bp, 12 predicted proteins | sample SepL225m_MetaG_FD_163427 | JGI IMG/M metagenome (GOLD analysis project Ga0194060, IMG submission 163427) | Anoxic zone freshwater microbial communities from boreal shield lake in IISD Experimental Lakes Area, Ontario, Canada - Sep2016-L222-5m | ecosystem: Environmental > Aquatic > Freshwater >... | reverse complement strand
AGCATCAGCCCGTGCGTGTCGACGATGCACGTGCGCGGCGAATGCATCGCCGCGCAACACAGCAGATTCGGCTCCATTCTCGACGCAGCCTCGCCGCTGATCATTTCGAGCCCGAGCGCGCCATTGGCAACGGCCCTGGCATGCAAACCCTCCAGCCATTCAACCGATTCCCGGTCTGACGCGACTATCAGCTTTCCGATCTGCTCGTGCCTGACGCCGTGCTCGGCGCAGTACGCCAACAGCGCCTCGCGGCCCTGCACGCAGAGCACGGCCTGCGGCCCACCCGTCCTGTAATAAATGCCCGCATGGATGACTTCGTTGCTTCGGGAACTCGTCTCGGTGCCGATATTGCTTGCGCGCTCCAGAACGACGACGTCGCGCCCGTTGAGCGCCAACCGGCGCGCGACTGCCAGGCCGATTACCCCTGCGCCGACGACAATGCAACCGGTTTCGAACACTACGCCTCCCTTGTCGATATCAGGATGATGCTGCGCTTAAGATCAAAGTATAGGCGATAGTTCCAGCGCTTGGCACGGCCCGGCCGGGGCCGATCGCGTCGCATTGCCGGCGCACAGTCCGCACCCGGCTCCACGCACTCTTTCTCTGGCGCGCTCCCCGGCTGATCAGGCGATCATCAAGTCGACCAGCGTGGCCACGTCCTCCAACCGGTCCAGATCCTTAATTGCGCTTACTATCTTCGCGGCCTTCTGCGGGCCCAGGATCGGCGCAGTCATCTTGTTGAACTTCGTTTCGATGTCGTCTGCCGAAAGGGGGTTCGCCGGATCCCCTTTGAAAGGCCCGTTGTTGCGATGAATGAACTGCCGGCCGTCTTTGGTCTTGATCTCGAGTATGCAGGCCTTCTCCTGCGGAAACGACTTGTCCAAGTCCGGCTCGCCGATGATGTCTATCTTTTTGAACAGATCGGCAATACGCGCATCCTTTCTGTTTTCTGATCCGAAAGGTTCCATGCTGTAGAACACGTCGTTGCCGCGATACGCGGTGACCGCCAGAATATAGCGGGTGTTCAGATGGGTCGCCGCCCTGTTTTCCGGATATCCCGCGAACCCCACTAGCGGCACCACCACGGTGGCCAGTTTGACCGCAATTGTCTCGATCTCGTCGGGGTTGATTCGATTCTTCGCAATCGTTTCTATCAGACCCTCTATGGCCGTCATGATGTAGACGCCGACGCCGATTCTCTTGAAACTGACTTCCGCTATCTCAAAGTTCTTTCCCAACCCGGCGGTGAGTTTGCTCGGATCGGACTTCTGCGAATACGCGTTCAGAAAACCGCGCGCGTGGTCAAATATGTCCTCTACTCCGGTAAAGCCGGTTTGTGCCAGCAATGCCGCGAGGACCCCGCTTTCAGCGCCTTTCGCGGCCTGGAAGGACCACGAGGCCGGGTAGACCGGGCCCGCCCAAACGGACGAACCCGAAGCTTGAACGGCCGCCACGCTCAGCGCCTCGGCGAATTGCGTCCGGTCCAGACCGAGAAGCTTGCCCGCGCCCGCCGCGCAACCCAAAGGCGCGCAGACGGAAGTCGGATGAAACCCTCGCGCGTACGTGCTGCTCGCCCCCATCGCGATCCCGAATCTGGCCATCACCTCCGCCCCGATGACGGTCGCCAGAATGAGTTCCTTGCCGGATGCTTTCTGCCTTTCGGCAACCGCCAGCAGCGCGGGCAGCAGCGCTGCCGGAAGATGAATAATGGTGCTCTTGTGGACCGCATCGAAATGGTCGTTTATGCCGATGGCGGTATTTGCCAGCGTTGCATTCAAGCAAGGTATTTTCTTTCCCGTCCCGATCACGGTGGATTCCTGCCTGCCGCCCATTTGCGTCATCAACTCGCCGATATCCGGATAATCTTCCAGATAGGTTCGGTTGGAAGCTATGAGCAAGCCTATCTGGTCCATCCAGCAGAGCTTGGCGAATCGAACAGCGTCCTCGGTCAAGGACCCAAAGTCCAATGTGGTGCAGAATTCCGCAAATTCATCGCGAATCAAGGCAGTCTCCTTTTCAGCAATCCCGGAACCGTTCGTCGGCACGCATGCCGCCCGTCAGCACATTTCAGTAACATCATGCAGAAGGCGCGCAGGAGCGGAACAGGGCATCCAATGACGCCTTGCTCTTGCTTACGACTGCTGCCGGCTCCTCTGCCCAGTATTCTTCATTGAATATTTCAACGCAATAGAAGCCGCGATAGCCTCCGCCGACAAAGCAATCCACAATGGCCTTCAGCGGCGATTCGCCTTCGCCCGGATGAAAGCGGAATTTGCGGCTCTGCTGTTTGAAATCCAGCGGCAGCGGTTTTGCATCGCTGATGTGAACCAGGAACACCTTCTCCATCGGTATTCTCGCCAGGTCTTCGAGCCTGGATCCCGCCTTGACGAAGTGAAATGTATCGATCAGCATGCCGCCATTTGCGCAATCGGCGCCGCCGACGACCTCCCACGAGGGATTCAGATCGTGAAACTGCTCGGACCAGCCGACGAATTCGAACATGACGCGCATGCCGAAGTCATCCGCGATGCTGCAGAGTTCCTTGAAATCCCTTACGGCATCGCCTATCTTTCCCGTGCGCTCATACGTGGCGACAGCCACCACGGGGCAATCGATGCCGAGCCTGGCAAGCTTGCCGAAGAATTCCCTTGCCTCGCTGTTGAACTTCGTCCTTTCGGCGCCGGATAAATACTGCCAATCGTGGAACGATTGCATTTCTACCGGGGTCAACCGAAACTCCTGCAGCAGCTCCTTGATCGGCCGGGCCTCGGGATCCTTCTGGTATTCTTCCAGTTCGTTCATCCACAACCCGATCCCGGCAAAGCCCCCGTCCGCAATCGAACTCAGCTTCTTCAGAAAAGGGGCTTGCTTGATGGTGATGGTGTTCATCGCTATCGGCATTGCTTTCGTCATACCGGCGAATCTCCACAAGTAGTCATTGCCGCGCGCTGATTTGCACCGGGACATTTCCGCCATATGAGCATTGCGCGTAGCCAAGAAATGGGTTGAAGAAGCACTTACCCCTGCGGCCGCTGCAAACTCCGCCGCGGGAAAGTCGGGAGCGGACCAATTGTTACCCGGAATGCCGGCCCTTTGCAAGGCGGCTGGCGGCTTCATCGAGCCGGTGGCTGCCGCCGCGAAACATCGACGCGGACGCCGCGCTGCAAAGGCACGCTCCGGGGGTATGAGCAATGATCATAAGCGTCTGCAGGAAAACTCATTTGACCCTGCCAATTGGACGGCTTAGCGTAACGATCGAAATCGCGCTTTGGGCGTAGGATGAGTGCCCTGTTCTCGCTAGCACCGCTACGATGAGTGCATGGGTAAAATAATGCGCGGCAATTACGGAGGGGGAATTCGCCATGTGTAAGCTGAAGAGATGCGCTTGTGCAGCCGTAGCGTTTTCGATGATCGTATCGATGCTGATCGGGTGGGGCGGTCAGGCGCAGGCCCAGAACAAATACCCGACCGAAGCAATTCAGATCATCGTCCCGTACAACCCGGGTGGCGCGACGGACCTCTCGGCGAGAATCGTGGCCGACTTCATGAAGAAGAAATGGGGGGTGCCGATCAACGTCGTCAACATGCCGGCCGGCGTGCGCATGGCCGCTCTGCTCGAGCTATACAAGGCCAAACCGGATGGTTACACGCTGTTGATGGATGGCATGGGCAGCAGTTCCCAAATGCCGGTTGCGGTAAAGAACCTGCCGTTCAATATCATGGACCGGACCTTTATCGGGATATTTGCCGAGACCCCGTCCATCTATGTTGTCGCCCCCGACTCGCCGATCAAGAACCTGAAGGATCTTGAAGCGGTGATCAAGAAGGATCCCGATAATTTCACCTGGACTTCGCTCGGCGGTGCCGGCTCGTACGATCACGCCATGAGAATATTCTTGAAGGCAATCGGCGTGGACGTAATGCGGACGAAGCCGGTCGTGGTCAAGGGCGGCGCCGAAGGCGTAAGCATGACCGCTGCCGGCTCGGTGAAACTGGGTTTTGCCACGCCTGGTTCGGCGGGGCCATCCATCAGCGCCAAAATAATCAGGGCCGTAGGGATAACCAGCAGCCAAAGAAATCGCAGTTTCCCGGACGTACCCACGGTCGGCGAGGCCGGATACCCCAGCGCCACCCAGGCAGACCGTTACGGGCCCTCGGGCCCGCCCAAGCTGCCTTCGCACATTGTCGAAATATGGAACAAGGCCTTGCAGGAAATGCTGAAGGATCCCGAAGTTCTGCAACGCCTGGAGCGCATGGGCTGTACGCCCCTGTACCAGAATGCGAGCGAAACCAGGGAACGCGTCTCAAGGGAAATGAAGGAAATCAACGAGCTTTATGGAATGAAGTAGACTTCTCGATCAGGGTATCGCGCGCGCACTCGCCGAAGCTTGCAGTACGCGACGGGGCGACCGGCGTTCGGTTTGCATCCCCGGGCCGCATGTACCAATGAAGAAGTGGCGGATTCCGCTGTCGACCCTCGGCCTGGCGGCAGTGCGGACGAGCCATGAGAAATGGCCTTGGAGGAGGCGGAATGACGAGAACAATGGTGAACCGGGGCGTGTGGGTCGAGGGCTTGTTGCTGGTGATCCTGGGCCTTGTCAGCCTGGCCGAATCGACCCGATTGGTACTTTATACCGACCCCAACTTGTTGAGGGATTGGCTGGGCCCGGGATATTACCTGCTCGTGATAAGCATCGGTTTGCTGGCTACGGGCATAGTCTATATCCACAATCACGGAAGAGCGCAAACGGTAGCCAGGGAAGCAACCGGCGGCGATGGCAGGCACCGCCTGATTGCCTCGTTCGCCACCTGTGCGCTCTATCTTGTTCTCATTGAAGTCATTGGCTACCTGCTGGCCACTTTCGTCTTCTTTGTATCGATGTTCACGATAGTAGGACTGCGATCCTGGGTGCACAAGCTCGTGCTGGGCATGGTACTGAGCGGCATTTTTTACATCGTGTTCGTAAAATATGGCGGCATGACGTTTCCCCGCGGAATCGTCTTTTGAACTCCATGACCAAACGCGCCGCGCGTCACGCCAGTGAGATTCCCGGCGCGTCTCGATGCGGCAACTGGCCGATGAAACGACATTTCGCAACAGGGGCCTCGATCCGGCGCCGGACGAGCGCATCGGCAAGATCGCGAGGAGATTGCAGCAGATGGATCTGATCAACGGGATCGCAAATGTATTCACCCCGATCTACCTGCTTTACTGCTTCGCAGGCTGTGCGCTGGGAACCCTGGTCGGCGTTTTGCCCGGATTGGGCCCGGCCTCCACGCTGGCGATCTTGCTGCCGATCACCATGCACCTGGATCCGCTCGGGTCCATCATCATGTTATCGGGATTGACTTACGGGGCGGCGTATGGAGGATCGACCACAAGCATCCTGGTCAATATCCCGGGCGAATTGGGGTCGGTGCCTACGTGCTTCGATGGTTTTCCGATGACCAAGCAAGGCCGGGCCGGCGAGGCCCTATGGATTGCGGCCGTAGGCTCGTTCATCGCCGGCACCTTCGGGGCCATCATGATTTCCATCATGGGTCCGGGGATTGCCAAATTCGCCCTTCGGTTCGGTCCCACCGAGTACTTCGGGCTCATATTTTTCAGCATGACCGCCCTTGTCAGTCTATCCGGCACCTCGATCGCCAAAGGCTTGGGGGCGGGGTTCGCGGGCATACTCCTGTCCTGCGTCGGCGTGGACATGATGACGGGCATCCCCCGCTTCACTTACGGAAGCGTAGGGCTGATGAACGGATTTGACTATATTCCCGTCATCATCGGCCTTTTTGGCATAGGCGAAGTCATTCTTAACGCGGAGCAGGGCCTCGGGCAAATCTATACGGGAAAGATAGGCAAGATGATGCCCAGAGGCGAGGAATTGAAAAAGGGGCTGAAGGCGGCGGTACGCGGAACGCTGCTTGGTTTCCCCTTGGGGCTGTTGCCGGGCATGACGCCCGGCGTGGTCGCGTTCATCGCCTACGATATCGAAAAGAAGGTCTCGAAGTATCCCGAAAAGTTCGGCACGGGCGTCATCGAAGGCGTGGCCAGTGTGGAATCCGCCAACAATGCCACGGCCCAGGCGGGATTCCTTCCGCTGCTGGTTTTCGGCCTCCCCACCGGTCCCGCACCGGCGATCATCCTCGCGGCGCTGATGATCTACGGCCTGCAACCGGGCCCGGTGCTTTTTACGGTGAACAAGACCTTTGCCTGGACCATTATCGGGAGCATGTACATAGGGAACGTCATGTTGCTGATCCTCAATCTGCCTCTCGTCGGCCTATGGGCCCGCATCAGCACCATTCCGTACAAGTACCTGGGGCCAACCGTCCTCGCCATCTGCATCGCTGGAGCCTACTCGGTCCGCAATACGATGTTCGACCTGTGGGTCGCACTCGCCGCCGGCGTCGTCGGCTATCTGATGAGAAAACGCCATTGGCCCATGGGTCCGCTGATTTTGGGCTTCATTTTGGGGCCTATGATGGAACAGGCTTTGCGCCAGTCATTTGCCAGCGGCGGTCCGACCGTGTTTTTCCATCGGCCCATCGCCCTCGTGCTGCTGGCGGCGGCAGCCGTGGTGCTGGTGTTCTCGTTCCGCGCCCTGAAACGAGTGCCCAAGGAAATACTGGAGAGCGACTCGGACCTGAAATAGCCATCGCGGCTGCACGCGGCGACGCGGCGGGTACGGCGCGCTTCAAGCCTTTGGAAGAACGGAGGTCATGCCATGCAAGGCGCTAGTCTGAAACACCGGGTTGCCGTCGTGACGGGGGCGGCGAGGGGAATAGGAAAAGCCACGGCACTGAAGATGACCGATGCGGGCGCAGCCGTCGCGCTTGTCGACGTCCTGTCTGACGACCTGGCCGTGCTGGTCGACCAGTTGAACGCCGCCGGGCGGAATGCTGTGGGCATGAACGTCGATATCAGCGACAAGCATGCCGTCGATGAAATGGTCGAACGCGCCAGCCGCCATTTCGGGAAACTGGATATCCTCGTGAACAATGCCGGCATCGACTGCGCCGGCCTGCTGGAAGAGGCGAACGAGGAAGATTGGGACAGGACCGTGAGCGTCAATCTGAAAGGGACCTTCTTTTGCACCCAGGCGGTCGTCCCGATCATGAAGAAGAACGGATACGGCAAAATTGTCAATATCGGCTCGCGTGTCAGCCTGGGAAAGCCGTCTCGAACGGTCTACGGCGCGACCAAGGCGGGGATTATCGGCATGACCCGGACCTGGGCGCTGGAACTGGCCCAGCACGGCATCAACGTCAATTACATCGGGCCGGGGATGATTGCGACCGAGATGTTCAGGCGCGTCAATCCCGAAAACAGCGAGAAGACCGCCGCGCTCATCGACAGCATACCGCTCAAGCGCATGGGAAACCCCGAGGATGTCGCCAATCTCATCCGTTTTCTTGCATCGGACGAGGCTTCATTCATCACCGGCCAGACGATATTCATCTGCGGCGGGATGACCGTTGGCATTGCTCACTTTTAGCAAGTAAGCGCCATTCGCCGGACCGCGAAGCGTCGAACGCAGGGCGTCGCGCCGGCGGCGAGCAGAGTCGTCAATACGTCCCGGGCACCAGTATCTTCTCATCCACCTGCTTCACGTCGCACAGGCCGCAAAAGGCCATGGTGACGTCCAGTTCCTTGCGTATGACTTCCAGGCAGGCGCTCACGCCCGCCTCGCCCAGCGCACCCACGCCGTAGACGTAGGCGCGGCCGATGAACACGCCCTTGGCGCCCAGCGCAAGCGCCTTGATCACGTCCTGGCCGGTGCGTATGCCCCCGTCCATCAGCACCTCGATCTTGTCCCCCACCGCGCGCGCGATCGGCGAGAGCGCAGCGATCGACGAGGGCGCGCCGTCGAGCTGGCGGCCGCCGTGGTTGGACACGATGATCGCGTCCGCGCCGCAGCGCACGGCGATCTCGGCGTCTTCGGCGTCCATGATGCCCTTGAGGATCAGCTTGCCGCCCCAGCGCTCCTTGATCCATTGCACGTCGTCCCAGGTCATGGTCGGGTCGAGCTGGCGCGCGCTCCATTCCGAGAGTGAGCTCAGGTTGTCGGCATCCTTCGCGTGGCCGACGACGTTGCGGAAAGTGCGCCGATTGGTAGCCAGCATGCCCAGGCCCCAGCGCGGCTTGGTGCACATGTTGAGCATGTTGCCCAGGGTGATCTTGGGCGGCGCCGAAAGGCCGTTGATGATGTCCTTGTGCCGCTGGCCCATGATCTGCAGGTCCAGCGTCAGCACCAGCGCCGAGCACCCGGCCGCCTTGGCGCGGTCGATCAGGCGGCGGATGAATTCGCGGTCGCGCATCACGTAGAGCTGAAACCAGAACGGCTTCTCGACGTTTTCGGCCACGTCCTCGATGGAGCAGATGCTCATGGTCGAGAGCGTAAACGGAACGCCGAATTTTTCCGCCGCGCGCGCGGCCAGGATTTCGCCATCGGCATGCTGCATGCCCACGAGGCCCACCGGCGCCAGGGCCACCGGCATGGCCACCTCGACGCCCGCCATCGTGGTCTTCAGCGTGCGGTGTTCCATATTGACCGCCACCCTCTGGCGCAGCTTTATCCTGGCGAAATCGCCTTGGTTGGAGCGGTAGGTGCCTTCGGTCCAGGACCCGGAATCGGCGTAGTCGTAGAACATCCGCGGCACGCGCCGTTCGGCCAGACGCCGCAGATCTTCGACGCAGGTAATGACTGGGGGCATTGGATCTCCGCAAGAGAGTAATAGCTCGCGAGCATCCTAAGGCAAAGCGACCGGGATTGCCAGAATCTCCAGTGAAGCCGGCATCGCAGCCGCTTTCGGCGTAAGCTAGCGCAAGCGTTTCCACACCCTGTTCATGGAGATCCGAAGATGATGGGCAGAACCATTGCGGCGTTCTTTCTCTACATCCTGTTCGGCCTGGGCCAGGCTGCACTCGCCGCCTCCAGAGACGAGATCGACGCCAAAGTGCACGAGGCGGTGGAGAATTTCTACAAGCAGACCAGCGCGGGCAAGCAACTGGCGCAGAAGGCTTCAGGCATGCTGGTGTTTCCGGAGGTATTCAAGGCCGGCATCGGCGTGGGCGGCGAATACGGGGAAGGCGCACTGATCGTCAAGGGCAAGACGGCGGCCTATTACAACACCGCCGCCGCCTCGATCGGCTTCCAGCTCGGCGCCCAAGTCAAGTCGCAGATCATCCTGTTCATGAACCAGAAGGTGCTGGACGGCTTTCGCAAGAGCGATGGCTGGAAAGCGGGTGTGGATGGAAGCGTGGCGATCGCCACGCTGGGCGCGGGCGGCGAACTCAGCACGGAAACGATACGCCAGCCCATCATCGGTTTCATCTTCTCGAACAAAGGCCTGATGTACAACCTGACCTTCGAAGGCGCGAAAATTACCCGCATAGAGCGTTGATCGGGCGGCGGGGACGCCAGGTTGCGCCGCGCCCGCGCAGGGTTCAAGCGCTGGTAGCCAGGTCCTTGGCCGGTTCGGGCATGGTGTCGGCGGAACGATCCGAAAGCAAACGCATCTGAGCCATGCCCAGGGTGCCGAAATAGCCGCCATGGGAGTAGCCCTCCTCCACGAACCAGCGCGTCAGTTCTTCCGCGCTCGGCGCCTGCAGTTCCCGTGCCGCTTGCGATTCCCCGTCGGCCGTTTCCACCGGCATGCCCGCGCGCTGGGCCATCCTGCGCATGGGAGTGTTGTCGGACAGGAACAGGACGAAAACTTTCCTGATGCCGCGCATGCCGGCGCGCGCAATCAGCCTTTGCATGAGCGCGGTGCCGATCTTTTGACCGCGCATGTCCGGACGGACCGAAAATGCCATTTCGCCTTGGTCCGAGTTGCGCACGAGTTCGGCCAGGCCAATGATGCGCGCGCGTTCGTCGAATGCGCCCAGTATCGTGTCTCGCGCGAAATCCATGCGGTCCACATACCTGGAGATGGTTTCATCCGAAAGTGCGCAGCAGAAACGCTTGCGGCGGTCGTCCGACGACAGGGAAAGATAGAAATTCCTGACGTTTTCGCGTTCGAATACGGTCAGCGGCCTGATTATCATGGGATCGCGCTTTCAAGGCACTTGCCTGGGAAAACTTATATCACATTGATGCGTCGCACAAAAACGCTTTATGTGATGATTGCTATCCAAAAAGACAATGACAAAAACACGGTCTTCAAGCAAATTATCGCTACCGGCTATTGCAATGCACCATTTCTTGATATAGCATTGGGTTGCGGGGTTTCTCCTCCTCCTCCTTTGGAATCCCGTCTTCGCGCCGGTGGCGTTTCATTACGCCACCGGCTTTTTTTTCGCCTTTGGCGGGGACCTCTCCCCGGCCGGTCGACAGTGCGCGCAGCCGGCTTTCCGGATAGCGTAAGATCACACCTGAGGACACTATCAGCTTGCGCCAGAGCCGCGCGGAAGGGCGCCTGTGAAAACCCCGAAAAGAATCCAAGCGCTCGTCGACGAGGGCCTCGTCGACGAGGTCATACGCCAGCTCATGAGCGGCAAGGAAGCCGAAGTCTACGTGGTGCGCTGCGGGCAGGACGTGCGCTGCGCCAAAGTGTACAAAGAGGCGAGCAAGCGCAGTTTTCGCCAGAACGTTCAATACACCGAAGGCCGCAAGGTGAAGAACAGCCGCCGTGCCCGCGCCATGGAAAAAGGTTCGCGCTACGGCCGCCAGGAGCAGGAGCAGGCCTGGCAGAGCGCCGAGGTCGACGCCCTGCACCGGCTGGCCGCCGCCGGCGTGCGCGTGCCCAGGCCCTACAATTTTCTCGAGGGCGTGCTGCTGATGGAACTCGTCACCGACGCAAGCGGCAACGCCGCGCCGCGGCTCAATGACCTCGCCTTGAGCGAGATCGAGGCGCGCGCGCACCACCGCACACTGATCATGCAGGTCGTGCGCATGCTTTGCGCCGGCATCATCCACGGCGACCTGTCCGAGTACAACGTGCTCGTCGGCAGCGACGGGCCGGTCATCATCGACCTGCCGCAGGCCGTCGACGCCGCGGGCAATAACCGCGCTGCTTTCATGCTCGAGCGCGACGTCGAAAACCTCACCGCCTATTTCGGCCGCTTCGCGCCCGAGCTCAGGGCCACCGATTACGGCCGCGAAATCTGGTCGATATTCGAAACCGGCAAGCTGCATCCCGAAGTCGAGCTGACCGGCCGCTTCGCACGCAGCGAAAAGCTCGCCGACGTCGGCGGCCTGATACGTGAAATCGACGAGGTCAAGAAGGAAGAGGCGGCGCGCCAGCGCCACCTGCAGGCGCTGAAACAATAAGTCCAAGGCGACCGCGCCCGCCGGCATTGGCGGCGGGCAAGGCGCGATTCAGAGCACCTGGTCGCGGTGGCCGAAAGCGGCGGAGTTGTCGATAAAGAATGCCCGCGCCGCGACAAGCCTGTACCAGCGCACTTTTGCCAAAGCCGCGGCGATCGCGGCCGGAGTGGAGGCCCCCCGGGCCACGAGCGGATATTTCCTGCCGTACAGTTCCCGGATGCCCGCTTCTTCGGCAGCGGCGACCGGCTCGACGGTGCCTTCGAGCTGGACCCCTTTGATCTGGTGCCATTCGCGGTAGTCCTCATGCACCGTGGCAGCGACCGCGGCGTGCGCCGCGAGGTTGCGGCTATGGCGCGACGCGGGCGAAGAGACGAAGTACAGCTTGAAGCCGTCGTTGGCGTAGAAGACCGCGGCCGCCCAGGGCCCGTCGGGGCCGTGGGTGGCGAGCGTCATGACGCTATGCGCGGCGAGATAGTCCAGCGCCCGGTCGCGCGCCGCTGCGTCGCTCACGGATCGATTGCCGGGGGCGCCGGGGCCGAGCCTGCCGTGTCCTTCCAGCGCTTGAACAACTGGTGCGGGATCTCGAACTGGTCGAGCGCCTTGCCGACGGTGTGATTGACGATGTCGGCTATGGTTTGCGGCCGGTTGTAGAAAGCCGGTACCGGCGGCAGCACCACAGCGCCGTAGCGCGCCGCCCGGCCGAGCAATTCGATGTGCCCGAGGTGCAGCGGCGTTTCGCGAACCAGCAAAACCAGAGGGCGCCGCTCCTTCAGGCAGACGTCCGCTGCGCGTGTCAGCAGGTTATCGCCGTAGGAATTGACTATTCCGGACAGCGACTTGATGGAGCACGGCGCAACCAGCATCCCCATCGTCCGAAACGAGCCGCTCGCGATCGACGCGCCGATGTCGCGATGGCCATGCACCACATCGGCGAGCGCCTCGACTGCGGCCACGTCCCAGTCGGTTTCTTCGAGTATGGTGCGCTTCGCCGACGGCGACAGGACCAGGTGGGTCTCGATGCCCACGGTATCCCGCAGCACCTGCAGGGCGCGGATGCCGTACACGGTTCCGGACGCGCCGGAAATGCCGATGATGAGCTTCTTCATGCAAACCCTCCGAAATCAACCAATGGGTTCTTGCCCGGGCCGCATCATGCCTGGTCGTACTCACCGGAGATCAGCTTGCGGCGCAAAATCTTGCCCACCGGCGACTTGGGCACGGCCTTCACGAATATGTATTCCCGCGGCCGCTTGTAGTTGGGCAGGACGGAGCCGCGGCAATAGTCGTCCAGGCCCCGCGCATCCACCGGCCCCTTCGCCTTGACGAAGGCCACCACCTTCTGACCCCAGCGCGCATCCGGCAGGCCTGCCACGGCGACCTCGTCCACGGCCGGATGAAACGACAGCACCGACTCGATGTCTGCCGGCGAGATATTCTCCCCGCCGCAGATGATCATGTCGTCGACCCGCCCGGTGACGTACAGATCTCCGTCCGCGTCGAGGTAGCCGGTATCTCCGGTGAAGTACCAGCCCGAGCGCAGCGCCTTGGCGTCGGCATCGGGCCGCTTCCAGTAAGCCTCGAAGGCCTCGTCGCC
>Ga0194060_10002595_pt1 | contig 12862 bp, 10 predicted proteins | sample SepL225m_MetaG_FD_163427 | JGI IMG/M metagenome (GOLD analysis project Ga0194060, IMG submission 163427) | Anoxic zone freshwater microbial communities from boreal shield lake in IISD Experimental Lakes Area, Ontario, Canada - Sep2016-L222-5m | ecosystem: Environmental > Aquatic > Freshwater >... | reverse complement strand
CCTATCTGGGGCTGGCTTGAGCGACACCGGCGACGCGTTTCGCCTGGACGCGCGCGTGGTCCTCGTGACCGGTGCGGCGCAGGGCATCGGCGCCGCCATTGCGCAGGGCCTCGCGCGCGCCGGTGCGCGCCTCGCGCTTGCCGACATCCAGCCGCAGGCCGCGTGGCAGGCGGAGGTGGCGCAGTTGGTGTCCTCCGGGATCGCCAGCGCGCATAGCGTCGACCAGCGCGACGCTGCGCAGTGCGCTGCCTGTGTGCGCGACGCGGTCGGGCGCTGGGGCAGGCTGCATGGTTTGGTGAACAACGCTGGCGTGAATGTCTGGGGCGACGCAGCGGAACTCTCCGATGAGGCGTGGTCCACCCCGTTCGCAACCAACTTGAACGGCGGATTCTACTTTTGCCGGGCGGCTTATCCGCACCTCCGTTTGCACGAGGCGAGCGGCGGCGCGTCCGTGGTCAACATCGTTTCCAGCGCCGCGCGGATGGCGATATCCGGCACGGCTGCCTATGCCGCGAGCAAGGCGGCTCTGGCGCAACTGACCCGCGTGCTGGCGCTCGAGTGGGCGCCGGCGCAGATACGGGTGAATGCCGTCGCGCCCGCCATTGTGCCTACGCAGATGAACCAGGCGGTGCGCCGGGACCCGGCCTACGTCGCCGGAAAACTGGCGGCCATTCCGCTGGGAAGGATGGTGCAGGCCGAAGAAGTCGCGTGGGCCGTACAGTTTCTGCTGTCGCGCGCGGCGGCCATGGTCACCGGGCAGGTGCTGCACGTCGACGGCGGATCCACGCTCGGTTCGGCGCCGACTTAGAACCTCCCGCCCGTGCTGAACCGGGTTTGCGTTCCTCCGGGCTTTGGAGTAACTTTTGCGGCTCAACGCAGGGGTCCCGTCTGGAGTATGCAGGCGGGTGAGAGAAACCCTCCGAACCTGATGCGGATAATGCCGCCGTAGGGAAGCGTTGCGCGCTGCCCCCCAGCCGCCACTTTTCCCTACGCTGCCGATCCGCCCTGACGGGCGCCCGACGCTGCCTGTCGCTGCAATGAAAGGAGTGACCATGGTTGCGAACCCGAAATTTCTTGCCGCCACCGCGCATGTAGACAATGCCGCGGTAAAGCCGCTGCCCAATTCGACAAAAGTGTACGTTCAGGGCTCGCGGCCCGACATCCGCGTGCCCATGCGCGAGATTTCTCAGGCCGATACGCTGAGCCATGGCGCCGCAAACGCGCCGGCGGAAAAGAATCCGCCGATCTACGTCTACGATTGCTCGGGGCCGTACACCGATCCGGCGGTGGCCATAGACATCCGTTCCGGCCTTGCGCCGCTGCGCGCGCTCTGGATAGAGGAGCGCGGCGACACGGAGGCGCTGTCGGGCCCGACTTCAAGTTATGGCCGCGAGCGGCTTGCCGATCCGAAACTCACGGAGATGCGCTTCAATCTGAAGCGCGCGCCGCGTCGGGCCAAGGCCGGAGCGAACGTCACCCAGATGCACTACGCCCGTCGCGGGCTGGTCACGCCGGAGATGGAATACATCGCCATCCGCGAGAACCAGCGCCTGGAAACCTACCCCGAACTGCTTTCGCGCCAGCATCCGGGGCAGTCCTTCGGCGCGGCGACGCCCAGAATCATCACGCCGGAGTTCGTCCGCGACGAGGTGGCGCGCGGCCGGGCGATCATCCCTGCCAACATCAACCACCCTGAGTGCGAGCCGATGATCATCGGGCGCAATTTCCTGGTGAAAATCAACGCCAATATCGGCAACTCGGCGCTCTCCTCCGGCATCGCTGAAGAAGTGGAGAAGATGACCTGGTCGATTCGCTGGGGCGGGGATACGGTGATGGATCTTTCGACCGGCAAGAACATCCACGAGACGCGCGAGTGGATCGTGCGCAACGCGCCGGTGCCGATCGGCACCGTGCCTATCTATCAGGCGCTGGAAAAGGTCGACGGCAAGGCCGAAGAGCTCACCTGGGAGATTTTTCGCGATACGCTGGTCGAGCAGTGCGAGCAGGGCGTGGACTATTTCACTATCCACGCCGGGGTGCTGCTGCGCTACATACCGCTCACCGCCCGCCGCATGACGGGCATCGTTTCGCGCGGCGGGTCGATACTCGCCAAGTGGTGCCTTGCGCACCACAGGGAGAATTTCCTCTACACCCGTTTTGAGGACATCTGCGAAATCATGAAGGCTTACGACGTCGCCTTTTCGCTGGGCGACGGACTGCGGCCGGGTTCGGGCTTCGATGCTAACGACGAGGCGCAGTTGGGCGAACTCGCCACGCTCGGCGAACTGACGCAGATCGCGTGGAAGCACGACGTGCAGGTGATGATCGAGGGGCCTGGCCATGTGCCCATGCATTTGATCAAGGAGAACATGGACCTGCAGTTGAAACTCTGCCACGAGGCGCCGTTCTATACCCTCGGGCCTCTCACCACCGACATCGCGCCGGGCTACGACCACATCACCAGCGCCATCGGCGCAGCGATGATCGGCTGGTACGGCACAGCCATGCTGTGCTACGTCACGCCCAAGGAGCACCTGGGCCTGCCGGACAAGAAGGACGTCAAGGACGGGATCATCGCCTACAAGATCGCTGCGCACGCGGCCGATCTCGCCAAGGGGCACCCCGGTGCGCAGGTGCGCGACAACGCGGTTTCCAAGGCTCGTTTCGAGTTCCGCTGGGAAGATCAGTTCAACCTGGGCCTGGACCCGGACACGGCGCGCGAATTCCACGACGCGACCTTGCCGCAGGAGGGCGCTAAAGTGGCGCACTTCTGCTCCATGTGCGGCCCGCATTTCTGCTCGATGAAAATAACGCAGGACGTGCGCGACTATGCGGCGGCCCAGGGCGTTTCCGAGCAGGATGCGCTCAAGAAAGGCATGGAGCAAAAGGCGGTGGAGTTCGTGAACAAGGGCGCGGAGATTTACCAGAAGGCGTGAGCGGTGCCGCTGCAGCCCTGCCGAACGCCTCAGCCGAGGTAGCTCATCGGATCGATCGACCACTTCCCCGGCGGTTCGTGGCGGAGGATGCGGTCGGCGCCGCCATGGCCCGTGGTGCGGGCAAGATCGACGTCGGTGGGCGTCAGGTGGGCGTTCCTGATCGTGTCATACACCACCCGGATGCGCGGCTGGTGAGGCGTGGCCGGGTCGTGGTCCATCACGACCGCGAGGCGCCCTGACTCGAGCATCACAAGGGTGCCCGTCGGATAGATGCCGATTGCCGAGATGAAAACGCGCACCAAGTCCGGGTTGAAGTGGGCACGGGCCCACTCCACGATCTTCTTCAGCGCCACGGGGGCCTGCATGCCTTTGTGGTAGACGCGATCCGACGTGATGGCGTCGTAGACGTCGACGATCGCAGCCATCTGTCCGATGCGGGAGATCTGCTCGCCTTTGAGCTTGAGCGGGTAGCCGCTGCCGTCGTAGCGCTCGTGATGCTGGGCGGCGACGTTGAGCGCCGTGGGCGTGATGCCTGGCGTCTGCTCCAGAATTTCACGGCTGGCGACGACATGGTTGCGCATGACGTCAAATTCCTCGTTGGTGAGTTTGCCCGGCTTGTTGAGTACCTCATTGGGCGTGGTCATCTTGCCGATGTCATGCAGCAGCCCGCCGAGCCCCGCTTCGCGCACCGTCTGCTCATCCATGCCGGCTGCGCGGCAAAACGCCATCATCAGCGCGCCGACGCTCACCGAGTGCATGAAAGTGTATTCATCCTTGGTCTTGATGCGGCACAGCGCCAGGATCGGCCCGGGGTTGCGCAGGATGGAGTCGGCGATCTTCTCCACCACCGGTTCGGCCTGTTCCACCGATACCTGCTTGCCCAGGCGCACGTCGCTCAGCAGGCTGCGCACGACACGGCTGGCCTCGGCGTGGACTTTGCGGGCTTCGCGGACTTCTTTGTCAACCGTAGTACCCGGTTTCGCGCTTGCAACCGCCGCCGCAAGCGGCACCGGTTCCACCGCTGCGCCAGCCGCTGCCGAGACAGCGGCGACATCAAGCCCTTTTTCGGTGTCGATGTCGACTTCGGTGATTCCGGCCTCGACTATCTGGCGCACGACTGCCGGGTCCAGGACAAGAAAACGCTTGCGCAGGAACGGATGCGTCATCCACCCGCAGTCCAGGCTGTGTATGTACATGCCGGTGCGAACGTCGCCGACGGAAATTTTCTTGATCATGGAATCATGGCGGCAAGAACCGGATTGGCATCGATGCGGTGGACATTAAGGCCCGTATGCTATCTATCGGCACGCTTTGCCAATAATTGAGTGTCGCCCGGCACGTCGGAGCACCGTCGGGCGGCTGGAGGCGGCTCCCGGTGGGCCGCCCGGTATAATCAGCCTCATTTCCAGCGGGGCCTCGTGGACGTTCTCCTGCAAGCGCTCATCCTCGGCGTAGTCGAGGGCCTGACCGAATTCCTGCCCGTTTCGTCGACCGGCCACCTGATCCTGGTCGGAGACCTGCTCGGTTTCAACGACGAGAAGGGCAAGATGTTCGAGATCATGATCCAGTGCGGCGCGATCCTCGCGGTGTGCTGGGAATACCGCGCCAGGCTCGCCGCGGTGCTGGCGGGGCTCGCATCGGACCGCGCCGCGCAGCGGTTTGCGCTCAATCTGGCGGTCGCCTTCGTGCCGCTCGCGGTCCTGGGGCTGGCGTTCGGCAGCGCCATCAAGGCAATGCTGTTCAGGCCGGTGCCGGTTGCGCTCGCTTTCATCGTCGGCGGCTTCATCATTCTCTGGGCCGAGCGGCGCGAGCATCGCATTACCGTGCAGACCGTGGACGAGATGACCTGGCGGGATGCGCTCAAGGTCGGGTTCGCGCAATGCCTCGCGCTGATTCCGGGCACCTCGCGCGCAGGCGCAACCATCATCGGGGGCCTGTTCTTGGGCCTTTCACGCCGCGCGGCGACCGAGTTCTCGTTCTTCCTTGCGGTGCCGGTCCTGTTTGCGGCGAGCGCTTACGAATTCCTGAAACACCGCGACCTGTTCAGCAGCGCCGACCTGGGCATGTTCGGGGTGGGTTTCGCGACGGCATTCGTTTCCGCGTTCGTGTGCGTGCGCTGGTTGTTGCGCTACATCGCCAGCCACGATTTCACGGTATTCGCGTGGTACCGGATTCTGTTCGGCGCGCTGGTCCTGATCAGCGCTTACACGGGCCTGGTGGACTGGAGCGCGGGTTAGGCCGCGGCCGTGCCGCCCATCGAGAAATCGATGGTGGCTTCCGTCGATGAACTCAAGACGCGCGTCGTCAAGGGCATCGACGAGTTCAACGCCTCCCCGGTCGTCTTCCGCTGGAACAAGTTTGACCTGGGGGTGGCTTAATGCGTATCTATTTTAACGAAGCGAACGACTAGTCGAAGGCGAACGCGTCCATTGCGAGCACGCCGAAGTTCGTGCCCGAATGGATGATTCTTCCGGGTATGCCGGGCGTGCCCGCCCCCAGCGCCGCGAACAGCGGCAGGAGGTGCTCGTCGGTCGGATGATTCCTTGCGGCGAACGGGGCGCTGTCGCTGTAATCGAGCAACTCGCCCGTGTCGCCCGCAGTCACGGCGGCGCGCAGCCAGCCTGAGAAAGCGGTGACCCAGGCAGGCGGCTCGGTTCCGTCGGGCATCATCTCGCGCAGATTGTGCGTGGCGTTTCCGGAGGCGAGAATGAGAACCTTGTCTGCGCGCAGTTCGCGCAGGCTCTGGCCGATCATGTAGTGGTGCTGCGTGGACTCATACGGTTGCACCGAAATCTGGGTTACCGGAATGTCCGCCTCCGGGTACATGAGCTTGAGCGGCACCCAGACGCCGTGGTCCAGCCCGCGCGCATTGTCCACGACTGTGCGCATGCCCGCGCTCTCCAGGCGTCGCGCAATCTCGCGTGCGAGTTCCGGGGCGCCAGGCGCCGCGTACTGCATCTCGTAGAGCGGCGGCTCAAAGCCGAAGAAGTCGTGGATGGTTTTGGGCTGCACAGTCGCGTTGACGGTCGGCACGCGCGCCTCCCAGTGGGCGGAGATCGCGACGACCGCTCGCGGCCGGCCTATCTGTTCGCCCAGGCCGGCCAGGAACCTGCGCGTCGGGCTGTCATGAAGTATGACGTTGGGTGCGCCGTGGGAAACAAAGAGTGCGGGAATCGTCATTGCGGCACGCTCACATGGATGTTTGCCGTCGCGTTCAGCATGACCATGGGTCGGATCGTCAACCCTGTTCCCAAGGCAGTCCGGCTGCACGCCAGCCGCCGACGGTGTTTCGGTGGCCCCGCGAGTCACGGTCGCCTTCAAAGCCTTCTAGTATGTTGTAGCAGTTCGGGTAGCCCGCGCCGGTCGCCTGCGCGGCGGCTTGATGGGATCGCTGCCCGGATCGGCACAAAAACATTACCGGCGCGGTCGTCAGCGGCACTCCAGCCTGCAGTTGCTCGATAAAACCCGGGTTGCGCGCGCCGCCCGGATAGACGGACCACTCAATGGCCACAGCGCCGGGAACCCGTCCTACCCAATACCATTCGGCCTGCGTGCGCACATCGACCAGTATGGCGCCGGGCTTCCGTTTCATCAGCGAGTCCGCTTCCTTCGGCAGCAGTGCTCCCGCATAGGGAAGCCCCTTTTCAAGCGCCCGCTGTTTCGCCCTGTCCAGAATCGCGTCAACCTCGACGTCATCCATCGTCCTCACCCTCCGCAATGGAACCCCTGAAGTATATTGTGGATATCGCGCGGGTTGGGCCGAGTTGAGTCAACTCACGATGCACCAATAGTGGGCGCGCGCGGCATGGAACGCACGTTCGCGGTGCGTCTTTTCGGCCAGCGCCCAGCGGAAACGGCACGCAGTTCCTTATGGCACAATGGCCTGCTCAGTGTGTCCCAGGTGGCACGGATACTGCTGTTTGACCTCCCAATTGCCGGGCTCCGAGCCCGCTTTCGAACTCTCTAGCCAAACCCTGAAGGAGATTTTCGCATGACCATGTCTGCAAATGACGTACTGAAGATGATCAAGGAGAAGGAGGTCAAGTTCGTCGACCTGCGGTTTACGGACACCAAGGGCAAGGAACAGCATGTGACGGTGCCCTCCAAGCAGTTCAATATGGACAAATTCGAGAGCGGTCATGCTTTCGACGGGTCGTCCATCGCCGGCTGGAAGGGTATCGAGGCCTCCGACATGCTGCTCATGCCCGATCCCATGTCGGTGCGCATGGACCCCTTCACCGACGAGCCGGTGCTCAATATTTCCTGCGACGTGCTCGAACCCTCCGACATGAAGGGTTACGACCGCGATCCGCGTACCATCGCCAAGCGCGCCGAGGCTTTTTTGAAATCTTCAGGGCTCGGCGACACTGCTTATTTCGGGCCGGAGCCCGAGTTTTTCATATTCGACGGCGTGACCTGGAACGTGGGCATGTCCGGGTGCTTCGTGAAAATAAAATCGGAAGAGGCGCCGTGGTCTTCGGGCGAGGAGTTCGAGGGCGGCAACATGGGCCATCGCCCGCCGGTGAAAGGCGGTTACTTTCCCGTGCCCCCGGTCGACTCGCTGCATGACATCCGTGACGCGATGTGCATTGCGCTGGAGCAGCAGGGTGTCGAGGTCGAGGTGCATCACCACGAGGTTGCGGCCCCGGGCCAATGCGAAATCGGCACCAAGTTCGAATCGCTGGTGAAGCGCGCCGACTGGAACCAGATCCTCAAATACACCGTTTGGAATGTCGCGCATTCGTACGGCAAGACCGCCACCTTCATGCCCAAGCCCGTAGTGGGCGACAACGGCTCGGGCATGCATGTGCACCAGTCGGTATGGAAGGACGGCAAGAACATGTTTGCCGGCAATGGCTACTCGGGCCTGTCCGAATTTGCGCTGTATTACATCGGCGGCATCATCAAGCACGCCAGGGCGCTGAACGCCATCACCAACCCGGGCACCAATTCCTACAAGCGACTGGTGCCCGGATTCGAGGCGCCGATCAACCTTGCGTACTCGGCGCGCAACCGCTCGGCGGCCTGCCGCATTCCTTATGTTTCGAATCCCAAGGCGCGGCGGGTCGAAGTGCGTTTCCCCGATCCGACTGCGAATCCGTACCTGGCCTTTGCCGCCATGCTGATGGCCGGGCTCGACGGCGTGCAGAACAAGATCCATCCCGGAGATCCGGTCGACAAGAATCTCTACGATCTGCCCCCCTCCCAGGCGAAAAAAGTGCCGAGCGTCTGCAGTTCGCTGGAAATGGCGCTGGAATACCTGGACAAGGACCGCGCATTCCTTACCAAGGGCGGCGTGTTCTCCGACGAAATGATCGATGCCTACATCGGACTGAAGATGGAAGAGGTCACGCGGTTCCGCACGACCACCCATCCGGTCGAGTTCGATATGTACTACAGCAGCTGAGCGGACGGCGTCGTGGCGGGGACCCGCGTCCCTGCCGCAAGCTGTGAGACCAGGAAAAGGACGGGGATCAGTCTGGGTTCCTCGTCCTTTTTGCATTTGAAATCAGGGGGCTTTTTGCCTAGACTTCAACTTCTGCGTGGGGTAGATTGCGCAAATGCCTCGAGTCGTTCACTTCATTGCCCTCTCCCTGGTGCTTTTCTGCGCGGCGGACGCCCTCGCGCAAAGCGCGACCTACCGTTGTGTCGATTCGGGTGGCCGCTCCACCTACACGAACGTGAAGGAGGAGATGAGCGGAAAGAAGTGCACGGTGGTCAGCCGGGAGGTCTCCGTGGTGCCAGTCCCGCCAAGCGCGGCGCCTGCCAAGGCCGCTGCCGCACGGGGGGCGGGAGAGCGAGTGGACACGGGCACCCAGCGCAATCGCGACGATACGCGCCGCAAGATCCTTCAGGAAGAGTTGGACGCGGCCGAAAAGCGTCTGGCCGAGTCCAGGCAGAAGTTTGCGGAGCAGGATGCGGTTCGAAGCGCCGAGGAAAAGCTTATGCCGCAAAGGGCGCTGGACCGGCTCAAACCCCACCAGGAAGAGGTCGAGCGCCAGGAGCAGAACGTCGCCTCGCTCAAGCGCGAACTGTCGAACCTGCGGTAGCCGCCGGCTTTCTCGCACGCACGCAAGCCCAATCATCGCCCATTCCGCAGCCGGTGCGCCCCACGGTGGTGCAAACCGCTCGCCGGCAACGGCGGCTGGGTCCATCATGAGTTCGGATACGTTCTCGGGACTGGATCTGCTCACGACGTCGGTCGCGGTACTGGACGCCGACTTGAAGGTGATTTATATCAATCCGGCGGCGGAGACCGTGTTCGGGTTGAGCCAGCGAAATGTCGCGGGTCATCCGTTTGCAGAACTCTTCGTCGACGGGCAGGCGTTCGGCAGCAAGCTTGCCCAGGCGATCGGCGACACGCGCGGTTTCGTCGACCAGGAGTTGACGCTGACGCGGCCGGGGTACGAGCCGTTGCACCTGAACTGCGTCGTGACACCGGTGGACATGAGCACTGCGGCCCTGCTGATCGAATTCCGGCATATGGAACAGCAGCTTCGCATCGAGCGCGAGGCGCAGCGGTTGACGCAGCACGAAGCGAATCGCGAGCTCATCCGCAACCTTGCGCACGAGATCAAGAACCCGCTCGGCGGTATCCGGGGCTCGGCGCAGTTGCTCGAGCGCGAACTCGATCGCCCCGAACTGTGCGAGTACACCCAAGTGATCATCAAGGAGGCCGACCGCCTGCAGGTGCTCATGGACCGGCTGCTCACGCCGCACCGCCGGCCCCAGGTGGGCATGGTCAACATTCACGAGGTATGCGAGCGCGTGCGCACGCTCATCCTGGCGGAATTCCCGGAAGGCATCCAGATCGTGCGCGATTACGACACCAGTCTGCCCGATTTGCGCGGTGACCGGGAGCAACTCATACAGGCGGTGCTCAACGTGGTGCGAAATGCCGCGCAGTCCTTGAACGGGAAGGGCATTATCCAGTTGCGCACCCGCGTGGCGCGCGAGGTGACGCTCGCCAAGACACGCCACAAGCTGGCACTAGAATTGCGAGTGCTGGACAACGGCCCGGGCATACCTGCGGCGATCCGCGACAGGATTTTCTACCCGCTGGTGTCCGGCCGGGAGGGAGGAAGCGGTCTGGGCCTGACGCTTGCCCAGACCTTCGTGCAGCACCACCAAGGTGTGATCGAGGTCGAAAGCGAGCCCGGGCGCACCTGCTTTCTCATTATCTTGCCGATCCAGTGAAAGGCCGCAATGTGAAACCGGTTTGGGTAGTGGATGACGACCGTTCGATCCGTTGGGTGTTCGAGAAAGCGCTTACGCGCGAAGGCATTCCGTTCAAGACCTTCGCGCAGGCCTCCGAGGCGCTCGCGGAACTCGACCATGGCGCGCCTCAGGTGCTCGTGTCGGACATCCGTATGCCGGGCACCTCGGGCCTGGAACTTCTTCAGGTCGTCAAGCAACGCTACCCGACGCTTCCCGTAATCATCATGACGGCTTATTCGGACCTCGAGTCCGCGGTGGCGGCGTTCCAGGGCGGGGCCTTCGAGTATCTGCCCAAGCCCTTCGATGTCGATCAGGCCGTGGATCTGATCCGCCGCGCGGTCGACGAGTCGCTCAGGGAGGACCAGGGAGAAGAGACCACCCAGGCATCGCCCGAAATCCTCGGGCAGGCGCAGTCGATGCAGGAGGTGTTCCGCGCCATAGGCAGGTTGTCGCAGTCGTCGGCCACCGTGATGATCACCGGCGAATCGGGCAGCGGCAAGGAACTCGTCGCACGCGCGCTGCATCGGCACAGTCCGCGCGCAGCCAAGTCTTTCGTCGCCATCAACACCGCGGCCATGCCCAAGGACCTGCTCGAGTCCGAACTGTTCGGCCACGAGCGCGGCGCATTTACAGGCGCGCAGGCGATGCGCCGGGGGCGCTTCGAGCAGGCCGAGGGCGGCACGCTGTTCCTCGATGAAATAGGCGACATGCCGGCTGAATTGCAGACCCGGTTGCTGCGTGTGCTCTCCGACGGAACGTTCTACCGCGTCGGAGGCCACCAGCCCATACGCGCCAATGTGCGCGTCATTGCCGCGACCCATCAGGACCTTGAGGCGCGCGTCAGGCAGGGGCTGTTCCGCGAGGATCTGTTTCATCGGCTCAATGTCATCCGGCTGCGGCTACCCTCGCTGCGCGAACGGCGCGACGACATTCCGCTGCTCGCCCGGTATTTTCTTGCGAAATCGGCGCGGGACTTGGGCGTCGAGGCCAAACGCCTCTCCGATGCCGCGATGGCCTATCTCGCGGGACAAAGTTTTCCCGGCAATGTGCGCCAGCTCGAAAATATCTGCCACTGGCTCACGGTGATGGCCCCGACTCAGGTGATCGAGGTCGGCGATCTGCCGGCCGAGTTGCGCGACGAAGTGCCGGCCGCCGAATCCGATTGGTTATCCGCGCTCGCCCACGAGGTCGAACGCATGCTCGCGCGCGGCGAACTGGCGATCATGGATAGCCTCTCGACACGGTTCGAGAAAACGCTGATCAGCAGAGCGCTTGCCCACACCGGCGGGAGGCGCATCGAGGCGGCGACCCTGCTTGGCATCGGACGCAACACCATCACCAGAAAAATAGCTGAACTCGGGCTCGAGGAAAAGGAAGCGCCGTCCGCGTGATGCGAGTACCGGGCGCTGAGGAACAGGGCCGGCTCATCCGGGCATACGCCTGTTCCGGCACCGCAGCGCAGGGTTTTTGCAAGGGGCGCCATTTCACAATGTGAAACGGTTGGGCGGCACCTGCCTCGCGCGTACAATCGCCCGCTTTCCCGCTTGTTCAGATCACCCAGTAGGAGCCATCTCATGGGCACTGCGTTCGCCGGCGGCGTGGAAATTCACGCCCAGATCACTCCCGAGTTTGCACAGATTCTGACCCCCGAGGCGATCGCGTTTTTCGCAAAACTGCAACGCGCCTTCGGGTCGCGCAGGAATGTCTTGCTCGCGCGGCGCGAAGTGCGCCAGAAGGAGTTCGATGCAGGCATGCTGCCGGATTTTCTCCCGGAGACCGCAAACATCCGCAGCTCCGAATGGCGCATTGCCCCTCAGCCCAAAGACCTGCTCGACCGCCGCGTGGAGATCACCGGACCCACCGACCGCAAGATGGTGATCAATGCGCTCAATTCGGGCGCCTCCACCTTCATGGCTGATTTCGAGGACGCCAATTGCCCGACATGGTTCAACGTCATCGACGGGCAGATCAACCTGCGGGACGCGATTCGCCGCACCATCACGTTGGAGCAGGGCGGCAAGCAGTACCGGTTGAACGACAAGCTTGCGGTGATTCTTCCCCGGCCGCGCGCCTGGCACCTCGCCGAGAAGCACGTCACGATCGATGGCGAGCCCGTCTCGGGCGGCATTTTCGATTTCGCGCTGTATTTTTTCCACAATGCCGGGGAACTGCTCAAGCGCGGCACGGGCCCCTATTTCTATCTTCCGAAGATGGAGTCCCACCTCGAGGCGAGGCTGTGGAACGACATATTCGTAATGGCGCAGAACGAGGCCGGCGTGCCCCAAGGCACGATCAAGGGCACGGTGCTGATCGAGACCGTGCTTGCCGCATTCGAGATGGACGAGATCCTGTGGGAACTCAGGGAGCATTCCGCGGGCCTGAACATCGGCCGATGGGATTACATTTTTTCCTGCATCAAGAAGTTTCGCTCCAACAAGAATTTTTGCCTGGCCGACCGCGCTCAGGTGACCATGACCGCACCCTTCCTGCGCGCCTATGCGCTGTCCTTGGTGCAGACCTGCCACCGCCGCGGAGCGCCGGCGATGGGCGGGATGGCGGCGCAGATCCCGATCAAGAACGATCCGGCCGCCAACGAGGCCGCGATGGAGAAGGTGCGCCAGGACAAACTGCGCGAGGTGACGGATGGTTGCGATGGCACCTGGGTCGCGCACCCGGCGCTGGTGCCTATCGCAAAGGAAGTATTCGAC
>Ga0194060_10002594_pt1 | contig 12863 bp, 9 predicted proteins | sample SepL225m_MetaG_FD_163427 | JGI IMG/M metagenome (GOLD analysis project Ga0194060, IMG submission 163427) | Anoxic zone freshwater microbial communities from boreal shield lake in IISD Experimental Lakes Area, Ontario, Canada - Sep2016-L222-5m | ecosystem: Environmental > Aquatic > Freshwater >... | reverse complement strand
CTTTAGGTTGTGCGGAGGTATTCATTTACACAGGGCGGATGCCCGAATGCTATTATATTATGCCTCTTCAGGGCAGACGCAGATAATAAATTACCAGTTCCCAGCATACCGAAGCCCTAAAGGGGCATTATACGTTAGCGATGGGCAAGCCTGCCCGTCCGTCATTTCATTAACAGCATCTTCTTTGCAAGATTTATATTAGCTCCTGTTAATTTGTAAATATATAAGCCGCTTGTTAATCTTCCCGCATCAAATGTGACCTCATAATTTCCCGGGACCATATATTTGCTTAGTAAAGAAACGATTTCCTGACCAATTGCATTATAAACTTTCAGAGAATACATCCCACCTTCCTGAACCGAGAATTTAATTCTGGTTGACGGATTGAACGGATTAGGGTAGTTCTGCTCAAGTTTACAAACTACAGGTACTGATGAATTCGTATTCACTCCGGTTTCTTCAAAAGCACCGCTGATTTTCAATAATTTGCCATCTTTGGTCCCGGCATATATTCCAGATGAATTTGGAATTGCAACAAATGAACTTATGCCATATCCTCCCAAACCAAATGATGCCCAGGAACTTCCGTTGTCCGTTGAAATGAACACACCGTTAATCAGAGAGCTGACATAAATATTTTCTCCGTATGCTGAAACAGAATAAATGAATGACACATTTAGAGATTTAACTTTCGAAAAGCTATTCCCTCCATCAGAAGATTTGTATAGTCCGTCTCCATAGGTTCCGGTGTATATGTCATTGGAGTTTGAGGCTAAAGACCAGATAACGCTGTAATTGCATGAGGTTTTTGTAAATACAGATCCGTCAGTACATTTGAAGATACCGCCACCGACTGTTCCCACAAAAAGATCACTTCCTTTTACAGTCATTGCCTGAACAGCTGTAAATCCTCCCAGCGTAGTATTTTCCAGTTCCTGCCAGGAACTTCCGTCAACAGATTTGAATACTCCGTATCCCCAAGTGCCAGCGTACAAAGTTATTCCGTCAGTTGCCAATGCATGAACATCCCTGCCGTCTAGACTTATCGCCGAAATGCCGTCTAGTTTATAAACACCCTTTTCAGTCGCAGCATATAAATTATTTTTGAATTTAATTAAGGACCAGATATATGAGGATTTAATCTCACTATTAAATAATCCCCAGGTGTTCCCTTGATCCGTAGATTTATATATCCTGCCCCCCAGGGTACCTGCATACATATCATTCCCGTCAGCAAAAATCGTAAATATTGTTTCACCCGGAGTAAATGATGAAACATTTGTCAAATTTGAATTACTGCTGTCATTAGTTGAGGAGATGCTGTTCGTCACCGTAACAGAAACACTTGACGCGTTATTTTCCGTATTCTGATCGTATGTTGAAGAAGTTACAGAGACGGAATTTGTGACAATAACATTTAATGGGATGTTACCCTCGTAGGGAGAGAGACTGAACTGACCGTTTCCGGTCATTGATTTTACAATCACCTGACCGTTGACTACTCCCGAAGGGAAACTCAGTGCTGCAGTTGGGGCTAAGATTGTGCCGGTTGCGTCAATTCCCTGAATTTTCAGATTTCTGGCCTGATAAAAGTTATACAGGACATTGTTTCTGGCTGTACCGTTTACTGTTAATCCACCTGACCAGCTCACATTTGTTCCGTCAATATTTACCAGAACAACCGATCCGTTTGGTACATATACTTCAAAATTATTTGCTGCCGATAAATCTGACCCTCTGACAGAAAACACATTCAGATATGCGTCCGAACCTGTTAAAGTAATACAACCCCACTGAAATGTTGTTGTTCCGTTTGTTGAATAACCCGTCAGAGTATTGGCAGATAATCCTTCCAGATATGCTTTCGCCGAAGAAAAGTTTATGGGGTTATCATTCCTCAATTCTCCGTTGCTTATACTAACGGAGGTTTTGGGCAGATTGGTTGAATGCCAGTACACTGCATTTCCATTATAAATTGCACCGGAAATAAAAGTGAGATCATTACCGACTATTAATACATCACCGCTGGGTGAAGTTAATTTATCCCCAATACTATAATTACTGAGAATGGCATTATGTCCTACTGCTACTTTACCTTCGGTATCACTTCCTAACTGATTTAGGTCTTCGATTACGAACAGGTTAAAATCCTTAGCTACACCGAGATCAATTGATGTTCCATTAAGCCCCGCCGGGTCCAAATTTGCAGAGAGTGTTAACGTTGCAGAGTCACCGTTATTTAATGATCCGATGTTCCAGATGCCACTATTATAATTTCCCTGAGATGCCGCGCCATTGATATTTTTCAATCCTGCCGGGATCTGATCTGTTACAACAATGCCGTCTGATTGTCCGGGTCCCTGGTTAGTAACCTTAACACTATATGTGATTTGATCGCCACTCTTTGCAGTCTGTTTATCAGCTTTTTCCTCAATTACTAAATCGGCTTGTCTGATGTATCCTCCTCCGTCTATATTACTGAGATTAACATTGCCATTCAGATTGAATATGCTGGTTTTCATAGTTCCAGGGTCGAAATCGGAATCAGTCTGAGTATCAGAGCCTTGATTTTTCAGACTATACTGATATGAAGCCGGTAGTTCCGAAAATAAATAGTAATTACCTCCGGTAATAGTATTGAATTTATACTGTCCGGTTGTATCAGTCGTTTTTGTTGCGACCAGCATTCCAAATTCATTATATAGTTTGACATCCACGTTTGCCAAACCAGGTTCATTATTATCCCTTATTCCGTTTTTATTTTTATCTTCCCAAATAAGACCGCGGATTGAATTAGGTTTGGGATCAGCTAATGAAGGCAGATTGCCCTTATCAGTCGCATCAGCCGGGTTTGTTGAAACGGAAAACAATACATCATTGAAATCATTGTCACTACCGGCATCCCTTTTCATATCCTCGAAGCCTAAAATTACTTTGCCTGTCCCCTGATCGTTGAACAATACATTGTGCCTTCGAAGGTTAGGGTCTGTCTCGGGATTGAATTGTGTATCCGAAAAGAGACGTGCAATACCGTCAGTTATGCTTGTTCCATTCCATCCGTTTGTCAGCACAAACCAGCCAATTATTGTATTAGCGGGGAATCTTCCAATTTTTACTTTATCACCAGGATTCAACCCTCCGCCGGAACCAACGGCTGAAACATTAGGAAATATTATAGTCATGGTGTTTCCAATATCCGAAGCTTTTACCGGTGTGTTACCAACCGTATATGTATAAAATCCCAATGCACTCCTGTATCCCGCTCCTTCAGAAATGAAAGTAACATAAACATCCGATTCTTTAAGCAGAACGATATCAGGCTCGGTTGATGTAGCTATATAAGCAGGATTAACTGCAATATATTCCGGTAAGGTTGTATAAATTCTCGACAACAAATCCGGAGTTATCACATCACCGGGTGTTGTAAGATAATTTGGTACTCCACTACTTGTCCATGTACCTAAATTGCGGTAGGTAGTCTGACCGGGTACCAGATTGCAAGTTATAAATAATATTAAAAATAGTCGCATATAATTCATGTTATCTCCAGTTTAATCCTTTAGTAAAATCAATAACCACGCCACGGTAAAGCATCCAAAATATTAAATTAATTAAGCTCCTCATTGATCAATGTGTCTCATTGTGAGAATTTGTATTAATTAGGTAACTACTCAGCATAATTTTAAAAGTGTCGAATTTAGACTATTTCTGCACTTTTCAATTGTTAAAAAATAAATTAAAAGTGTGATTTTGAGCTGAAATATAAACATCTCAGAAATATGCTGAGTAGTTACTTAATTAGAGTCAAAGCAACCGGAACTTGGAAACGCAACGATCAGATACATGTCAGTTAAAATCTTCTCCCTGCCCTGTCCGTGTAATCCTTTTAATCCGTGATTCAGACGGATTTTCGGGTAAAATGCCAGACTCAGTAACTATATCTCATCTTAAATTTCAAAACAGTTTCATCATTCTTTTTTACCGGCACCTGGAAAGTTATGGTCTGCGCGTCCTTCTTATTAAAATTTATTGAAGAACTCAATATTTCCCAGTTCAGTCCGGGAAAGCGTTCTACTTCAACAGTTATATCCTCCTTTTTGCGGTTTTTCAGTTTAATTTCCCATGACTGTTCGTAAACCCTGTCGGTAATGCGCTTATTCTCGGTCTGGGTTTCCTCGGCGACAATGTCGAAGGCATCGCCTGTCTTAAGTTTTATTGTTTCTTCTCTCGGAGTATGGTCAATCATATCCTCACCGATAAACTCAACTGACTTTCCATCGGACTTATAAACCCTGACTTTCCCCTTAGGCATCGGCATACCGAGGTTGTTGCTTTCCTTATTGTCAAACTCAACCTTTACCGAGACCTTAGTCCCGCCGCCGCTGTAAACATATTTTTTATGAATACCCACGTTATCTGCCTGGAAGAGCGAGATTTGCTTCGTCTCGTTATTTGCAATAGTAGAAGGGCGCTGAAGATTGTAGATATGATACTCGAAAAACTCCTTCTCCTGAAACTGTCCGGCAGTTACTGCCATATCCATCTGCATTTCTGATTTTCTTGCTATGGGCTGATAGCGGTTGCTTACCAGATTAACATCGCCTGCTACAAGCTTTAGCGCGGCATCCTTATAAGCAGCGCCTGACTGATTTTGAATACTAACCCAGCTGTTAAGTCCGAGTTTAGTGTCGTTCTCATTTAGTACTGCAACATACTCGGCGTGCCAGTTCATGCCGCCGGTCTGATAGGATATCTCCACATCCTGGTCTTTCGCAGATTTTGAGTTTACCGTCCAGATTAAAGTCGGGCGTGTAATAAGTCCTTCGGGCAGCGCACCAACGGAGAAGCGGAATTTCTGAACACTCGGCAGCATTAAAAGCCCTCCGTCTTTTTTCTGAAGTACTATCTGAGAGCCGAGGCTTGAAAGCAGTCTGCCTTCAAGTGCTTCCCCGTTTTCGCCGATAAGCATTACAGTCTGATCGAGATATTTTTGCAGTATTTTATCGAGGCTGACTAGGTCGTACTGATAATTCTGCTCCATCACTTCTCCATCGAACTTAATGTGGACGCTTGTAGGGTCAATCTGCTGAGCCACGTCTCTGATGGCAATTTCGCTTGTTCCCTGTTTAATTTTGATGGTTCTGGTATCCTTAATGACACCAAGATTTGAATTATAAATAGTTACGGCAAGCGATTTTCTGGCATCTTCCTGCGCAAACAGTGTAAAGCTGAGACAAAGCGCAAAGGCGATTAGGGTTTTGGATTTATTTAGCATGTTTCCTCCGGTTAGGATTAAGTAAAATTATTATTCAGCAAGTTACTTAAAGAAGAAGTTATTTTGCAAGTATAAAGAGCCGGGAAGTATTATGAATGCATGGGTTATATTTCATTCCCATGCACTCATAAAACAATATATTTTTTTAGAATCTTATCTGGAACTCAGCTATCATGCGGTCAGGATTAGGTGTCCCGTCTGCATTATCAAATTTTTCATAGTTAATTCTGACGTGGGCATAAGTCAGCTTGGCAAAACTGAAGGTCAGTCCGGCTGTTATCTTATTAATATTATTCTTGTCAATCTTATTGTCGGGGTCGTATGATTCATATCTTACGGCAGGAGTAATAAACCTGACAATATCATTGCCTGTGGCGAAGTCATAAGTAGCATAAGCGAAATATGAAACTGCATTAATGGTAGTTGCCAGGTCAGTTTTCCTGTCAGCATATTCAAGCGCCAAAGTCAGGGCACTACATTTATAACCGGCTCCTAAGCCTAAGATACCGACTTTATTTCCGGCTATTCTGCCGCCGGCATAGTTAGCTGATATATTTAAGTCCGGAATTGGTTTCACTACTGTTCTAAAAGCATAATTGGTTGATCTGTCATCGTCCGTTTTGTTCTGCCCTGTACCGTTATAAGCCGCGGCAATTACATCTACCGGAATAGAAACCGGCAATGCATAAGAGGTCATAAAGCCAATATCGTACAGTTCCGGAGTTACCTTGCCCGCCATAAGTGCGCGGTTAGAGAAAGCGAGTGAGTTTGTTGAAGTAATATTTTCCGTGCCAAAAGGAGTCTTAAACTGACCGAGAGAAAAAGCCAGCTTTGTGATCGGAGTAATCGTAACATAGGCATCATTGATAAGATTGGGCATATCTGCAACAGCGTCCGTTAAATATTTTGTGGAATCTTTAGTTTTTAATGTCAATTTACCAGCAACAGCAGCCACATCGAATAAAAATTTGTAGCTGACAATTTCGGAAGCATTGCCTGTAACAAGTATTCTTGCATTTTTAACCGTAAAGTTACTCTTATTCTTCTGAAAGTCGTTATCGTACCATGTTCGGACATCTCCGTTAAACTTAGGAGCCAGGTCAGTAACCGGCTTCTCCTGTGCAAAATAATTTGTTGAAATAACAAGTAATAGTAAAACTGCTGACAAATAGAACTGTTTTTTCATAGCCATACTCCTTTTAATTATTTTTTAATTACCGGATGTAACACTTTAAGGTATTACAGGTATCAATGCTGCATCCGTAATTTAAAGTTATTTGCGATTCTCAGGTACCTTAAAAAAAGGTGGAGCTGACAGAACTCCGTCATTTTTTGTTAACCGGCTGAGGCGCAAATTTTTGTGCATCTAACTTAACATTATACTTTAATTATTCAAAATTTTTTGAGACAATTTCTGAAACAGATTAAAAATATTTAATATTGAAAAAAAAACATTGCGGGGTTGAATGAATAATTATTTATTAACAGGGTTTTTGGCGGCCATTCGCGCGCGCATAACACTGTGCTTTCTGCCGTAACTGAAATAAATTACAAACCCTATGGCAAGCCAGCCAAGCAGGCGCCACCAGTTTTCACCCGGGAGTGAGAACATAAGCAAAAGGCAGGTAAGTATTCCCATTACAGGGACAAACGGAACCCACGGAGCTTTAAACGGTCGTTCTGCATGTGGATTCGTCTTACGCATAATAAGCACGGCAGCGCAGACAATCACAAAAGCAAAGAGAGTTCCGATGTTTACCAGTTCGGCAAGTATTCTTAGAGGGAGGAGTCCCCCCAGAACGGCAACGAATACGCCTGTAAGGATAGTAGATTTCCATGGTGTACGGAATTTGTCATGAACGGCTCCAAAGAATTTTGGTGGTACTAGCCCGTCGCGTGCCATAGCAAGGAATATTCTTGGCTGGCTGAGCATCATTACAAGCAGTACCGATGTAATGCCCGAAATCGCGCCGAACGAAATTATAAACTGAGCCCAGGGAAGTCCGACCTGTTTGAATGCGTTTGAAACCGGAGCGTCAATGTCAATCTTATCATAAGGAACCATTCCCGTAATAACCGCGGCAACTGCGATATATAAAACGGTACAGAGCAGTAATGAAGTAATAATGGCAATTGGCACATCGCGTTTTGGGTTCTTTGCTTCTTCGGCGTGCGTTGATATTGAATCGAATCCGATATAAGCGAAAAATATTGTTGCCGCAGCAGCAATCATTCCGACAGGCGCTCCGCCAAGTCCTGTCTGACCAAATATAGTTTTGCCAAAGAAACTAACACCTGAAAAGCCGAATGGTGCAAAGTTTCTTGTCCAGTTTTCAGTATTGATATACATAGAGCCGACAACAATTACAAACAGCACTATAGCCAGTTTAATGACAACCATTGTAGCGTTAAAACCTGCTGATTCCCTGATTCCTTTTACAAGTATTATAGTAACAAGCCCAGTAATAATAATTGCGGGAAGGTCAAAGAAGGTTCCGGTTGCTCCCAGCAGTCCTGTATCGGGATTAAAGTCAAACGGCGCCCGCGAGAGCCAGTATGGTATCTTAAGACCGAAAATGCTTATAAAGTCCTGGAAATAATGCGACCATCCATGCGCAACAGTCGCCGATGCTACGGCATATTCAAGTATAAGATCCCAGCCGATTATCCATGCAAACAATTCGCCTAATGTGGCATAGGCATACGTATAAGCCGAACCGGCAACGGGTGCCATTGATGCAAATTCAGCGTAACACATCGCGGCAAATATACATGCGATGCCGCTGACTACAAATGATAATATAATTGCCGGACCGGCTTTATCATGAGCGGCTACGCCGGTTAGAACGAATATACCAGTACCGATTATTGCTCCGACACCAAGCGAAGTAAGCGCAACCGGTCCCAGTACCCTGTGCAGACGGTTTTCGCCTTTCATTTCTTCGAGTAGCAGGCTGAGATGTTTTTTAGCGAACAGTTGTTTCATATTTTAACGCCTATTATATATATTGTTAAGAAAAATAATGTTGTGTCTGATAAACGGTCATACCGCCTGTAATTTTCATAATCATGATCGCTTCAGGGAAAATGAGTTAATAAATCAATTATCAACCGCATCTTCTTCGATTCGGCTTATAGCTTCCCGCATAAGCTCAAGAAGGAAGTTCAAATATCGTTCGAATTCATCCGGTTTACTTTCTCTTTTATGGCAGTTGTTAATTTTCTTAAGCAGCTTATCTTTTGGGATTCTTTCCATATTTATCTGAAAATTGAACATTCTCAGATAAATTATTAAAATTAATCTGCCTATTCTCCCGTTACCATCGTAATAAGGGTGAATCCTCACATACCTGCGATAGAATAATACCCCATTTCTTACCGGGTCTTCAGTCTTCCCGTTTAAATAACTAAACGCCCCGGACAATTCAGCGGCTATTTCATTTGGTGCAATCCCGTGAAATTCTAAATTCCCGGCTATCCGCTTACTAACTCCGCCAAAACCGATAAACCCGTTACCCGGGTCGGTCGATTTTCTAAACTCGCCTGCATTTGATAATATGTTCCTGAATAAATGCTTATGGATAATTTTAGATACTTCATAGAGAATGATATTGCATAAATCTTCTCTATTGCGGAGAATGTTGACAACATCAGAGGTAAAATCAGGTTCCAAAAGCTTATATCTCTTCTGAAGCATAATTATAGCTTTTTCAGCGGTAACCTTCGTCTTACAGGGGAAGTCGTTAATTAACTCCTGTAAATACGTTTCTTCAGTTGAGGACATTCAGCATGTTATTTAAGCTATTTCCCAATTTAGATCTGTTCGACCGGATTGCATTCAAAAATTCATCCAGCGATGAATAAGTTAATTCCGGAATTTCTTCAGGGGACTCAATATCCATTTCGAAAGAAAAGTCCATATTCGATTTTATGGGATAAAACTTCGCAGTATTGCCAAGAGGAAAATTCTTCGCAAATTTCTGACGTGAATAATATTCAGTCATTAGTTGTTCAGCTATTATTTCACCGGGAGCTGTTTTTATCCACGGGTCTTCATTATGAGTCATTGAAGACAGAGTAAAAGCGTCAAAAATTATATAATTTTTTATAATGAAATCAATAAAGGTTTTTTTCCGCTTATCAACAGAAACCCTGAACTGACCGGGCTGAACAGGAGCTTTCCCATATTTTTTGAACATCTCATATATGCCGGAATTAACGGGCCCTGACTTCCATGCATAAAATTGTAAGTCGTTGAATTCCACATTTGCGACCGTGCCCCATGCCTTTATGTAATAAAGCAACTTTTGAAGTTTAAGGGGAGTAATGCCGCCTTTATCGAGCTTAAAGTTGCTGTAATTATTAATAATGTAATATGCCAGTTCTAATGGTTTCATAATGTTCTGTATTGTTTTAATTTATCGTAATCAGTTCAAATTTGCGTAACATGAATGATTAAGACTGGAATTTGTCGTACACCCCTAATAAATATCCAGGTCAAACGGCATACGCGTCTGCATACCGCGGAGTTCTTCTATCTTCCGGAATCTTTCGAAATACTGATAATTCTCACCAAGCTTATATTTTGCCAGACTTATCCCGGCTTCACCCGACAGGTCGTTTAATAATTTTTGAAACAATGTCTTTACACCCGGATATTCGACTATCCCGTACTGTACAAGCTTCGCCTTTGCCGCGGCAATGCGGATTGCATCGTCAAGTCCGCCTATTATATCCACAAGTCCGTTCTCCTTCGCCTGAAGTCCGGTCCATACCCTGCCCTGAGCTATTTCATGAATCTGTTCAAATTTCTTTTTTCTGCCTTGGGCAGCTTTAGTAACGAAAGTTTCATATATACGGTCAATCTCCTTTTGCACGATTTGTTTTTCATCAGTAGTCAGAGGGCGTGTAACAGTCATAAAGTCGGAATGCCTGCCGGTTGTAACGCGGTCGAACGTAACACCCAGTTTATTCTTAAAGAAGCTCTGCATATTCGGAATAATTCCAAATACGCCGATTGAACCGGTAATAGTATTCGGCTCAGCCACGATTGTATCGGCAACACATGAAATATAATATCCGCCGGAAGCAGCAACGCTTCCCATCGATACGATAAAAGGTTTTTGGGCTTTTGTCAGCTCTGCCTCGCGCCAGATAAGGTCCGAAACCATAGCATCCCCGCCCGGGGAGTTTACGCGCATAACGACAGCCTTTATTGTATTATCCTCGCGCGCTTTCCTTAGTGCTTCGGTTATATTCTCCGCGCCAATACTGCTTTCATTTCCTCCTGTATTGGAGATTTCGCCCAAAGCATAGATAACCGCAATTTTCTGCTCTGAATTACTCTGCTCTTCCGGCTTTACATCAGTATATTCATCGATCGAAATTGTCCTCAGATTTTCATTCTCCTTTATAGAAGACTTTGCCTTAAGTATCTCAACTACCTGATCGTAATAAAGCAGAGAATCTATAAGTTTATACTCCATAGCTTCCTTAGGCGATGTTATCAGATATTTATCAGCCGCATTAAACAGGAATGAATATTCAAGATTTCTTGATGCGGAAATATTATTCAGCATATAATCATTTGCCGATTTAAGCAGAACGTTCAGTTGCAGTTTGTTATTATCGCTCATTTTATCGAACTTAAAAGGCTCAATGGCACTTTTGTATTTGCCGTAATGAAATATTTGCGGTTCAATCTCGAGCTTATCGAGCGTATTCTTAAAGAAAGTCAGTTCAACGCCAAGTCCTTTGAACTGAATTCCGCCGGTCGGGGGCATATAAATTTTATCGGCGGCTGTAGCCAGATAATATGCGCCCTGGGTAATATTATTGCCGAAAGCAATGATAAATTTGCCGGATTTCTTAAAACTTAACAATTCCCGTCTGACAGCCTCAGTAGTGGCAAGTCCCCCGGCCGAGAAATCATTCAGATCCAGATAAATTCCTTTGATATCATCGTCTATTCCGGCTTTTCTGATATTGGCGAGTATTGTGTTAAGCCCGGTCTGTTTATTCATTTTCATTGCGAAGCGGAAGCCTGCGAAAGGATTCCGGATGGTCCGTTCAGGCAACGGTGAATCGAGTTTTATTTCCAGCACAGTATTCGATGAAATACTTTCCGTTTTACTCTGCAGTCCCGATACAGTTATGAACAGAAATGAAAAGAAAACAATAGAAGCCAGCACGAACATTAAAAATATTCCGAGCATAGAGGCGAACATGAATTTGAAGAACTGTTTCATATAGTTTTTTTGTTGTTTGTTAATAATAGTTCAGATGAAAAGGGAACCCGTATGGGTACGTTAAATAAAAATCATGGAGTGATAGTTGCATTCAGCCAGTTATTTATGCGTTCTTTAATTTTTTCTGTTTCTTCGTTCGAATAGTTTATTTCACCTTCGGACATAAGGGATATGGCACTTTTAATAATGTCTTCATCCGAATAGAAATCAACACCTTCGTTTGCGCCGCAGTAAAGCAGTACGTCCAAAGCAAGCTGATGCGCCTGAGAGTCAACATTTTTATTATTTATTTCGCAGCCGGTATGTTGCAGGTTTTCTGTCAGCAGATATTTAATTATTTTTCCTGCATAATTTATTCGTGCGGTGATTTTCTCTTTCTCACCATTACTAAAATTATTTTTGTTGTCCATTATTTCCTTTGATGGAGTGTTTAAACTAAGCGGAAATTATTTATTCCTAAATTACGGGAGAAAACTATCGAAATCCATGATTAATTTCCAGGTATTTTTTTTTCATTAATTCAGACAATTAAATAATTGTTATATTTGTCGGTAGTGATTTTGAGATATTCGGTTAATCAGTATTGTAAAAAAAAATTATAGTGTACAGCTATATTGTTTAAGGATAAAAATGGAGAAAAAAGAAATCGATTTACTAATAACACTTGCCGAAAAAGGCAATGCGAAAGCCCAGTTTAATCTGGGACTTTGCTATGATTCAGGTGACGGAGTTTTAAGAGACCATGGAAAAGCAGTATACTGGTGGGAAAAAGCTGCCAAACTGGGATTAGCAGAGGCACAATTAAATCTGGGGTTTGCCTATTTCTTAGGTAAGGAAGTTACAAAAAATCTTAATAAAACAATATACTGGTGGGAGAGAGCCGCCAAACAGGGAAATGCTGAAGCCCAGCTAAATCTTGGGTATTGCTATTCTAAGGGTAAAGGAGTTCCGAAAGATTTGGCAAAAGCTGCCTACTGGATTGAAAAATCACATCAGAATGGAAATGAGGATGCTCTAAAAGCCTGGAATGAATTAGACCTGTAAAAATATAATAAGCGGGAACGGACACCGGTCTTTTTTTTGTACTGAAAATGGACCTGCCCGTTCCATGCGCCCTGGCTTATGAAAGAATTTATAACGGGCGCTAATATCGGTTAATATTTGTCAGGAGTTCTAAAGATGAAATATTCATGTTTATTTGCGCTGGCTGCTTTTCTGCTGCCATTGATAGTAAACGCGCGGGAAGCAATAAAGTTCGATGACTTTTTTATCGACAAGACAATGCGGATTGACTATTTCCATATCGGAGATTCATCAGGCGAAATGGTAACAATTGATAG
>Ga0194060_10002593_pt1 | contig 12867 bp, 7 predicted proteins | sample SepL225m_MetaG_FD_163427 | JGI IMG/M metagenome (GOLD analysis project Ga0194060, IMG submission 163427) | Anoxic zone freshwater microbial communities from boreal shield lake in IISD Experimental Lakes Area, Ontario, Canada - Sep2016-L222-5m | ecosystem: Environmental > Aquatic > Freshwater >... | reverse complement strand
CTACCAAAACAGCTTGTCCTGTCCAAATTCCAATGATCTTGCTTCTAAATCTATCAATTTGCCTTCTTATCATGACATGGAAGACGCGGATCAGGATCGAGTAATCAAGGTGATTAAGGATGTTTTATCTGAATCTACAAGACGGCGCGGACAATAGATTGATTTGCTGGGATCCTTTTATACTTGGTGAGTAAATCCCATATTCCTTTTAATGAAAGAAGTAAGCAATGAGTAGTTATCTAGAATTTAAATCGGAGTGCTCTACCGAGATTGCAACTATGGGAGAAGATAGGCTTTTAGGTTCTAAATCTGTTGAGTGGATGGTACTGGCTAGTAAATACAAGTACTCCTACCATTTCGAATGGTTAGGACGTCCCGTTATTCAATTTCCGCAAGACATAGTGGCACTTCAAGAAATCATCTGGAACGCTAAACCCGACCTAGTTATCGAAACCGGAATCGCACATGGTGGATCGCTCGTACTTAGTGCATCGATATTGGCATTACTGGACCTGTTTGACACAGAAGCAGGAATAATTGGGCAACCGAAAAGAAAAGTCCTTGGTATTGATATCGATATAAGAGATCACAACCGAAAAGCAGTTGAAGGGCACCCCCTTTCGAGCAGGATTGAGATGATTGAAGGCTCTAGCACTGAATCAAGTGTCCTAAATCAAATACGCTCAATAGCTTCAACCTACAAAAGAGTGATGGTTATTTTGGATAGTAGCCACTCTCATGACCACGTATTGAAAGAACTTGAACTATATTCATCTTTGGTGACAACCGGACAATATCTAGTGGTTTTTGACACTGTAGTAGAATTGTTTCCTGAAGGCACTTTCAGCAACAGAGATTGGGATAAAGGAAATAATCCGATGACGGCTGTATTTGAATTCATGAAAAATGACACAAGCTTCGAAATTGACCACGAGATTGAGAATAAACTACTTATTACGGTAGCTCCAAAAGGATTCCTCAAGAAGATTCGAAGTGCCACCTAATAATCTCGAGCCAATGGCCGTGGAAATATATGAAGAATTCGTAAATCTAAGAGTTGGGAATTAGCGTGAATCAGGACGAGGTAAAACAATATTGGGAAGGTAGGGCGCAAACCCATCTACCAGGTCAAAAGACAACTTTAGATGTCTACTTAAGAGAGATCGAGTATCGGAATCTGGCTAGTTGGATTGCACTAACAAAACCCAAGTCAGTCCTTGATGTGGGGTGCGGTGACGGAAAGACCACAATCCGCCTTGCGAGGGAATTACCAGATATTCAATTTGTAGGTGTGGATTATTCAACAAGCATGATTTCTTCTGCTATCAATGACGCAAATGAGTTGATCAATTTAAAGTTTGAAGTTGGAGACATTCTCAACCCAAACGGATTGGGAATTTATGATTTAGTTTATACAAATCGATGCTTAATTAATCTAACCACATGGGAGCTTCAGCAAAAAGCTATCTTCAATCTGGGCAATTTAGTTATGCCTGGGGGCTCGCTCGTGCTTATTGAAAATTTGTTGGAATCTCAAAATCATTTTAACGGACTTAGAAGGAAGTTGCGTTTAGATCCGATTCCAATACGAGAACACAATCTTTTTTTTAGTAAAGAGGCTCTTAATTCCGAACTTAATAGGTACTTCAGAACTGTCGAGATAAGGAATTTGAGTAGCACTTACTATGTCATTACGAGGGTCTTTTATTCATTCTTTTGTAAAATCACAAAACGTAATCCGAATTACACTGGTAGCGCACATAGATTTGCTTCTAGGTTGAGAAGTTTCGGAGACTTTGGGCCAATCAATCTTATTGCAGCCAGCAATTCCATTTCGATTGATTGAGTTTCAGAAAATGCTCAAATCAAATTTCAATTAATTATCGTGCGTCAAGATTGAATAATTTTCGATTAGGTTGATCGCATAACTCTTTCAAAGAGAAGAGTTTCAAAGTAAGGATCGGAGCTTGGGTAGAACCCAGAGCCCCTGGTCGGAATCGAACCGACGATCTGCTCATTACGAGTGAGCTGCTCTACCGCTGAGCCACAGGGGCGGACAACTGTTAAAGTGTAAAGAGTAAGACTAATCCAGGCGAACTACTCCGCCTGGTGTCTCTAGGTGCACGGCTACGATTCCAGTTTCGCCATCGTTTGCAGCTGGATCAACCCAGATAACTTCGACGCCGTCGCCAATTGCAGCTGCTGCGTCAGAACCTAACCACTCGGCAATTGTCTTTTTGTTACCGGAAATTTCAACTTTTACAATCTTTGCTGATGCTTTTCCATCTGTTGAAGGATGGTGATTTTCAATCCATTGAATAAAGAATGGGAGCTGGCGATCTTCAAGTGTTCCAAGAACACCGATTTGCTTCCAACGAATATCGCTGCCATCTGGCTTTACGCGGTGGCCATCAACTGCTGGACGACCAAGACGAGTTTCAATCGGTGCAACATCATCAACGGAAACAACCCACGTCAACCATCCGCCGCCTTCTTGCGCGCGCAAAGAAACTGCTTTACCGAATGCAGAGGAATCAGATGCTGGGTGGTCAAGTGGGCAAACAACTTCGATGTAGTGACCACCTTGCAATGGCAACGTGAAGTTGCGCGTACCAAAACGTGGATGAATTCCACCATCAACGAAAGTAGAACCTAATCGCGAACCGAGACGTTGCACGGTGTCAGCAAGTTGGTCATGGGAGGTCACATATGAGACATGGTCTAGGCGCATAGGGAAATAATGCCCCATACCGAGGGGTGCTAATTACCAAAATCCGAGCGATACCTTGCACCACTGGCCACTCATTACATTGCTAGTACGGGCTGAAAAATGGTCGAAAACCATCTCTGCAAGGCCGCAGGGAGGCGTTGCCTACAGGGAACAGGCCAGATCTTTACCCGGCAATACACCCGTAAGGAAATATTTATCAACTGCCGAATCAACGCATTCGGAACCGCGACCGTGACCTGTATGGCCGTCGGCGTTGAGGGAGATTAACCGCGAGCCTTGAATTGTTTCGTGAAGTGATTGCGCCCATTGATACGGAGTCGCAGGATCACGTTTAGTTCCGATTACCATTATCGGTGTTGTCTTTATTGTCGTGATCTTTGTTGCGGCTGCGCCATCGGCAGGTGGCGGTAAATACTTACACGCAAGTGATCCATAAGCTACGTACGGGCCGAAAACTGGGGCGGCAACTGCGAAAGCCTTTGCATCCACTGCCATTTCATCAAGCGTTCGCACCTCTGGCCAGTCGAGACAGTCGATTACAAACGCTGCGTCCGTTTCATTGTTCGCATACGTTCCGTTGGCATTACGCCCGCTGTATTCATCTGCTAATTCGAGAAAAGTGGTTCCGTTATTTTTTGCGGCTTGCTGTAGCGCTATTCGCAACTTCGGCCAACCGGAATAATCGTCATAAAGAGCGGATGCAGTGCCAAGAACAAGAAGTGATTCAGTTGCCTGTCGATTTTTCGGACCAAGTAGCGGGTGAATCGCTGCTTGATGAAAGAGATCAATAATCTGATTAATGGAATTCGCTATTGGTTTCTTCAGTGGACAATTATTTTTTTTGTAGCAGTTTCTAATGAATGCATGAAGAGCGAGATCGAAGCCCATGCCTTGAAACATCGTCTGCTCGACAGCAGAAGTTTTTGGGTCAATTGCTCCATCTAGAACCATGCGACCCACATTCGCCGGAAAGAACTTTGCATAGAGAGTGCCGAGGTATGTTCCGTAACTCTTTCCTAAGAAATTCAAGTGCGAATCACCTAACGCGTTGCGGAGAATATCCATATCTCTCGCGGAATTTGCCGTGCTGTAATTAGCCACATTCTTATTCTTAGCTAGGCACTTTGCAGCATATTTCTTGGCTGATGCGGCCATGGCAGCGACTTCTATAGCGCTATCTGGCTTGCTATCTGCCGAGTAATTGGCATCGGTTTCATTGTTACTCAGGCATTCGATAGGTGCGCTATCGCCGACGCCTCGCGGATCAAAGCCAACAATGTCGTACTGAGCCAAAACCGCCGGGCTCAAAATATATTCGGCGTTATAGGCATATTGCTTTCCTGAAGCACCTGGTCCCCCAGGGTTTACCACGAGCGACCCCAAGCGATTTTTCTGATCGGTGGCTTTGTATCGAAGGAGCGCCAATCCAAAAGAACCAGACTCGGGTTTCTTGTAATCGATAGGGACTTGCAGTGTTGCGCATTGGAAATTGTCATAGCAACTAGACCATGCAAGGCGTTGGTTTTGGTATTGATGCATAGTTGTCATGGATGGATATTTGTTACGCATGAACGTGCCTAATCCCGTAATTAAAGCAAAAGCAAGTATGAAGATCAGAATTCTTTTGAGGATTTGGGAGTTTTTCATAGTTTTAGAAGGCTAGCGTTCTGCGCTCGCCGGAGATTGGCGAGTAACAGCAAGTGTGCACATCAAAGCTTCGATCGTGAGAAGTGGAGCAGCATTGAAACTTAGGTTCGTGCGCGCATCCATAATTGCGTTGATCTTCTCGATGGTTAGCGCGGGCGCCAAAGTTTGCGCAAGAGTTTCTATCTGTGGCGCTAAGTCCTGATTGATTAGCGTTTCTGTAACTCCTGTTTGGACCAACATGACATCACGGTAAAGCGTTGCCAAATCGAGTAATGCGCCATCGAGAGAATCACGCACCATGCGAGTCGTTCGTGACTTCTGCTCTTTCTCTAAATCTTTTAAAGCTTTTGACCCGCCCGTTGCCATGCCTCGACCCGTTGCGCCTTGGCCCCACGCTTGCGCTAGCTCTTGGTTTTCTGCTTCGTCTTTAACTTCTGCTTGTTCCTTAGCTTCTTGCGTTGCTAAATCAACCAATGTCGAAGCAGCTTTAAATGAAGCTGAGATATCGCTCAGCGCAAAAGGTAACTTCATAATCGTGTTACGTCGCGCACGGATATTTTCATCAAGGGCTAAGTGACGTGCGCGGCCAATATGGCCTTGACTTGCACGAGCGGCAAAATCTGCCATTCCTGGTGAAACTCCATCGCGATTGGCCAATACCGCTGCGACATCAGCTGCACTTGGAGTTCGCAATTGAAGGTGGCGGCAACGTGAACGGATTGTTGGTAACAAATCGTGCAAGGTCGGGGCACAGAGCAACCAAACCGTTCGAGCTCCCGGTTCTTCAATCGCCTTAAGAAGTGCGTTTGCTGCAGATTCCGTTAGACGGTCTGCATCTTCCATAACAACTACGCGCCATCCCCCCACACTCGGCGCCCAAGATGTTCGCTGCAAAAGTTCGCGGATTTCATCGATCTTGATTGATAAACCTTCGGTGGAAATAATCTCGACATCAGCATGACCGCCAGCTTTAGCGCTGCGGCAGTCAACACACGTGCTGCATCCGTCGTTAGGGCAGATCAGCGCTGCTGCAAATGCAATTGCCGCACTCGATCGTCCACTGCCGGGTGGACCCGTGAAGACCCACGCATGTGTCATCTCTTGAGTTTCTTCACCACTTCGCGCTGCTGCGACTGCATCTTTGAGTATTGAGATGATGTGCTGTTGGCCTACAAGCTCGTCAAAAACACTCATGGCGCTATTTCTTCTTACTTGTTTTAGCTTTTACTTTGGCAATGACTTTTCTTGGGTCGGGGCGAAGATTAACTTTCTTCTTCTCTTTCTTAGGAACCTTGCTTAGCGCTGGTAATTCAGAAACACGGGTAACAATGGCGCCATGAATTTCATCGACGCTCATCTGACCATCAACCACTAAATATCGCTCTGGATCAAGTAAAGCCAGCTGTAGATACTCCTGGCGGATGCGTTCATGAAAAGCTAATGGCTCCGACTCGAGACGGTCGAACTTCTTTAACCGTCCTAATCCAATTTCAGCTGGTAGATCCAAAATAATTGTGAGCGTTGGGAAAAGGGATTCTGTTGCCCATCGTGAAATACGTGCAACTTCCCCTGGTTCAAGAATGCGCCCTGCGCCTTGATATGCAATTGATGAATCAAAGTAGCGATCGGTAATGACAACATCGCCAGCTTCTAACGCCGGGCGAATCACGGAATACACATGGTGCGCACGGTCTGCTGCATAAAGCAAAGCTTCGGCACGCGGAGAAATAACACCCGTTCGATGGGAGAGGAGAATTTCTCGCAAATCATTACCCAATGGAGTGCCGCCCGGTTCGCGACTGAGCACAACTCCATGTTCTCTATCTTCTAACCATTTCTTTAATAATTTAGTTTGTGTTGATTTGCCCGAACCTTCGCCGCCTTCAAATGCAATGAACAGGCCTTTAGCTGGTGCACCAGTGATTGATCCGAGTTCGCCTTTGAGCGCATTGGAGATATCGCTCCAGAAGGAAACATTTGGTCGATCTTTCATCTGTCGATATGAGACAACACCGATAAGGGTGGCGATGATTCCAGCAATCAGAATCGTAATTGCAGCTCCATTATAACTTACCTGCGTATTCTGGAATTTGAATGTGTGCTTACCAACTGCTGCAGCAATCAACGGTGAAATCGCAAGGACTGCAACAAGTGTGACGCGAATAAGAGATTGCATAAACGCGAATGTTCGCCCACGGACTTCATCCTGAACTTCCATACCCAACATGGTGAAGCCAGTAACCCAACAAATTCCGGAGAATGCGCCCAAAAGAATGGTCACAAATACTGCGATTACGAGGTTAGGGATTGCGGCAAGAAGTACGAGGAATAAACCTGCAGCGGTAAGAGCTGCGCCAAAGAGGCGTCGGCGCGAAAACTGCTCAAATACCTTAGGGCCAAATGCGATTCCGCCGGCAAGACCAGTAAAGACTGAACCAAAGAGAACACCATAGGCGGCATCTCCTGCACCAAGATCGCCAACAAATGTACGAGCTAACCCAATCACAGCGCCGGCTGCAATGAATGCACCGACCATGCCAACAATGAGGCCGCGAACAATCTTGGATGTACTCACAAAGCGCCAACCCTCAAGGAGAGATTTTGCAACTCCCACATCGCCATCAACTTTAGATGCGGCGCCTTTAGGAATCTCGTGCAACCCCCACACAGTCCATGCGCCGAATGCAAAACTTGCGGCATTGATGTAAAGGGCGAGGTCAACTGAGTTTGTTGCAAAGAATGGAACAGTTCCGGCAAGTGAACCGGAAATCAACGCTAACAACGAGAAGAGTGCTGCAGCGATAGGTGCGGTGCCGTATGCAGCAAGGAGTGAAACTTGGTTTGCGCTCTCTAATTTATCTTTGGGGACCAAGTTAGGAACACTTGCTTCCTTCGCAGGTGACCAGAAGAGCGTTAAACATTCAACAGCAATCGTTGCAATGTAAAGCCAGAGAAAAGTACCAACGATAGGAATCGAAATATAGAAAGCGGCACGGAAAATATCGGTGACGACCATCAATCGGCGACGATCAAATCTATCTGCAATTACTCCAGCCAGTGGACCCAAGAAAACAGAAGGCAGAAGGCGAGCAATGAAAACACCTGCGATAGCAAAGTTAGCGCGCGAGTAATTTCCAGATGAAAGTTGTTGCGCCATCGCAGTTGTTGCAAGCAGCCCTAACCAATCACCCAAAGATGAAAATGCCATCGAGCGCCAGAGTTTGCGAAAGGCAGGAACTGCCATGACCCCACGAGTTTGATCAGGCGCAGGCGCCGACGGGGTAGGAAGAGAACGCGCCATGAGATAAGGGTATCCGTAGCCTTATTCAGCGCTAGCGGGGGCTTTTGCTTTGCCCGTAGCAGCTTTTTTGGCGACGCGTTTTGCCGCAGCCTTTTTCACAGTGTTTTTAGTCAATGTTGGGGCGCTCTTTTTCGCTGCAGACTTTCGCGTCGACTTCTTCTTGACCCGAGTAGCCCCGCCATTTTCAGCCTCCCACGCGCGTCGCCCTGCCAATAGTTCGAGGCCGCGTTCTAAGGTCAAACCTTCGACAGTATCGCCGCGGCGCAGTGTTGCATTTGTTTCACCATCGCTGACATACATTCCAAAACGTCCATCTTTAACAATTAATTGATTCTGCGTTGCAGGATCTAGCCCAAGTTCTTTGAGCGGTGGTTTTGCAACTCCACGTCGGCGAACCTTTGGTTGCTTATAAATATCAATTGCTTCATCAAGGGTTAATGAAAAAAGTTGGTCTTCACTTGTTAGCGTGCGCGAATCAGTACCACGTTTAAGGTACGGACCGTAGCGACCATTTTGGACGGTGATATCTTCGCCGGTTTGCGAATCTGCACCAAGATTGCGAGGCAACGAGAGCAATCGAAGTGCATCTTCCCATGTAATCGTATCTAGAGTCATCGTCGAAAGAAGTGAAGCAGTTTTCGGTTTAGGCGCATCAGCTTTCTTTCTCTTTTTCTTTTCGCCTTCTGCCAATACAACTTCTGGGAAAACTTCTGTGACATACGGTCCAAATCGGCCGCTCTTAGCAATGATCGGCAAATTAGTTACAGGATCAATACCTAGTTCGCGCTCACCTGATGGTTGCGCAAGAATTTCAATTGCAACAGCAAGAGTTAACTCATCTGGTGCCATCGTCTCTGGAATATTGGCGAGCTTACGAGTGTCGCCTTCGCCTTGTTGTAAATAAGCGCCGTAACGACCTACGCGAATTTGAATATCATCACCAAGGCGCATCGTGTTGACTTCGCGCGCATCAATTGCGCCCAAATCTGCTGAGAGCTCGTTTAATCCAGGTTCTCCATCATGGCCGTAGAAGAAATCGCGCAGCCAATCAACGCGTCCTGCTTCTCCTGCAGCAATCTTGTCGAGATCTTCTTCCATGCTCGCGGTGAATTCGTAATCGACAAGCTTGGCAAAATGCTGCTCTAGCAAGCCAGTAACAGAGAAAGCTAGGAATGCCGGAACTAGTGCGCGTCCGCGCTTATATACATACCCGCGATCTTGAATGGTTTGAATAATCGATGCGAATGTTGATGGTCGTCCAATGCCTAGTTCTTCAAGTTTCTTTACAAGCGTTGGCTCGGTATAACGGGCAGGAGGTTTGGTGTCATGGCCTTCGCATGAATATTCCTTAACGGCTACGGCTTGCCCAACGGTCATTGCAGGCAAGCGACGATCTTCGGATTCCTCATCGCTCTTTTCATCTGCAACTTCATCATATGCAGCGAGAAAACCGGGAAAGGTAAGTACGGATCCATTAGCGCGGAATATAACTGCCTTCCCATCGTTGCTTGTTGCATCAAAATCAACACGCATCTGCATCTTCTTGGCATCGGCCATTTGGGATGCGACGGTGCGCTTCCAAATCAAGTCGTACAAAGAGAATTCATCGCGCGAAAGTTCTGGAGCTAATTCGCCAGGTGTACGGAAAACTTCACCGGCAGGGCGAATCGCTTCGTGAGCTTCTTGCGCGTTCTTTGTTTTACCGGCATAAACACGGGGAGCCTCAGATACATGATCAGCCCCGTAAAGAGATTTTGCTGCGTTGCGCGCTGCGGTGATGGCTTGCGCAGAAAGATTCACTGAATCGGTACGCATATATGTGATGTAACCATTTTCGTAAAGGCGTTGTGCAATGCGCATCGTGATTTGTGCGCCCCAACCTAAACGACTACCCGCATCTTGTTGCAGAGTTGATGTCGTAAATGGTGGTTTTGGTCGCTCGGTTCGTGGTGAATCTTCGATTGACTTAACAACAAGGGGTGATGATTTAAGTGATTCAACTAAACTCTTGGCACTTGATTCATCAAGCAACAAAATATTAGCTAAGGATTTTTCCTTTACAGCGCCATCTGCGCCGAAATCACTAGTGGCCGCTACTTTCTTACCATCAACGCTCATCAAGCGGGCGTTGAATCCGAGCTCGCACGCTGCATTGAGATCCCACCACGAGGATGAAACAAATGCCATGCGTTCGCGTTCTTTTTCAACAATCAGACGGGTTGCAACAGATTGCACACGACCTGCGGAGATTCGTGGCATAACTTTCTTCCAGAGCACCGGAGAGAGTCGATATCCAAAGAGACGATCCAATACACGTCGAGTTTCTTGTGCATCAATTAAGTGATAATCAAGATCGCGTGTTTCATTTACTGCTTTTTGAATGGCATCTTTAGTAATTTCATTGAAAACCATTCGGCGAATGGGAATCTTAGGTTGCAAGACTTCAACCAAGTGCCAAGCAATCGCTTCGCCCTCGCGGTCCTCGTCAGTTGCCAGAATAAGTTCGTCGGCTTCTTTCATCAACGCTTTAAGTTCTGCAACTTTCGCCTTTTTATCTGGGTTGATGACATACAGCGGCGCAAAATCTTCTTCGATATTTACGCCCTCTTTTGCCCACGCAATTCCTTTATATTCTTTAGGAATATCAGCTGCGCGCTGAGGCAGATCACGGATATGGCCGACGCTAGCCTCGACGATGTATTCATCGCCGAGGTAGTCGCCAATCTTGCGGGCTTTAGCTGGTGATTCAACAATCACCAGCTTCTTAAGATCTTTAGCCATATCAGTCTTAGGGAAGTTCTATCGCTTAGTACTCAATAGAAGTTGATTTGCGACGGTTATGAATGAGTGCACCAATGATTACTGCGAATGCAAGTAGACCAATGCCTGTGCTCATACCTGTGTGACCACCAAGTGCCATGCTGACAATTGCTGGAGTAATCAAGAGTCCAACCAAGTTCATAACCTTGATCAATGGGTTGATTGCAGGACCCGCGGTGTCTTTGAATGGATCTCCGACAGTGTCACCAATGATTGTTGCTGAGTGTGCTTCAGAACCTTTTCCGCCGTAATGGCCATCTTCAACCATCTTCTTAGCGTTATCCCAAGCTCCACCAGAGTTAGAGAGGAATACAGCCATTAGTGTTCCGGTTCCAATTGCACCTGCAAGATATGCACCAAGTGAGCCGACGCCGAGTCCAAAGCCAACTGCGATAGGTGCCATCACTGCGAGCAAACCTGGTGTTGCAAGTTCACGGAGTGAATCACGAGTACAGATATCAACTACGCGACCGTATTCAGGCTTCTCTGTACCTTCCATGATTCCAGGATGTTCGATGAATTGTTTGCGCACTTCAACAACAACTGCGCCAGCTGCACGAGATACGGCGTTGATTGCAAGACCTGAGAAGAGGAATACAACTGCTGCACCGATAATCAAACCGACCAAGTTACGTGGGTTAGCAACGTCAAGGATTCCTTGGTATTGCGAAGCAAGGTTGCCAGCGATTTGTCCTGCATCTTCAACTGCCTTCTTGATTGCATCTGTAAATGCGCCAAAGAGTGCGGTAGCTGCAAGTACTGCTGTTGCAATTGCGATTCCCTTAGTGATGGCCTTTGTTGTATTACCTACTGCATCAAGTGAAGTAAGGATCTGTGAACCGACTCCTTCAACATCGCCAGACATTTCAGCAATGCCTTGCGCGTTATCTGAGATAGGACCGAATGTATCCATCGCAACAATTACGCCAACAGTTGTGAGCAAACCAGTACCAGCGAGTGCGATGGCAAGGAGTGAAAGCACGATGCTTCCGCCACCTAGAAGGAAGGCGCCAAATACTGCCGAAGCGATCAAAATTGCTGAGTAAACAGCTGACTCGAAGCCGATTGAAATACCCGACAAGAGAACAGTTGCGGCACCTGTTTGTGATGAAGCGGCAACGTCATTTACTGGGCGCTTACCGGTTGCAGTGAAGAAACCAGTAAGTACTTGAATTGCAGCTGCGAGCGCGATTCCGATAAGTACTGCACCAAATGCAAGAACGCGTGGATTGGTATTGCCAGCTGCAGTTACTGCGTCTGGTGAAAGACCGGTCAAGAGGCTGAAGCTACCTGGCAAGTAAACAAATGTTGCTAGGCCAGATAAAACAGCGCTGATAACAGCTGACATAAAGAATGAGCGGTTGATTGAATCCATAGCGTTCTTATCGCTCTTGCGCATCTTTGTTAAGAAGATTCCGAGAACTGCAGTAACGGTTCCGATTGCAGGAATAATCAATGGGAAGATCAGACCAGAATCACCGAAGCCAGCTTTTCCGAGAATCAACGCGGCAACAAGTGTGACTGCATATGACTCGAAGAGGTCAGCGGCCATACCAGCACAGTCACCGACGTTATCGCCAACGTTATCTGCAATTGTTGCAGCGTTACGTGGGTCATCTTCAGGAATACCTTTTTCAACTTTACCTACAAGGTCTGCTCCAACATCTGCAGCCTTGGTAAAGATTCCGCCACCGACGCGCATAAACATTGCCAGCATTGCTGCGCCGAAACCGAATCCTTCAAGTACAGATGGTGCGTTCTCGCGATAAATAATCACAACGAGAGATGCACCGACTAGACCTAGACCTACTGTTGTCATACCAACGACGCCACCAGTGCGGAATGCAATCTGCACTGCGCGCTCGGCTGAGTTTTGACGAGCAGCTTCTGCAACGCGCACGTTTGCACGTACAGCTAGCCACATGCCGTTGTATCCCACGAGTGCGCTAAATCCAGCACCGAGTAGGAAGAAGATTGAACGACCGATGCGAATATCCGATGCTCCCGGAAGTGCAAAGAGAAGCACGAAAACAATTGCAACAAAATAAGAGAGGGTACGGAACTGGCGCGTAAGGTAAGCGGCAGCGCCTTCTTGAACGGCTGCTGCGATTTCGCGCATACCTTCGGTGCCTTCATCTGCGGCTAATACCTGCGCACGTAGCGCCCAGGCAATCGCTAGCGCGCCCAAGGAAATTGCTAGGACGATGTAGACGATATTGAGGTTATTGCCGGTAACTTGCACGAGAGAGCTGGCAGCTCGCATTTCTCCTCCATTGGAGATCGGGGCCCTAAGGTGAAGGGCAAAGATGAGCGAGAGTGTACGCACAGAAGTGCCCCTACCCCCAAATCCTCGCCTGCTGTACCTATC
>Ga0194060_10002592_pt1 | contig 12869 bp, 11 predicted proteins | sample SepL225m_MetaG_FD_163427 | JGI IMG/M metagenome (GOLD analysis project Ga0194060, IMG submission 163427) | Anoxic zone freshwater microbial communities from boreal shield lake in IISD Experimental Lakes Area, Ontario, Canada - Sep2016-L222-5m | ecosystem: Environmental > Aquatic > Freshwater >... | reverse complement strand
CCACATGCGAAAGATTAGCCAGGAAATTCGCCGACTTTCTTCCATGCGCGAAGATGAGCTCTATGTTGCTGCTAAAGAATTACAAGCTCCTTTTGAACTAATAAAGGAAGTTGCCGCAACCGGCAAACTTCCAGTAGTCCTCTTCACTGCCGGTGGAATCGCCACCCCTGCTGATGCAGCCATGATGATGCAACTTGGCGCTGATGGCGTGTTTGTTGGTTCGGGAATTTTCAAATCTGGCGATCCTGCAAAACGTGCTGCAGCTTGCGTCAAAGCAGTTACCTACTTCAATGATGCAAAAGTTGTCGCCGATGTTTCACGAGGATTAGGCGATGCCATGGTGGGAATTAGCGTTGCCGAAATCCCAGTACCTCATCGATTGGCCGAACGAGGCTGGTAAGAATGAAGATTGGAGTTCTAGCGCTCCAAGGCGATGTCGCTGAACACCTGCAGGCCTTAACGGCTGTGGGTGTTGATGCCTATCCAGTAAAGACTGCGGCAGAAATTGTTGGGATAGATGCCATGGTTATTCCAGGTGGGGAATCCACGACCATCGCTAAGTTAGCCCGCAGTTTTGATCTATTCGATCTCATCCAAGGCAGAATCAGATCGGGAATGCCGGTCTATGGTTCGTGCGCCGGAATGATTTTGCTCGCCAATGAAGTGACCGATGCCGCGAAAGGTCAAGAAACTTTCGGTGGCTTGGCCGTGACCGTTCGAAGGAATGCCTTCGGACGCCAAGTAGATTCATTCGAAACCGATCTGCACTTTCAGGGAATATCTGACGGAGCCATTAAAGCCATATTTATTAGAGCACCCTGGGTTGAGCAGATTGGGCCAGAAGTGAGCGTTTTGGCGGAAGTGGCGGCCTTTGGCCATAATCATGCCGTGGCAGTCCGGCAGGGAAACCTGCTGGCAACGTCGTTTCATCCGGAGATTTCGGGAGATAATCGGGTTCATAGATACTTTGTAGAAGAGGTCTGCCGTGACCTGGTATCTGGGAAGTAAGGGGAAGTAAATGTCAGGCCATTCCAAATGGGCAACCACCAAGCATAAAAAGGCGATTATCGACTCTAGAAGAGCGAAGAATTTTGCCAAGTTGATTAAGGCTATTGAAGTTGCCGCTCGATCTGGCGGTGCGGATATCGTTGGAAACCCAACCTTGTTTGATGCGATTGCTAAGGCAAAGAAGAGTTCGATGCCAGCTGACAATATCGACCGAGCCGTTAAGCGCGGTGCGGGCTTGGAATCTGGCGGAGCTGACTGGCAGACCATTATGTACGAAGGTTATGGACCAGCAGGTGTCGCGCTGATGATTGAATGTTTGACCGATTCACGAAATCGTGCGGCCTCAGAAGTTCGAGTCGCAGTAACTCGCAATGGTGGAAGCATGGCCGATCCTGGCTCGGTTGCGTATATGTTCAACCGCAAGGGCGTCATCATCGTTGCCAAAAGCGATGCCACTGTCACTGAAGATCGAATTTTGGAATCGGTCCTAGATGCCGGAGCAGAAGAGGTTAACGATATTGGCGATTCTTTCGAAGTCGTCTGTGCACCATCGGATTTAGTCCAAGTGCGAACTGCATTGCAAGGCGCTGGAGTTGATTACGAATCCGCGGAGTCTTCCTTCTTGGCTAGCGTTTCAGTGCCGTTAGATGCCGAAGCTGCGTTAAAAGTTTTTCATCTCATAGATTGCATCGAAGAGTTAGATGATGTGCAGAACGTCTACGGTAATTTCGAAGTTTCTGATGAGGTAATGGCTAGCCTAGGTTAGTAAGTTCCCTAACGACAGAAAGGATTGCCATGCGTGTGCTCGGTGTTGATCCTGGTCTGACTCGTTGTGGCTTGGGCGTGGTCGATAAATCCGGGTCACAGGCGCTGACTATGGTCGGTGTCGGTGTTATTCGCACCTCACCGGATCTTGCCCTGGAGTTGCGCTTATTGGAATTGGAGCAAGGGATCTTGGAATGGGTGGAAAAATACCAACCAGATGTCATCGCGGTAGAACGAGTCTTCTCGCAACTGAACGTGAAGACGGCAATGGCCACCGGCCAAGCTGCAGGCGTGGCATTGCTGATCGCTGCTCGTGCCGGTTTGCCCGTTGTTATGCACACGCCCAGTGAAGTGAAAGCGGCGGTCACAGGATCGGGAAGAGCGGATAAAAAACAAATAGCACAAATGGTTCAACGCCTGCTTCGGCTCAGCGAAATTCCCAAGCCGGTTGATAGTACTGACGCATTGGCATTGGCTATTTGCCATCACTGGCGCGGTGGTGGGGATGCGAAATTAGCCACAGCGCTGGCGAAAGAGAAGGCTCGCCTTACTAAGACGCAGGTTTCCAAAGTTGGTCTGACATGATCGCATCGTTGACTGGAATCGTAAAAGGGATATCCACCTCTTCGGCAATTGTTGAGGTGGGTGGAGTTGGCATTTTGGTTAATTTGTCGCCGCGCGTCGTTGCGGGATTGCATGTTGGATCTCATGTTTCTTTCCACACTACTTTGTTGGTTCGGGAGGATTCGCTCACACTTTTTGGGTTCGAAGATACTAAGTCGAAAGAGCTCTTTGAACTTTTGCAGACTGTGACAGGAATAGGTCCTAAGGTCGCGCAATCCGCTTTGAGTGTTTATGACGCACCAGAAATTGCCGCTGCAATTCGTAGCGAAAATGGCGGAATCCTGGAACGCATTCCAGGTCTTGGTAAAAAAGGTGCGGCTCGAGTTCTCTTAGAGCTCAAGGATAAGGTTTCGCATTTTGGTGAAAGCCCTGCCAGTGGAAAGTCCTTGACCTTTACCTGGCGCGATCAAATCGAAGGCGCTCTGCTTAATCTGGGATTCACACAACGAGATTGCTTAGAGACGTTAGATATTTTGGCCGAAGAAATCTCCCACTCCGATGAGAAGGAAGAAATTGGAGCGCTGCTACGGCGAGCGCTGCAAATTCATGGTCGAAGCTCATGACCAGTGAAGAAATAACTTCTTCACACAGTCTTGGGGATGAGCGATCCCAAGAACAGGCATTGCGACCTAAATCCTTAACGGAGTTTGTTGGTCAACCTCGAGTGAGTGCCCAGATTGATCTACTTCTCTCCGCTTCCCGAAGCCGAAATTCACCTTCGGACCACATTTTGCTCTCCGGTCCACCGGGCTTGGGAAAAACGACCCTGGCCATGATTATTGCCGCGGAAATGCAGGCGCCGATTCGCATCAGTAGTGGTCCAGCGATTCAGCATGCGGGGGATTTAGCCGCAATTCTCTCTTCGTTAGTGGAAGGCGAGATTCTCTTTCTGGATGAGATTCACCGGATGTCTCGGCCTGCAGAAGAGTTGTTGTACCTCGCGATGGAGGATTTCCGGGTTGATGTGATTGTTGGAAAGGGAGCGGGGGCTACGGCCATTCCGCTAGAACTTCCTCATTTTACTTTAGTAGGTGCTACTACTCGAGCTGGACTTCTGCCCAGTCCATTGCGAGATCGCTTCGGTTTCACTGCCCAGTTGGATTACTACTCTGACGCTGATCTCTGTCATATCGTCCTTCGAAGTGCTGGATTGCTTGGAGTGAAAATTTCCCAGGAAGCCATAGATGAGATTGGTTCTAGATCCCGGGGCACCCCACGTGTGGCCAATCGGCTCCTCCGCCGAGTTCGTGATTTTTCCCAGGTACATGGCGATGGCGCTATTTCGTTGGAGTATGCCAAAGCAGCCTTGGAAATGTATGAAGTAGACCCGGTTGGTTTGGATAGGTTGGATAAATCTGTCTTAAATGCCCTAATTCATCGTTTCAATGGCGGACCTGTCGGGATTTCGACCTTGGCTATGGCAATTGGCGAAGAGGTCGAGACGGTTGAATCCCTGGCCGAGCCATTTCTGGTTCGGATGGGTTTCATCGCCCGAACGCCACGGGGGAGAATGGCTACTAACGCGGGGTGGAACCACTTGGGATTGACGCCGCCAGCCGACAATCTCAAAAATGAGACCAACCGAACGCCTGGGCTTTTCGACACACCGCCTTCTGATGCCTAGACTTCCCTCTTATGTCTGCAAATATTCCTAAATCAGCGAAAGCTCCGACCCACTCCGGTCGGACCATAGCGATCTTCATGCTCGCAATCGTGGCCTTCAGCGCTCTGGCAATTTTCCAAGGGGCTACCAAGGTGAAGTTGGGCTTGGATCTTCGTGGTGGTACCAGCGTTACCTTGCAACCTAGAGTTGCAGCGGGTGGAAAAGTAACGAATGAAGCAATCGATCAAGCTGTTTCTATTATTCGCCAGCGCGTTAACTCACTGGGTGTTGCCGAGAGCGAAGTCGCAGCACAGGGCAGTGGCAACAATCGCCAAATCGTCATCTCGGTTCCTGGTGAAACCGGTCGTCGAGTTGTTGAACTGGTAGGTCAAACTGCCGAGCTTCGTTTCCGTCAGGTAATCGCGGCAGGTTCTGGCGCAGCAACCACTTCGGGAAATACAACGACAACCGCGGCGGCGAAAACAGCAAAGGCGACATCGATTACGACTTTGCCTAGTGGAGTAAGTGCAGATCTGGATAAGAAGTTCGGAGCGCTTGATTGCACCAAGGCTGCCAACCGTCAAGGCGGAGCGACAGATGCTCCAACGGATGTAATTATTTCTTGTTCACGAGATGGTGGAACAAAATATATTTTGGCCGCTGCCGAGGTTCTTGGAAATGACATCAAGAAAGCTACTGCGGCATTGGATTCAACAACTGGATCTGGGTGGTACGTACTCCTAGATTTCAATGGCAATGGAACTAAAAAGTTCGGTGCACTCACAACTCGAGTCACCAAGCTTCCATCGCCAACTAATCAAGTTGCAATTGTTTTGGATGGTTTAGTTGTCTCATCACCACAAATTAATGAAGCCATTAATGGTGGTAGCGCACAGATCACCGGAAATTTCACTCAAACTGATTCGCAGAACTTGGCAAACGTTTTGAAATACGGTGCTTTGCCCTTAGCCTTCGATCGCGGTGAAGTGCAACAGATTTCCCCAACCTTGGGATCAGATCAACTGCATGCCGGAATATTGGCTGGAGTTTTGGGTCTTCTGCTCGTAGTTCTTTATTCCATGTTCTACTACAAGGGCCTGGGTATCGTTTCGGTGGGATCACTGCTTGTCGCCGGAACTATTACCTTCCTTTCCTTCTTACTCCTTGGAAAGTGGATTGGTTTCACGCTGACCTTGGCCGGAATCGCTGGAGCTATTGTTTCAATCGGTATTACTGCCGACTCCTTCATTGTCTTCTTTGAACGTCTTCGAGATGAAGCCCGTGAGGGCAGGTCTTTACGTACTTCAGTAGAGACTGGCTGGGCCAGGGCGCGCCACACGATTTTTGTAGCTGACTTTGTTTCCTTGATCGCAGCTGCATTGCTTTACTTCTTTGCTGTCGGTGGCGTTCGTGGATTTGCTTTCACTTTAGGATTGACCACTTTGGTCGACCTTGTGGTTGTTTTCTTCTTCACAAAGCCATTAGTAACTGTTCTCGCTCGTACGCACTTCTATTCCAGCGGTAAGCCGCTTTCGGGATTGTCGGCCAAGAGCTTAGGTGTTGTAACAGGAAAGGAGGCGTAGTCATGAGTTCACTTTCCGGAATTGGTGGTCGTCTTTATCGTGGTGAAACGGCAATTGAATTTATTGCGCATCGTCGACGTTGGTATGCAGTCTCTGGAGTGCTTATTGCCGTTGCTGCAATATCACTTTTTACTCAAGGGCTACACCTAGGTATCGAATTTAAGGGCGGTTCGTCATTTACCGTATCTTCGACCAACCCTTCTATCGACATGGGTCGTCAGGCTGTTGCTGATGCCGGGATCACCAGCGAAACAGTTATTCAGAAAATAGGTAGCAACAAGATTCGAGTTCAAACTGGTGCGCTTACCAACGCTCAAGTAAATGCCATTCAAGATTCCTTGGCGAAGAAGTTCAACGTGCAAGTCAATAACATTGACACCCAAAGTATTGGACCTTCATGGGGTAAAGAGATCACCCATAAAGCACTCTATGGTCTCTTTGGCTTCTTATTGGTGGTCATGGCCTACCTAGCACTTGCCTTCGAACCTAAGATGGCTGTTGCCGCTATTGCCGCTGTTGTCCATGACGTATTTATCACCGTTGGTATTTACGCCCTCGTTGGTTTTGATGTTACGCCATCTACCGTTATTGGATTTCTCACGATCTTGGGTTATTCGCTTTATGACACCGTGGTTGTCTTTGACAAGATTCGTGAAAATACTCGAACTATCACCAGCACTGGCAAGGTGACTTTCTCTCAGGCAGTTAATCATGCGGTTAATCAGACATTGGTGCGTTCGTTCAACACATCACTGATTGCACTTATGCCAGTCGCTTCAATTCTCTTTGTTGGCGCCGGAATTTTGGGTGCTGGAACTCTGAAGGACCTTTCGCTAGCGCTCTTTATTGGTCTTGCGATCGGTACTTATTCTTCGGTATTCATTGCGCCTCCAATCCTTGCAACACTTCGTGAGCGTGAGCCAGCTATGCAGGCGCTAGCCAAGCGCGTTGCAATTCGCGGGGGAGCAGCAGCCTCAACCGCTGCAGCCGCCGTTTCACTAAACGCAGATGTTTCAACGGAGGGTGCAGCAGGTTCTTCAGATAAGAGCGGTCGCGAACGCGGTCCACGGAACCAGCCAAAGCGCAAACCTCGTCGACGTTAAATAGTAATTAAGGCAAAATCGTGAACTCGATGATTGAGCCCTTGGCTAAAAGTCTGAGGGCAAGTCATCCAGATAGTTCGCTAAATGAACTAGAGCGAGCCTTTGCGGCTGCATATGCTGCACACGATGGCCAACTTCGTAAATCGGGTGAGGCCTACATAACTCATCCGGTGGCAGTGGCTGAAATCTTGGCCGATCTTGGTTTAGATGCCGCCACAATAATTGCCGCGCTGCTCCATGACACTGTGGAAGACACTCTGATCACCTTGGATGCCATTCGTCGGGATTTTGGTGATGAAGTTGCTGGGTTGGTAGATGGCGTTACCAAACTGGATAAGTTGATTTATGGACCGAGTGCGGAGGCAGAAACCTTACGCAAGATGGTCATCGCTATGTCTCGTGATATTCGCGTATTAGTTATCAAATTAGCGGACAGATTACATAACGCTAGAACTTGGAAGTTCGTCTCCGCCGAGACGGCACAGCGTAAAGCGCAGGAAACATTAGATATTTATGCCCCTTTGGCTCATCGTCTGGGAATGAACGCGATCAAGTGGGAACTGGAAGATCTTTCTTTTCAGGTCTTGGAGCCCAAGAAATACGATGAAATTGAACGACTAGTTCTAGATCGTTCGCCATCTAGATCCAAGCTCACTTCGGAAGTAGTCGAACTTGTCGAGGGCGATTTAGTTGCAGATGGGATCACCGCCAAGGTTCAAGGTCGACAGAAGCACCTCTATAGCGTTTATCAAAAGATGGTAGTTCGTGGACGAGATTTCAATGAAATTTATGATCTAGTCGGAATTCGAGTACTGGTAGAGAATGTTCGCGACTGTTACGGAGTACTGGGGGCAATTCACGCCCGATGGAGCCCAATCCCAGGTCGCTTCAAAGATTACATAGCAATGCCTAAATTTAATTTGTATCAGTCCCTTCACACGACAGTGATTGGTCCAACGGGCAAGGCTGTAGAAATCCAAATTCGAACTTTTGATATGCATGCAAGAGCCGAATACGGAATTGCAGCCCACTGGAAGTACAAGATGAAAGGTGATGAGGTCTCTCATCCAGCCGCCGGCGGCACCGATATGTTGTGGCTCAAGCAATTGCATGAGTGGCAACAAGAGACTGAAGATGTGGGTGAATTCCTAGACACTCTTCGCTATGACCTACGCACCCCAGAAGTCTTTGTATTCACGCCAAAGGGAAGCGTGATTGCACTTCCGGCAGGCTCCACTCCAGTGGACTTCGCCTATGCGGTTCATACCGAAGTGGGTAATCGTTGTGTTGGCGCCAAGGTCAATGGCAAGTTAGTTCCCTTGGAATCTACTTTGGAAAATGGCGACGTTTTGGAAGTTGTCACCAATAAGCATGAAAACGCTGGACCCAGCCGGGATTGGCTTAACTTCGTAAAATCCCCCCGAGCACGTTCCAAGATCAAAGCCTGGTTTTCCAAAGAACGACGCGAAGAAGCTATTGATGCCGGCCGTGAATCTATCGCTCGCCAGATGCGAAAGGCTGGACTTCCATTACAGAAGATATTTGCCGGTCAAGCAATTCTTCAACTTAGCCACGATCTTCGTTACCCAGACATTGAGGCCATGTATGCCGCCGTTGGCAACGGATACATATCGGCACAATTTGTGGTGGAAAAACTCTCTGCTGCCATGGGCGATGAAAATGCCCATCAAGAGTCCAGCATCGAACACCTCATTGGAACCTCCACTTTGGAGAGCAACCGCCGAAGTTCCTCGGGTGTAGATGTTGAAGGTTCGGACGATGTTTTAGTCAAACTGGCTCGGTGTTGTGCGCCAGTACCTGGAGATGAAATTGTTGGATTTGTAACCAGAGGTAGCGGCGTCTCGATCCATAGAACAGACTGCATTAATATTTCCGATTTACGTTCTCACCAAGGGGATAGGATCGTAAATGTTAAATGGAATGTAAATGCGAAGACCCTATTTTTGGTGAATATTCAATTGGAAGCCCTGGATAGGAATCGCCTGCTCTCAGATGTCACCAGAACACTTTCAGATCAACACGTCAATATTTTGAATGCGGCAGTTAGCACTTCACGAGATCGAACCGCGGTACTGCGATTTACATTTGAGATGGCAGATGCATCACACCTGGATGCGGTGCTATCTGCCGTCAGAAATGTCGAAGGTGTGTACGACGTGTATCGCACCACTAATAATTAACGAACTTTAAACTCAGATAGTCCCTTTTGAGCCTCGGCCAACCAAACTTTGCGTGCCTCGGCAGCCTCCAGGGCAACCTTGGCTTTGGCCAGATCTCCAGATGCTTGCGCTTTGGCCGCTTGCTTTTCGTAATTTTCAATGGCATTTATTAAACCTTGGACAACATCATTCGCTCGAGCGATAGCCGTTGGGTCGGTACGGCGGTAATGATCTTGTTCCAGAGAATCCAAAGCATCTTCAACTTTAGCTAAACGAGCATCCAAAGCGGCGCGCTTGCTTCGCTCGGTCATGCCAATCTTCTGCCACTGATCCATGAGTTCGCGGAAAGCACGCTTTCCGGATTGAAGATCTTTAAAGGGCAAGAGCGCCTCAAAAGCGGTAATTAATTCTTCGCGTTTCACTAAATTCGCAGCCATGCTCACTTGGCGACGTTCCAGGTCGGTATTTTTAGCAACGAAGAATTGATCCTGTGCGGCTTTGAACCGAGCCCACATCTTTGCATCAACTGATGGTTTTCCTCGGCCGCAAGCTTTCCATTGATCCATAAGTTCTTTGAAACGCTTGGCGGTAGCCAACCATTCGTGTGAAGTCGCCAGTTGCTCAGCTTCTTTGACGATGGCTTCTTTCTTCTCCTGAACACCAGATTGAGTTGCTTCCAAAGAAGCAAAGTGGGTCCGGCGTTTCTTATCAAATTTATTTCGTGAAGAAGAGAATCGCTTCCACAAGTCAGCGTCGGTCTTCTTATCCAGACGTGGTGCTGCTTTCCATTCGTCCAACAAAACTTTGAGCCGTTCTCCAGTCGCTTTCCAATTTTCGCTGGCACCGAGCTCTTCAGCTTCTGAAACTATCTTCTCTTTGTGGGCAACAGCTTGGGCTCGCTTTGCTTCTTTTATCGCGTTTTCAACTTCTTTGCGCTCTTGATAAGCCGCTTGATGATCTTCGATAAGCGAAGGAATTTGTTCAACCGCAATTGCTAATGTTGCCAAATCGCCAACACCATTTAAGTTGGACACTTGCTCGCGCAGTTTGCCTACTGCCTGTGCAGCATCTGATGGAACCATGGCGCCGCTTTTGATTCGTGCGGCTAACAACGCAACCTCAGAGGCTAATGCTTCAAATTTTCGAACAAAATAGGCCAACGCTTCTTCAGGGCTTTTGCCTGGGTATGAACCCACGGCTCTTTCACCGTCTGCCAAAATGACAAATACCGTTCCGTCTTCACCAACGCGACCAAATTGAGAAGGATCTCCAACCAGAGCCGAAGCGGCTGAGACTGGCAGCGATGGACGTTCTGCCGGGGTTGAATCTTCTGCTACTGCTTCAACTGGTGTGTTTTCCATCGTGGGCTCCTTCGTCGGTTGCGCGTCGCTTGCATTGTGCAAGCTTCCGTTGTGGCACTGCGTAGATCGGATACGGATATGACCTAAGTTGAGGGTTCGTTAGCTAAACGGCCATCAATTACAGAGTGATAAGGGTACCCTGAACCCCTTTACTGAGGGAAGTTGAGGGGCAAGCTTGATAATTGAAGTAATCCAGGCACCCTATTTTGGGACTAATTGTTGGATTTTTGCCTCGGCACGAAATTCTGAATGTTTGATTGTGGACCCGGGCATAGGCGGAGATCCGAGCATGTTAGAGCGAGTTAGACGTGTCCTGGATAAGGAGAATCTCAAACCAATCGCAGCAATCCTGACACATGGGCATCTGGATCACACATTCTCGATTTTTCCGGTTTCTGATCACTACCAAATCCCGGCTCTCATTCACCAGAGCGACCGCGCTCTTTTGACCGATCCCTGGCGGGCGTTGCGGCCCGATGGTGAATTGCGAGCCCTGATGACCCAATTGGGTGTTACTGATTTTGCCGAACCAGCTGAAGTGCAGGTCGTCGCTGATGGTCAAAAGCTCGAAATTGCAGGAATGCATTTGGAAATGATTCATTCGCCAGGTCACACCAAAGGTTCCATCATGGTCCAGGTAGACAATGAGCATTTAATCTCTGGCGATACCCTCTTTGCCGGCGGGATTGGAAGATATGACTTACCTACAAGTTCGCCTGTCGCGATGCTCAAAACATTAAAAGAGAAGGTTCTTCCCCTGGCCGATGAGTTAATTGTTCATCCAGGTCATGGTGGTCAAACTACAATTGGCCGAGAGCGTAAGAGTAATCCTTACCTACGTGAAGAATTCTTGAATGGGAAATGGTCATGAAATTTCAGGCGCCAAAAGGGGTTAGTGAATATGCCCCGCCGCGCTCACTGCATTTTGAAGTGGTTCGTGAAAGTTTAATATCCGCGGCGGTGCAAGCTGGGTATTTACTCATGGAACTTCCAGTATTTGAAGATACCGAACTTTTCGCCCGAGGCGTAGGCGAAACCACGGATGTAGTCACTAAAGAGATGTACACCTTCGAGGATCGAGGCGGACGGTCTATCACGCTTCGCCCAGAAGGAACTGCTGGTGTAATGCGAGCGGTGATAGAGCATGGCTTGGATCGCGGTCAACTACCCGTAAAAGTTTGGTATTCCGGCGCTTTCTTTAGAGCCGAGCGCCCACAAGCAGGTCGCTACCGTCAGTTCTACCAAGTGGGTATTGAGGCCATTGGGCTCAATGATCCCGAGATTGACGCGGAAGTAATCGCCACTGCCGATCGCAGTTTAAAGAAATTAGGATTAAAGGATTACCGATTAGAGATTACTTCGCTTGGAGACGCTCAATCCCGAAAAGCGCATCGAGTCGATTTGGATAAGTTCATCGCTGGGCTTGAATTGGACCAGGCGACTCGCGCAAAGGCGGCTGTCAATCCATTACGTCTCTTCGATGACAAGCGCGAGGCGGTGCAGAAGCAGATGGAAAATGCCCCGTTACTGCTCACCTATCTATCGGAGGAAAGTAAGGCGCATTTCCACTCCGTACAGTCGCTGCTTAAGGATTTTGGCATAGATTTTGTTATTAATAAACGCATGGTCCGAGGGTTGGACTATTACACCGGAACCACCTTCGAATTTATCCACGAAAAATTGGGTGCTCAATCTGGAATTGGTGGCGGTGGGCGGTATGACGGATTGATGAAACAACTTGGAGGCGCTGATTTATCTGGCATTGGTTATGGAATGGGTGTCGATCGGATTCTATTGGCCTGCCAAGCCGAGGAAATTGAGCTGGCCCCGCTACAAAAACTGGACCTTTTTGCAATCGCTTTAGGTGATGAGGCGAAAGTGAAAGTTGCTCAAATTGTAAATGGACTAAGAAATGCCGGATTGACCGTTGATATGGCGTACGGCGATCGAGCATTGAAGAGCGCTATGAAAATGGCCGACAAGAGCGGGGCAAAATTTTCTTTGGTGTTAGGCGCTGATGAACTTCACATGGAGTCCATCCCGGTCAAAAATATGAATTCAGGCGAAAGCCAATCCGTTACGATTTCTTCTTTAGAAGAATTTCTTCGAGACAGTTAGGTTGTGAATTAAGCAATGCTAAGAACGCATACTGCAGGAACTCTGAGCAAGAGCGATGTTGGATCTACCGTGATTCTGGCTGGCTGGGTAGCCCGCCGCCGAGATCATGGTGGGGTTGCTTTTATCGATCTTCGGGATGCATCCGGAGCTGTTCAAGCGGTAATTCATGATGAAAACGTGGCTGGTTCGTTGCGAGCTGAATGGTGCATATTGCTCACCGGGACGGTCAGTCTTCGTCCGGCTGGAAATGAAAATCTAGCTATTCCTACTGGGGAAATCGAAATTATTTGCGAAAAATTGGAAGTCTTGAGCGAAGCAGCGCCTCTACCATTTCCTGTCGATAGCGGGGATCTGGGCACCATCAGCGAAGAAGTTCGATTGAAATATCGATATTTGGATCTGCGCCGTGAAGGCCCAGCCCGAAATCTACGACTGCGTTCTCAGGTTACTTCAGCTATCCGTGCTGCAATGGATGAAGCGAAATTCTTGGAAATTGAAACCCCCTACCTAACTAGATCCACACC
>Ga0194060_10002591_pt1 | contig 12870 bp, 10 predicted proteins | sample SepL225m_MetaG_FD_163427 | JGI IMG/M metagenome (GOLD analysis project Ga0194060, IMG submission 163427) | Anoxic zone freshwater microbial communities from boreal shield lake in IISD Experimental Lakes Area, Ontario, Canada - Sep2016-L222-5m | ecosystem: Environmental > Aquatic > Freshwater >... | reverse complement strand
TATCAAGAGTGATTGTATTTTTTTCACTCGTTACAATATCTATTGAAAAGTCAGTTTTATTTACTGTAACAATCTTTCCTGAATCTACCTTAAACTGTTCATCAACATATACATAATTTGCATTTATTGTTTTATCAAGTAGAGGACCAGTAACAATAACATAATCATTTTTCTTTACATCATTAAATTTGAGCTCTTTTTTTTGTGGAACAGCTACCTGATAAATTTTTGCATACGTATCATCAACTTTTACATCATAAATATTGTCATCGGAAGCCTTCACACGATATGTACTATTTGACTTTATTTCAACAACTAATCCTGATATACCCTTTGGTGATTTCCTTCGTAATTCAGCAACCTTAGTAGCAATGCGTTCTTTAAGGTCCTGAATTTCTTTTGCCTCAACTGGTGTTGGACTAATAGATATGATTTGCTTTTCTACACTCGCTGATGGAGATGATATTTTTTGCGCGTACACAGATCCAGAAAAACCAGATAAAGCAATTAAACTTATTATATATACACTAATATTTTTACGCATCATTGTTCGTCAAGTTGATAAACGATTAACTCTTTTTCTTGTATCGCATCTCTATTATTTTTAGGATATACAGTCATCTGTATCACATTCTCTCCAAAAGCTAAAGGAAAATCAACACTAAATTCCTCTCCGTCCGTACGAATCACAGAATTTTTGATCGGTGATTGTAATACAAGGAGTGAATCCTTCTTAGCTCTACCCTTTATAACTACAGTCTTTTCAGAAGTAATTTTTTGATTCTCTGGTTGAGATATTTCAAGAGGTTCATATTTCAAATTCTGAGCTATGCCCGTTGGAGTAACATTCAAAATAGTAGAAAACGATTTTGCTTTTTGAAACTGTTGTTTTTGATTAGATATCAATACAAAAACAGCTACTCCTATTCCAAACGACATCCCAAGAATAACCGCAATTAAAGTTTCTTTTTTCATATATTTATTCATTATAAACAATTTTTTTTAAGATTGCCGACAATTTATGAAGTACATCATCATTATTATACCAATAACCCTGAGATAAGAATAACTCATCAGCAGTTGACTTAATCACTATTGAAGCAGAAATTGCAGATAGTACTGGATTATTTTTTGCATAGAATGAAGCTGTAAGTCCCGCCAAAATATCTCCTGTTCCACCTTTTGTAAGCCCCTGATTTCCTCCCTCGACAACATATGTTTTTTCACCATCAGAAATAACATCTGAAACAGCCTTGAGTAAAATAACTACATTATACTTTTGAGCAGTTTTTTCAATTATATTCACTTTTCCATCAATAGAAATATCTGACAGATCTATACCAAATAGTGTATGAAATTCTTCAATATGAGGCGTAATAACAACTTTGTATTGCATATTTATCAACCATTCATTATCCATCATTTGAAGAGCTCCAGCATCTAATACAAACCTTTTCATCGGATATTTCGTAAGTACATATTGTGTAAGTACTCGAGTAAACATCGATTCATCATTAATCTTCAATACTTCTCCAAAATCATTTACTTGAATATCCTTATTTATCGCTCCTCGCACCATGCCGGGACCAATTAATATCACATCATCTTCTTTAAGATATTCCTCAATCTTTGCATGAGGTATCACAATACCATTTCTAAAAGATACTTTCATATCATGGATGAGCTGAATATTTTCAGAAGTCGATGATAAATGTACCATATCTGCAAAGTGTGAAACAGTTTCAGCTGACCATATCGGAGGCGCATGAAATAGTGTGGAACCACCAATAATTAATACTTTTCCATTGTCGCCTTTATGAGAAATTTTTTTTGATATCTCAAGTTGCTTTAAGGTCTGTGAACAAAGATGATGATTTGACGTTTGTATGAGTGTGTATGTCATGATTTTTTATACAAATATACATAATTCTTAATATACTAATTTAACAAACTTGTTTTGCAAATTGAGTAGTAATCAATGTATAATTCTACATTATGTTAACACATCGACAAGTCCGAAATAAAATTATATCGTTTTGGGAAAAACAAAATCACAAAGAAACTCCCCAAATTTCACTCGTTCCTCAAGGGGATTCTACTACTTTATTTACTGGTTCAGGAATGCAACCACTTGTTCCCTATCTTTTAGGTGAAATTCACCCACTTGGAACACGTATTTTCAACATACAAAGATGTCTTCGTGCAATGGATATTGAAGAAATTGGAGATAATAGACACACAACTTCCTTTGAAATGTTTGGTAATTGGTCTCTTGGAGACTACTTTAAAAAGGAGCAATTACGATATTTTTTCACACTCCTTACGGATCCCAACGAAGGGATCGGTCTTGATCCACACAAATTATATGTAAGTATATTTGAAGGAAATAAAGACATTCCAAAAGATACTGAAAGTATAGAAATCTGGAAATTATTGTTTCAAGAAAAGGGAATAGTCGCAAAAGAAGGTGAGCGAATCTTCTCATACGATGTGAAAAAAAACTGGTGGTCAAGAGCTGGTGCACCCGAAAATATGCCTATCGGAGAACCGGGCGGTCCAGACAGTGAAGTATTTTTTGATTTTGGAATAGAGCATAAATTCCATGAAAATTCTCAATACAAAAATGAAAAATGCCATCCAAATTGTGATTGTGGACGATTTGTAGAAATTGGAAATAATGTGTTTATGCAATATATCAAAATCTCGGCTGATAAATTTAAGGAGTTACCACAAAAAAATGTTGACTTTGGAGGTGGTTTTGAAAGACTTATCGCATCAGTTAATAATATGCCCGATATCTTTTTAACTGACCTTTATATAGACATAATTAAAACAATAGAAAAATCAACTAACAAATCATACTCCGATCCAAGATATCAAGCTTCAATGAGAATCATCACTGATCACATTAAAGCAAGTGTATTTTTGATTTATGATGGTGTTATTCCTTCAAATAAAGAACAAGGGTATGTCTTGCGCAGACTTCTTAGAAGAGCCTCTGTAAAAATGAAATTCCTTTCAGGATCTATGGATGGATTAATCGAAATAGGCAACGGAGTTTTAAAAACATATGAAGGAATATATTTTGATATCGAAAAAGACGGACCACACATTAAACAAATTATCGCTGATGAAATTGCAAGATTCAGCAAGAGCCTTGATCATGGACTTAAAATAATCGAAAAAATGGATTCAATAGATGGAAAAAGCGCCTTTGATTTATACCAATCTTATGGTTTCCCGTTTGAACTCACTGAAGAATTATTTAAGGAAAAAAACATAATAATTAGTAAAAATGACTTTGAAATCGAGTTTAATAAGCATAAGTCGCTTTCCAAAACAACATCAAGTGGTATGTTTAAAGGTGGGCTCGCTGATAATTCTGAACAAACCACTAAATATCATACTGCGACACACCTTCTTCATCAAGCATTGTATGATATACTCGGAAATGAAGTTAGACAAGAAGGATCAAATATTACTGGAGAACGTCTTCGTTTTGACTTTAAAACTAATATAAAGCCCACCCAAGATCAATTAAAAGAAATAGAAAGCGTAATAAATAGTAAAATATCTCTAGCCTTACCTGTAACATTTAAATTATTGCCAAAAGAAGAAGCTGAAAAAATAAATGCAAAATCATTCTTTAAAGAAAAATATCCAGATACTGTAAAGGTATATTATATTGGAAATGATATTAATAATGCCTACTCTAAGGAATTTTGTGGTGGTCCTCATGTATCAAATACTAAGGATATTGGATCTCTAACTATCAAAAAGTTTGAAAAAATCGGTTCAAATTTGTTTAGAATATACGCGCAATAACAATATTTTAGATATAGGTTGACTTTCTTATATTTTTGCGCTATAGTTTTGCGTATGCCAACATTAAACACAAAAAAAATAACCAAATCCCCAACTATTTCGCACAAAATGGAACCTATTGTTCTTGGTCCTGAGAATATTTCACCAGAACTATTACAGATGTTAGATGACAGATATGCAAAAGGATCTCCATCAAAATTATTAGTAATACTTTTAGTCGCAGTATCCTTTTTTGCAGGCTATTTATTTTTAAGAACTCCCGGTGGAAACATACAGGGTTTAAATATATTTGCAGGATCACAAACTGTACAGCCTACAAAATCTGCTGTTCAACAAGCATCTCCTCTTGACAATGTAAATACTTATGCGAAAGAACTCGGATTAAATGAAGGCGAATTTAAAAAATGTCTTGATTCAGGAAAAACTGCGGAATATATTAAATCACAACAATCAGAAGGAACGAGTGCTGGTATTCAAGCAACTCCAAGTATGGTAATTTACGATACTCAAACTGGTAGTGGAATATTAGTTGAAGGTGCATATCCATATGACCAACTTAAAATAGCACTGTCCAACTTTAAACAAGGAATCGCACAAAAAGAATATAAGAGTATTACTGTAGCAAAACCAAACTTTGATACAGAACGTTGGCTAGGAAATAAAGATGCACGATATGCATGGATAGAATATAATGATCTTGAATGTCCATATTGCAAAAAAGCACATCCTGATGTAAAACGTATCACATCAGAAAATTCTTCTGATATGGTCTGGATGATAAGACATTTTCCTTTACCCTTTCATGCAAGTGCTCAAAAACTTGCTGAATCTGCCGAATGTGCAGGTGCTCAAAAAGGAAATACTGCATTTTTCGCCATGATGGACAAAATATTTCAATAAGCTTAAATTTAAATTATAAACCGTCCGAATAGGACGGTTTTTTTATATTCATAACAGAATTACTGAAAAACAATATGTAGGATTGTCAAAAATATTGTCAAAGAAGGGTGTCGCTAACGGGATTCGAACCCGTGTATCATGGATGAGAACCATGTATCCTAGGCCTCTAGATGATAGCGACTGGAATAAATTAAAGCCAAAAAATAAGCTTGAAACAAAAATTCTAGTAATTGACATTCAATCGAAGCTTATGTATTATTGTATCACTTTATCATTCAGACATCAAGTTTAGCGCCTACTTGACTATTGTGTGTATTATAATGTAATTACTTATTTTAAGTTCCGTTCGTATAAAATATATGAAAAAAGTACAATTTACTCAGGAAGGTTTTGAACAAATTAAAATCGAACTTAATGAGCTAATAACAATCAAACGCCCTTATACTATTGATCGTCTAAGTAAAGCTCGTGCTATGGGGGATTTGTCAGAAAATAGTGAATATACCGCATCAAAAGAGGATCTTGCAATGCTTGAAGGACGTATTAAAGAGCTTGAAAATGTTATAAAGAATGCAGAAATCATAACAGCAAGTGCCAATAACAACATTATTGGAATAGGATCAAAAGTTATCGTTCAAACAGATAATATAAATGATGAGTTTATGATTGTTGGTGAGTTTGAAGCAGATCCAAGCAAAAAAAAATTATCACACACATCTCCTATTGGAAAAGCATTGCTAGGAAAAAAAATTGGTGATGCAATAACAATTGAAGTTCCCATTGGTAAATTGGAGTATAGAATATTAGATATTAAAAAAATTTAGAAACTATCTATGATTTGGGTAGATCGAGAAGTAGAAAAAATTAAATTAAGAAATAATAGTAGTGAATGGGTTGATGACATGAAAACTCCATCAGGAAGAGTTCATGTAGGAGCTCTGAGAGGTGTTGTCATACATGATTTAATCCACAAAGTTCTTTTAGAAAACAATATTAAATCAACATTTAGTTATGTTTTTAATGACATGGATTCTATGGATGCAATTCCATCATATCTTGATCAAGAATATTGGGGAAAATTTGCAGGAATGCCTCTTAACATTATTCCCTCTCCTGAAAAAGGGTATAAGAGTTTTGCTGAATATTACGCAAAAGAATTTATCACCGTTTTTAACTCAATAAACTGTCATCCAAAAATACTCTGGTCTTCTGAAATTTATCAAGCAGGAAAAATGAATGAAATCATTCGTACCACGTTAAACAAGGCATCAGAAATTCGAGAGATATATTTACGCATTACAAAAAAAAGTAGGCCAGATGATTGGTATCCATTTCAAGTAACATGTGAAAATTGTAATAGAATTGGTACAACATATGTGTACAACTGGGATGGAGAATTTGTACATTATTATTGCAAACCCGATATGGTAAATTGGGCAAAAGGATGTGAATATAAGGGTAAGGTATCCCCCTTTAATGGTAACGGCAAACCACACTGGAAAATTGATTGGCCAAGTTTATGGAACATCATTGGAATAACAATAGAGGGATCAGGAAAAGATCATATGTCTGCAGGTGGTTCTTATGATATCTCATCTACTATTGCAAAAGAAGTGCTCAATTATACTCCTCCCTATGCTCCAGCATATGAATGGTTTACTATCGGTGGAAGAAAAATGTCGTCATCAAAAGGTATAGGAGCATCTGCAAAAGATGTAGCAGATATTTTGCCTCCTGATGTTTTTAGATTTTTTATTGTTCGTACCCCAATTAGTACACACCTTGATTTTAATCCGTATGGAGATACAATTCCAAATATATTTGATGAATATGATCGATGTTTAAATGCCTATTTTGATAAATTAGAAAATATTATTCCTGAAGGTAAACAAGGTGAAGTAATTGCTGATTTTGCACGTATTATGGAACTATCAGAAGTACATCCATTACCAAAAAGGAGAATATTTTTACCTCGTTTTAGAACAATCGCCAATTTATTACAATCTCAAAGTAATATTATAAAAATGTTTGAAGAACTAAAAAAATCATCATTGACTCAAGATGAAATCGAATTACTTGAAGAAAGAATAAAGTATGCGCAACTATATCTGGATAAATTTGCTTCCGAAGAAACCCGAATACAACTCAGAACTGATGGAGTCGTATCAACATTAACTGAAAATCAAAAAATATTTATTTCTTTATTAGCTCATAATCTTACAGACAAACTAATTACTCGCGAAGATATTCAAAATATAATTTTTGCAACGATCAAAGAGGTTGATGCAAAACCAAAAGATTTATTTGATGGATTTTATCAAGCTCTTATCGGAAAATCCTATGGTCCAAAAGCATCTGATTTGATTTTGGAATATGGTATCGGTGTTATTCGTGAACGATTATTTAAGTCATTAGGAAATACAGAGAATAACATATTACAACCAAACAATTTAAAAAACATCTGGGATGATAGTAAGATATTTTCTATAGATTCAACTGTATCAAAGATATTTCCTTCTTTATCTGTTGGTGTAGCAATTATTGAAGGAGTAACAATTCAAAAAAATAATGAGCAAATATCAGAATTATTAAATGATTTTGTTTTAACTCAAAAAGATCTGACAAATGCAGACATTAATTCATATCCAGAAGTATTAGCATATCGCAAACTTTATAAAGAAATGGGCATAGACTGGCATTCCAGACGACCATCACCTGAGGCATTATTAAGGCGTATCGCTACTAAAAAAGATCTATATCATATCAATACTTGCGTAGATGCATACAATCTCATTGTTATGCAGAATCGAATATCAATTGGCGCGTTCGATCTTGACAAAATCAAATTCCCAACTGTCTTAAGATTTGCCCAAGATACGGAAGAAATTCTCCTATTAGGAGATACAGAACCAACTAGATATACTTCAAGAGAATTAGCTTATTTTGACAATGAGGGAGGATATAACATAGACTTTAACTATCGCGATGCTCAACGCACTTGTGTTACAGAGCATACAAAAAATATACTTATCAATATTGATGGAATATATGAAATTACTCCGAGAATAGTTGAAGATACTCTCAATAAAGCTATAGAAATAATTCAAAAATATTGTGGAGGAACGATAAAAAAAATTGGCATTGCGCTTGCTGAATAAGTCTTGTATTACATATATTCTACATCTATAATAGAACATGGATCAAGATATCGAACCAGGCAAACATTCTTTTGCAGAACTTCATTTTCATGTCGGACAATCCGTAGATCCCCATGTGTTGTGGAGTCTCGCACACCAACAAGGTATTCGACTCCCTTCAAAAGACTATCACAAATTTGAATCAATGATCACATTAAAAGAAGGTATAACATCATGGACACATTATCATGAATTATTTCATTGGACAGAGCTTATTCAATCATCTCCTATTGCAATAGAGCAATCAATTTATCATATTATTTCTGGAGCTTACAGAAGACATAATATCACTCTTCTCGAACCTTCATTTAATCCAATTTTTAGAAATCGAGGTGGAGAACGAGATCTTGATAATATTATTCTTGCAGCGCTTCGTGGTATGGAAATTGCTCTTCTTGAATTTCCTCAAGTAAAAGCAGGAATAATAATAGCACTCGATCGACGATTACCATATCATCTAAATGAAATATTAGTTCAAAAGGCTATTAGATATCATCGACGAGGAATCATTGGAATTGATCTCGGCGGACCTCATAAAGCGGGATTTGATTATAAAGATTATAAAAATTTGTATCAATTAGCTCAAGAAGCAGGACTCAAAACAAGTGTTCATACTGGTGAAGATGGCACTCCTGAAGAGATGAAATATGTATTAAATAATCTTTCATTAAATAGAATCAATCATGGAATTAAAGCTACAGAAGATGAAAGAATTCTTGATGAAATAAAAAGTAAAGATCTTACTCTTTGTATATGTCCTAGTTCAAATATTCGTTTAGAAATGGTTAGATCTATTGATCATTTTCGAGAAATAGTACAAATATTTTTAAAGAATAATATTAAATTTTGTATAAATACTGATAGCCCAGCTATGTTTCGTACTAATCTCATCAAAGAATTTTCTTTTCTTCTCAAACACAAAATACTTACGTACGAACAAATACTTGAATCAAATATCAACGCTTTTGGAGCAACTTTTATAAATTTACCAAATAAAAATGACAACCTTTACCTCTAACTCTAAAATTATTGGGAATGGAATTACGTATGATGACGTCTTAGTTCTTCCGGGATATAGTGATTTTTCACGATCTGATATTTCAACTGAGACCAAACTTACACAAAAAATATCACTTAAAATTCCACTAATATCCTCTCCTATGGATACAGTAACTGAAAGCAAACTTGCAATCAAATTAGCAGAACATGGCGGAATAGGAATCATCCATCGCAATCTTAGCATCGAAGATCAAGCTTTCGAAGTATCTAAAGTAAAAAATCATGACTATTTAGTAGGTGCATCAGTTGGCGTTTCAATAGGATATGAGGATCGCATCAAAATATTAAATAATACAGGGGTTGATCTAATAGTTCTTGATACAGCTCATGGATATACTACTTATACTATTAATGCAATACAATTTATAAAAAAGAATTTCCCTCATATTGCGATAATGGCTGGTAATATCGCTACGGCTCAAGGTGCAGAAGCATTGATTAAAGCAGGTGCTGATTGTCTGCGTATAGGCATGGGGCCCGGAGCAATATGCACTACTCGTATTATCTCAGGAATGGGCGTTCCTCAAATCACTGCACTTCTTGAAACTTCAAAAATAGCTCAAGAGCATCACATCCCAATAATTGCAGATGGAGGGATAAAATATTCAGGAGATATTGTAAAAGCACTTGTTGCAGGTGCATCAGCAGTAATGCTTGGCGGAATATTTGCATCATGTGAAGAGTCTCCCGGAGAGACAAAAGAGTTCAGTGAACACGAAATTCCAAGACGTTTTAAAAGTATTATCAATGGATCAAAATCATATCTATTTAAATCATATCGAGGTATGGGATCAATAGGAGCTATGGAAAAAGGTTCACAAATTAAATCAGAAGATGAATATCATGGGAAAAATTATAAAGATCGAGTCTTAGTCGCAGAAGGTGTCGAAGGATATGTTCCTGTAAAAGGCACCGTAAAAGATCTTGTTGATCAATTACTTGGAGGAATAAAATCAGGTATGTATTATAGTGGAGCAAAAACAATCAATGATTTACACACAAATGGGAAATTTATTCAGATCACTCATGCATCTTTAACAGAAAGCCATCCACATGACATATTGGTTACCAATCCCGGAAAAAATTACTAATGATACTCATCGTAGACTTTGGATCACAAACAACACATCTTATTGGAAGACGATTACGAGATATGGGGATTAAAATTCTCATTGAAACTCCTGAAGATGCTTACAATATTATAAAAGAAACACGTCCAAATGGGATTATCCTTTCAGGAGGGCCTTCATCAGTATATGAAAACAGTGCTCCAACAATTGAAAAAGAACTATTTAATTTGAATATTCCAATACTTGGCATCTGTTACGGTTGGCAACTCACTGCTCAACTCTTGGGAGGAACGGTAATAAATTCTCACAAAGAATATGGACCGGGAAATCTTAAAATTCTGGTTTCTCAACCATTATTTTCACATATAAAAAATGTTACTCAAGTTTGGTTGAGTCATGGTGATACAGTTGTAAACGTACCCGATGGATTTGAGACACTTGCTCAAACTGATTCAGTGAAATATGCATGTGTTGGTGATTTTAATCGTCATATTTATGGAGTTCAATTTCACCCTGAAGTAGAACATACAGTTGGAGGTATCGAACTGTTACAACATTTTGTAACAAAAATATGTCATCTTAAATTAAAAAAACACACCATTTCACATGATACAATTATTTCATCAATTAAGGATCAAGTGAAAGATGGACATGTGCTTTGTGCCGTTTCAGGAGGAGTTGATTCAACTGTAGTTGCATCTCTTATCGCAAAGGCAATCGGAAATAAATTACACCCTGTATATATCGAAAGTGGTCTCATGAGAGTAGGTACAAAAGAAGAAGTACAACATATTTTTCGCGATATATTACAAGTAGAACCAATCATTGTTGAAGCAAAAGAATTATTTTTGAAAAAACTCAAAGGTAAAACTCATGGTGAAGATAAGCGAAAAATTATCGGAAAATTATATATTGATTTATTTGAAAAAGAAGCAAAGAAGTTGAAAAATATTTCATTCTTAGCACAAGGAACTATTTATTCGGATGTCATAGAAAGTAAAGGATCCAAACACGCAAGTAAAATAAAGTCTCATCATAATGTGGGCGGATTGCCTGAAAAAATGAATCTAAAATTACTAGAACCTCTTCGTGAATTTTATAAAGATGAGGTTCGATCAATTGGTAAGTTACTCAATTTACCCGAAGAGTTTATTCAAAAACAAGTATTCCCGGGACCCGGTCAGGCGATACGAATTATTGGAGAAGTAACACCAGAACGATTAGACATACTTCAACATGCAGATACGATATTGATGGAAGAGATCCATGCATCAGGATTATATAACAAAGTGTATATGAGTTTTCCTATTCTCACAAATACAGTGAGTACTGCTGTGAAGGGGGATTCTCGACAACTACTTGAAGTTATTGCGCTCAGAATCATTGAATCAAGTGATGTCATGACTACAAACTGGGCACGCCTCCCCTATGATTTATTACAGAAAATTTCATCTCGTATAGTTAACGAAGTAAGTGGCATTTCAAGAGTTGTATATGACATCACCACCAAACCCCCAGCAACTATGGAGTGGGAGTAATCCACGAATAAAGATTCATTTAATATGAATTTAAGTTATACATGACAGAACTATTAAATACAGATCATAGAGATTTAGTATCTCTTGCTCACGATCTCTATAGAACAAATCTTAATTATACGAGAATTATTAGTCATCCCAATGGATTAAGTGCTTTAATTGAATCGCCACGCAATACCTTATACGATTCTCTAGCTTTATACAATACTTTAGTCCGTATGGGATTAACAACTACAGTTGCTGATAATGGTCTCTTTGCTGTAGTTATACCTGATAAACCATCGTTCGATTCATTACAACAACTAGGCAACGGTATGGAACTCAACTATTATTTTGGCCTACCCTTTGATTATGATATTTCAACTTTAAATGCTCCAAATGACATTATAATTAACAATCAAACTATTGATTTGGGTAGTCCACACTTAATTGCAGCTGTTCGAAACCGATTTAGAGAAAATCCTCTTGCAACAACAGGTGCCTATATGTTACCCAATGAACGAACTAACAGATCGACTCGATCATTTTCAACAAAACAAGTATGGTATGAAATAGAAGACTCTCCACCTAGCCAGATTTTTGAGTCTCCTACTTCAAATGATCATCCCTCATTATTTCATCAGGATGAAATCGATCCTGATTCTTTGAATGAAGATGATGGACTACGTCCTATTCTTATAGACCCTGAAAATTATGTTTTGTGGAAAACAGATATAGTCGGTTCTACTCAAATAGCAGTAAATTCCGGAGTGAAAGAACATACAACAATTAGATCTATAGCACTAGCTGCACATCTTACTGCCTTAGAGTTAGTAAAAAAAATTGTAGGAAATTCGCAAGATATAAACAATCTCCTTGTATTTAGATTATTTGCAGAAGAAATGATTATAGCTATACGTAAAGGGAACCGGGATTTAGAACTTTTTAAGAATCTAAATATTATAATCAATAATATATACAATAGAATTTCGAATGAAATATCTCATAATGTACAATTTATTTCTGTTGTAAAAGAACCAAAAATTGGTGCCGCTATGTACATGCATCGAGGAGTTGCGTTTTTTGAAGATAATTTACCTTCTGCTCGCGAATGGAAAACATCTGAAATACAACAAGCAATGTTGAATAATAGAGAATATGGTAGATTATTAGATCCTACTGGCTTATATTACACATAAATATATGGATATGAACCCTCGCCACTGTACCACCACTTAAGCTAAATTTAACTCCCCTATAAAACGTTACTTTCTCCACTAAAATAGAGCTATTATGGTAGAT
>Ga0194060_10002590_pt1 | contig 12873 bp, 10 predicted proteins | sample SepL225m_MetaG_FD_163427 | JGI IMG/M metagenome (GOLD analysis project Ga0194060, IMG submission 163427) | Anoxic zone freshwater microbial communities from boreal shield lake in IISD Experimental Lakes Area, Ontario, Canada - Sep2016-L222-5m | ecosystem: Environmental > Aquatic > Freshwater >... | reverse complement strand
GGCGTGGATTCATTTGCCAAAATCGCCGACTACTCACCGATAACAGCTCATAATCACCTGTGTCGTAGGCAATGCGTATCGCTTGGCTATCCGCTTGTTGCTTAAGTTGTTCAGTCGTTTCAGAACGCACGGTATAAAAATCAGGCGAATCCAAACGCGTATAGCGACTAGAACCATAATTAAAATTTTCTTTACTCAGTATTAATCGGACATCCCACGCCTTAGTCGGTGTCCATTTTAATGCGGCTCGTCCACTAAAATTTGTTTGATTATCAGGGATGGTATTTAAATAACTGTTAGTTAGAAAACCATCGCGCTGTTGAAACTCGCCGCTTAAATTAAAATACAGTTTATCTTTTATTAACGCGCCCGAACTATTAGCTGTCACTTGATGTTGATTAAAATTACCCAATTCTAAAGCGACACCTGCGTGCAAATCGTTTTCCGCTTGTTTGGTTTTAATATCAATCGCCCCTGCATAGGCATTTTTACCAAACCGTGCAGGCTGAGAACTTCGGTACACGTCCAAGCTATCAATAGAAAATAATCGCCCCATCGCTGCCATTGAACTGCTATAAGGCACATCATCGACATACACCACCACCGCTGGCGCACTAAACAGCGCGGTATTGGTCAAACCACGCAAACTAAATGTTTGCCCATAAGAACCAATACCTTGATTGGTTAAATGCAGATTGGCAATCTGTTGTGTCACATTTCCCAAATTATTAATACCGAGTTCGATTAATTCTGGTGCATAAAATTCATCTTTACTGACAGGTTCGGTATTAAACGAGGGTGCGGTTGACGGTTTTTCAGAGACAGTAATGGTATCAAGCTCAGTCGTTGCTTGTGCCGCCGCTACAGTGCCTATTGAAAATAAATAATGAATTACAATGAACCACGGTTTATATTTCACGACTGCTCTACGTTAAACATACATACTTGATTTCTACCTTGGGTCTTAGCTTGATACAAGGCGTGATCAGCATCACTGATTAATTCATCAAAATTATGACCGTCTTTTTTGCTGCAAATACCAAAGCTGGTGGTAAAGCATAAGTCTGGGTGTTCTGGAAAAATTAGTTGTTCACAAGCAACGCGGATTTTCTCAGCAATCATCAACGCCTCTTGCTCATCAGTTAATGGCAAAATAATTAAAAATTCCTCACCGCCCCAGCGGGTACAAATATCGGTTTTCCGCGTTGATTCTTTAAGCTGTCTGGCAAAAGATTTAATCACAATATCGCCGACATGATGACCATAGTGGTCATTAATTAATTTAAAGTGGTCAATGTCACACATTATCACCGCTAATGGCTTGTCAAAAAAAGCGTTATTCTGCTGCATTGTATGATCTAAACCACGCCGATTGTAGAGTGTTGTCAGGGAATCTTTATAAGCCAATTCAGCTATTTTTTGCACTAATTGATCGGTGGCGATCAAGACAATAAAAAAATCCAGTAGTGCAATATAGAGCATCAGAAAAATAGCTTGCAGTGCCTGCATGATACTCCCTGTCAGCCCATAAGTAGCAATGAAGTGATTATCAAACAGGGCGACAACAAAGCGAAAAACAAAAAATAGCGCGAAACCTGCGGCAATGAGGCTTAAAGGCGTGTAAATTCGTTGCTGGCTTTGTTGTTGAAAATGCCAGACTGTATAGGCAATCAAGGCAAACTGTAGGAAGTAAAACAGGCTTAGCAGGGTAATTCTAGTATTAGAATCTGGAATGCCATAAGTAAAAATAAACAGCAAAACGATAGTGCTGATTAAGATAACCGTTGATGGAACGGCTGATTTTTTCTCAATATTAATAAATCGTAGATGCGCCTGATAAATCAGGTTGGCACTCAGTATTACTAAACTATTTCCAACTATAATCGACCAAAATATATCAATATAGTCTCTTAAAAAAATAAGTGACAGACCTATTGCGAGTAAAAAGTTGACAATAGCCAGTAAATACAACCCATTATATGAAGGCATTTTACGCGTAAAAGCCACCATGCCGATACCGTACAAAAAGACAAAGCTAGTGCAAACAATAAAAATGGTACGCACATCGAGTAGGTGCATAATGTTTTTTTAAGAAGGGTTTTTTTTATTAAGTGAATGTTACCACACAATTACGTCCACTATCTTTAGCATTATACAGCGCGTCATCAGCACGTTTTACGGCTTCATCAATGGTATGGTCGTTGTGGTCGAGCATTTTTACCCCTAAACTGATGGTGCAAGTAATATTATCTAGGTCATTTTTAGCAATTTCTCTTCTAAGTTTTTCAGCGACTTCCTTTGCTTCTTCTAGGCTGGTATTGGGTAAAATACACAAGAACTCCTCGCCGCCCCAGCGTCCTAATATATCAGTTTTACGGAGCTGAGATTTTAAAGTGTGTGCAACCATTTGTAATATTTTATCGCCTGTTTCATGTCCATAAGTGTCATTGACTCTTTTAAAATGATCTATATCTAAAAGAATCAGTGAGCAAGCAGTTTTATAACGTTGAAATTGATTGAATTGCTGATCTAAAAATTGTTGCGTGGCGCGGCGATTATAAATTTGCGTTAAAAAGTCGCATAAAGCTGCTTCGCGTAAATCCTGATAAAGACGCTGACTGACCATCATAATAAAACCGACATTACGCAAGTAACCACTTATGAATATTGCTAACAAAAAGCCGTTATTAATGGACTGGCTTTGAATTGGACAAGAATAGCTGGAAGTAGCTGGATAAACAATCACCATATAGCAACGCACAACAAATACCAAAATGATAAAAATAAGGCTGAATAGCATGAAATAGAGGGAGCTGGAAAAATTTACATGGCGACGCTGCCACAGAAAATAGCAGGCTATGCCATAAAAAATAATGCCATAAATAGGCACAAATAGAATAACAATAATGCTTATGCAGTGAAAAATGACAATATAATTAATCGTAGCAATGCTCAAAACTAGAAAACCGAATAACCAGCGCGAATTAAAATCAAACTCTAAAAACCGTGCAATACCTAAGTAATAAAAATAACACGCCAGTATTAAAAAATCGCCTGCCCCACAACGTAATACAAGATTGTCAGGAAAAAGAAAACACAGTGTGGTTGCAAAAAAACCGATTGCCGCACAAACCGCTCCCCACATATACAGGCTAATACCTTTATATTGATTAGCTTGTGAATTAAAAAAAGCAATGGTAATAGCGTACAAAAAAGAGCTAATAACGATCATCAGCGATAGGGTTTTAAAATCTAGCAACATCGTATCACTCCTTAATTTCAACCAAATAAGTTCATCGTAATTAGTTGCATGTATAAAACACATCATTCTGGCAGGGATGCCAGAATCCAGTTACAGTGAGAGCGTAGCGAGGGTTCTGTTTAATGTAATGCCATCCTTGGCACTAGATTCCATCATACCTGCTGGAATGGAGATGACCTAGCTTTAACATTATAGTTATGCTGATTTTTAGAGCTATTCATAAAAATCGTTTGCTGTATGAGGTGTTGATTTGCTTGAGGGTGCTGGCAGATAAATCAATGAGCGGCGTGGGTGCTAAACCGAATAACATAATACTCCCCACTAATAAACTGACTGCTAACATTTCGGGTAGTCGTAAATCTTCAATCGACTGCATGGAGGGTTTGACTGTGCCAGTAAATAATAAGCCAATGGTGCGTATGGCGTAGGCTGCACTGATTAATACACAGATGCTAAAAAACACCATCCAATAGCCCCATTGTTGAAATCCACCAATAAATATTTGTAATTCGGCAATAAATCCGACTGTGCTGGGCAGTCCCATTGCCGCAAATAAGCTGAGAGTCATAAACACCGCAAAGCGTGGCATGATGTGGATTAAGGAGCGGTAATCCTGAATATTACGGGTGTGGGTGCGTTCGTATAACAAGCCCACCAGTAAAAACAACGCGCCTGCAATCAAGCCGTGAGCAGTCATTTGTAACACCGCGCCTGTCATACCTAATGGCGTTAAACTGGCAATACCTAATAATACTAGCCCCATGTGACTGATGGATGAATAGGCGATCATGGCTTTTAAATCGCTTTGTCGCCATGCCAACAGACCACCATAAATCATACTAAATAAGGCTAAAAATAATAAAAATGGTTGCAAGGTTTGTGCCGCTTCGGGCAACATCACCACGGCACGGATTAGCCCATACGCACCCATTTTTAATAAAATACCCGACAGTAAAATACTAACAGGGCTAGGGGCTTCAACGTGTGCTAAAGGTAGCCAGCCGTGTAAGGGAAAAATTGGCATTTTTACCCCAAAGCCTATTAAAAAACCTAACAACACTAATACTTGTTCGGTCGCTGGCATATCTTGTGCAGCTTGATTCATAGAGGTCATTAATGAGCCACTATGTTGGAGGTCATATTGACTGACTGCCAATAAACTCATCAGCATAAAGACTGAACCGCCCATGGTGTACAGCACAAAATTAAGACTGGCAGAATGTCGCCGCTGTCCGCCCCAACGATCAATTAGGAAAAATAGCGGAATTAAGGTGATTTCCCAAAAAATATAAAACAATGCCCAGTCTTGAGACAGAAACACGCCTAACATTCCGAATTCTAATAACATTAGACAGATATGGTAGCCTTTAACGCGTTCCGATAATGTCAAGGAAGCGAGCAAAGCAATGCAGGTCAATAAGGTAGCTAACATCAACATAGGCATAGACAAACCATCAACACCTAATGCGTAAGCACTGCCTAAATCTGGATTGAGAGGGAAATATTCTTTAAATTGCAGGCTGGCAGTATGGGAGTCATATCGACTCAGTAACCAGCAACTCAAAATAAAAGCCAAGCTGGCAAACGCCAAACTGATTAAGCGTATTAGTTGGGGTTTTTGTGCTGGGGTAAAAACTAAAAATAAAACTCCTAGCGCGGGAGTCCAGAGAAGTAGACTAAGTATGTCCATAAATTTTTATGTGATTGTCAGACGGTTATTGTGGGCAATTGTACGTTAAGCGCATGGTTTGGCAAAGGTTACGCAATTTTTTAGCGATTGAGTGAAATAAAGTCAAAAAACATATTTTTTGATTCGGTGACCTCATAGGCATTTTTACCATTACCAAAAAACTTAGTGAGCAACCAATGCACAAATGAAGCAATACGATAATTGAAGGATTGGTATAATGCGCCTATTAAAAATAATTTAGCATCAAGCATGAATTAAGCTTGTACTTATAATGCTACAAAAGGAGTAATGAGTTTTGACAAACGTGCAAGATATTACTAGTCCGATGAGTCCATCGGAAAAACGCGCTACTTGGTCGCTGGCAAGTATTTACGCCTTGCGAATGTTGGGGCTATTTATGATTTTGCCCGTATTATCGCTATTTGCCGAACAGCTAGAAGGTTCGACCCACGCGCTGATAGGCTTGGCAATGAGTATTTATGGTTTGCCACAGGTGATATTGCAAATTCCTTTTGGTTTACTGTCAGATAAATTTGGGCGCAAAAAAATCATTCTTATCGGACTCTTGTTATTTTTTATCGGTAGCACGATTGCCGCCTTTTCTACCACGATTTACGGCGTTTTGGTGGGTCGTGCTTTTCAAGGTGCGGGGGCAGTTTCTGCTGTCGTAATGGCATTGGTGGCAGATTTAACCCAAGAAGTGCATCGAACCAAAGCAATGGCAACTATCGGCGTGAGTATTGGGATGTCATTTGGTGTAGGCATCATTGCAGGCCCTATTATTTCAGGGTTTGGCGGTGTACAAGCGGTGTTTGGAGTAACGGCGGTATTAACCGTGTTTGCGATGTTGGCGGTTATTTATATTGTTCCCAATCCTCAACATTCCAAATTACATCGAGATGCCGAATTTGTACCAGCACAGGCAATGAACGCACTGAAAAATCCTGATTTGTTGCGTTTAAATTATGGTATTTTTATTCTGCATCTGATTTTAATGGCGATTTTTGTGGTCGTTCCGTCATTAATGCGCCAAGCGGGTTTAGAAGCTGGACATGAATGGCAAGTTTATCTGCCTGTATTTGCAGGTTCAATGGCAGTGATGATTCCATTCATCATTTTGGCAGAAAAAAAACGCAAAATGAAACAAGTGTTTCTTGGCGCGATTGCTGTTTTGGTGCTTGCTGAAGTGGGCTTATCCCAGTTTCATGATAACTTAATCGGCATTGTCGGCTTTTTGGCAGTATTTTTTTGTGGTTTCAATTTACTGGAATCCACGTTGCCTTCGCTCATTTCCAAAACCGCACCTGCTGATTTAAAAGGTACAGCAATGGGAGCGTATTCAAGTTCTCAATTTATGGGCTTATTTTTGGGTGGTGTTATTGGCGGCTGGTTTAACGGGCAATTTGGCGTAACAGCGGTATTTTTATTTTGTGCGGCTGCGGCATTCAGTTGGTTTTTAGTGTCGTTGACCATGAATCCACCACGCTATTTAGCCAATATGCTAATTTCTCTGGAAAATTTAAACCAACAAACCAGCGATAGCTTTGTGAATCAATTGCTGGCAGTTGTCGGTGTTGTTGAGGTGACGGTACACATCGAAGAAGCAGTGGCATATCTTAAAGTTGATAGCCAACAATTGAATAAAGACCAGTTACAACAGTTACTTAGTCAATACGGGATTTAACTATTCCAACCAGTCGAGAATAAAGTCTTCCAAATCCTCTAAGTCATCGTCTTTGGTTTCAATCCGTGCATAGCTACGGATTGAAATTCCCGCCGCTTCAACACTGTCGGGTGTTTTTGTTAGTAACGGATGCCATTCGGGTAGCTCTTTGCCTTCATGTAGTAATCGGTAAGCGCAGCTTGAAGGCAACCAGTGATATTGAGTAGCTTCCAGTTGTCTTAAATCCACACAATCAGAAATAATCTGAGTACGCTCGGCATAACGGCTACAACGACAACTTGTTAAATCAAGCAAACGACACGCGATGCTGGTGAAGTAAATATCACCTGTATCTTCGTCTTCCAGTTTGTGTAGACAACATTTGGCACAGCCATCACACAGTGACTCCCATTCTTGGTTAGTCATTTCTGACAGGGTTTTGGTTTTCCAGAAGTTCATCTTATGCAGGTGGGGATTTTAGATATGAGGGGTTACAGATAACATCCCTTTAAAGGATGTTATCTGTCTCGCCTTATTATTAGGCGATTATTTTTTAGCAATAGCATTCCAAGCAATCAACCATGTTTGTGATTGATAGGCTTCGGCTTTTTTATCTAGCGCACCTGTTAGAACCATGCGCAAGGTGTTTTGAATAATGCCAAAAAAGTATGTCTGTGCCAGTAAGGGATCAATATTGCGTATCTCTCCTTCGCTGATACCATTTCTAATCACTTTGATGATTTTAACAAAAGCCGCCGTTTCTAATAGTGGTTTGGCTTCGGGTAAAAATTCATTGATTTTGAGTATCAGCAAAAACTGCATGATCTCAGGTGCTTCGTCAGTCAGTTTAAAAAATAAATCGACGACAGCGTGTAATTGCTCTGAGGGTTTTTGATTTTTGCGGCGTATCTCATCAATGGATATATTTAAACTATCTAGGATGTTTGCATATAAAGCCGTGGCAATCATTTGTTTGTGCTTAAAATGGTGATAAATAGCACTGGCTGTTTTAATACCTGACGCTTCGGCAATATCGCTTAATGAGGTATTGAAATAGCCTTTTTCAGCAAATAACTTTAGGGCAGCTAACAAGATTTCATCTTGAGTTTCTGTTTTTGTGTGAGTATCTTTTTCTTGATCCATGTTCTTATTTCACAGCTGATTCAATATGCTGTATCTCTTTGATGTTAGTAAAATACAGAAGGTTTAATGAAAACCTTGAGACGTGTGTTTTTATTTTTCCGCGATAGCTATTAGGGCAGCGCGTAGGTAGCTAACCATAGACCATAATGTTAATGCGGCGGCAATATATAACAGCCCATAGCCGATTAAATTAATGGGTAGCCCTAGTAAGTCTTCACGATACAATAAAAATCCAATGGACAGCATTTGTGCAGTGGTTTTCCATTTACCAATGTCAGACACTTTAACGGTTGCGCGTTGACCAATTTCTGCCATCCATTCTCGCAACGAAGCGATGGTAATTTCCCTGCCAATAATAATTGCGGCTGGAATGGCTAAATATGCAGTATGTCGTTGCTCAACTAGCAATACCAACACAATCGCCACCATTAATTTATCCGCAACAGGGTCTAAAAACGCACCAAAAGGCGTTTCCAATTGCATTTTTCGCGCAAGATAACCATCTAACCAATCGGTAATGCCTGCCGCTAGAAAAATCAGCATACATGCCACATTGGAATACTGCCAAGGCGTATAAAAAACCACAGCTAACAACGGAATTAAGGCAATCCGTAGTAACGTGAGATTAGTCGGTAAGTTAAATTGAATGGTCATCTGACTGATGAAAAGTATCGTAAATTCGTTGTGCCAATACTCGGCTAATGCCGTCTATGCTACAAAGTGCGTCCACACTTGCGCGTGCTACCCCTTGCAACCCCCCAAATTGTTTTAATAATGTCTGCCGCCGCTTCGTTCCCAGTCCTGAAAGTGATTCTAAAACTGATTGTTGACTTGCTTTAGCTCGACGTTGCCGATGTCCTGTTAGTGCAAATCGATGTGCTTCATCACGAATTTGTTGAATCAACAATCCACCCGCTTCCACTGTGATAGGAATAGGTTGTTCTTGAGTCAAGACAATTAGCTTTTCCCTGCCAGATTTTCGATTTTCTCCTTTTGCAACGCCGACTATCATAACATTGTTTATGGTTAATTCTGCTAATGCCTTTTGCGCTTCATGCACTTGAGGTTTGCCACCATCGATAAATGCTATATCTGGAGTCTCATGTTCACCTTGTTGCAAGCGTTTAAAACGTCGAAAAACCGCTTGATAAATCGCCGCACAATCATCACCGCCCGTAATACCCGTAATATTAAATCGGCGATAAGCTGATTTAACCGCGCCTTCTCTATCAAACACCACGCACGAAGCGACGGTTTTCTCACCTTGAGTATGACTAATATCGAAACATTCCAAACGCTTAGGTATGGTCTCACAGCCCAATAATTGCTGTAAACTAACAAACCTAGCCAGCATATTTTGCTTGGATGCTAACTGTGTTGCCAGAGCGTTTTCAACATTATTACCCGCCATTTGCAACCATTTCAGCCGCTCACCTTTCACCTTAGTGACAATGCTCAGCGCGTGTTTCGCTTGCGTTGCCAACACCTCACGCACTAAATTCACTTCTTCTAGCGCGTGGCTGATGATTAACTCATGCGGCACAGGTTTATCCAAATAATACTGTGGAATAAACGCCTGCAACACAGCGGCAGGTTGATACGCATCGGTCATTTTAGGAAAAAATACTTTATTGCCTAAATGCTGACCACCCCGAATAAAAAACACCTGCACACAGGCAACATTACCCTCAGTCGCACAAGCAATAATATCCATATCGCCGCCTTCACCATCGATAAACTGTTTTTCTAATACCGAACGCAAACGTACAATTTGATCGCGTACACTTGCCGCTTGCTCAAACTCTAATGCCGCCGCTGCTGTTTCCATTTTAACAATCAAATTATCGATTAATAACCCACTTTTTCCCTCCAAAAACAATACGGTATTATCCACATCCAATGTGTAATCGGTTTTATCAATCAAACCCACACACGGCGCGGTACAGCGTCCTATTTGATGTTGCAAACAAGGGCGAGTACGGTTGTTATACACCGTGTCCTCACATTGACGCACAGGAAACAAGCGTTGCAATAATTTCAAACTTTCCGATGCTGCGCCCGAACTAGGATAAGGACCAAAATAACGCCCTAACTTGCGTTTCGCACCACGGTGGATAGAAATTTGCGGAAACTCGTGATTAGATAAAAAAATATAAGGATAGGATTTGTCATCGCGCAAACAAATATTATAACGCGGCTTATGGCGTTTAATTTGCTGGCTTTCCAGTATTAACGCTTCGTTTTCAGTGCGCGTGATCGTCACCTCAATAGCGGCAATCTTAGCCACCATCACCTGTTGCTTAGTGGTCGCCGCTGTATTTTTAAAATAACTGGAAACGCGGTTTTTAATATTTTTCGCCTTACCGATATAAATAATCTCGCCCTCGGCATTCAGCATTTTATAAATGCCAGCTTGTGTGGTTAGATTTTTTAAAAATGATGCACTATCAAACACAGCTTAACCTGCCCATAGTTATCAAAAAGTTAAACGGCTTTGTTTGTGAAAATTTGACTGAGATCAAAAGGGCTGTCACCACCATCCATCTGTCCGACAGTTTTGACCAGTGGGTTGCCATAAAATTGACATAGATGTATGGCTTAACACACCTAGCATGGGAATGTTTTTCTGAGTAACAAAAAATAAATGGGGAAAACGGCAGAACACAAACCTTCGAGGTTTTTAAAACCTCGAAGGTTTTTAACTATTTAGTCCAATAAATCTTGCGGAATATTGCCGCCATTTGCTGCGAGTTTTTGCAAGACAGTTTTGTGTAGCCACATATTCATGTGAGCAGAATCGCCCATTTTTTCATCGGGACAACCTAATTCTGCTGCCAATTCTTTACGCGAATGCAAACTACTGTCCAGTTCCAGTAACTTTAACAAATCGACTATCGAAACTTTCCAGTTCAGTTTTTCGGCATGAGATGCTGCCAATGCTTCCAGTTTGGCAGCGACATCAACCACAGCGATTGTAGCAACTGGAGAAGGTACGGCAGATTGTTCGATATTTTCACTTTCCTCAGCGACAACATTATCTGGCGCGGATTCGGGTGCTTCAGCCGCTTCGTCACTGCCAAAACCCAGTTTGCTAGCGATACTACTAAATATACTCATGGTGATTCCTCAAAGTTAAAGTGGAGTGTGTTGTTAAGCTAATTTGTTGCCCAGAAAACTACTGAGTTCAATTAACGCAAGTTGTTGTAAATTGCCATTGTCAGGCACATATCATATCCAGTTTCAATAATGCCATCCTTGGCACTGAATTCCAGCATTCATGCTGGAATGACGATGATACGACCTTAATATATAGCTGCCGCTTTTTTTGCTCATAGATCACCGACCGCGTAACCTTGAGAGGTATATATTTAATGCGCGGTCAACGTCTGATTTTTTATCGTGACACGATCAGCCTCTGCTTTACTTTGCTCTTCTAGGCTTTTTTGAGTGATGGGTACAGGCATATATTGCAACGCAACCTCCAAGACTTCGTCTATCCAATGCACGGGTCTTATGTCTAAATTTTGTTTAATGTTGTCTGGAATTTCTACGAGGTCTTTGGCATTGTCTGCTGGAATTAACACGGTGGTGATACCGCCACGATGCGCTGCCAACAGTTTTTCTTTTAAGCCGCCGATAGGTAACACTTCGCCACGCAGGGTGATTTCGCCTGTCATGGCAACACTTGCTCGCACGGGTATTTTGGTTAATGCCGAAATAATTGCAGTACACATACCGATGCCCGCGCTAGGTCCATCTTTAGGGGTCGCTCCTTCGGGTACATGGACATGAATGTCATTGTTCTGAAATACGCCATTATCAAGCCCTAAAATATCCGCACGACTTCTAACGACGGTCATGGCAGCTTCAATGGATTCTTTCATCACATCACCCAGTTTTCCTGTTGCTGAATGCTTGCCTTTACCAGCAATAACGGCAGTTTCAATGGTTAATAATTCACCACCCACTTCTGTCCAAGCCAAGCCAGTCACTTGTCCAACTTGGTCTTGCTCTTCTGCTAAGCCATAACTAAAGCGTCTAACCCCTAAATAATCTTGCAGGTTTTCAGGGGTAATAAACACTTTTTCTTTTTTAGCACTTAACAATAAGGCTTTGACCACTTTACGACAAATTTTAGAAATATCGCGTTCCAGATTACGCACCCCCGCTTCCCGTGAGTAGTAACGAATCATGTCTCTAACCACCGCTTCGGGAATCTCAATCTCGTGTTCTTTAAGCCCGTTATTAGTAATTTGCTTGGGAATTAAATAACGCAAAGCAATATTGATTTTTTCATCTTCTGTATAGCCTGCCAAACGGATGACTTCCATTCTGTCCAATAGGGCAGGGGGGATATTCATGGTGTTAGCGGTCGCTACAAACATGACATCGGATAAATCAAAATCAACTTCTAAGTAGTGGTCTGAGAAAGTGTGATTTTGTTCAGGGTCTAATACCTCCAACAATGCCGAGGCTGGATCGCCACGAAAATCCGCCGCCATTTTGTCGATTTCATCCAATAAAAACATCGGATTGCGGGTTTTTATTTTGGCTAAATTCTGTAATATTTTCCCAGGCATTGAGCCAATATAGGTGCGTCTATGCCCGCGAATTTCCGCTTCATCACGCACACCACCTAATGCCATGCGCACATAGCTACGATTAGTGGCTCTAGCAATCGATTCACCTAAAGAAGTTTTGCCGACACCTGGAGGTCCAACTAAACACAGAATTGGACCTTTCAGTTGTTTTACCCGTTGATGTACAGCGAGGTATTCCAAAATCCGTTCTTTGACTTTTTCTAAACCATAATGCTCAGTTTCCAGCACTTGTTCGGCAATTTTTAAATCATGGCGAACTTTGGTTTTTTTCTTCCATGGTACATTAATCATCCAATCAATGTAATTGCGCACCACGGTCGCTTCCGCTGACATCGGCGACATCATTTTAAGCTTGTTCAACTCAGCGTCTGCCTTGGTTTTCGCTTCCTTGGACATACCTGCGTCGGCAATTTTTTTGGCTAATTCTTCAATTTCATTAGGCACATCTTCCATTTCACCTAATTCTTTTTGAATCGCCTTCATTTGTTCGTTTAGGTAATATTCGCGCTGATTT
>Ga0194060_10002588_pt1 | contig 12873 bp, 14 predicted proteins | sample SepL225m_MetaG_FD_163427 | JGI IMG/M metagenome (GOLD analysis project Ga0194060, IMG submission 163427) | Anoxic zone freshwater microbial communities from boreal shield lake in IISD Experimental Lakes Area, Ontario, Canada - Sep2016-L222-5m | ecosystem: Environmental > Aquatic > Freshwater >... | reverse complement strand
TTGAATGTGTTTTAAATGATTGCCAATGGCTTGAATCAAATGTGTCTTACCTAAACCCACGCCCCCATAAATAAATAGTGGGTTATATGCTTTGCCTGGATTTTCTGCTACTTGCATCGCAGCTGCACAAGCTAATTGGTTGGCTTTGCCTGTGACAAAGCTCTCAAAAGTAAAATGGGGATTTAGTCCGGACGCTTTGGCTTCTTTTAATGTATGACCCACACTTTTTTTGGTTGAGTCTGAAGCGGGCGGTTCAGTGACATTATTTGGCGGATTTATAGCTAAGGCTTTTGATAAAACTGCCTCTTTTTTAGGCAAAATAGCTTCTTTAGCAGCGCGTATCGCAAATTCAACTTTCGTGACGTCTGGAAGTAGCTCTTTTGCTAAGATTTCAATTTTTTGTGCAAAACGATCTTTTACCCACTGTTGAACAAATTTATTGGGCGCTAGGATTTTAATTTTATCTTGGCTGTGTTCAAGCTTAAGTGGTTTGATCCAGGTGTTAAATTGCTGAGCTGAGAGCTCTTTCTTAAAACGCTCGAGGCAGTGAGGCCAAAAATTTTCCATTAACGGCAAAATCCAATATATATAGTATTAAAAGTTACAATGTATTCTTGATTTGGCATTTTAGAGAACCGGAATGGTGTAAAAATGCTTTTTGGGAATGCTTGCTTTACGGAAATCATCTTAACCGAACCTGTGAAAGTTATCCACAGGCGTTTTTAGACTTCTTAAACAAATAATCGTTGACACTTAGGGCTATGTACGGTAAATTGCGCGATCCTTATCGAATTATAGCTGGAGAAACACAATGAAACGTACCTATCAACCATCCAAAGTAAAACGTGCTCGCACGCATGGTTTTTTAGTACGCATGAAGACTCGTGCAGGACGCGCTGTAATATCAGCTCGCCGTGCTAAAGGCCGTGCTCGTATCGGTCTATAAAGACCTCTCTGGCAAATTGTCCATAATTTGCAAACTAAATTAACTAAACTTACAAAAGCGGATGAATTTTCATCCGTTTTTAATTTTCGCAAGCGACTTTCTTCCCAGCATTTAAGCTTTCATTATCAGCCCAACACTTTGGCCTTGTTTCGTTTGGGCATGGTGGTAGGTAAAAAAACACAAAAATTAGCTGTCAAACGCAACTACATGAGGCGAGTGCTTCGTGAATTAATGCGAAAAAAACAAGAACAACTCTTAAATTTTGATATAGTGATACGCATTCAAAAATCGTTTTATCGAAATGATTTTGTAGAGATTGAAACAGAAGTTGATCAAATGATTGCAAGATTAAAAAAATGAAATCAATCGCAATTTTATTTGTTAAATGTTATCAATGGTTACTAAGCCCTTTTTTTGGCCAACAATGTCGGTTTACACCAACGTGTTCGCAATACACTATAGATGCGATTACTAAAAAAGGCGTAGTACAGGGTATTTTTTTATCAATGAAACGAATAGGAAAGTGTCATCCTTGGTGCGAGGGTGGCCATGATCCTGTTCTTTAATTTTGGATTTTTATAATTTATGGATACGAAGCGTTTAATACTGTTTGTTGTATTTTCTTTTTCAATTCTTTTGTTATGGGATACGTGGCAACGCAAACATGTACCTGTCGCCGAAGTAGCTTCAAAGCAAGATTTGAGTATCCCCTCTTCTCAAAAATTAAATAACACACAAGACGCTAACACTATTACACCAGATTCTAATTTTAAATTAGATACCGGTTCCCGCATTAAAGTCTCAACGGATTTATATCAGTTAGAAATTGATACGGTAGGCGGAGACATTCGTCGCTTACTTCTTAATAATCACCTAGCGGATAATGCACAAGACAAATTTGTACTTTTAGACGATGCGCAAAAGCCTTTGCTTTATATTGCACAATCTGGACTTATTGGTAATCAGCTGCCCACACATAAAAGTGTTTTTACATCTGAAAAAACAAATTATGTTTTAGAAAATGGACAAAATAATTTAGACATTAAATTAAATTACAAAAATCAGGATGTTGAAGTTGTAAAAATTATTTCCTTCGAGCGTGACAATTATCAAATTCAAGTGCGTTATGAAATTACAAATCATGGTAAATCTGTAATTACACCTTCTGCTTATTTCCAACTTGTACATGATGACGGCTCAGCACAATCGAGTAAGGTGACACCGACATTTACAGGCGCTGCGTACTACACGGATGCTGACAAGTATAAAAAAATTAAATTTAGTGATATGAAAAAACATGATCTTTCACTTATTGCTTTAGATGGTTGGATGGGTGTTGTGCAACATTATTTTGCTAGTGCTTGGATTTTACCTGCTAATCAAAAGCGCGAATTCTATACAAAGCAAGTTGCTGATAATATTTATTCGTCAGGTGTACTGACACAATTGCCTGTCATTCAATCGGGCGAGAAAAAAGAATTTTCAACTAAACTTTATGCTGGCCCTCAAATTAAAGAACAGCTTGAAAAAGCAGCACCTGGATTAACTTACACTGTTGATTATGGCTGGTTAACATTTATTGCTTCACCTTTATTTATGGTGCTCTCATGGATTCATAAATTATTTAACAATTGGGGCGGTGCAATTATTCTTCTTACGGTATTAATTAAAATTCTTTTTTATCCGCTCTCGGCAGCTAGTTATAAATCAATGGCACAGCTTCGAGAACTTTCACCGCGCTTACAAAGTATGAAAGAAAAATTTGGTGATGATAAAGTTAAATTTCAACAAGCTATGTTGGAGCTTTACCGCACAGAAAAAATTAATCCGATGGGCGGTTGTTTGCCGATATTAATTCAAATTCCTGTTTTCATTTCTCTTTACTGGGTATTGATGGGCGCTGTTGAATTAAGACATGCTCCTTTCATGTTATGGATTACTGATCTTTCAGTAAAGGATCCTTACTATGTATTACCGATCATCATGGGCATTAGTATGATTGTGCAAACAAAACTCAATCCTGCTCCTACCGATCCTTTGCAAGCAAAACTTATGATGGTGATGCCTGTCGTATTCAGTGTGTTTTTCTTTTTCTTCCCAGCAGGGCTAGTGCTTTACTGGGTCATTAATAATCTCTTATCTATTCTGCAACAATGGATGATTAACCGATCCATTCATGCAGCCGCATTGGCTAAGAAAGGCAATGCAGCTCGCAAATAATTTAGACACTATTGCCGCTATTGCCACACCTGTCGGTGCTGGCGGCATTGGTGTTGTAAGAATTTCAGGACCGAAAGCAAGCCATGTTGCAAAAGCGCTTTTGGGCTTGTGCCCAGAAAATCGTTTAGCGTCTTACCTTCCTTTTTTAGATGCACATGGTCAAGCTATTGACCGCGGCATCGCACTTTTTTTTAAATCCCCACATTCTTATACTGGTGAAGATGTTTTAGAGCTTCAAGGCCATGGCGGCATTGCTGTGATGCAAATTTTATTATCGCGCTGTGTGGATTCTGGTGCGAGACTTGCTAAGCCCGGAGAATTTACCGAGCGCGCGTATCTTAATGACAAGATTGATTTAGCCCAAGCCGAAGCTGTAGCCGATTTGATTAATGCTTCTACTTCGGAAGCTGCAAAAAGTGCTATGCTTTCCTTAAGTGGATATTTCTCTAATAAAATCAATGACTTACTTAAAGAGCTCATTGATTTACGCATGTATATTGAGGCTTGTTTAGATTTCCCCGAAGAAGAAATCGACTTTATTACCACGGGCAAAGTAAAAGAAAAGCTTTTAAGTTTGAGTTTACGAATGGACGAAGTGTCTTCGTCTGCCAAACAAGGCCATTTATTGCGAGAAGGCTTGACGGTAGTATTAATAGGCGAGCCCAATGTAGGTAAGTCAAGTTTACTTAATCAATTGTCGGGGCATGATCAAGCGATCGTGACTTCAATTCCTGGAACTACGCGAGATCCTATCAAAAGTGAAATTCAAATTGATGGTATCCCCATCCATGTGATTGATACTGCCGGTCTTAGAGACACAAGCGATGAAATTGAAAAAATGGGCATTGAAAAAACATGGATTTCGATAGAAAAGGCCAATATCGCATTATTTTTAGTTGATGCTGGCAAGGGTATTACTGATTACGAGAAAATCATTCTGAATCGCATTCCAAAAGACACTTTTAAGATCTGGGTTCATAATAAAATTGATTTATTGTCTAAAAAAGCTTCATCTGAAATGATTGATGGAGAACACCATCTTTTTATTTCTGCTAAAAGCGGCGAAGGTTTAGCCCAACTTAAGGCCGTGATATTAAAAACGGCAGGTGTTGAGTTTGGTAAAGACGGAAATCAAGGTATTTTTATGGCGAGACAGCGACACTTAGATGCGCTCGAGATAGTGGCGAGACATTTAAAAGAATCTATAAATCAACTCCAATCCCCCGAATTGGTTGCGGAGGAGCTTAGGCAAGCTCAAACATCACTAGCTTCTATTACTGGGGAATTTACCCCCGATGATCTTTTAGGTGAAATTTTTAGCAGGTTTTGTATCGGCAAGTAATTCTTCTGTTCCACGTGGAACAATTTTTCCTTCTTTTTAAGTAAATGTTTCACGTGAAACAATGGTTTTCATAGTGATTATCAGTAGATTAAAGTAAAATTACACCTTTTATAAATGACGTAAAACCATGGAATTTCCAAATAATTTCGATGTGATTGTGGTTGGAGGAGGGCATGCTGGGACTGAGGCTGCTTTGGCTTCTGCTCGTATGGGGCAAAAGACGCTTCTTTTAACCCATAACATTGAGACCTTAGGTCAGATGTCATGTAATCCATCCATTGGCGGCATTGGTAAAGGGCATTTAGTCAAAGAAATCGACGCTTTAGGCGGGGCTATGGGTATTGCCACCGATGAAGCGGGTATTCAATTTCGCATTTTAAATAGCAGCAAAGGGCCTGCAGTAAGAGCGACTCGTGCGCAAGCTGACCGTATTTTATATAAAGCTGCGATTCGGCATCGCCTTGAAAACCAACCTAATCTTTGGCTCTTTCAACAAGCAGTAGACGATATTCTTTTAGAGAAAGACCATGTTGCCGGCGTTGTCACGCAAATTGGCATCCAGTTTAAGTCTAGAACTGTCGTTTTAACGGCGGGTACTTTTTTAGGCGGCCTTGTGCATGTGGGTTTAAAAAATTACCAAGCAGGCCGAGCAGGTGATCCACCTTCTCTTTCTTTGGCACACCGCTTAAGAGAGATTGGACTGCCTGTGGGCCGCCTTAAGACTGGAACGCCGCCAAGAATTGATGGGCGCACCATTAATTATGCCGTGATGCAGGAACAGCCTGGCGATGACCCCACGCCTTATCTCTCTTTTTATGGCAAAAAAACAACACACCCAAGACAGGTTTCTTGTTGGATTACACATACCAATGAATCGACACATGACATTATTAGAAGCGGCCTCGATCGATCGCCTATGTATACAGGCGTGATTGAAGGTGTAGGCCCACGTTATTGTCCATCCGTTGAAGATAAAATACATCGTTTTGCAGACAAAGATTCACATCAGATTTTTTTAGAGCCAGAAGGCTTAAACACCAATGAAATTTATCCAAATGGCATTTCAACGAGCCTCCCTTTTGACATACAGTACAAATTAGTCCGTTCAATCAATGGGTTAGAGAATGCACACATCTTAAGACCGGGATATGCGATTGAATATGATTACTTTGATCCGCGTAATTTAAAGTCGAGTTTAGAAACCAAATCCATTCAGGGCCTATTTTTTGCAGGACAAATTAATGGTACAACGGGTTATGAAGAGGCGGCGGCCCAAGGACTCTTGGCAGGTACAAACGCGGCTTTGATGACGCAAGATAAAGATGCTTGGTGCCCTAAGCGAGATGAAGCTTATTTGGGCGTCTTAGTAGATGACCTCATTACACGAGGTGTTTCTGAGCCTTATCGCATGTTCACAAGCCGAGCAGAATACCGTTTGATGTTAAGAGAAGACAACGCAGATTTAAGATTAACCTCTATAGGCCGTAATTTAGGTTTGGTGGATGATGAGCGTTGGACTATGTTTAATAAAAAACAAGAAACGATCCAATCAGAAGAAGCGCGCTTAAAAAAATTCTTTATAAGACCACAAGATATTTCAATCGAAAAACAACAGGCTATTATTGGCAAAGCGATTGATCATGAATATAACTTGTTTGATTTATTAAGACGACCTGAAGTCAGTTTTGCAGGTGTAAAAGAATTGATGCAAGAAGATGCGGATCTGATTGATCCAGCGGTCAGAGAGCAAGTCGAAATTTCAGCGAAATATAAAGGCTACATTGTAAGACAACAAGAAGAAGTGGATCGCAGTCGAGATCAATTAGACTTTCCTTTGCCTTTGGACCTTGACTACAAAGAAGTGCACGGGCTAAGTGTGGAGGCACAACAAAAATTAAATCTTCATAAGCCTGAGAATTTAGGACAAGCATCGCGAATTTCCGGCATAACACCTGCGACTATTTCATTACTTTTAGTGTTTATTAAACGTAAAAATAAACCTAAAAAAATGACAGCGAAACGCCCAGCAAAAGCAGCATGAATGAAGCAATAAAAAAAGACCGCGATCTATTGGTCGAGGGCTTACACCGCATGAGTTTAAATTTGTCTGATCAAATGATAGATCAACTCATGGCATATTTAAATTTAATTGAAAAGTGGAATCGAGTATATAACTTAACAGCGATTCGTGAGCGTGACGAAATGATTAAACTACATTTTCTTGATAGTTTATCTATTTTGAATCATTTAGAGATGGAACATGTGTTGGATGTTGGAAGCGGTGCAGGATTTCCTGGCATTGTATTGGCGATTACAAAACCTGAATTGAAAGTGACTGTGATGGATTCGGTGAATAAAAAAACAACATTTATGCAACAAGTGAAAAGTGAGTTATCGCTGACTAATTTAAATGTGGTGAATGCGCGCGTTGAAGATTATCAACCGACCATACTTTTTGATGGGGTGATCACAAGAGCGTTTTCGAGTATTCAAAATATGTTGTTAATGACACAACATACATTACAAAAAAATGGCGCATGGTTGGCGATGAAATCAAAGGATGTAAAAGAAGAATTGGAAGCATTAGACCAAAATCAATATACATTGATTTCGCTTGAAGTGCCTTTTATCAATGCTGAAAGATATTTAGTTAAAATAAAGAAAGAAAATATTTAGACATGCGTATATTAGCTGTGACGAATCAAAAAGGTGGCGTAGGCAAGACGACAACATCAGTTAACTTAGCCGCAAGTTTAGCTGCAAAAAATAAATCTGTGCTTCTCATTGATTTGGACCCACAAGGCAATGCAACGACTGGTTCCGGCGTGAATAAGTCCACTATTAAAACATCAATTTATGATGTGCTCATTCAAAGTAAAACATTTAAAGACATTGTGATTCATTGTGAGCGTGGTGGTTTTGATTTGGCACCTTCGAATCGAAATCTTGCAGGTGCAGAAGTCGAGCTTGTGAATGAGAGTAAACGTGAAACACGGCTAAAAGAAGCGCTGCAGCATTTAAAAAAAGATTACGACTATGTTCTTTTGGATTGTCCGCCCGCCCTGAATTTAGTGACCGTGAATGCATTGACAGCAGCAGATGCCGTTTTAATTCCGATGCAATGTGAATATTATGCATTAGAAGGTTTATCAGATTTAGTCAACACTATCAAAAAAGTGAGAAGTAATTTAAATCCTAAAATTGAAATTGAAGGCTTATTAAAAACACTTTTTGATAAGCGCAATATGTTAGCGCAACAGGTATCTGATCAATTAACTGCGCACTTTGGTGACAAGGTGTATGAAACTATTATTCCGAGAAATGTAAGATTGGCAGAAGCACCAAGTCATGGCATGCCGATCTTAATGTATGACCGCTCTTCTAAGGGTGCGGTTGCTTATTTAAAACTTGCCGAAGAAATTATAGAAAAAGAAATGAGGAAGTCACATGGTTAAAGCCAAAGGATTAGGTCGTGGACTCGATGCATTATTGTTGAGTGGCGAAGAAGATGCTCAAAAAAATGAAGGCTCTCTCCAGACTTTATTAATCAGCGAATTACAACCTGGAAAATATCAGCCTCGAAGCATTATGCAAGAAGAAGCATTGCTTGCCCTTTCACAATCCATATTAAAACAGGGTGTGATGCAACCGATTATTGTGAGACCTGTGGGCAACAATCAATATGAAATCATCGCAGGTGAAAGAAGATGGCGTGCAGCAAAATTAGCAAATCTTAATGAAGTGCCTGTCATTATTAAAAATATTCCTGATGAGTCAGCGCTTGCGATGGCGCTCATTGAAAATATACAGCGCGAAAATTTAAATCCTTTAGAAGAAGCGGTCGGTATTAAACGTTTAATTGATGAATTTAATATGACGCACGAAGAGGCTGCTGATGCCGTGGGTAAATCTCGCGTCACCGTATCTAATTTATTGAGACTTTTAACTTTAACTAAGCCCGTTCAAGATCGATTATTAAATGGAAAAATTGATATGGGTCATGCGAGAGCCCTAATTGGTTTAGAAGGTAGCCAACAAATTATGTTGTGTGAAGAAATCATTCAAAAAAACTTATCTGTGCGCGAAGTCGAAGCCTTAGTTAAAAACTTACAAAATGGTTACAAAACGGGGGCATCACCTTCATCTTCTAAAAAGACGAATGCAGATGTGCGTCAGCTCGAGGAATCATTAGCAGAAGCCTTAGGGGCATCTGTCACTATTGATGCTAAAAAAAATGGTTCGGGTATTTTAAAAGTGCATTATCGTAATTTGGAGCAATTGGATGAGATTCTTAAAAAAATCAAAAGATAAAGCATGCTTTACCCTTGACGTAACAGCCAATTACAGGGAAAATTCATGCCTTTGTAACTCAAAGATTTTGCATTCAGTGAGCGTAAATGTCCGATATTGATGAAATCACTGAAAGAATGAAGCGATTCCCTCAAATCATTCAAAAAATGTTGAGTTTGCAGGTTAAAGCCGCTGGCATATTAACGGTTCTAGTTGCAGTAATATTTGGAAAGCATGCAGGTGTTTCTGCGTTGATCGGTAGTGTCTCCGTTATATTCGGTGTACTTCTCGCCTCAAAAATTGCTCACAAAACGGCTTTGAGTAAAGAGCCCGCAGCTATCATTATTAATGTATTAAAAGCTGAAGCCGTAAAAATTTTTGTAGTACTTGTATCGCTTTGGTCGGCGTTTAAGTTTTATACAGCGCTTGTGCCATTTGCACTGATTGCAGGGCTTGTATTGTCAGCCATTATTTCAGGCGCATCGATTACAAAATTAAATGAAGACCAATAAAAGTCATTAGGAAATAGTAAAAGCTATGGCAACTGAAGGCACGTTAACACCGAGTGAATATATCACCCACCATTTAACCTTTAATACGAAGGCTATTGGTGAAGGTTCATTCTGGGCCATTAATATGGACTCACTCGTTATGGGTGTGTTGCTTGGTATTATTTCAATGGCGTTGATCTGGATGGTTGCTCGAAAAGCCACAGCCGGCGTTCCCTCAAAAGGCCAAGCGTTTGTAGAGCTCATGTTTGGTTTCATTGACGATCAAGTTAAGAATATATTCCATGGCGATCGTCATGCTTTTATTGCACCTGCAGCATTAACAGTTTTTATCTGGGTGCTTGTGATGAACTCTATGGATTTTCTGCCGATCGATGTGATGGCACATTTTGTTTACGCACCTTTAGGTATTCATGAATGGCGCAGCGTCCCGACATCAGACATCAACACAACATTTGCACTTGCGATCGCAGTGTGGATTCTTATGATTTATTTTGGTATTAAAGTGAAAGGTTTCGGTGGCTGGATTCACGAATTATTTACAGCACCTTTCGGCAGCAAAGTTTGGGTATGGCCTGCAAACTTTTTATTTAATATTATCGAATACATTTCTAAACCTTTATCTCACTCACTCCGACTTTTCGGAAATATGTATGCAGGCGAAGTGATTTTCTTGCTACTTGGCTTGCTAGCGTCAACGAGTGTGACAGGCGTATTTTTTGGAGCATTATTGGGCGCAGGTTGGTCCATATTCCATATTCTAATTGTGGGGCTACAAGCATTTGTCTTCATGATGTTAACGGTGGTGTATTTATCGATGGCGCATGAAGGCCATTAGTTTTTTTATTTTTAGTATTTTTAACTGAAAGGGAAGTAAACATGGAACATATACAATATTTAGCAATGATTCAATCTTATACAGCCATTGGTCTAGGTTTAATGATTGGTTTAGCAGCTCTAGGCGCATGTATCGGTATCGGTATTATGTGTGCGAGTTTCTTAGAAGGCGCAGCAAGACAACCTGAAATGATTCCTCAGTTACAAGGTAAGGTATTTTTACTTTTAGGTTTGATCGACGCTTCTTTCATTATTAGCGTTGGTATCGTGATGATGTTTGCATTTGCAAATCCATTATTAAGTGCAATCGCAAAATAATTGTTTAGGTTCTTTTAACCGAACTTAGACAGGAGCAAAAATGAATATTAATTTTACGTTAATTGCCCAAGCGATTGCTTTCGCGATTCTCATTTGGTTTACCGTGAAGTATGTGTGGCCACCTCTTTTAAACGCGATTGAAACGCGTCAAAAAGAAATAGCCGACGGTTTAGCTGCAGCACAAGAAGGTAAAGCTTCTTTAGAAGTAGCTGCGAAGAAAACAACACAGCAACTTAACGAAGCCAAACAGAAAGCATCTGAAATTATTTCTCAGGCTGAAAAAAGAGCATCAGAAATTTTAGAAGAAGCAAAGCATCAAGCAAAAACTGAAGGCGATCGTATTATCTTAGGTGCGAAAGCAGAGATTGACCAAGAAGTGAATCGCGCAAAAGAATCTTTACGCGAACAAGTGTCAACACTTGCTATCGCGGGCGCAGAAAAAATCTTATCAAAAGAAATTGATAAGAAAGCACATAGCGATATGTTAAGCAAATTAGCGAAAGAACTTTAGGATCCATATGGCAGAAATTTCAACGATTGCAAGACCTTATGCTGTTGCAGCATTTAATCTTGCTAAAGAAAAGAAATCTCTTACCGAGTGGTCTGAGATGTTGGAATTTTTAGCACAGGTGTCTTTCGATGAGCGCATGCATGCTTTCATTAATGATTCAAAAGTATCTGATGAGGATCGCGAAAAGGCGCTTCTAAAAATCGCTGGAAATAAATTAAACGCTTATGGTGAAAATCTCATTAAGCTTTTGATTGAATATAAGAGACTTAATGTGTTACCTCAAATCAGCGAGCTTTTTGAAACATTAAAAGCAACGGATGAAGGTACGCTCGATGCTGAAATTATTGTTGCATCAAAACCGACAGATAAAGAAGTCGATACATTAGTGAAAAGTTTAGAAAAGAAATTTAATAAAAAAATTGATGCAAAAGTAACGATTGATGAAGCAATCATTGGCGGTATTAAAGTGATTGTGGGCGACACCGTGATTGATGCTTCAGTTCGTGAGCAATTACAAAATTTAGCCTACGCGTTGAAGTCGTAAGCTAATCATTATCAGGAGATAGTAATGCAGTTATCAACATCAGAAATTAGTGAACTCATTAAAAGTCGATTAGAGAATTTCTCGACAACCGCTGAAGCGAGAACACAGGGTACGGTCGTATCAGTGACTGACGGTATCGTGCGTATTCACGGATTGTCAAATGTGATGTCTGGTGAAATGATTGAATTTCCAGGCAACACATACGGACTTGCATTGAATCTTGAACGTGATTCTGTGGGTGCTGTGGTGTTAGGTGATTACGAACACATTACAGAAGGTGATGTATGTAAATGTACAGGCCGTATTCTAGAAGTGCCTGTAGGCCCAGAATTGATTGGTCGTGTGGTGAATGCGCTTGGTCAGCCCATTGATGGTAAAGGACCAGTTAAAACAAAACTTACTGACAAACTTGAAAAAGTTGCACCAGGTGTGATTGCACGTAAATCTGTATCCCAACCAGTTCAAACAGGTTTGAAATCTGTGGACTCTATGGTGCCAGTGGGACGAGGCCAACGTGAATTGATTATTGGTGACCGTCAAACGGGTAAAACAGCAGTAGCGACTGACGCGATTATTAATCAAAAAGGTCAAAACATGACCTGTATCTATGTGGCGATTGGTCAAAAAGCATCAACCATTGCTAACGTGGTTAGAAAACTTGAAGAACACGGCGCGATGGAATACACCATTATCGTTGCAGCTTCAGCTTCTGATTCAGCAGCATTACAATTCTTAGCACCTTACGCAGGTTGCACGATGGGCGAATATTTCCGTGATCGTGGTGAAGATGCACTTATTATTTACGATGACTTAACAAAGCAAGCGATTGCTTATCGTCAAATCTCATTACTCTTACGTCGTCCTCCAGGCCGTGAAGCTTATCCTGGTGACGTTTTCTATATTCACTCTCGTTTACTTGAACGTGCAGCTCGTGTGAATGAAGAATATGTTGAAAAATTTACAAAAGGAAAAGTGAAAGGTAAAACAGGTTCACTCACTGCACTGCCAATCATTGAAACAGCTGCAGGTGACGTGTCAGCATTCGTGCCGACAAACGTAATTTCGATTACTGACGGGCAGATCTTCCTTGAAACAGACTTATTTAATGCAGGTATTCGTCCAGCGATTAACGCAGGTATTTCTGTGTCGCGTGTGGGCGGTGCTGCGCAAACTAAAGTCATTAAAAAATTAGGTGGTGGCGTACGTTTAGCGTTAGCTCAATATCGAGAGTTAGCAGCGTTCGCACAATTTGCATCTGATCTTGATGAAGCCACACGTAAACAACTTGACCGTGGTCGTATGTTTACAGAACTTATGAAGCAATCGCAATATGCACCTTTAAGTGTTTCACAAATG
>Ga0194060_10002584_pt1 | contig 12879 bp, 11 predicted proteins | sample SepL225m_MetaG_FD_163427 | JGI IMG/M metagenome (GOLD analysis project Ga0194060, IMG submission 163427) | Anoxic zone freshwater microbial communities from boreal shield lake in IISD Experimental Lakes Area, Ontario, Canada - Sep2016-L222-5m | ecosystem: Environmental > Aquatic > Freshwater >... | reverse complement strand
TAAAATTCAAAATTCGTTGCAACTCGGCTTGCGAGTATAAGTGTTTGTCATAAGCTAGAAGCGGTTGTCCTTACAGGACAAAAGTGATAATCTGTATTTTTCTTACCAAGCTATTGCCCCAATGGGGCAGCATTCTGCGCTAATAGTAGCTAAGTTTATTTCACAAGGCTTCAACCTTAATTATTTATCCCGTAGGGATAACCGCTTGGTAAAAACAAGAACTCTATATAATTTTTTGTGCCGTAGGCACAACCCTTTATTCTAGCTCCTTAAAAACATATTGCTCATCAAAAGTCACTTCATACTTTTGAAGCATTTCAATATATTCTTCAAGAAATGATTTTTTTTGATGATGTTCCTCTTGGTTAAGAATATACTTTACAACTGTATCTGTTTGTGATTTTGAAAATGAAAATGCACCATATCCTTCCTGCCATCTAAATTTTCCTGCAACTAATTTCTGTTTATTAACCCATTCAGATGAATCTCCTTTAACCAACCTCATTAAAACAGATAATGATTGATTTGGTCTCAGCCCCATAAATAAATGTAAATGATCGGGCATACTGTTTATAGAAAGAAGTTTATGTCCGTTGTTATTTACAATTGCGATAATGTATTTGTGCAATCTGTCTTTCCAAATTTTGTTGATTACAGAATCGCGATATTTAACTGCAATAACACAATGAATGTGAATTTGAGTATAAGTGTTTGTCATAAGCTATAAGCGGTTGTCCTTACAGGACAAAAGTAATAAACTATATTTTTCTTACCAAGCTATTGCCCCGATGGGGCAAATTTCTCAATTAATAATATCCAAAATTCGTTGCAACTCAGCTTGCGAGCGGAAAATAATTTTAATGTTTCCTCTGCCTTTATCGTCAGCATTTATCGAAACTTTTGAACTGAATTTTTGAGCCAATGAAATTTGATATTCGGTGTATTCATCCGCTTTGGTTTTACGAATCGTTTTTTCAATTTTCTTCGTGTTATTTTCCATGCGCACCATATTCTCCACATCACGAACACTCAATTCGTTTGCCATCATTTGCTCAAACATTAATTGTTGTTTGGCTTCATTGTTTACGTTGATAATAGCACGTGCATGTCCCATCGTAATTTTATTTTCCTTCAGTGCCGACTGAATATTTGCAGGCAATTTTAGTAAGCGCAAATAATTGTTTACGGTGGTTTTATTTTTGGCAACTCTATCAGCCAATTGATCTTGCGATAAGCTGCACTCTTCTAACAATCGTTTGTAACTAAAAGCAATTTCCATGGCATTTAATTCTTCTCGCTGAATATTTTCAATGAGTGCCATCTCTAGCATTTCCTGGTCGTTTGCCACACGTACATAAGCAGGAATTTTTGTTAATCCCGCAAGTAACGATGCTCTTGTTCTGCGTTCACCCGAAATAATTTGATACGTATCATAACCCATTTTTCTAACGGTAATAGGTTGTATCACACCATGTGTTATAATCGAATCGGCAAGTTCGCGCAATGCTGTTTCGTCAAAATCATTTCGTGGTTGAAATGGATTTGCCTGCACCTGACTGATCATTACCTCGCTAACGGTGTTGGCAGGAATAATGTTTGAAGCTGTAATATCGGTGTTTGCATTTTCGAGCAATGCGCTCAAACCGCGACCAAGTGCGTTTCGTTTTGTAGGATTATTATTGTTACTCATCGTTATTTTTCTTTTTTATAAGAGGTTAAAAATGCTACTACCATTTTTGAGATGGCATTTTATTTTCTCTCATTAAATGTTGATTTATAATTAATTCATCATTTCGGGTTGCTCCAGGAAATTGGTTTTTGTTAAACCATTTTTCTGTAACAACTCTTTTGCAAGATTTAGATAATTAACCGTTCCGCGACATTCTGCATCGTGTGTAATTACAGGTTTACCAAAACTTGGTGCTTCACTTAGCTTGGTGTTTCGCTGAATGATGGTATCGAATACCAATTGCTGAAAATGCATTTTTACTTCTTCAACAACCTGATTTGACAATCGTAAACGCATGTCGTACATGGTTAGCAACAAACCTTCAATTTGCAAATCGGGGTTTAAATTTGATTGAACGATTTTGATGGTGTTCAATAATTTTCCTAAACCTTCGAGTGCAAAATATTCGCATTGAACTGGAATGATAACCGAATCTGATGCTGTTAAAGCATTCGTAGTAATTAATCCCAAGGATGGAGAACAATCGATGATAACGAAATCATAATTCTTCTTTAATTTATCCATTGAGTGTTTCATCACACGTTCGCGATTGGGTAAATTAATGAGTTCTATTTCGGCTCCAACCAAATCAATATTTGATGGAAGAATATGCAAATAATCGAAATCGGTTTTATAAATTGCATCTTTTGTTGATGTGTCATTAATCATCAATTCGTACAATCCTGTTCGAATATTTTTCGGATCGAAACCTAACCCCGAAGTTGTGTTAGCCTGAGGATCGGCATCAACAACCAATGTTTTATACTCAAGTACAGCAAGGCTTGCCGCCAAATTTATTGCTGTTGTAGTTTTTCCTACTCCGCCTTTTTGATTTACAATTGAAATTACTTTTCCCATATCTTTTATAATTCTATACTTCCGCCAATTTTCAAAATGTGAAGTTCTTTTCCGTTTTGTTTAAAATGTGAAATTGCTTTTTCGTGATCTATTTTGATGTATCCAAATGTGTCGAAATGAGATGCAACAATGTTGTTACATTTTACAAAATCAGCAGCATGGCATGCATCTTCAATGCCCATTGTAAAGTTATCTCCAATTGGTAAAATAGCACAATCAATTTTATTCAAATCACCTATAATTTTCATGTCGGAGGTTAATCCTGTATCGCCCGAAAAATAAAGTGTTTTACCTTCAGCATAAATTAAAAATCCAGCCGCAATGCCTGCATAGCTGCCATCAGCAAACGAACTCGAGTGCGTGGCAGGAGTCATTTTAATTGTGCCAAAATCAAATGCCCATTTGCCACTTACGTTTAATGGGTGTCCGTTTGCATAACCCTGTTTGCCCAACCAAGCTACAACTTCGTAACTCGAAACAACTGTTGCATTGGTTTTTTGTGCCAAATAAACCAAATCTTCAATATGGTCGCTGTGTGCATGAGAAACCAAAATATAATCTGCTTTCAAATCATCTATGTTTATTCCCGCTTCAATAGCTAAAGGGTTGTTTCTGATAAATGGATCGAATACAAGATATTTACCGCCAATATATATTTGAAAGCAAGCATGACCAAGGTATTTAATATTCATAATTTCTGTAATAAGCGTTTCTTCAAAATACGACAAAACAAATTTCGACTTTTGCACCACGTATCAACATTCATGTTGAATACTTTAACCCTTGTTTTGTAACCTGTTATAATAATTAAAGAAAATAAATTTGTTCAATAAGAAATATTGTTGAGAAAGTGAACTTTTTAAGAACCAATCATTTGTGCAAATTTGCCTAAATGTTTAAGAAATCTTCCAATTTTTATATTCTCTTATTTGCCGCTGTTTTTATCATGGTCAGTGATGTTGTGGTGATGAAAAATAAGGTACTTTTTGGTGGAGATGAAATTATTTCATATTTGTGTGCCACCGGAAATTCGGTTGCTTATGAAAGTGTACTCAATCAACAATATCCATATGGTGAATTGGTTGATGCCAGTGAATATAAAAATTTTCTAACGATTCATCAGCCATATTGTTTTAAAAAAATTGCATCCGACTTATGTGCCAATGATATGCATCCTCCCTTGTATTATTGGATGCTTCACTTATTTGTTTTGCAATTTGGTGTAAATATTTACACCGGAATTTTATTGAATTTGCTGCTTCAGCTTTTTACCTTATTTTTTGTATTTAAATTAGCGCTACATTTTTTGATTGATGAGCATAAAGCAGTAATCGCATCGTTCATTTGGGCAATCAGTCCTGCATGCTTTGGTGTTTCGATGAATGCAAGGCCTTATGAATTGTTGGCATTGGTTACCGTTATTTATCTCTTTTTGTTTTTTAGATGGATAAATAAGCAGAGTAAGTTTAATATTTTAATGCTTGTGTTTATTGGGGTTGCAGGAATGTTAACGCATTACTCTTTTATGTATGTGTTGGCTGCGTGTGTTGCGTTTGCAATTTTTAAAATCAAAGAAATAGCATTCAGAAATGTTGCTGTGATTACTGTTGCAGCAGTCGTTTCATTTGAGTTGATGACTATTATTCATCCTTGTTATTTCGATTCGTTCCTAATTCAACAGCAACGTAAACAAGAATTTTTGTTCAATGAAATTCCGTTTCGTGTTTTAAAAATAATGCTCAGTTTAATACAATTTGTTATACCGGTTTTTAGTGCTAAAAGCCTGCTCATGAAAATCAATTCGCAATTGATTAATCTTTTGTTAGCGCTATTTATGGGTGTTTCTGGGATGTTAATTATACTGTTTAGAAAACAGCTTTTCAGGAAAATGACCTACCCGAAACTTGTTCCCGTAACATGGCAAATGTTAAGCATTTTGGCAGCCATGATTTTCCTTCCGTATCTGCTATTTATTACTCCGGTTCATGCCATCGGTGAGCAATACCTTGTTTATCTTTATCCATTGATGGCGATTGTTTTAGTGCAGGTTAATCTTTCATTTTCAAAGCAAATAAAAATTGCAATTTTATTGGTTATGTTTTTAGGCAGTTGTTCGAGTTTGTTTTTAACTGTTAGCGCAAATAATTATCAATACGCTGCTATGATTGAAAAAGTGGAAACACACAATGTGATTGAAACTAACATGCTTGACAGAAGAGCATTCCCACGATTTATACCTTATCTTAAATCGGGACAAAAAATTCTGATAGATGAAAATTTTGCAAACCGAAATGATAGTTTATCAATCAATATTTTTAAACAAAATAAAGTATTAATGATTTACGGTAAAGAAGATAAAATCTATGAAGATAAGTTTGGTGTAAAAGAGCAATTTAGATACGATACCGGTGACGGCATCATTTTCTTTGTTAAGCAAGGAAAAAGATTACTGTATTAAGTAATTACTTAATTCGTCTTCTCTCCACTTCTTTCGAAATAAGTCTTAATTCACGTCCAGCTTGTCCTTTTGCAGAAGTGTTTTCCTGTGCACGTCTGAATAAATATGGCAGAACTGCTTTTACTGGTCCGTATGGTAAATATTTTACCACATTATATCCATTATGTGCAAGGTTAAAACTGATGTGATCACTCATTCCTAAAAGTTGTGAGAAATAAATACGTTCATCATTTTTATTTACACCTTTTTCGGCCATCAATTTGGTAAGCAGAATGCTGCTGTTTTCATTATGTGTTCCTGCGCAAATGCTAATACGGTCGAGATGTTCCATGCAAAATCTTAAGCCGTCATCATATGATTTGTCACTATCATCTTTCGTTGCACAAATCGGACTCTCATATCCCATTTTCTCTGCACGTTCGCGTTCTTTTTCCATGTAAGCGCCACGCACCAATTTTTGTCCTATATGGTAATTATTTGCAACGGCATGTTCAAACAATCGTTTTAAATAGTCAACTCTGTCGTGACGATACATTTGAAGTGTATTGTAAACAATAGCACGTTCTTTATTAAATTTCATCATCAACTCAGTAATCATGTCATCAAGCGTTCCTTGAATCCAGCTTTGCTCAGCATCAATAAAAATGCGCACATTGTTTTCGTATGCTGTTCTACAAACTTTTTCAAACCTAGCTTTAGTTCTTTCAAACTCTGTTTTCTCAGCATCGGTTAATGTTTCTTTTGCTTCAACTTTTGTTAAAAGTTCAAGTCTTGCCAAACCGGTAGGTTTAAAAACACAAAAAGGAATTAAGCTCGGGTTGTTTTTTGATTTATGAATGGTGCGGATAACCTCTTCGGCTGTTTCGTCAAACTCTTCTTGTTTTGTTTTTCCTTCAATTGAATAATCAAGAATAGACCCAACACCATAGCTGTGCAGTTGTTTCATCTTATATTCACATTCATCCATGCTTTCGCCACCACAAAACTGCCTAAAAACAGTTTTTTTAATGAGACCTTTTACTGGTAAGCCAAAATCAAAACTAAATTTTACTAAACCAGGACCAAGCCTTACTAGCCAGTTCATTCCAATGGCTTTAAAAAGCAAATATGAAATTTTTAATTCTTCATTTGTTTTGTATTTAAAGGCCACCTCGGTGTTTTCGAAATCGAGATTTGTTGTGTTTTGTTGATTGCCTGTACTCATAAAGTTGTTATTTTAGTGAGAAAAGATGCTATTTTGCGACCGCAATAGTAATTTATTTTGAAAGAATATAACCTGAAAAAAGTCAGTATTTACCTCGGCAATGATATTTTCGAAACTTTACTCGAAAATTTGATTGTTGGGTCATATTCTCAGGTATTTGTATTGGTTGATGAAAACACAGAGAAATATTGTGTTCACTTGCTTGATAAATACTTGTTTGACACTAAAGTTATTAAAATTTCATCTGGTGAGCAGCATAAGAACATCGAAACCACACAGTTTATTTGGAATGAATTTCAACGATTAAATGCCGATAGACATTCGGTTCTTATCAATCTTGGAGGTGGTGTAATTGGAGATATTGGCGGATTTTGTGCATCAACATTTAAACGTGGGTTTGATTTTATCAATGTGCCAACAACTTTGCTGGCAATGATTGATTCGTCTATCGGAGGAAAATTGGGAATTGATTTTAATGGATATAAAAATGCCATCGGACTCATAAAAAATCCTAAAGCAGTTTATATCAATCCTGATTTTTTAAATACTTTACCAAAGGATGAAATTGTAAATGGATATGCCGAAATACTAAAACATGCCTTGATTGCAAATGAAGATTTTTGGGAAAAATTACTTGCGACTAATATTGATGATCGTCAAAAAATTTCTTCCATCATTACCGAAAATATTAAGATAAAAACAAAAATTGTTGCAAAAGATCCATATGAGGAATCAACACGAAAAACATTAAATTTTGGACATACTATTGGTCATGCAATCGAGTCTTATTCACTTAAGCATGATTCGAAACCGTTGAAACATGGCGAATGCGTTGCGATTGGAATGATTTGCGAAGCATTTCTGTCTCGCGAAATGATAGATTTGTCAAACAAAGAATTAAAATCAATATCTGATCAAGTTTTGAAATATTTTCCTAAATATTCACTTCGTTCGGTACTTTCTCCCGATTTGATAAAACTCATGTATCACGATAAAAAGAATATGGGTGAGGGTATTAATTTTACATTATTAAAACGTATTGGAAAAGCCAGTATCAATCATATTTGTTCAGAGCATCAGATAGCTCGTGCACTTAACTATTACGATAGTTTATGAAAAACTATTCTGTATCACATATCACTAAAAATATACAGGCTGATATTTCACTTCCTTCATCAAAAAGTATTTCAAATCGCGCATTGATATTGAATCATTTTTATGAACTGAATATTGATTTGCAAAACCTGTCGGAAGCTGATGATACAGCTATCATGCTGAATGCATTAAAACAAAATGCAGGAATTATAAACTTAAAAAATGCAGGAACGTGCATGCGTTTTCTTACCGCATATTTTGCATGTAAAGAAAATTGTGAAGTGGAATTGCATGGAGATGAAAGAATGCAAAAACGACCAATAAAAATTTTGGTTGACGCATTGAAAGAACTAGGTGCTGATATTACATATTTAAATGAAGAAGGTTTTCCGCCATTAAAAATAAAAGGAAAGAAATTAAGTGGTGGAACTATTTCAATTAATGCGGATATAAGTAGTCAGTTTATTTCAGCATTGATGCTTGTTGCGCCTTCTTTTGAAAGTGGTTTGAATATCAAATTGAATGGCGAAATATTTTCACATTCGTATATTGAAATGACAGCCAAACTGATGATAAAATTTGGATTTGATGTATCTTTTAATGGCTCTGAATTGGCAATTATCAAATCATCAAATCATCAAATTATCCATTCACTCACTCATTCACTTACTCACTCATTCACAGTAGAACCCGACTGGAGCGCTGCTTCGTATTGGTATGAAATAGCAGCATTGAGCAATTCGTGTAATATTTTACTTAAAGGATTACACACGGAAAGTTTGCAAGGCGATGAAATTATTTCAGACCTGATGAATGATTTTGGTGTTGAAACAATTCATCACGATGAAGGAATTCTGCTACAAAAAAATCATCAAATCATCAAAACAACTGTCACTTCGATCGAACTAGAGAAGCATCAAATTAATTTAGCATCAACTCCCGACCTATTGCCTGCATTGGCAGTTACCGCAGCAGTAAAAAACAGTTCAGCAAAATTTACAGGACTAAAAAATTTACGCATTAAAGAAAGCGACAGATTAAATGCACTTGAAACAGAATTGAAAAAATGTGGGTTTGATGTAATGATTGAAAAAGATACGTTGAAAATAAATCCAGTTTTTAATTTTCAATTTTCATCTTTCAATTTTAACACATACAACGACCATCGAATGGCCATGGCATTTGCACCATTAGCTTTGATTTTTGATAAAGTTGAAGTTGAAAATGCTGATGTAGTTGAAAAATCATATCCTCAATTTTGGAATGATTTAAAACAAGCCGGATTTGAAATCTCATTGGCTAATAAGATAAATCAATTATTTTCGATTGAAAATTTAATAATATGAAAACAAAAATTATTTTATTTGCGTTTGTTCTAGCGGGCTTTATCATACTCACAGGTTGTCCTTACAGCTCAAAATTCTCTATTTCAGATGCGGCACAATCAGTAATAGATACTACTTTGCTTGGCACTTGGGAAGGATATACAGATAAGGACAAAGATGAGTATGGAACAATAGATTTTTTTAAATTTAACGACCATGAATATTTTGTTGAAATGACTGTTAAAAATAAAGCGAACACTAACAGTTCAAAATTTCGAGTATTTATTTCTTCTGTTGGTGATATTAGATTTTTTAACGTTCAGGAGCTTGGCAATAAAGATAAGTTTACATTCTATAAATATTCTCTATCAAATGGAGTATTGAAGTTTTCAGAGATAACTGATGAATATGTGAAAGAACAGTTTAGCTCACGAGAAGAACTCGTGAATTATATTTCGAAGAAAATAGATGACCCAAAATTATTTAGTAAAGAAAATATTTTTACAAAGAAAAAATAAAGCAGTGACGAGAAAAGTATTTTTAAGTTGTTTGTTCATTATTCAATTTCAGTTTTTTGCAATTGCTCAGGAGGGTTATTTATTTAAGTTTAAATTAAAACCTCAGCACGAGTATTTGCTTACCGTAAATCAAAATACACATACCGAAATTGTTTATCAGGGTGATGCTGAGTTTATGAAAAAGCTAAAAGCAAAAGGAATAAAAACACCTGAAAAAAATGATAATAGCCAGTTTGTACAATCAAAAATGACTACAACGGATGTTTATAACGACACTGCATTTAAAATCGAAATTGATTTTTTAAGAACTGCAGATAATGATGGAAAAGAAATGATACCATCAGGTTCTAAAATTTTTGGTCATTGCGAATTAAATAAATTGCCCATCATCGATTCCGTTATGATGAGTGGAGTTGCTAGTAGGAGTAACAATAACCTGATGAGTGTTTTTCAAACAGCCATATTGCAAGTTGATTTTCCACAGGTTAAAATAAAAATAGGAGATGTGTTTGCCAATCAATTTCCAATTACAATTCCTCAAAAAGAACACGAGCCTGCAAAAGTAAATGTTGTTACAAAATATAGATTGTTGAAAGTTTCGGAGTCAACTGCAACTTTTGAAATAATGCAGTTTTACCGAATGGATATAGGCAAGCAGAAGATTCCGGGAACCATTACAGGCGAAGGTAAAGGTGTTTTTGTTTATGATATGAAGTCTGATTTTTATAAATCATACGAGCTTAATTCTACATTGGTTTATGTTGTTAAAAAAGATGATAGTTTTGTCGAAACAATATCGAAATCAAAACTCACTCACGAATCAAAAATTATTAAAAAATAAATACTAAACACAGTAACATGTCGGCAAATACTTTCGGTGAAATTTTTAGAGTTACAACTTTTGGCGAAAGTCATGGAGCTGCTGTTGGTGTTGTTATTGACGGATGTCCGCCATTACTCGAAATAAGTGAAGAGTTTATTGCAAGTGAATTGAGAAGAAGAAGACCCGGGCAATCGGTGTTAACTACACAACGAAATGAGCAAGATGAATTTGAAATTCTTTCAGGAATTTTTGAAGGAAAAACTACTGGAGCGCCCATTGCAATAATCATAAGAAATAAAGACCATAAAAGTGCTGACTACGAATCGTTGAAAGATATTTACAGACCCTCGCACGCTGATTATACCTATCAAAAAAAATACGGAATACGTGATTACCGTGGAGGTGGAAGAACATCTGCTCGCGAAACAATTGCCAGAGTTATTGCCGGAGCAATTTCAAAATTATACTTGCAGAAAAAAGGAATTTCTGTTCAGGCATATGTTTCTCAAGTGTTAAATATTAAAACAGATAAAACATACAAAGAACTTGATCTTACAAAAACAGAGCAAAGTTCAATTCGTTGTCCCGATAAAATTATTTCTGATAAAATGGAAGAACTTATTTTATCTGTTCAGGAAAGTGGTGATAGCGTTGGTGGTGTTATTTCATGTGTAATAAAAGGTGTTCCGGTTGGATTAGGTGAGCCTGTGTTTGATAAACTGCATGCCGATTTAGGTAAAGCAATGTTGAGCATCAATGCTTGTAAAGGTTTTGATATTGGAAGTGGTTTCGAATCGATTACCATGAAAGGTAGTGAACACAATGATGAGTTTGTGGTTGAGAATGATGTGATTCATACCAAAACAAATTTTAGTGGTGGTGTTCAAGGCGGAATTTCTAATGGTGAGGATATATACTTCAGATGTGCTTTTAAACCAGTTTCGTCAATAAAGTTAGAGCAAAATACGGTAGGTAAAAATTTACAAAATGTTCAATTAAATATATCAGGTCGACACGATGCATGCGTGCTTCCGCGTGCTGTTCCTATTGTTGAAGCCATGGCATCAATTGTTTTGATGGATCATTATTTACGGAGTTTCGAACCAATTTCTGCTGATAATCAGTAAAATTAAGGGGTATTTAATTCGAAAATGCAACCAAATTTACTTTCTTTGCCTCTCTTTTAAAAAACAGAATAATGAGAAAGATTTGTTTGGTATTGTGCGTAAAGCTTATTGGATTAACTAGTATTTTTGCCCAAAATTTTACCCCATGTGCTACTGATGAAACATACAATCGTTCAGTAATTTTACATCCCGAATTAATAAAGATAGAAGAAAAGGCTAACGAAACAGCCCGTACTCAAATGGCTTCATTAATGATGAATAAAGCCGGAGTGGTAAAAATTGTACCTGTTGTTTTTCATATCATCCACCAAAACGGAACGGAGAATATTTCGCAGGCACAAATAATGGATCAAATCAGGATTTTGAATGAAGATTACCGTAAAAGAGCAGGAACAAATGGAGGTTCAAGTACGAACACATTAGCTGCCGATATGGAAATAGAATTTAGACTTGCGCAATACGATCCTAGTGGCAAAAAGCATGATGGAATAAACCGAGTTTACAATACAATGACTGTGAATGCAGATGACAATGTGAAAGCTTTAAGTTATTGGGATAGTAACAAATATTTTAACATTTGGGTTGTTAGCTCAATAAGCAATTTAGGAATCGGAAACTCAGGTGGAACTGTTTTAGGATATGCACAATTTCCTACACAACGAAACACACAACCATTAACAGATGGTGTGATTATTCGTGCAGATCAAATTGGTGTGATTGGTACCGGAGATCTTTCGCAAGCAGGAAGAACTCTCACACATGAAGCAGGACATTGGTTAGGATTATATCATCCTTTTCAAAATGGATGTGGAGGTGGTTCAATCACTTCTTCTAATTGCAATAGTACAGGCGATCAGGTTTGCGATACACCTCCTGTGAAAGCTGCAAATTATGGCGCATGTGTTGCTAATAATTCATGTACAAATGATGTTCCTAATCTTACCGATTTGGTTAATGATTATATGGATTATGCAGACGGAACATGTATGAATGTTTTTACAACAGGGCAAAAAACCAGAGTTTATGCAATAAGTTTTACTGGCGCAGCATCAAATACAAATAGGGTAAATGCAGCATCGGCAACAAATTTAAATTCAACCGGACTTGATGTTAGCGGATCATATCTTACAGTTAACTCATCTATAACTAAAGCGCCATATTCATACGATTTTGAAAATGCTACATTGGTTAGTGATGGATGGATTATCAATAATTTTAATACCCCATCGAACGGATGGCAATTAAAATTAGGTGTTTCGCAAAGCGGAAGTAATTGTCTTTCGATGCATAATTTTACAAACACACTTGTTCCAATCAATTCACGTGATGGATTTCAATCGCCCGAAATAGATATTACCGGTGTAGCAATTCCATATTTAAGTTTCTATTATGCATACACTCAAAAATCAACAGCAAATACTGATGTTTTAAATGTAGTGGTAACAAACAATTTCGGAATGAATGAGACAAATATATTTTCATTAACAGGAGGTGCATTGGTAACATCACCTAATAGCCCAACAACAAATGATTTTACACCGCTTGTTACCGAATGGAAATTAGCCAGCATAAACCTATCATCATATAAAACATATAGCAATGCACGTTTTCGTTTTGAGTTTATTAATCGAAGAGGAAACAATATTTATATCGACAATTTTAAAATAACTGATGGCTCTATTCTTGGTGTTGATGAAGCGATAAAAGAATCTTTTAAATTTAGTGTTCAGCCAAATCCAATG
>Ga0194060_10002583_pt1 | contig 12884 bp, 9 predicted proteins | sample SepL225m_MetaG_FD_163427 | JGI IMG/M metagenome (GOLD analysis project Ga0194060, IMG submission 163427) | Anoxic zone freshwater microbial communities from boreal shield lake in IISD Experimental Lakes Area, Ontario, Canada - Sep2016-L222-5m | ecosystem: Environmental > Aquatic > Freshwater >... | reverse complement strand
GGGCACGCTGCCGTGGGTCACCGGTGGCTCGTGGCGCAGCACCGCCTACAGCGGCGAATTCGGCGAGACGAGCAAGAATACGGTGGAATACGCGGACCAGGAACTTCAATTGCGCGCTTACACCCGATTCAGCCTGAGCCCGGCGCTGGCTTGGCATTTTCACCTGCTCGGCCAGATGCTCAGCGGTTTCTATATGGGCAAACTGCGTGAACAGAAATTGCAGCAACAGTCCTATCTGCATGCGGTGTACGAAACCGGCGCGCGCCTGACCCACGACGTGAAAAACCTGCTGCAATCGCTCAATGTGCTGTGCGCGGCGGCCGAGCAGGAGACTCGCGGTTCAGATGAGTTGCAGGCGCTGATGCGGCGTCAACTGCCGGTGATCACCTCGCGCCTGCAGCAGACGCTGGACAAACTGCGGGCGCCGACCAGCGACGCGGGAGGCACGGTGCCGGCGCGAAGCTGGTGGAATGCCCTGCAGCAAAGCCAGTATGCCGGCCAGAACATCGAGTTTCGCGAAGGTGCAATCAGTGACGAAACACTGCTGCCGCGTGAACTGTTCGATGGCGCGGCCGATAACCTGATACAGAACGCGATCGGCAAACGCAATGTTCAGGGCGACTTTGCGATCAGCGTCAGCTTCAACTGCGGCGAAAGCATAGTGTTGGAGGTGTGCGACGCCGGACGTGCGATGCCTGCCGAAACGGCGCACGAACTGCTGCGCGGGCCGGTACCTTCGGAAACCGGTTTGGGCATCGGCTTGTACCAGGTCGCGCGGCTTGCCGAGGCCTCCGGTTTCACCCTGGTGCTGGCGCACAACGTGGACGGCAAGGTGTGCTTCGTGCTCTCCGGGCCGTCCAAACCGGCTGCGGAACCGCCGGCCATCTAGTGCGGGTCAGGGCAATTTGCCCGCTATGACCATGCGATTCATCAGCGTCGTCAGTGGAATCCATGCGACCACGTCGTCGAATTCACACAGGGCAGCAGAGCCGGGCGTATCGCTGCAAGGCGAGGTCGCGTCTATTTTTTCGCGGCTGAAGATCGTCTTGTTAACCGAGCTCAGCGATGCGTTGGTCGATTCATCGGTATTGGCCGCTGGCATGGAGGAAGGGGCCCCGCCTTGTGAACGATAGGCTCCGTAGCCGTTCTTGCCGTGAGAAATGAACACCGCGGGTGGCGCGGGTGGCGTGGAATTCGTCAAGGCGTAAGCGTCGGTCGTGGTGCGCGATTTAACGTTCATGTCGCCGCTATCGCAAAGCGCAAAGACTGCGTTGATGCGGGTAGCGGGAAGAGTGCAGCCGGCGGTTGTGTTGGTTGCATCGGCAAACAGGGCGGTGACACGGTATGTGAAACGCCCGCCCCATTCGTCGGTTTCCGGAACCCCGAGCGTTACCCAGGGGATGACGCCGACGTTTGTTCCCGCGGCGGCGCAGGCGGCACGCTCGACTCCGGCGTTGGCGACGCCGTCGGCTATGGCGGGGTCGGCAGGGCAGGGGAGCCGGCCCTTGGCCAGAACGAAGCCGATCAGCGCTTCGTTGATCTGGTCCATGGATCTCTTGGTGTCGGCGTATCTGCGTACCTCCATTTGCAGTGAAAGCGGCATCATGACGCCGGCCAGGAGGATGGATACGATCAGCATCACGATGGTGAGTTCGACCAGCGTGAAGCCCGGCTGAGCCCGGGAGGGCCGAACACGATGTGATAGAAATTTCTTCACGGGAAGGCGGGAGTGTAGACAGCCATCATGGTACCGGACTCACAGCAAGATTGCTGCCGATCGCATACACGATATCGTTAAACGTACTGCTGGATGCCTCCGCCTGATAGTCGCCGCTGCCACCTGTATTGCTTGCATTTCGTCCTTCAAGGTATTTCGTGACGTCGGATTTGTCCGCGGTCGTTCGGCTCAACCCGGAAAGGTTTTCGCCCGCGAAAATCACGACTGCCGCATAGATGCCGCTGCTATTAATTGTCAAGCATGTACCACACGCCGTTGACTGATTTGCCGGGTTCGGGCTGTAACTATTGGCGATGGCATAAAACAGGTGGTCCTTCCAGTGGTCGTACCAGTCTTGCTCACCCTGCGTGTACGCGCAGTAGGCAGGCCAGGGGGCAAACAAGTAATAGGGTGAAGTGATCGAGTTAGAGGTCGCTGAATCCGAAATGCTCACCAAATCGGGAAGCCGGCCTGACAGATTTCCGGCAGCGTCGCGATATTGCGAGTTCACTACGTAGTTGTTCGATGTCAACGGAACATTGCTCGCCCAGGGCAGTCGCTTGTCGGTTAGAGTCTGGTTCTGCGTTCCGTACATGGCGATGCACTCGGACGCGCGGCGGGTGAGCGCACGCAGGTTGTTCTGAAAATCCGAGCGCTTTTTGACAGCCTTCCAGATATCTGCCCGGGTGATGTATATCAATTGATCGTTGAAGGTGTCGCTGCTGCTGCCCGCGATGGCATTGGAAGTTGCAGAAATCGCGCTGTTATTGACCGTGGCTGCGGTCTCCAGATAATTGGCAGCGGTGTAATTCCCGGGGCAGAGCCGCGCATTGGCGTCCGGAGCCCGGTTTTGCCCGCTCACCGGGGCCCCGGGGGCAAAGATGACCGCGACGGCGAGGTTGTCCGGCGCCGGTCCGGCAAGGTAGGTAACCCCGTCTGCGGCCATCACCGCGAACTGACCGCTGGTGTCCCAGTTCATCATTTTCGAAGTTGTGAGATTGGTAGTGATGACTTTGGTATTGCTGCTCTTGTAAGTTCCGGAAACCGCATACCACAGACACTCACCCGAACCGTCCGTGAGGGGGCCCAAGCCTAGGGTACGCCATGGCAGTCTGCCAAGCTGGCTGACGAATGCGCTGGCGCCGCTGCCGCAGGAACTTGCGGCCACGCCCTCATTATTGCTCGTAGCCACCATTTCCGGGCAGGGCAGAAAACCCGGGACCAGATTGACGCTGCGCGTGGGATCGTCGGCGTAAGTCACGGCATAGGCAATCAGCGCCTCCTTCGCCTGCGCCAGTGCGATCGAGGTCCTCTGGGCTCGCGCCCGCGCCATGTCGGCTGCGCTCCGGTTCAGGCCGGTGACATAAGCGAAGATCACGGCCACGCCGACGAGTGCGAGCAAGGCCAGCAGCGCTGCGCCACGCTGGCGTGCCGGCAACGTTCCGCCGCCGATGCCGCGCATGGATCTAGCGCGCCGGTACCGGCGGTTTGGCCGCCGCGTTGCGCTTCGCTCTGCGCTCGGGTTTTGACGCAGCCTTCCCTACGGTGATCATCCCGCCGTTCAGCCGATCGCGCACCTCGCCGCTGGTGCGCTCGTAGATCTGGCCGACCTTCAGGCTGACGCCGGGCTCGCCCTCGTTCGGGACCACGGTGACACGGGCGGGGTCGCGACTGGCGCGGCTGTCGTACTGCGGGACGCCGTTGACCCAGGTAACGGCCTTGCCGCCGGAGCGCTGGACGTGGCCTTCGAGCGTGAGCGGGCCTTCCTGGATCTGCGGAATGACTTCTTCGACGCGGTTGGTCGCGCGTCTGCGGTCCAGGTCCTGACGCTGCTGCGGGGTGAAAAAAAGACGCCCGAGTTCGTCGGCCGTTGCCTTGGCTGGCGCGCACAGGCAAGGCAGTATCAGCGCAAGCGAACCGAACAAGCGGATTCCTCGGCCTTCGCCGCGAAGGAAATCCCCCCGGGGGATGGCCTCGGAATGACAACTTTCAGGGCGACAGTTGTTCGAAATTCCCATGATTTATTATAACCTCGGGACTGGAAGCTGCCAGCCGGCTAAGCCGGCTTGGTATGGCGAATGGTGATCAAGTCGAAGGTGCATTCCGCTTGCAGCCGCGGTGCGAGCACCGCTCCCCCGCTTCCTCCCCGGTCCATGCGCTGGATGTTGCAACTCCTTGCAGACAGGTGCAATTTGCTGCGCCTGGCCAGATCGTCGATGAAGTTGAGCAGATCCTCCTCGTGCAGAAGTTGCAGGGCTACCTTCGCCCGGCTAGTCATGAAATATGCGCCGCTGCCTGCGCCAAAGCCAGGATAGTCGAGCGGCCTCTGCGGGTCGATGCTGTAGCTGATATTGAACAAGCGGCGCTCGCTCTTGATCGCCGTCAAGGCATCGATCCAGTCGAGGCGCTTTTCCTCGCCGGTGATGCCGCGCGCCTCCAGTGCGCGGTACTGTTGCAGGTTTGCCTTGATTTCGCGCTCTTCCTCATTCGCGCGATCAAGCCTGCCCTGCACCTCGGCGCGTTGCAATGCGATGGCGGCGCGCTGCTTTTTCGTATCTTGAAGGTAGCCATCGGCGATGAAATAACAGGCCGCCCCGGCCAGCGCCAACGCCAGGCACACCGCGATGGGTACTCCCAGCCGCTTCAGGTCCCTGGGGCTGAACTTCATTTGCCCAGCCTTCTGCCGATGGTGACAGCAAAGCGCACATCTTCTGCGATCGCGCGATCCGATCCGATGTCGCCTTTGAGCGCGTCTTCCGCAGCGGTGTCAAACGGCATATGTACCCCGGAGATCTCCAACTGCGGGCTCTTCCTGAATGCTTCGATGAACTGGCTGGCCATGTCGGTAATCGAGCGCACGTCGGCGCGTCGCGCACCCACCACGCGCGCTGAAATCGTGGCGAGTTCATATTCCGGGTCGAGAGCGGGCATGCCTGCGGCCGCTGGTGGGGCCCCTGCCTTTGGCGCTGTGCTTTTGACCGCAGCCTTCTCCTCGCCGCGCTTGCCGACGCGCCACTCGATGCGCTCGATCTCCACCTGTGGATAGGCTGCCAGGACCTTGCTGATTTCCAGCAACAGATAAGCCGGGTACGCGGTCAGCGACTGCAATAGCAGGTATTGCTTGATGGTGGTCTTGAGGTTTTCGGTGGAGGTCGGCGTCTTCGGGAAGGTGGCGGTGACTCGCGCGTATTCTGCGCTCAACGCGTCGAACCGGTTTTGATCGGCCAGAATTTGCTGTTTCTGGCCGTATGCGTCGAGGAGTTGTACGCCGGCGTACAACAGTCCCGCAACCATTACCGCCAAGCCGGCAACGTATAGGCCTTTCGCAAGCTGCCACAGGTGGAAATGGTGGCGGTGCTGCTCCTGCGCAAACTGCTCCGCAGGCGGGCTGGTCGCCGCTGCGTGCAGGAACAAGGCATCACAAGGCGTATCGGCAGGAAAGTTGGAGAGGCCGCCGGCGCGGCACTGCAATTCGGCGTTAATCAGGTTGAAATGCAGCGTCTCGGTGCTGCGGCAGGCGCCGGTAAGCGCTGCATGGTACTGCCCCGGCGCCAGCACCATGACGTCGATGGCCGTGTTTGCCGTCGGCAGCATGCGCATGGTCACCAGGTATTGTTGCAGGCGCGCCGATTCGGCGGCACAGGTTGCGGCGACTGCTTCCGAGTCCTCCAGGTTCAGCCGGCCGATCCGGGAAAAGCGGATCTTGCCATTTTCGACATAGCTTTGGCGCAGGCCGGTTTGCTGCACGCTCACCAGCAGGCAGCGCGCGACTTTGAGGCCCGCGCCCTTGATCAAGGCGGGTGCCAGCAGGGCAGTGGAATAGACTCCCGCCAGGCGGACTTCGGCTTGTCCCAGCGCTGCGAGCCAGGGCTGGAACTGTTGCGTATTGGAGAACGACGCGTACAGGACCCGTTCGTTGCGCCGTTCGCCTTTGTCGTAACCGAGAGACAGGCTTAAAGTGAGGCTGGTATCGCGATAGCGCTGGGCGAGCTTTCTCGACAGCACCTGTTGCCGGTCCTTGCGGCCCATCGCGGGGATGACGTCCTGATGGTAATCTTCCTCGACCACGTCGACCACCAGGTAGTAAAGATTGCGTGTCCCCTCGAGATAGGCGGAGAAAGCGGCAATTCCCGCGTCGTTGCGCTCGAACCCGGCGTCGGCCACCAGTTTGCCGCGAGACAGGCTATAGGCGGTCAGCCGGTTCGCGGTGAGATAGAGCAGGCGCTTTTTTCGCAGCATCTGGATACTAGAATTTGATCTTGCTGATGGTGTCGTAGACGGGACCCAGAACCGAGAGCATGACCCAGCCAAGGATCGCACCGAGGATGATGGTCATCGCGGGTTCGATCATCACTTCGACCCTGCCTATGGCGTCTTTCACGTCGCGGTTGTAGAAGTAGGAGACGTTGAGCAGCGCGTTATCCAGCTTTCCGGAGGATTCGCCCACCCGCAGCATGCGGATCACCAGGGGTGGAAACATTCCCACGTCCTGGAATGCGGTGGAAACGTTCTTGCCCTCGGCGATCTCCTGCCCCGCGCGCGCAAGGCCTTCTTTGATCACCAGATTGCCGGCAATTTCCTCGGAGCTCTTGATGCAGTCCAGTATGGTGATGCCGGAGGAATACATCATCGCAAACACGCTGGCAAAACGCGACAGGATGATTTTGCGCTGGATCGGCCCGAGCAACGGCACGTTCAGTTTGAAATTGTCGAAGCGGTAACGGAATGCCGGGCTGCGCGTCAGTGATATCTTGAGGCCGGCAAACAGCGCCGCCGGCGTGAGCAGAATCAGCCACCAGTAGTCGACGAAAAAGTTGGACACCTGGATCAGGATGCGCGTCTGCAGCGGGATCGCCTGCCCGGTGCCCTTGATGAAGCCTATCATCTGCGGCACCAGGTAGATCATCAGGAACATGGTTACCGCGAGCACGATGCTGCCGACAAAGGCGGGGTACATCAGCAGTTTCTTCGTCTGCGTGATGAGCTCGTCCTCCCACTTCAGGTTTTCGGCGAGGTTGTTCAGAACCTCGGACATGCGTCCGGTTTCCTCGCCGGCGCGGATCAGGCTGGCAAACACCTGCGGGAACACGTCGGTGTAATCGGCCATGGCGCCCGACAGGCTTTGCCCGCCCTGGATGCTTTCGAGCAGGCCGGAAATGATCTCGCGAAAGCGCGGATTCTCCACGCTGTCGCGCAGGTCCGTCAGCGACTCGATGATGGCGACGCCGGCAGACGTCATTTGCTCCAGATGGAAGCAGAAGTTGATCAGATCCCGGCGTCCGATCGCGCCTTTGAACATGCTCGAGCGCCGGCGCGAGAGGCCGCCGATGACAAGGTCCAGTCCCATGCGCTTCAGGCGCAGTTCGAGGTCGATCAGGTTGATCGCCTCGATCTGCCCCATCAGCGACCTGCCGCGGGTGTCGATTGCCTTGTAAGAGTAAAGCGCCATGCGGATCGGAGGGGGCGGCGGCGGGCGTGCTACATGCGGTCGGTGAGATCCACCACCCGCATCAGTTCGTCCAGCGAGGTTGTGCCCTCGAGGACGCGGCGCGCCCCGTCATCGGCGAGCGTGCGAAAACCCTTGGCGATGGCGGCTTTTTGAATCTCGCGCGCGGTGGCGCGCCTGGCGATCATCTCGTCAAGATCGACGTCCAGCTTCAGTATTTCCATGATCGCCAGCCGCCCGCGGTAGCCCTGGTAATCGCAGTGGTCGCAGCCCACCGCGCGATAAACGCTGGGCGGCCGGTCGGCCTTGATCCCGAGCAGGCGGCATTCGGCGGATGTGGCCGTGTACGGCTGGCGGCAGTGTTTGCACAGGCGCCTGATCAGTCGCTGGGCCACGATGCCGATCATGTTGCCGGCCATAACCTCGGCGGTGACCCCGGTATCGAGCAGCCGCGGAAAAGCGCCTACCGCCGAGTTGGTATGCAGCGTGGAATAGACCTGGTGGCCGGTCATGGCGGCGCGAAACGCCATCTCGGCCGTCTCCTCGTCGCGAATTTCACCCACCAGGATCACGTCCGGGTCCTGGCGCATGAGCGAGCGGATGCCGTTGGCGAAGTCCATTTTCGCCGCCTCGTTCACCGAGGTCTGGCGGATCAGGGTCATCGGGTACTCGACCGGATCCTCCATGGTCATGATGTTGAGGGCGTCTGAATTGATGTGGTTCAGGATGGAGTACAACGTGGTAGTTTTGCCGCTGCCGGTCGGGCCGGTTACCAGAATGATGCCCTCGGGCCTTGATATCAGGCGCTTCAGCAGGTCGAGCTGGCTCGACTCCAGTCCCAGTCCGTCCAGTGGCACGATGCCCTTTTGCCGGTCCAGTATCCGCAGCACCACGTTCTCACCGTGGCTGGTCGCTTGGGAAGCCACGCGGAAATCGACCTGCCTGCCGGTCAGGGACAGCGAAATGCGCCCGTCCTGAGGGGCGCGCGTCTCGGCGATGTTCATTTTCGCCAGCACCTTGATGCGCACCGCCATCGCCGGCCAGTAGGTCTTGTGCAGCGACCGGATCTGGCGCAGCACGCCGTCGATGCGGTAGCGGATGCGCAGGAAGTTCTGTTCCGGCTCGAAGTGGATATCGGATGCATTTTTTCCGACCGCGTCGGCGAGCAGGGCCGCAATCAGCCGCACCACCGGCTGGCTGTACTGGTCGCCGGCGCCGGCCAGGCTCTGGTAGTCGACCTCGCCGGTCTCGATTTCGTGCAGGATGCCATCGATGGAAAGTTCGTGGCCGTAGTATTGCTCGATGGCGCGAGAAATTTCGGTATCGCCCGCAAGGCGCGGCTCGATCTCGAGTTCGCCGCGCAGGCGTGCGCGCAGCTGGTCCAGTGCGACGATGTTGTTGGTGTCCGACAGCGCCACGATGAGCGTGCCGTGGTCGCGGTCCATCGCAATCGGAAATATGTGATGGCGCAGGGCAAAGTCGCGCGGCACCATTTTCATGGCCGAGGAGTCGATGATGATCTGGGACAGGTCGACGCTTTGCAGCCCGAGCTTTTCCGACAGTGCGTCGCGCAGCGTGGCTTCGGAAACGAATCCCAGGTTGACCAGAAGCTTCCCCACCGGAAGCTTGGATTTCATCTGCTCCAGCAAAGCGATGCGCAACTGGTCCTCGGTCAGAATTCCCTGTGAGATCAGGATCTGGCCGATATGGCGCTTGGCCGCGGCAGCGGCGGTCGTAGAGGGAGGCGAAGTCATAATCAGCGGTCGAGCTGCAGCACCCTCTTGCTTACGCGCGCCTTGTCGAACGAAACCGGCCGGTCTCCGGCGAGCGCGAGCGCGCGCCGGTAATACTCCAGCGCCGGTTTGGTCTGGTGCATCCGGTCCAGGCTGACCGCAAGATTGAAGGCAAAGTCGGGCTGCTCCGGATCGTTGGTAAATGCCTGGAAATAGGCTTGCTGCGCCTCGGCCCAGCGGCCTTGCGCCGCATATTGGTTGCCGAGGGTGAAATGCAGGAACCCCACCCCGGGCTGCGACGCGATCATGCTCTTCAGGCGCGACTCCGCTGCCAAAGGATCGGCTTGCCCGCGCAGGCTAATGAGACCGGCCTGTGCGTGCGCGTCGCGTGGATCAAGCTCCAGCAGGCGCACGTAATAGCGATCGGCCACGTCATGATGCTTCGCCTGCGTTTCGACTGCCGCCAGCCCCAGCAGCGCGTCACGGCTGTCCGGGCTAGACCGCAGCACCTGCTGATAATCCTCGCGCGCCTTGGCCAGGTCGCCGGCGTTGAAAGCCGCGAACGCACCGTCCAGTATCGGGTCGGCTTGCACCCGGGCGGGCGTGATGGTGATATTGCCTTCGCGCCGGCCCGCACTGCGCTGGGGCGTCGCGGTATCAGGGGCCGGGCTTGCCTCGGTCTGGCGCTGAAACACGGCTTTGGGTTTCGCCGAGGCAGGAGTGCTCGGCACGGCGGGCGGATCTGCGCGTCGTACGGGCATGGTCGCGACCGGATCGGTTGGCTGTGTGCCAGTTGGTGGCGACGCGGTAGCTGCTGTACGGGGGTCGGGAAGCACCGCTGGCGCTGTCGGCGCCGTGGGGAGCGGTGGCGGGACGGTTTGCGCAGAGGTCGGCGGTCGGGTGAACGCGGATCTCGGTTGAAGCTGGTACCAGAAGTAGCCGATCGTGCCCAGGGCGAACACGCCCAATGCGCTTACGGTAATGTAAAACGGCTTGCGCGGGTTGACGTCGAGTTCCTTCGCCTCGAACAACTGCTGGGCTTGCTTGCGTTCCATGCTTTCGGCGGAAGGCGAATAAGACGCTTCACCGGAAGGAGAAAAGCTGGCTCCGGCCGGCGCTGCCCGCGACAGCGGTGGGGGCTCTTCCAATGCCAGTTCGAGGACCGGCTTGTTTGCGCGCTTGGGCGCCGGCTCAGATTCGGCCAGACTCAGATCCTCGCTATGGATTTCCATCGGTTGCGTGATGTCAGGCAATTGGTCGCGCGTGAACGGGGGCGCATCCGAACCAGACGGCGCTTCTTTCGCTGCCTGCTTCGCAAGCTCCGCTTTTTTCAGCGCTTCGAGCAGCAGGCTCATCGCGGCGTACCCTGCGATTCGCCCAGGTGTGGCGGTTTCCCCGGATTGGGCGTAGCGATGAATTTATCGTCCGGCAGGAAGCTGCGGTAGCCGCGGTAGTCGCCGTCTATGCTGGCGTCGCGGATGATGATGGGGCGCATGAACACCACCAGTTCAGTCTTGGTATTGGTCTGATTCTTGTTGCCGAAAAAACCGCCGAACAAAGGGAGGCGGTTCGCGCCGGGTACGCTGTCTTCAAGCTCGTTAACCCGGTCCTGGATCAGCCCGCCCATCACCGCGATCTGGCCGCTGTTGACCTTTATCAGCGATTCCATCTCGCGCGTCTGGATGATCGGAATGTTGCTGACGATCGAGGCGCATCCGGCGAGACCCGCGCCGGCTGCGCCGCAGGGCGCGGCCAGGGTCGGGTTCGGATCGGCGACGTTGCCGACAATGCGCGATATGCTGGGGCGCACGTTAAGCAGCACGCTGTCTGCGTCGCTGATTTGCGGCGTCACGTTCATGATGAAGCCGACGGCGACGATGTTGGGCGTGGTGGTGAAGGTCGTGACTGGCGCCACGCCCACCGAGCCTGCCGTGGTCGTGGCCTCGATGGTGAAGTAGACCTGATTGTCCACCACTTTCAGGATCGCGGTCTGGTTGTTGAGTACCGTCAGTCGCGGGCTGGAAAGCACGCGCACATTGCCGAACGATTCGAGGAGACGCACGCTTGCCAGCAGGTTGTTCCAGTTGGGCGCCGCGTAGCCGAGCGTGAAAATACTGCCGGTCGGCGCCGCCGTGGTGGTGCCGGTGACGGACTGATTGAAGGTGAAACCGGTCGAACCCCGGCGCATTGCCGACCAGTCTATGCCCTGCTGATACTGGTTATTCAACTGTACTTCAGCGATGGTGGCTTCGATCAGCACCTGGCGTTTGGCGCTGGAGAGCACCTGGTCGAGAAATTCCTGGACCTTTTCGTGTTGGCGCGAAGTGGCACGTATGCTCAGGATTCCGGATTCGGGGTTGGATATGACCGAAGCCGCCTCGCGGAACGTCGCCCCCTGCTGCGCGGGCGCGTCTGCTGCCGGTTGCGCCGGTGCGCCGCCCTGAGCCGCCGGGGCCGGGACTTGCGCCGCAGCTGCTGGTGCGGTCCTGGCTTGTCCCGGCGCGGGCAGAATCTTGTCGGTGTCGCGCAGGATGGCCACCACGTTGTCTCTGAGGGTGTCCCAGAAATGATTGGTTGCTTTATTGGTGATCGACGTGATCGACTGATTGCCGCCAGCGCCGCCTGCTCCGCCACCGGCGGCACCCCTGACACCTGGCGGTGTCGCTACCTGGGTTGAGGTACCGACCCTGCTGTCGGTGTCGCGCTGCATGTTGACATAATCAATTTTATAGATCCGCAGATACGGGGTATCGGGCATAACCGCCAGGTTCGGACCGTCCAGTTCGTAGCGCATGTCCACCTGTTTGGAGATACGCGAAAGTAGTTGCGGCAAGGTCTGGTCGATGGCGTTGAGTGTGACGCTGCCGATGATGCCGGAATGTATGTCGACGTTGAGTTTGGCATCGCGCGCCAGCGCAAATAACAATTCTTGTACTTTGACATTGTTGACCACGACGCTATAGGTTTCGGGCTTGGCCGCGGGCTTGGGTTTGGGCAATATGGGTGTGGTGAGCACCGGTTCGGGAATGTCGCCGGCGGGCGCGGGCGCTGCGGTCTGTACATGTCCGCCGGTCGAGGGCTTCATCGGCGTCATGCTGCAACCGGCGACGAGCAGACCAGCTGCAAGCATCAGCCCTACTTTAAGTTTCATATCGTTCGCCATTGATATCTATATGGATTCCCCATCCGGATTATATAGCACGGCCACATTAGTGCAACCGGCAGTACTCCGGGTCCTTGAATCGGCTGCCGCGCCCTGTTTGGGTTGCGTGGTTTTGGCGATTGAAGCAGCAAGCTGCTATTGGCGGTTCTGGCTGCGCATGCGTTCTACGCTACGGTAGAACGGGCCGAACTGGCGGAAGTCCGGAGGTATGCTCTTGATGCCTTGATTTACTTCGAGCAAGCTGGGGTAGAGGCCATATGCGACGCGGTAGTGCTGCTGGTCATTGATCATTACGCCGTACACATGAAAATCCGGCAAGTTCAGATTTTTTGCGGAGGCGCGGGCGAGTACATCTTCGATCCGTTGCAGATCGCCCGCGCCCGCTGTGAGCAGCTGAATCGAATAGTGGTCTCCGGGCGCGGTCCTGAGCCACTCCTGAGTCGCGGTGAAGCGCTCCCGGGTGAGTTTGCCCCTGGGCGGGGCCGGTGGCACATAATTCTTCGATCCGGGGTTTGCGTCTGCCGGAATTTCTGGATGAGCCGGTTGAGCCGCTGCGGCAATCGCGGTCGGCGCGCCTGCGGCCGGTGCTGTCTTGACCGCTACGATTTGCTGAGTCGGCACCGGGCCGGCCGTTGCCGCCGGCGTTGCAGCGGTCTTCGTTGCGACCTGCCCCGCAACGACACGCTGCGCGGCGGGCGGCGGGCTGGCCGGTACGGTAGGTGCAGCAGCAGTAACCGGACCCGGTGCGATCGGGACCACGCCGGTCACAACCGCATTGCCTTGCGCCAACGGCCGCGCGGCGCTTGCGGCCTCCGCGGGCGTCGC
>Ga0194060_10002581_pt1 | contig 12894 bp, 12 predicted proteins | sample SepL225m_MetaG_FD_163427 | JGI IMG/M metagenome (GOLD analysis project Ga0194060, IMG submission 163427) | Anoxic zone freshwater microbial communities from boreal shield lake in IISD Experimental Lakes Area, Ontario, Canada - Sep2016-L222-5m | ecosystem: Environmental > Aquatic > Freshwater >... | reverse complement strand
TGCCATGTAATTGTCCAATTTATATGTAATCTGTTTAATTGCAGATAGTTACAAACTTAAAAATCCAAATGTTTACGTGGTCTGACATTATGTCCCCGGATTTTCCCACAACAGATTCTCAGATTTTTAAAATTTCATCGCCTCGACAAACACCCGCTCAAAAGCCGGGTCGGCGGAAAGCTCGATCGATTTGACCCCAGCAACTATGCCGGAAAGCTCGTCACGCAGATGACGATTCAAGAGAAGTATCTCTCCTCCGCTGCGGGACGTGTTGCCGAGAAAACTGACTTTACCGGTGCTCTCCGGCGGCAGCAGCCCCAGAATCAGCAGGCTCTCCTCGCTTAAATGATAACCGAAGGAACCGGCGATCAAAACCCGATCCAGATCTGCCGCAGAGAGTCCGGCTCCCGCGAGGAGCAGTTCTATCCCGGCGCGGATCGCCCCTTTGGCGAGCTGTACCTGCCGCACATCCTTCTGGGTAAGTGTGACATTGGGCGCTATCCGGAAGGCACGAGTTCCCCCTTCTCCTTCCATGCGTTGCAACAGTCCGGCGCTAGACGCCGAAGGTGAGGCAAAACGGCCGCTTTTCCCGATAATTCCACCTTTCAAAAGCATGGCAACCAGATCCATCAAACCGCTGCCGCAGATGCCAACTGGCTCGACATCTCCGATGACACCGATTTCCACATTACCCTGAGGAGTAACAGCGACCCGTTCGATGGCACCGGATGCCGCCCGCATCCCGCAGGAGATATTCATTCCCTCAAAAGCGGGTCCGGCGGCAGTTGCCGAGGCTGTCAGCAGACCATCGACCGCCAACGCCAGCTCTCCATTGGTGCCGATGTCGATAAAGAGCGACACGCCAGGCAGTCTGTTCAAGTCGGCAGCCAGTATCCCGACGCTGATATCGGCGCCGACGTAGGCCGATATTATGGGGGGGAGATAGACAATTCCCTTTGGCGAAATATGAAGACCTATCTCTGCTGCCGGAAGATGGAAACCGCCGACAATCGAAGGGGTGAACGGAATTTTCCCGAGCGGGGTCGGATCGACGCCAGCCGCCAGATGCAGCATGCAGGTGTTGCCGCTGAAGATCGCCTCATACAGTTGCTCCGCGCAGACTCCCCCTTCACTGGTCACTTTTTCGATCAGACCGTTAAGCGCAGCAACAAGTTCGCGCTGGAGCTGTTCCAGACCATGAGGGGTGGAGGCAAACCTGATGCGTGACAGCACATCCTGGGCGTGGAGGCTTTGCGGATTGAGAGCCGAGGCAACAGCAATTTCATTACCGCTCCCAAGGTTTATCAGTGCCGCAACCAGTGTCGTGGTGCCAATATCAATGACGATCCCGAAATTCAGCCTGCTTGAATCACCCGGCTCAACAGCCAGAATTTCATCTCCCCCGCGAATGACCGTTTCGCCGGTTTTCGGCTCGAAGACTCTGGTAATGTAAGGTTCAATGGCAAATGCCCGTGATGTTCCGGCTCCGACCGCCACAAGCCCCTCTTCCCTCTGCGGCGGAACGGTGACTCTGATATCACCCAGAATTTCGCTGTGGCAGGCGAGAATACGGCTGGTTGCAGTGTCATGGTAGAGTGCCGGAGAGTGCAATTCCAGCCGTTCAAGGTCAGCGGTCGGAACCAGCACAGCACATTTGCCGCAATGCCCCGCACCGTTGCAGGGAGCCTCGATCAGCACCCCCGCAAGACGAGCCGCTTCAAGTATGGTAACGCCGGATGCAACCAGGATAGAGATGTCGTCCGGCTTAAAATATACTTTAATCATATACTTCACCATTTAAAGTCTTGTGAAATGTGAAGGGTGAAATGTGAATAAAAACCTTGTGAAACGTGAAGGGTGAAATGTGAATAAAAGTCTTGTGAAATGTGAAGGGTGAAATGTGAATAAAAGTCTTGTGAAATGTGAATATAAGCCTTTTCACCCTTCACGTTTCACATTTCACGAGTTTTCCTTCACATTTCACATTTCACATTTCACATTTCACAGTCCCAGTCATTGCCCGTATAGCATCCAGAGATGTTGACGTGCTCAAACCGCAGGCGGGAGAAATAATATCTATTCCTTCCAGCAGCAGCCCCTCGGTTCTGCGTGCCACCCTCTCAGGGTCACCACTCTCAAGCAGGATGGTGCTGAGATTGCCCATGGTAGTCAGTTGCGGGTACTCCTGTTTGAGGAGTTTCAGGTTGACAAAAGCATCGGTGCTGATTGCATCTGAATGGAGCAGAGGAATTGACGGCTTGACTGATTTCATTTCCCCGCAGATATGAACCAGTACCGGCACACCGGTTGCGTGGATACCGTCGATAACCTTATTAAGGTACGTGACGGCATATTCATCGAACATGCGCGGCCCAAGTATCTCGCCGGTGGCGGTCGGATCGCCGATACAGATGACGGTAGCGCCGCTGTCAATCAGCGTCCGGGCAAAAGCGATCAGAAAATTGCTGACGTATTCCAGTACCCGGTGGGTCTGCTCCCTCTCCTTGCGCAGCTCCTTTAGAAACTGCATCGGCTCCACCAGCGAAGCGGCAGTGCTGACAGGCCCGGTCAGACTGCCGATAACCGGCTGATCAGGATAACGTCGGGAGAGCTGCAGAGCCGCTCCGGCAACCTCGCGTATACGTCCGCTGTCAAGCATGGTCGCAAAATTTTTGTAGACCACATCTTTGACTGAGCGGAACTGCTCCCGCGTGATTTTCGGTTCACACGCCAGCGATCCGAAATCAATGTCACTCCCCAGCACCTCGGCCTCCACCGTCATGCAGAAAGGAATGCCGATATTTTCGAAACCGGTTTCGGCGTGAATACCGGCAGCGAGATCGGCCATCCGACCCGCTTCAAAGTGTGCCTCCGGGAGGGTATGTCCGGTTTTCGTCATGACATCGACAATAGCCGAATTCATCATGCCGCCGGTGCAGATTACCGGGGGGCGATCGACGCGTTTTTTTGCCAGCGTATTCAGCAGGCGTTCTTTGGGACTGAGCTGGCTCATGTCAAGCTGTACCGACCAGTTTGCGGGCAAGTTTGACCGCTTCAGCGGCGTTGACCGCATAACCATCGGCGCCGATCCGTTTGGCAAAACCGGGAGAAATCGGGCCGCCGCCAACCATAACCTTGACACCGCTGCGAAGATTGGCCTCGCCAAGAAGCTTTACCACAGTACCCATCCCATCCATGGTAGTTGTCATCAGGGTTGACATGGCAATGATGTCCGCGCTGGAATCCCGCGCGGCATCGACAAAACGCTGCGGCGCAACATCCCTGCCCAGATCAATAACTTTGAAGCCGCCGGTCTCAAACATGATCCGCACCATGTTTTTGCCGATGTCATGGGTATCCCCCTCGATAACGCCGATAACCACGGTGCCGCTGCTTACAGCATTTTTTTTCAGGTGCGGCTTAAGCACCTCCAGTCCGGCGTACATGGCGTCGGAACACATCAGCAGTTCCGGGATGAAATACTCCTCTTCCTCGAAGAGCTGTCCGGCGCGCTCCATGCCATGAGACAGCCCCTGCTGAATGGCATTGTATGGGTCAACACCGGCTGCAAGCGCTGCATTGGCTGCCGTCAGCGTCCGCTCCTCGTCCATCTCCACAACAGAGTCGGATAACTCTCTGTAGTACTCTTCACTCTGTTTATTTATAGACATTGCGTACTCCGTCTCTATTTATATTTCGTGGTGCTGACTCTACTTTGTTACATCACCTTTTCGTCCCGTAGTGACGGACTGATGGTAGTAGGGTGCGCCGTGCGCACCAAACAATATTATATGTGCGCCTGAACTGTGTGACAGGTGCGCACGGCACACCCTACGAAAATTCAGGCTGAACCAGGTGCTAAATACAAAAATCAAACTCCACATAATGATCCATCTGCTTCCCCGGTTCGGCAGATTTCGGTTTACCGACAACTTTAGCCGGTATCCCTGCAACGGTGGAGTGAGGCGGCACTTCGTTAAGCACAATGCTTCCGGCGGCGATTTTGGAACCGTCACCGATTTTTATGTTGCCGAGAATTTTAGCACCAGCGCCGATCAGTACGCCGTTGCCTACTTTTGGGTGCCGATCCCCCGATTCCTTTCCAGTTCCCCCCAGTGTAACCTCGTGCAGCATGGAAACATCGTCACCAACAACTGCGGTCTCACCAATCACCACGCTGGTGCCGTGGTCGATCAGTATCCCCTTGCCGATACGGGCGGCGGGGTGGATGTCAACATCAAATGCTTCGGAAATGCGGCTTTGCAGGTAATGAGCCAGCGGGTGGCGCTCTCTCCCCCAGAGCCAGTGGGCTACACGGTATGACTGAAGCGCCTGGAAACCTTTGAAATTGAGAAACGGGAGCGCCAGACTTCTGGCCGCCGGGTCACGCTCCAGAACCGCCAGCAGATCCCGGCGAACGGCATCGCGAATATCCTCGGATGCGGTGAGCGCTTCATAGAAAACATCACGGAGCGAAGTGGTTGTCAGATAAGGGGAGGCGAGCTTGCCCGCCAGGAAGTAGGAGATTGAAGCCTCCAGAGAACCATGTTTCAGCACGGTATCATGCAGGTATCCGGCCAGCATCGGCTCTGTTTTTGCGGTAACAAAAACGTCCTGACGGAGACGGGTCCAGACCGGATCATTTTTCTCCGGTTTAACTTCAGGGACGCTCCGATCAAGATGAATACCGCTCAATGACGCTTTTTGTGCAAATTTATGGTTCATATATTCCTCCCGTTCCGCTTCGCTTGAACCGGCCTACTTTATTGTTTTATTGGAAAAATTATTTGTTTTCGTCCGCCTTACCGCAGAGTACGCAGAGGTCGCAGAGCCATCAAGCCGTTAGTGAAAATCAGGATGCACCTTTCCTGTTTTGGTTTTCCGGTGTAACAATCAGGTATTATTGGTTTCCTCTGCGTACTCTGCGGTTAAACTGCCGTTTCGAGGTTTACCGCAGTTGTTTTAGCGCATCCACCAGCCGATCGATCTCCTCGAAGGTATTATAGAATGAGTAGGATGGGCGAACAGTAGCTTCCAGCCCGAAACGCCTTAGTGACGGCTGTGCGCAGTGGTGCCCGGCGCGGACGGCAATTCCGTGCTGATCCAGATATTTCCCTACATCAGGGATCGATCTGTTCTTCATCACAAAAGATGTTACCGCAACCTTCTCCCTGGCGTGCCCCACCAACTGCAGCCCATTTACGCTCTGGAGGTGCTCGGAGGCGTATTCCAGCAGGCTATGCTCGTAGGCGGCGATGTTTGAAAGACCGATACGGGTGACGTAGTCAAGAGCAATTCCAAGACCGTACGCATCTGCAACATTTGGTGTACCCGCTTCAAATCTGGCCGGTACATCGCTGTAGATCGTCTCTTCAAAAGTTACATCCTTGATCATGTTGCCGCCACCCTGCCAGGGTGGGAGTTCCTCCAGAAGTTCACGGCGGCCATATACCGCGCCGATACCGGTCGGACCAAAGATTTTGTGACCGGAGAAGACAAAGAAATCGATCCCCAGAGCCTGTACATCCACCGGCAGATGGGCGACCGACTGGGCGCCGTCAATCAGGACATGAGCGCCATACCGTTTGGCCAACTGAGTCATCTCGGCAATCGGGAGAACTGTGCCGAGACTGTTGTTGGCATGAGCCAGCCCGACCAGCCTGGTGCGGGGATTCAAGAGGCGTTCATACTCCGCAAGGATAATCTCTCCACGATCGTTAACCGGAATTACCCTGATAACCGCCCCCCGCTCCTTTGCGACGATCTGCCAGGGGACGATGTTGGCGTGGTGTTCCAGTTCCGATAGCAGTATCTCGTCCCCCGGCTGCAGGAATCGTTTGCCGTAGGAGTTGGCAACCAGATTGACCCCTTCGGTGGTGCCGCGCACGAAGATGATCTCCTCACTCGATCCGGCATTCAGATAATCCCGGATCTTGTCCCGCGCCCCTTCAAAGGCGTCGGTGGACCGGGCTGCCAGTGTATGGGCAGCGCGGTGGATATTGGAGTTATCGGTTTTATAGAAGCGGCTTAAAGCATCGATTACCTGCCTCGGTTTCTGCGTGGTGGCTGCATTGTCAAACCAGACAAGCTGTTTGCCATGTACCTTCTGATGCAGGATCGGAAAGTCCTGCCGGATGGCGGTCACATTGAAGACCGGATTGCCTGATAATTTGCTGCTTTTCGGAAGTGATGCCTGCAGCAGGCTTGCAAAGGGATCGCTCGCAAGGGCATCTGCGGACGAACTGCCGGTCAAGCGATGCTGGAATGACTGGATATTATTGACAAACCCTTTCAGGTCGCCATGCCGTTCCGAACTGCCGATATAGGTCTGCTGATATACCAGGCTATCGGCATGATCCCCCAGTGTCGGGGCTTTAGAAAGGTTTGCCGATTTCAGCAGGTCATGGACAAAAGGGTTGGCGGCGGCTGTTGACGGAGATGCGCCTTTGATTGATTCAAAAGCTCTGGCAATCAGTTCCAGTCCGTCGCCGCTTCCAGGAATACCCCCTATAACAGTTGCAGCACCCGGAGTGGCGGAAGTTTCCTGCTGCGCCCGCTCAAACAGTTTGGCGGCAATGCAGCGGGAATCTGTGGCATTTCCGGGAAGCGCACCCTGATCGCCAGGGAGCTGATTGTAAAGCCGTGAAGCGACCTGGGCTACCAGGTCAGGCGTTATATCTGGCATAATCGAATCCTTTATAACCACTGTCCACGAAGATCACTGAGAAGCATGCGTAGGGTGCGCCGTGCGCACCAATCACATCTAACACTTGCATCAATCACATCGTCCGTCGCACCTGTCACATCGATTGGTGCGCACAGCGCACCCTACATTCTTTGTGTAACTTCGTGTCCTTCGTGGATAAATGGTGTGATATGTTAAATTCCCGCGCCGGAGTTATAAGCCACCGGGACGCTGTGTTCGTAGTGATGGTAATAGCCGACTTCTACATTCTCCAGAACACCGATGGCGTCATCAGTCAACACTGCGGCGGAGAAGTAGAGGGAGAGCAGGTACGAGGCGACACCAAGATTATCCAGTCCCATCAAACGCGCCGACAGGCTGGGTGATATCTCGCCCGGTATCCCCTGCTGATGCAGACCTACAACCCCCTGATCCTCTTCGCCGACTCTGACGAGCAGGATGCTGGTTGTACCGAGCCACTGGTTGTGGGCGTAACGGCTCTTGACTTCCAGTTTGTCCGACGGAATTAACGGGATACCGCGCCAGAGGATGACCGGGGTGCCGAATACCGAGGTCGTGTTCGGCGGAACGCCACGCCAGGTGCATTCACGCTCGAATGCGGCGATAGCTTTGGGGTGCGCCAGGAAGAAGGCCGGTTTTTTCCAGACAAGCGCCAGCAGTTCGTCGAGATCATCGGGTGTCGGTGCGCCGTAACGGGCGCTGATGCGGTGTGATGGATGCACGGAGTGGAGGAGACCGAAGCTCTTATTATTGATAAGCTCCCACTCCTGACGCTCCTTGATCCCCTCGATAGTCAGGCGGAGCTGCTCTTCCAACTGGTTATAGGGATTATTGTAGAGATCGGAAACTCGGGTATGCACACGCACCACCGTCTGAACTGCGCTGAGTGAGTATTCACGCGGCGCTTCTGAATAATCGACGAATGTTTCCGGGATGATGACGTTCTCGGCCAGGCCGGAGACCAGATCGATATTGCGCTCGCCATACTTGTTGACGGCGGCTAAAAGCTCAAGATGCTCTTCAACCGCCCTCTTGAACTCCTGTTTAAGTCCTGCATTTTTGCTTAACTGAGCGTCCAGATCTTTACGGGAGAGGGTTAACAGAACGCAGGAATTGATCGTCCGGATGGTAACATCGGATGGCTTGTCCGAGACAAGATCAGCCTCGCCGAAATATTCCCCCTCACTCAAAAGCGCTATACGAAGCTCGCTTCCATGCACCCCTTTGCTGAGAACTTCGACCTGCCCCTGAGCTATCACAAAAAACTTGTTGCGATCCTTCCCTTCGACCACCAGCGTATTGCCAAGCGTCACCTGCTCGGTTTTAAAACTGTTGGCGATCTTTTCGATAATGCTGTCCGAGAGTTTGGCAAAGAGAGGCACGCTCCGCAGAGCCTGCGGCTCAAATCTGGCGACACCGTCTGCCAGGGTAAACTCAACCCGCTCTGCATTTGGCAGTTCTACTCTGGTGCGGTTTACGCGATAGGTACCCCCTTCGACATGCACCCAGGGGAGCAGGTTCAAGAGGTGGCGCGGGGTGATGGATGCCAGTTGCGGCGCTGTCTTGGTTGTGCTGGCCAGATTTCTGGCCACCGATGTTGTTACACTGCGTTGAATAAGATTGTCCGCCATTTTGATCATCTCCTTTGATTATTTTTGTTGGTCTCGTAAAAAGTCCTTATCATCCCTCGACAAGCTCAGGGCGAACGGACTTAAATATTCTAAGTTATTGAAAATCCGTTCGTGCTGAGCTTGTCGAAGCATGAACCGGGGCAGCGAATTTACTTTTTACGAGATCATCATTTTTTGATTGTCAGCTTATAAATATTGTCTTTTACATGAATAGTCTCCAGCACCTGATACCCCTGTTCCGTCGCGGTGCGCGGCACGTTGTCGAGCGGTTCACCGGCCACCAGCAGGATTTCCGTCGTATCGCCCGCTTCCAGCCCCTCAAGATGCAGTTTTGCTTTTACGAATGTCATCGGGCAGCGTTCTTTGGTTATGTCGAGATTGAATGCGCTCATATAAACAGCGTTTGACCTCCTTTCGAGAGTTCCAGGAATGAAGCGACCCCCAGGACGTCCTTCACCTCCGGTATAAAATCTTCTTTTGTCAATCCAAGGACATGCATAGCCATCTCACAGGCGAAAAAGTTGACCTTCAGCGCCTTTGAGGCATCGAACAGCTCCTCCAGAGTCGCCACATTTTTCCCCTTCATCATGCCGGTCATCAGAATCGGACTGAGACCGCCGAAGTTTAAACGACTGAGTGGCAGGTTTTTTCTCCCTCCGAGCAGGAAGTTAAAGAAGCGAGCCATGAAACCGTTCCCGATAAATCTCCTGCCGGTCTCCTTTTTGATGCTGTTCAAACCCCAGAAGGTGAAAAAGATGTTGACCTCATAGCCGACGGCAGCCGCCCCGGAAGCCAGGGTGAATACGGCTATTACCTTGTCGAAGTCGCCGCTCATGCTGATGATGGAAAGTTTTTTCTGCTCTGCCATGATGATTTCCTCTGTTGCTGCAAACGGAACAAAAAAAGAGGTCAAGGATTTAGAGCAGTATCGCTCTCTCCTTGACCTCCAGTTTTTCTGGTCAGTCGTCGGTTGTGTGAAGTTGTGAACCGGGATTGCCGCCCCGGCTGATTCGCTATGATGTGGTGAATCTAGCAAACAGAAAAATCTCTGTCAACATAAAAATTCAATGTCTATATATTTTATATTTTAATACACCAAAGACGCAAACTTCCCCCTGCTCTGACAACTGCGTCGTGATATATCTCTCACCGGAATCCGGCAGGATTACTACAATCAATTTCCCATCATTCTCCGCACACCGCGCCACCAGCAGTGCTGCCCAGACAGCCGCGCCGGATGATATGCCGCAGAGGATTCCCTCTTCCAGTGCCACTCTCCGGGCGGTGTCGAAAGCATCCTCGTTGGTTACCTGTATAACTTCGTCAATAATCTTGCGGTTGAGGATTGCGGGAATGAATCCGGCTCCAATCCCCTGAATGCGGTGCGGTCCGGGCTTTCCGCCGTGCCCCCGCTCCATATATGGTTTTTCAAGCAGACCATGCCCAAGCGTGTTAATTACCTCCATTGCACATCCAGTAATCTGATGAGTTGCCTCTTTAAACAAAAATCTGTGTTTATCTGTGTCCATCTGTGGTTCCTAAAGATCATTGATGGTAAGGCGTTTAGTACTTTTCGATGTCCATTATTTTGTCGGTTTTAGACTACCTGTTTACGATGTCTGGACATGACAGTTCCTTTAGATGCAGTAATCCGCTTCATGTAGCGTGTCGTATCTGTACATCGCCAGCAGCCGCTCCTTGATCTCTCTGATCTCCCCGGAAGAGCGTCGTCTTGGCCTTGGAATATCAACCGTTACCCTGTTTCTGATCGAACCGGGGATCGGGGAGAATACCACTACCTCGTCGGAGAGATAGACCGCTTCATCGATATCGTGTGTCACCAGAACGATCGTTTTTTTTGTCTCATGCCAGAGCCGGAGCAGATCCTCCTGAAGCCGTTCACGGGTCAGGGCGTCCACGGCGGCAAAAGGCTCGTCCATGAGGATGATGCGTGGCTCCACCGAAAGTGCCCTTGCCAGCGCCAGTCGCTGACGCATTCCGCCGGAAAGCTGCGACGGATATTTGTTTTCGGAGCCGACAAGTCCGACCAGACGCAGATAATGTGCCGCCGCCCCCTCCCGCTCGCTCTTGTGAACCCCGCGCAGTTTAAGAGTAAATAGAACATTCTGACGGGCGGTCATCCATGGGAATACCGCGTAATCCTGAAAGATCATGGCAATATCGTGTTTCGGATTGTCACGGAACAGGCTGTTGGCGATGGGGGAGAGGAATCGGTACTTTTTCCGATACTCCTCCATCTCCTTGCGGGTAGCCGGCAGCGGCTCCAGCACCACCTTGTCATCAATCCAGACCTCCCCGTCGCTGGGTGCCTGTAGACCAGCCAGGATTTCCAGAAAGGTGGATTTGCCGCAACCGGAGGGGCCCAGCAGCGAGACAAACGAGCCGCTCTCGATGCGGAGCGAGACAGAGTTAAGTACCGTAAACCCCTCAGCCGTCCGGTCGTCATTGATTACTGAAATAAATTTGCTTATCCGCCTGGCTTCGATCATCTCGTCACCTCCCTATCCGCCAGACAGCCAGCTTGAGTTCGATGTACTTCATCACCTCGATCAGAAACCAGCCGATAAAGCCAAGGAGAACCATGCAGACCACCATCCGGTCGATCTGGAAATACTCCTTTGCCTCCAGCAGCAGCCAGCCAAGTCCGCTTCGCCCTCCGTACATCTCCGCAATAACCAGCATGATCAGCCCCAGCGCGATACCGATCTTGATCCCCATGATGACCGAACCCAGGGCGTGCCAGATATAGACACGGGTGATCAGGGTGAACTCGCTGGCTCCGAAAACTCTGGCAGATGCCAGATAACGTGGATCGGTCTCCTTGATCCCCTGATATGTGTTGAACAGGATCGGGTAGAAAACTCCGAGAAAAATCAGGAAGATCTGCATCGGCAGGCCGACGCCAAAGAGGATGATGGTAATCGGAACCCAGGCCGGCGGCGGCACCGGAGCCAGAATCTGGAACAACGGCAAGGCATGTTTGCGGATAAAGAGGTTCCATCCCATCAATACACCGATAGGGAAAGCGGTCAGCAGTGCCAGCAAAAAGCCTGCGCCAAAACGAATCGCACTTGATGTGAGGTGTTCGACCATATTGAGATCGACGACCATGTCCCGAAAGGTAATCACAACTGCTGACGGCGGTGGCACAAGGGTTCTCTGCACGATTCCAAGTCGTGGCAGTGCCTCCCAGAGAATCAGCAGCGGAATCAGCACAGTCAGGAACTCGCGGGAAAAGAGACTGCCGAAGGAGGCGCGGGCAAAAACTTCCAGCTCGCGCAGAATCAGGCTCCACCAGCGCATTCCGCGACGTGAAGCCGCGCTGTCACGGATTATCGAGTCAACAGACATCGCTTCTCTCCCAGAAGTTTTATCTGCTCCGGCGAAACAACGGCAAAACTGGCGGTTGGATACTGCTCCAGTGCAGCGGCAGGGTAGCCAAGTTGAGATGTAATCGCCTGACGAAGCTCGGTCGGCGGCAGTTCACTGGCGACAGTCAACGCTTTAATCAGCGGCTTTACCCGCTCGACAGACTGCTCCCGCAGCAGCAGGAAATATTCAGTCTGGGCAATGGATGGCGGACAGCAGTCATCAGCTCCGGCTTTAATATCCCAGTTCTGGTAGATGATTTTGTGCCCCTGAAGCTCGGCCAGCAGGGCGTGAGCCCCCTTGACCAGCGCTCCGTCAATCGCTTTGGCCTCCAGAGCCGGCAGCATATCGGCAAAGGGCATGTAACTGTATTTTATTGACTTCGGATCCAGTCCATGCCGCGTGGCGTCCTTGTTGAACTGATGATTAAGGATACAGTCGGCCTCAAGCGCCGCTATCTTTTTGCCGGTCAGATCAGAAAGGCGCACCTTCAGATCTTTCCGCACAACCAGAGTGGCACCGTACGGAAACTGAATCGCCCCTGCCACCTTCAGCTTCTCCCCCCCTGGTGCCTTGATCAGTTGAAGCACTTTTTCTGTCTCTACAAAACCGGCATCTATCTCTCCAGAGATGAGAGAATAGCCGATGTCACCGCTCGTGCCGAATCTGGTCAATCCCCACGATTTATCCTTTGCCTGAGCCGCATAGAGCGGAGCGAGCAGTGGGTTTGGAGAGTAACCGATACGAAGCTGCTGCTTTGCTTTTGGAACTGCATCTTTTGATGTGCTGATCTCCTGACAACCGGAAAGCAGCAGGATAAAGTACAGAAATGTCAACATTATCAGGATGGGTGATCCCGGTTTCATAATATATTTCCCCCAAATGCTTTGCCGGAAATAAAAAAGGTCAAGGCAAAGGGGATATTGTTTCCCTCCCTGCCTTGACCTCCAGTTTTCTGGTCAGTCTGCGGTGATGTCGAATGTACATTTACAACCATATTGCGGATATGTCAATCAATAAATATAATAACTATAAGTTTTATATTTATTAGAGTGTTGCTTAAGATAAAATCTTGCTACCAGCAGGAGTTTAAATTACAATCGCGCCGCAGTTTGTACAGGTTTTAGATTTCTTTAGGCGGGAGATGAAATGACGGACAGAACCGAG
>Ga0194060_10002579_pt1 | contig 12899 bp, 10 predicted proteins | sample SepL225m_MetaG_FD_163427 | JGI IMG/M metagenome (GOLD analysis project Ga0194060, IMG submission 163427) | Anoxic zone freshwater microbial communities from boreal shield lake in IISD Experimental Lakes Area, Ontario, Canada - Sep2016-L222-5m | ecosystem: Environmental > Aquatic > Freshwater >... | reverse complement strand
CGTAACCATCGAGGCGTCAAAAGAAAGATGAGCGGATATCCTTTGCGCCCAAGAAACCGAATCAAAACTATGTGTGTTGTGATAGAAAATCATATTGTAGTCATTAAGTGAACAGTATTGCAGCTATGCCTGTGTAATCTGTGTGCAAACCGCTGGGATCACCCGAAATAGCTGCGACCTTGCCGGTTGAATCAACGGTGAGAGTTATTGGAAGATAACTTCCAGAAGGAATGCTCATCTTGCCAACGTATGTAGTAGTAGTGGTAGGAATAGGGGGAGTACTACCACCACCATTACCATTAACATTAACATTACTATTAGCATCTCCTCCACCGCCACAAGCCGCGATCAGAGTTGTCAGGCAAGCACCTGCCAAACAAACCGCCAACATTTTACGTATCCCAGTTTTCATAGACTACCTCCTCAAGAGAATATCCGGCATTGCCGGATTGAAACACAATATTTGGACTGATCTTTGCTCACTACGCGTATACCATGATACCCCATCCCCTGCGCAATCCCCTAAATAGGGTATCCTGCCACTACCCTACCTCTTGGGAGTTGTCGCCACAGCTCTCCGGTCACCCCTCCGGTTCTCCACTATACACATACATCCATGCAGGTGCAAGTGCGACAAAAAAGCCCCCTCGGGATGTGAGATTAAACAGTAAGACCCTCACTTCATCCCCAGTGTAGCCCCGCTTAAACTATATCCATTAGTATCAGTCAACTTGGCATAACTTATAATAAAGTTATTGGTCGAGGGCGACGTTGCAGTCGAAACAAGAGCGGCATTAAATGAAATAATATCTCCAGCTGATAAGCCGCTAGTCGTCATTAGTCCGATTGTGAGTGTTGCCGGCGTTGTAGAGGTTGCTGCGGCATACTTCCCATTAATTAACCCGCCTGAAGCACTGCCTGTGGTCGTTAACACGCCAGCCAGTGGCGCACCTGTGGAATCAGCTCGTATCACAATACCAGAGGGCAAAGCCACAACAGCTTGAACACCCATGACGCTGCTTGCACTTGATCCTGATAGGGTGATGGTCAGCTTCATAGTGGTTGCGATACTAGATGGATTTGTTGCAGTAGCCAATAGCTGTTGAAGTGCAGAAGTATTTGAGGTGTTTACCATTACGCCACTATTAGAAACCACTGCGGCAACACCATTTTCAGGTAGCGCAGTAGTACCGTTATTTGTTGAACTCTTAACTTGTAATACAACCGTTGAAATATTTTGCGATACCTGCTGCATTATTACCTGCTGAATTGCAGTGGTCGAACTTGAGCTAACAACAGCTGAAATGTTTTTTGTGCTGTTGGCAATTGTTGTAGCTATGACTTTTGCTACACCTGCCGCAACAACAGCTTCGGGTGAAGCACCTGATACCCCAGGCTTATAATCATCAAGTGGGCTTAATGTTAAAAGTCCAAGCTGGGATTTTACTGCCGCTACGGCATCAGTTAATGTAGCTCCACCATATTCAATCTTGCTTTGGACAAGAGTAGTCAGCGGGCTGATAAATTCAGGTTTCCCAGCCGGGGCAGTTAATATATATTCGCTTGTGACATTTCCGCGTTCCGAGTCGATAGCGCCTATAGGAACTACAACCACAATTGGATATTGAGCTAAATCAGCATCAGTCACATTTGGAATTGAATATGCCCCCCCAGTCCCGCTTGAACCAGTGGGTTCATTGCTATCGCATTGCTTATTGCCATTTATATCGAGACAAACCGTAGCCCCAGACAAATAACCATCTGCAACAACTCCACTCACTATCTTTGTCGTCGGTGCCGTCGGTATTGTCGGTATTGTCGGTGTTAAAGTAGTTGGAGAGGGACTGCCACCTCCAGCACTTCCCCCACCTCCACCCCCGCATGCACTCAATAGCAAGAATGAAATGGCCGCCAATATTCGCTGTAGATGCATTTTAATTCCCCCACAATTAGAGCGTCCTCCCATCTGGGAGGTTTACTGTATGAATGATATGGCTTTACCATTTAACTAATCCAACAGCTTTTTCCAGTATTACTAGAGCATCGGCGATATCAATCAGACCATCACCAAATGGTTTATTATCTTTCAGTGGTCCTACATCTGCCGCAGCATAGTCGGTTGCCAAAGGTGCTACAAGCCCTACAGCCATTTGAAGGACTTTTAGGGCGTCGCTTATATCAATTTTCCCGTCTCCGGTTACATCGCCCTTTAAGATAATTGTTTTACAGGTTGCTACGCTGCCTCCATTGGCTCCTCCGCAGATCCAACTCCATGGGCCTGTTCCAGTTAATACACTGGCAGCTCCAATGGAACAGAGATTGGCCGTAGGTTCAGTCGCAAAAAACTGGCCACTAGATGCACCACATGCACCATCGACCGGATTGGCAGCAAAATTTGCAGTGACGGTCATTGATGCCGACACATTGGTGACGGTCAGCGGGTTGCTAGAGGTGGTGAAAAAACCGTTTGTGCCGGTCCAGTTGACAAAGTGGTAGCCGGTGGCTGGGATAGCGGTCACTGCCGAGGTTGATGCACCATAGTAGATTGTTTGGCTTGTAGTGCCGCTCAGGCTGCCGCCGCCGCTTGCTAAGAATGTAGCCGTATAGCTTTGCAGATTTGCAAAACAACCAGCTGTACCGCCACATGACCAACTCCACGGGCCACTACCGGTAACAATGGCCGCTGATCCATTGCTACAAAGGCCTGTTGTGGGTGCAACACTGAATGTGCCACCATTGCTGCTGCCACAGAGACCATCAGCCGGAGCTGCTACCGTTGAAAAGCTGTAGCTTTTCTGAGTGAGAGCGTTATTGTAAAAATCTTTAATGTCTGTAGTCAGTGTAACTGTATAGGTTTTGCCAATATCGAACTTTGTGAATGGGGTAAATATAACTGCCATTGCATTCGAGTCATATACTGTGGAACCAGCTAAAGTGGAGGGGCCATCTTTAACACTAAATGAAGCAGGTCCAAGAGTATTAGGATCGATCTGCTTAGACATAGTTACACGGATTGAAGATGGAGGAGCTATATTGGTCGAGTTTTCGGTCGGAGAAACATTTATAACTACAGGTGCATTTGTATCGTAATATGCTTTAACTGTAACATTATCAATTAGAAAACTTGTATAGTACAGGCTATCATTTATAGCACTAAATACAAGATTTAAAGATTTGCCTTTATAAGAACTTAAATCGAATATACTTTTATACCAGATTCCAGTCTCACTCAGATTAGAATATGACCTAAAAACATTTAAAACATTCCCAGTGGCAGGATCTGAAAGATAAACGTACATACGATCATATTCCGATGTGAGTGAAACTTCGGTTGTTTCTATATATCTGTAATATTGAAGAAAAACATCTGAGACATTGGAGGGTATAGTAATTTTCTGAGAAACATAGTCGTAGGCATTATTGTAACCTGCAAGCCAAGCGTAGTATGTTCCGCTTTGTGCAGGGTATGATGTTTTATTTGTAATTAATCCATATCCTCCAGCACTGTATTGAGTCCATCCCAAGTTTCCGTTTTCAAAACTTCCATTGGTTATAAGACTTTGCTCGCTTGATCCCGCCTGAAGTAAAGTGACCGCCTTATCTCCAACGTTTACTATCGCCTTTCTTAACGACGAACCGGTATTTGCAGTGACTGAGTACGTAACCGAACTATTACCTGTACCGGTAGCCCCGGTTAAGATGGTCAACCAGGAGGAATCTGACACGGCTGTCCATGTGCCAGCTGAAGTGATAGTTATAGATCCTTGACCACTCCCTGAGGCGAGCAGATCCCGCATTGGACTCGCACTAACTGTAACCGAGGAAGTAGTTTCTATAACTACGTCATCAATTATAAACGTGGTGGGACTAGCGCCATCTGTTATTGCGGCAAAAGATAGTTGGACTGATTTGCCAATAAAAGCTGACAGATCATAGGGTTGTGACATCTGATATGCGCTGTTTGCATTGAGATTTGATAGTGAGCCTGGAGTAGCGAGCACATTATTCGAGTCATACTGATCAAGCACCTTTACATTCAGGTTATCATGCTGCACATTGTCCGTCTCTGCTGATGTTATTTTGTACCAGAATGACAAGGTAGCTTTAGATACCCCAGATGGAATTGCAATTGTTTGCCTAATACTGTCGTTTGCCTGATCATATCCACCCAGGGTTGCAGACCAGTATCCAGCATGGGCAGCATTTTTGGTTGTAATAATTTCGAAGTTCCCAGAGCTGTCTTCTATCCAATCAGAGTGCCCATGCTCAAAATTACCATTTTGTAAAATGCCATAGAGGTATGCATTTGTGTCAGATGCCCCCTGAGTGACAGTAAAAGTCTTTCCTCCTACCGTAATTGTTCCTTGTCTCGAAGCTGTCGATGTGTTGGCTTTAATATTATAAGCGATAGTGCCACTTCCTGTGCCACTACTGCCAGAAGAGGTTATTGTTATCCACGAAGTATTTGAGACAGCTTTCCATGAGCAAGTTGAACCAGTTACAATCTGGAAAGACTGGGACGTTGAGCTAGCTTGCGTACTAAATAAAGTTGTCGGAATATCATAACTGCAATCACTGACAATCATAGTTGCAGACATTGTTGGTCCGGATGCGCTTATATTTGTGATGCTAACATTGGACGAGGTGCCGTTCCAAAGGTTGCTATTTGGGGTGGTTAAATCGGTAAAACTGGTTTTGTTGGATGTACCTGGAAAGGGATCGCCTGAATCGCCTGAATTGGCATTCTTTTCAAGCGACCAAAGCCCGTCAGCCTGAACGAGGGCTACTCCATAGTGATTGGTCAAACAGTTATTGGGGGGGTAGCACCGATAGTTATTAATAGTCTTGGATTTAGTATTTGCCGTTATTACATCACCATCAATATGCCACACCAACAATCCACTCCCAGGAAGGCCGACATCAAAACCACTCTTCTGTCGATTTTCAACAAGAAAATACTCCCCGGAAGTAGGTGAACCATTAAGCATCTGATAAACACTTGGCGCTGTCGAAGCAGCAGTTATGTTGACAGCTCCAGAAGATGAAGTGATTTGTGTCGGGGAAACCCAACCCAGTTTGTACTTACTCCATGCGTCAAGATGAGAGGGGCGATCTCCTGAGCGCAACGCCTTCCTATAGCTGCCAGCCGCCATCAAGCTCCAGTATCCGACTCCTTCTGAGACATAACTTGTGTCATATAGATCCGGCAGACCCAAAACATGACCAAACTCATGGGCAAAGACTCCTACCGTGATCATTCCGCCATCACTGTTGATTTCAGGTTGAATGGTAAACTTGTCTACCTTCATATAGCCGCCTGAAGGGCAGAGGTCATTGGTTGTGTAAGCACCGGGGTAAGCACTATTCATTCTGTCGGCGAGTTTTGCAGAGCTCATATATCCCGATTTGGACCAAATATCGTTTGTGTTTGGCGACGCTTCCTGACCAGTTCCTTGGTGAACAATAACAACATTTTCCACATTACAGCTACCGTCCAGACTGTACTCCGCAAAGTTGATCTTGGCATCGGCAGCCATTACCGCTTCGTACACCAGGTCCGCCACATAATAATCTCTGGTGCCGTTGATATCCTTACCGTAATAATCATGGGCATTATAAACGGTCACAGGACCAACGACGCCACTACTGCCTGCGGTAACAGTAAAAGTATTGTATGAAACTTCACTGTAATAATCCTTCAGACTGAAGGAGCCGCTGCTAAAGAGAAGATTGTAAAAATCGTTTGCAGTGTATGTGAATTGAGTATCGGAAAAGTTAGCGAGGATTACCGGGATATTCTTCGTACCGCTCACGGCAGCGGCAACCGACTTTCCCAGCGATTTGCCTGACGAATCTGGTTCTAAGCTAATGGTTTGTTCCGATGCGGCAGGAAGTAACGGCGCGGGGCGGAGATGTTTCTGGATATTCGCTGGGAGCAGATCAATGCCAACCTTTATTGTTGAAGGCACAAGTGTACCATTACCGGCTTTCTCAGCGTAGTACCAGATTTTTAAGGCTGCATCTAAAACAATTGCATAACCATCTTCGGTCTCAAAGCCGCTTACATGTTCATCACCCCATTGCCGAATATTTAAAGTTGAACCATTGACTTGCTTTACCTGCATTAACTCATATGATGCAGGAACAGCACTGGCAACACGCGGTGAAAACAAAAATACCAGAGCCATCAAAGCAATTAAAGCAAATACCCGTTTCATGTAGCCCTCCTAAAAATTGCTGCACGATATACCAAAATACATAAGCTATGCAATCCCCTAAAAAGGGTATTGTGATGCTACCCTCACAGGAACTTATTGCAAATGAAACTTTTTTATCCCAGCGATGTTTGCAAAACATAACCATCTCTTCAAAAGCTACAATAGATGGTTCCGTATGCTTAGAATCGTTCAAAAAAGATTTTTGAGAAATAGTGTTATATTTCCAAATGTTATAATATTTATCTTGGAATCCTCAACAGTAATATGTTAGGAGTAGTGAGATATCAAAATTTCAGGAGGTCGCAGGTGAAAAAAACAGCATTAGTAGTTCTCAGTATCGCCGCTCTCGCAATCGCAGGGTGCAAAGACAAGCCTAAGACAGAAGCTCCGGTCGCAGCAGCTCCTGGTGCACCGACGGCTGTGCCCCCAGGTGGTGATCCACATGCAGGTATGAAGGCCCAGGAGATCCCCGCAGGCACAGGCAAGAAGGCAACCGTTACCGAAACCATGAACTCGGGCGGTTATACTTATGTTGAAGCAGCTGACGAAAAAGGCGAGAAGGCCTGGTTGGCTCTACCGGAAATGAAAATCGCAAAAGGAGACAAGATTGAGTTCCCTGAAACTCCACCCCTAGCTAATTTCCATAGTAAAACACTGAACAGGACATTTGAAAAAATTTCCTTCATTCCTGGTGTCAGGATTACGAAGTAAGTTCAAAAAAGCTACAAAGTTGCGGGGCTATGCAAGTGGCCCCGTTTTTTATTTTGCTGAGCAGGCCATTTTTGATGGGCCGTGTTCTGGGATTATCTCCAAAACTTTTGCATAGCATTCTCTCCCTTTTCTCGTATTTCCCTTTTCAGTATATAAATCTCCAAGAAGGAACCACCCCCACGGATTTTGTGGCTGTTGACTCGTAATCTCGATAAATTCATGTTCGGCTCTATCAAATTCCCCCTTCTGACGGTACCACTCCCCGGCTATAACATTGCTCACGAAGCAATACCCAAGATTGGATTTCTGCAGTTTAAAAGAATCAGTTTTATCCAGTTGGCTATTTTCCAATGCCTTTATGAGGCGGCGCGACGCCTTACCGAGTGTTGATACGGCGTAAAGAGCAGTTTGAGGAGAATTGCTGAAAATATCAGGGGTGATGCTATTGGAAGCCACTGCGTCTTTATAGAGCTGTGTGCCCGGATAATAGGCAAGCGGCGATATTTGGCCGTCATCTGGATGGATGTGACGTACAAGCTCGACTGTCTTTATGATGTCATCGTTCGTTTCTCCAGGGATATCGCTGATCAGGTAAATCGACAGATTGATGCCGATCTCCCTTATCAGAGAACAGGCTTTCTCGATCTGCAGCGGAAGAATATTTTTCCCAAGCTGTCGCAAAATCCGAGGAGAGCCGGATTCCACGCCAAGCTGAATGCACTCGCAGCCCGCCAGCTTCATCTGGATGAGCAGCTCTTCGTCAATTGCGGTAACTCGCGACTGGCAGTTCCAGAGAATATTGGCATCCTCTTCCTGTAACAGCCTGCAAAATTCAAGGACTCTTTTTCGGTCAGCGGTAAAGGTGTCATCGCGAATAGAAAAGTAGATGAGTCCATATTTTTGGCGTATAAACTGAATCTCCTTAATGATCGCGCCTGGAGAGCGGAAGCGGACTTTCTTTCCCCAGAAATCTGGCGAACTGCAGAAAAAACAGGTAGATGGGCAGCCCCTGCTAGTGACAATAAATTCAGATTGTAATTCGCGGTCAATTCCTACTGAAATATCAAGGTAGCGTGTTGGGAGGGGAAGGATGTCGAGCTTATCAGTGCTTTCTCTGGGTGGAGTTACTGTTATTTTTCCTTTATCACGAAAAGCGATCCCAGGTATCTTATGCCATGACCACTTCGTGCAGGCTGCGGTAACAAGCTCCACCAATGTTATTTCGGCTTCGCCCCTGACAACAACATCCACTGGCGAAATGGCAGTCAAAATATCCTCATAACAGAAGGTTGCATGGCCTCCACCCATGATAATAAGTGAGTCGGGGAGGATATTTCGGCACAGCGTGGCGAGTTCTACTGAATGGTGCCTGTTGTGGGTCCATTGAGAGATACCGATAATATCAGGCTTAAAGCGCAGTAATTCATAAGTGATGCGAGAAGGTGCCCAGGCGGAAAAATTGGCAAGAAGTGAGTTAAACCCTGCTTCTTGAAGACAGGCGTGGAGATAGCACAATCCGGTCGGGAGAATATTTATGTAGGCATCCTTACGATGGGGGAGTCCGGATTGGTAGGCAAGGAGAATTTTCATGGCAAAAAAATATCCGGGTCAGAAGACCCGGATATAGTTGGTTTGCTTACGATACAAGCTTCAATTAGCAAGGTTTAGTGAGACACCCATTGTGTCATTCGTTAAAACATCATCTTCAGCTTCCTCTTCTATGCCTAACAGCAAGTCGCTAAAATCCAGAAAGTCAGAAGTTGTCTCCGTCATTCGCCGTGCCCCAAGATAGCGTGAAAGATAATACGGAGTATCCATGGACGAAATAACTACGCGATGTTCGCGCGAAGAGGCATGTATCATTTTGCGGTTGCCTAGATAAATTCCTACATGTGAAGGGAACTGTGCGTATGTCTGAAAAAAAACAAGATCACCTTTCTTAAGATCACCACGTACGACCTCATTACCGACAACAAACTGCTCGCGGGCGGTTCGAGGAAGTTTAACGCTCTGCTCGCGGAAAACCTGCTGAGTGAAACTCGAGCAATCAAGAGCGCTACGACTGCTCCCTCCAAAACGATATCGGGCTCCCAGAAAACTGTAAGCGCTTTTTTTGATGCTGCCGATAGCCTGGTTAGCTTCAAGTGATTTCGCAAGGTCAACCGGTCGATCTGACTCAAGATCGGTCAATTCCGCTAATGTGTCAGTCAACTCCTGTTCATTAAGGAGGTCTTTATTAATCAGTTGCAGTCTGTTGCTGCTCGCGATCTTAGTCGGTGTATCCGTAGCGATCAGAACGAGTACCTGCCCCGCCTTAATTTTGTTACCCTTTAGCCCGTTCAGACTCCTTATATCCGCCAGCTTGGCGCCCGTTTTTTTAGCAATTTTTGGGAGCGTATCCCCCTTGGCTACCTTATAGGAGTGTTGGAGGGTTGCTGCGGTTGCTTTTTTCTGCTGTGATTCGGGGTGTGAAGGAATTATCAGGCGCGCTCCCTTGGAGACACGCGAAGCGGTAAGGTTGTTTACGGATTTCAGTTCGTCAACAGATACGTGATATTTACGGGCAATCGACTGCAGAGATTCGCTTGTGCGCACAACATGAGACTTTGAGGCCAACACTATCTGTGGGAGCAGTATGAGTATGATGCAGGTCGCAATGACGATACGAATATGTGTCATGTTTCCTCCGCTTTATTATAAATTTTAGTAAAGAGGTGCGAGTTTATACAACAATCAAATACAAAAGTCAATCTTTGTTGCAATTGTTGAAATTTTTAAAAGCAAATATCGCGCCAAAACTAGCGTTTTCGTCGGGCGTGAGCGATTAATTTTACCGTTACAGGGCTATCCCTAAGTATAAACACCTGCTTTTCAGGTATTCGGAGATCTTTCAGGTATTCCTCGCCGGCTTTCAGTTGGCTGGCGTCAATATCTTCGGTCATAATGGATGATATCCGAGAAACCTCGCTCGCCGGTCCCTCGATCTCGACTGAATCCGGTTTACAGGAGACATTCGACGGAGTCAACCCGGACGGCAGCCTGCCTTTCAGTGAAACTTTTATCGGGACATTTTTGCGGCGCTTCTTTTCAGCAGAAACTCGAATAGTGGCGGGTGATACCGTTGTAATAATCATGCCTGAAGGAGCGGCAATATCTGAGTGGTTTATCCGTAGGGAAGTTGTGCCATCGGTTATCTTTGAGGCATCAACTTCGACAGCCAAGTCAAGCTTCGATGGCGGCGGTGCAAGGCTTGACATCGATTTCAGCTGCACTGAGACATCTTCAGGAATAGTACGGAGCAAAACTATGCTATCAGGAACACCGTGTAAGCGCACCGGAACTGTTACGGTTGTGATTTGCCCCTGCCGGGTTGTTATCAGGCCCCAGAAAACAGAGACGCTAAGCAGTAGGGCAGCTTTTGGCAGCAAATTTGAAAAAAAACGCTTTCGTGGAGTAATGCGTGGTTTGCTTGTCTCGCTTTGGAGCAGGGTATCAAGTGCCACAATCAGCTCCAAGGGGCTATCGATGCGACGCAATGAAGCATTTGCAACAAGGGAAACTTCCCCACGCTCCTCCGATATCACTACGATAACTGCATCGCTCCGCTCCGACAGGCCGAGCGCAGCCCGATGCCTGGTTCCAAAGTGCTGTGGAAGGTCGGGAGTTGTGGAGAGAGGCAGATGGCAGGCGGCTTTCTCAATTTTTCCGTTATTGATAAGCGCGGCGCCATCGTGGAGTGGAGCGCCATTATAAAAAATTGATTCCAGCAATTGCGGTGAAATATCACTGTTTATCATGACTCCATTAGTCATCAGGTCGTGCAACAATTCATTACCTTGAAAAACGATCAATGCACCGGTTTTATTGTCCGCCATCCGGAACAGAGTTTCTGCAATATCCTGGAATTGGCTATGTTGCGTTTCCTGGCGGCTATCGAGGATGTGGCGGAGGAGGCTGAAGCGATATAACGTCTGGCGAATTTCAGTCTGAAATACGACGATAATGAGGATAATGAGGACGGTGCCAAGTTCTTCAAGTACCCAACTCGTCATATAGAGGTCAAGAAAACGGGTTGCAAAATAGATGAGAGTGACAACTCCAAGTCCGATAAGCACCTGAAAGGCACGTGTTCCGCGAAACCAGGAGTACAACTGGTACAAAATGGCGGTCATTATAAGTATGTCTGCAACATCTTGTATGCGAACGGTTGGAATCACTCTGCAACGTCTCCTAAATGGGCATGTGGATTGTTTTTGCTGGTTAATGGCGGGGAAAATATGCTACATGATTACACGGGTTTTATAACACTAAAATTTGCTAAAAGGTAGTGGAAACAAATGTTCAGGCTTTCTGATAAAGGAGAGAAAATTCAGCAGATGTTCGGAGCAATTGCCCCGCGATATGATTTTCTTAACCGTCTGTTAAGTTTTGGTATTGATCGCCGGTGGCGCACAAAAGCTGTTCGCCTGCTCAAGTACAGGGAATGTTCCAGAATTCTGGACGTTGCTACCGGCACCGGTGATGTAGCTTTGGAAATTGCTTTGAGAACGCCTGATTCTGTCACTATTACCGGAGCTGATTTTTGTAAGGAGATGATTGATCTCGGAATTGAAAAGGTGGCGGCCTCGCCATACGCAAGCCGCATTGAGCTTAAAGTTGCACCGTGTGAAGATCTGCCGTTTGCCAATGATACCTTTGATTCCATTACTATTGCATTCGGAATCAGGAACCTTGTTGATAGAAAACTTGGATTGGCTGAGATGTGGCGGGTGCTTCGTCCTGGAGGTCGGATGATTGTTCTGGAATTCTCCACGCCGCGTTCGCTGCTGTTCAGGCAGATGTATTATTTTTACTTTCGGCGCCTGCTGCCGCTTGTAGGTGGGCTGTTCTCGCGGTACAACGCCTATAAATACCTGCCGGATTCAGTTCTAGAATTCCCTTCGCGGGAAGAATTCTCACGCATGATTGCAGAAGCCGGTTTCCGCAACATTCACCTCCACGAGCTGACCTTCGGTGTAGCTACAATCTATGCCGGCGAAAAAGATTAGACTGAGCGACCGGATCATTTACCGTATTTCTACTTACCGCAGCATTTCTTATATTTCAGGCCGCTACCGCAGCTGCATGTATCATTTCTGCCAACCCTTGTTACCGTAAGTGGTTTCGGGCGTACCATCCGCCCCTCGGTAAAATACCAGCGGCCGTCTTTTAGTCTAAACTGACCTATCTCATGATGTTCACGAGCAGTACCTTTTTCGTTGAAGCGTGCGACAAATTCCACTTCACCGACGGAATCTTTTTCCCCGCCCTTGTATGTGCTGAGAATTTCAAGTTCTTTCCATTCGGCTGTTTCAGCCCACACTTTTGTGGCAACATGGTCGTAGCCCTCGCGGTGGTCAGGGTGAGTACTTTCAAATATAAACTCCATTTTAGCGAAAACGTAGGCCGAATAGCGAGCTCGCATGAGTTGTTCGGCGGTACGCGCCGCCTCATCACCCGAAATAATTTTTTCACAGCAGTCGGAGTATGGATTGCCGCTTCCGCAGGCGCATATAGGCACGGTTGTTTCTCCTTGGTATAATTGGTGCTGCTCTGGTGACATACTCTGCTCTCTAATGTCAAGATAAAGTACCGAAATAGAGCTTGAATGGAAGCTGATTTACCTGTATTTGTGGCAGTCGCAAAAAATGCGAGTATTGTGGAGACGACCATGAAAACTTTAAATAGAGAATTATTGCAGGCTCCACTGAACCCTGAAGAAGCGCACTGGGTGAGTGAACTTGCAGAGAAGTTGCCGGATGACGTTGATCTGACGTTTGAAGAGTCTAAGATGTTGACCCGGCTCTCAATCAGAGATTGGCCTGACTCGCTGATACTAAAGGTTAAAGATGTAATTGATGCGGAAGATTTTCTTATTAATGATCCCGAGCAATAGCGGGCTGTTTCAGTGTTAACATGTCAATAATATGG
>Ga0194060_10002578_pt1 | contig 12902 bp, 8 predicted proteins | sample SepL225m_MetaG_FD_163427 | JGI IMG/M metagenome (GOLD analysis project Ga0194060, IMG submission 163427) | Anoxic zone freshwater microbial communities from boreal shield lake in IISD Experimental Lakes Area, Ontario, Canada - Sep2016-L222-5m | ecosystem: Environmental > Aquatic > Freshwater >... | reverse complement strand
AATCAAGATCCTCGGAAGGCATACGACGGAGCAGGCTCTGGAGTGCCTCCTCGGTAGATCGTCCCAGACCAACCTCTTGCACCACCCGCCGAAATTCCGCCGACATCGGTGCAGGAGCATCACGGGCCACCATATCGAGGGTTTGCAGGAAGCTGAAGCCGCCGCGCAAGGCGTTGGCCATCATCGTGATGGTATCGCCAAGCTGGTTGTTAAACGACTTGATCCGACCCTTCGCCCGCGAGCCCATGTAGATGTTCGGCGCAAACGAGCAGATAACAGCGCCCATCAAGCCTGCTCCAAACATGGCCATCGTGTTGGCCCGTCCAAGATACAAGCCGATGAAGAAGCCGATCACCGCCGTTACGAGCTTTACCCCCATGAATTCGGCCACCGTGAACTTCAGGTCGGCCCGCGCCAAATCACGGGCCAGATCACCGCCCCGCTTGCTCTTCGAGACAACCTTATCAATGCGTTCCATGGCCTGCTTTGCAGCAGCTGGCCCGCTTGAGGATTCGTCAGTGCGACCGGCAAATTCCGCAAGGCGCTGTGAGACATCGGGAGTGCTTGGTTTGCGCGAAAGGATCCAGATCAGCGCAAGGATCAGGATCACCAGCACGCCAATGCCCACTAAAGTGATCGGCAACTTGTCTGGAGCGAACATCCTGTCCATAGTATTCCGCGTATCATCCTAGCCTTCTGAAACGGTTGGCTATGGCATCAACGGCAGTGCCTTTAACCTTCTCAGAAGCATGAAGAAGGTGTCGTTAGATCCCAAACCTATCGCTGCCCATGCCAAAGGTATTGGAAGGCAGAAAGATATTCATTGACTCGAACTTCTCAATAAATCTGGGGCGAACGCCGGTGGGGCGGAGTTGCCCAACGATCTTTCCACGTTCATCAAGGCCGGTCTGCTCAAAAACAAAAATATCCTGGAGAACGACCACATCGCCCTCCATCCCGCTCACCTCGGTGATCTGCGTGATGCGGCGCGAGCCATCTTGCATACGCGACTGCTGGACGAAGACATGAACTGCCGACACCACCTGCTCACGGATGGCGCGAGCAGGCAGATCCATGCCAGCCATCAGGCACATCGTCTCGATGCGGCCAATCCCATCACGCGGGGAGTTTGCGTGGATCGTCGTCATCGATCCGTCGTGGCCTGTATTCATTGCCTGGAGCATGTCGAGCGTCTCGCCACCACGACATTCGCCGACCACAATCCGTTCGGGGCGCATACGCAAGCAGTTGATCACCAGATCACGGATGCTCACCTCGCCACGTCCCTCTACATTGGGTGGCCGTGACTCAAGTGTGACAACGTGATCCTGAACTAATTGGAGTTCCGCAGCGTTCTCCACCGTGATAATTCGCTCGTCCTCGGGAATAAAGGATGAAAGCACGTTCAGCAGGGTCGTTTTACCAGAACCCGTACCACCAGCGACCACCACATTCAGTCGGGCCTTCACACACGCTTCCAGGAAATCAGCCATCTCGCGACTTATTGAGCCGTAGCGAACGAGATCGGCGATTGTCAGGGGATTCTTGCGAAACTTTCGGATGGTGATCGTCGGCCCGTTAAGTGCCAAGGGCCGAATAATTGCGTTGACACGCGATCCGTCCTGAAGACGAGCGTCCACCATCGGCGACGACTCATCAATGCGTCGGCCAAGCGGAGCGACGATCCGATCAATAATCCTGAGTACATGGTCATCGTTGGCAAAAGTGATGTCGGTGCGGATCAACTTGCCCTTTTTTTCAATGTAAATCCGCTTAGGGCCGTTGACCATAATTTCGCTGATCTCATCGTCAGAGAGCAGTTGTTCGATAGGCCCAAGGCCAATAATATCGGCCTCAATGGTATCGAAGAGCCGAGATCGCTCGCCACGGGTCATCACAATGCTTTCGCCGTCAAGGATGGAGTTAAACGTATCCTCCACCTGCTTGCGCACCTTCGCTTTATTCGCAAGATCAAGCTTTGGGTCAAGTTCATTGATTAGGCGATTCTGAACACGTATTTTGATCTCATTAAACGTATCATCGTTACTGCCAGCCGGGCGTACGGGAGAATCGAACCGTGGAGTTGTACTGCCTTGGCGCTGGGCAGACGACGGCACCTCGCTCGGTGCTGCCCCGCCGATTCGCTTGAGGAGAGACATAGGTGCAGTTCCTCCGGTGGGAGACATCGGGGCGAACACCGCTCACCCCAACGCCACTGTTACTTAGCGTCGCGGGCTCAGCCGCGAGAACAATCCGGGCTTCTTCTCAGGCACGGGAGGCTGCCCCGCGACGGTTGGCTCAGATGCCTTTGCTCCCGCGCCCAGTTCTTTTGCCAGGGCGACAATATCACGCACGACCTGGTGGGTTGGCTTGCCAATGACCAGAGGCACGCCCTGATTAATCGAGAAGGTAATATCGGGACCGGCATCACCGATCTGGAATGCCACCTTGCGCTGGATATTTTTCTCCACGTCCTCAGCCCGGATGCCGGTGCGGTTGGATGCCTTATTCAGCACCAGCATGACTTTTTCGTGGGGATATTCCAGCAGTTCGGCGACCTCAAGGAAGAGCTTAATGTTGCGGATGCAGTGCATCTCTAAGGTCATCAGTGTCACGATCCGATGAGCCATATCGAGGACGGCCAGGGAACGATCCTGGAAGGAGGCTGGCGTATCCACAACGATGTAATCAAACTCGCGGCGCATCAGATCGAGGATCGTGCGGATATGATCCGACGTCACCAACTCGCCGCGCTGCGGATCGGGTGGTGCGAGGAGTACCTTCACCTGCGAAGTATGGGTAACCAGCACATCATTAAGCAACTCACGATCAATATCATCAATACGAGTAGCGAGATCGATAATCGTCTTGTCGGAGCGCAGATTGAGGATGACACTGAGGTCGCCAAATATTACATTCGCATCAACCAGGGCAACCTTCCTATTGGTCATCTGACGTATAGCGACCGCGAGGTTTGCGGCGACAGAAGATGTACCAACGCCACCCTTGGGGCTGAAGACCGCGATGATGTGGCCCTCACTTGATGGACCGCCTGCGCTGGCCCCACCACCCGAGTCACTCGTCGCGGCCACTGGTCGTGGGCGGGAGGTGGTCAAGCGATGAACGTGGCGGATTGACTTATACAAGTCATCAGCACTGATCGGCTTGGTGAGAAACTCCCGCGCCCCGGCCAGCATGGCCCGGCGCAGGTAGTCAGTCTCGCCCTGGACGCTCATAATGATGACCTGAACCGACGGATCCTGGGACATGATCGCCTCAGTGGCGGCGATCCCGTCCATATCGGGCATATTAATATCCATGAGGATGACATCGGGGTGAAGCTGTTTGGACATCGCGACAGCCTCGCGCCCGTTGCTCGCCTTGGCGATAACCTCAATGTCTTTCTCAAAGAACAGCAACTTCTCTAACTGTTCGCGTGTATCGACGATATCATCAACGATCATCACACGAATTTTTTCACCCTCACTCATGAGCTAGCTCCTCAGTGCGATCATCTGGCAGCGCGCCGGCTCAGCAGGTTAGATCGATTCAATACAATAATATGTGTATGGTATCACTGTTTTGTTCGTTTTGGCTACTTTTCGAGTCAAAGCTACTGTCTGAAGGGTAAGGCGTGAGGTGTACCTAAGGTAGGTCACTCCCTCACGCCTTAGATTACATCCGCTAGGGAACTCTCGTGGGTGCAGGGGTACGGGTTGGCTCGGGGGTAAACACCTGGTTGGGACTGATCACATTTGGCGGCTGCTGCTGTGGTAGGGGGACGCCGAACTCCGAGACCAGCAGGTCGAAGGTTGCACCGATGGACGGCTCAAAGGTCGTATCACCGGCACCACGCAGCACGAGTACCATCCGCGAATTGGTCGAAAGCGAGAACTCAATCAGTTCGACCTCCTGGTCATTCACTGCCAGAAGAAGTGTCCATATGCCCTGCGTGATGGATGAAGGATCCCCGCCGCCGGGTGAGGTTGCGGTAATCGGCTTACCCGAGGCGTCTACTAGCGGCAGGCTGCTCGATTGTGGCTGTGGCGCGGCGGCCCCATTCGCTACCGGCGTCGCATCGGGAGGAGCGACCGGGGGGCGCATAATCTTAAGGACCTGAGCGCGCTGCACAATCGTCTTCGTCACACTGTAGCCCGCCTCCGTCACCTCGCGCTGGAGCATCGGCACCTGCACTGCCCCCTGTTGTACCATTGTCTCCCCGATAGGGAAGGAGGTACGCCGAGAAATCACGAACGTAGCGACAATATCAACGAAGTCGCCGGGCTTGATCTGGTCGGACACGCCAGAAAGGTTATTCACGACGAAGGGGTATGCCTTATCGCGGGGGCGCGGGGACTCCGCCGTGGGGATTTGCTGCGAGAGACCCGGCTCAGTCAGATCTGACTTCCCAATCGGGTCGCCGGCTCCAATATCGCGCAGCGCCAGTTGACCCTGGACATCAACAATCTTCGAGAAATCCTTCTTCACATCGAACTCAGACTGCGGAACCTTGCCCAGTTCAAGCTGCATGTCGCTGTTCGTGATCACCGTGTTGGCCTTAATATCAACACGAGCGCGCACGATGTCTACCAGGGGAGGCTCGGTTGGCAACGTCGTCGTGGCGGAATTACCGCCGACTCCTGTGCCTTGCCCCTGAAGAAACATGAAGACCATAACGCCGCCAACAATGACGATCATGACGATCAAGAGGATGAGTACACCACCACGCCTCATACGGGGCTTCCTTCCTAGTCAGGTAGAGCGAGGGGGACGGCGTTCAATGTCAGCACAGTATAGCATAGGCTGACGTTGCACTACCCCCATACTAGCGAGTCACCACCGGTAGCATCACAAGATACAAGGGATCAGTATTCAGCGTGAAGGTGAGTATCTCGCTCCGATTGTTTAACTCGCCTGCTGACGTTACCTCACCCTCAGGCACATTGTTACCCTGATCGATAACAAGACCGATCTGGTAGTGCCCACTTGTGTTGATTAGGTCCGTGATAGCGCTGATCGGTTTTAACGTTGAGGTGTCATACCACCGTGATTCGCCTCCAGAATTCTTTGATTGGAGCAAATCAATAATTGATCCCTTCCCCATCTCTGAGTTAAGAATTGACGCATAGGCCGGACATGTCTTCTCGTAGTTGGGGGGGAGAACAAGAAGCGGATCGGGCAGGGTTAGATTGGGCAGATTCGGGTCGGTGAGGCTGCTATATGCCTTACAGAATAAGACAAAGAAGTTCCCAGATCCATACACATAGGATGATCCTAGGGACGAAGCAGCCAACACATCAGCGACAGAGAGGGTCAGATCCTGGTTATTCCCATTGAGGTTTTGTATGTTCATCACCGTGGTGATGCGATTATCGGCGGTTGGGGTTACTGAGAATCCGTTTGTTGGGATGTTGATGTCGGCGTTACCAGAGACCTCCTTCTCGACATAGACACTCAGGAGCTGTGGTGAGCTTGACGGATCTGCGGCGACGGCACCAGCGGCATCCTGCGTAAGATGGGCACGATACTGGATACAACTGGCGTCGAGATCTTGAGTACCAAAGGTGGCACTGTTGTAGAAGGTTGTCGCGTCGGCCGCCTGTGAGTAGAGAGGACTGCTTGCGAAGCCATCGAGCGGGCTACTCCAGGCATCTGATGCGGCGGTGAGACTAAAAACACCATCGTTTGGACAATCGCCACTGGCGGTGATTGTTTTACGAAACTGTATCTCGATATCGGCGTTGGTATTCCTTGTACGGTCAATATTCGCCGCCCAGTGGAATGACAGCACCTTTGCCTTTAAATTAGTGCTGCCAAATGCGAACGAGGTTTTGATCACTCCCGAGTAGTACCAGCCATCGGGGGTACGCATGGTGGGAACCGAATCATCGCCGCCGACGCTACCGAGGAAGATCGTATCTTGCAGGGTATTTGACGCATTCGTTCCGCCTGCCACATAGACCCAGGCCGAGTTAATCGTCGTCGTAATGACGCCCGTTGGCGGCTCGGCGCGCACAACAGCGGCCCCAAGCTGTGATCGGGGGGCAGATCCGCCGTTATTGAGAACGGGGGTATTTATACCGATAAAATAATCGGTATTGCCGATCTTGATCAGATCTAACTTATCGTCGAGGAATGCCGTCGGCACGGTGTCCACACCGGTATTGGCATCGTCACCCGTACGCCCACCGATCATATAGAGCTTGTTGTGATAAGAAATGCTGGCCATACTACGGCGACCACCGAGGGCGATCTGTGTTTTGCTCCCTGTGATTCCTGTGCCCCAAGTGAGTGCGCCGGTGTCCGGATTTACATCGGCTCGATAGATGTAGGGATTAAGCTTAGGGGTGTTTGCAAGAGTGTTGTCGGCATCGAATGACCCGCCGGTCAGGAAGATTGCCGTCTTTAGCGCCGTGGTACCAGAGAGCACGCTGGTGGCGGTGGCGGAGGCATCCCAAAGCCCCTCTCCCGCTGCCGGAGTCGGGATCAAGAGGATATTCTTGTCGCGCTTCCAGACGCTGGAGAGGTCGCCGGTTATGGGGTGTTTCAGGCTCCCGTTGGCGATGTTGATCTCAGTATAGTAGACCGCTGAAAGCGCACGGAGTTTCGGTACTTTGTTGATGAGATCATAATAGACATTCCTCCCTCCGATCACGTAGAGATAGTAGTGTTCGCCGGTGCTGCCTTTTGTGTGGGCGATCACCACCGAGGCACCTTCCACACCAAGATTGTCAGTGTCAGTTGTGCCATCATCAGGATCCACCGGACTAGGAACATAGATCCCCATGGTGGTAGGTAACGACAGAGTCGCCCAGGTGATCGTGCCATTGGCGGCGACCGTGCCGCGCTGAACAAGGGGTGTTGAGAGTGCCTGGATTGTGCATCCTAGCTTGTCAGGTATGACTGCGCCGCCAATCACATAAATATAGCCCGTATCGGTACCGGTGGTAACACTAACCACACCGGCACGGGTACGCTTCGCGGTTGTCTTCTTGCAGCCCGTAGGCGCAGCCGGGTCTGCAATGGTCACGGCGGAGGGCATAGGCGTATTTGTCCACATGCCGCTACCGGAATCGACAAACGCACCGGTTTTCGGATCAACCTGTGCGTGCCATGCGGCGTCGGTAAAACCGGTACCCGTAATGTTTTCTGTCCCACCGATCACGTAGATATGCTTACCCACAGCGGTCATGCCCATTTCGGACAAGGGAGTGGGCAAGTGGTAGGGGGCGTTCCAGCTCTTCAGCACGCCGGCGGGGGCGAGTTGTACCAGACCCTCGACATCAGCGGGATTGGAAGGAGGAGTAACCGTAAGCTTTGAGGAACCGATGGAGGTACGCTGAAATTCACCGTCGGCAAATTCGCCCTGCGTATTATCAATCTGCTGTGGCACGACTGACACTACTGTGGCGGTGGAACGTCCAGGGGGCAACATAATCAGCCCAAGGCAGAGGAACAGCAGGGCCAATCCGTGAACATAGAGGCGGATTCGTGAACCTGGTACCACAGGAGACCTCCCTTGAAGCATGGAGTATGGACAAGAACGCAGAGGGCGGGTTATAGCGTACTACTCAGCATCATAGAAGCCGGACAATGGGAGGCCGATCCTCCCACCGCCCGGCCCATGATAGCCCATATCCACCTATTAATCCAGATCCGTAGGGGCGGTTCGCGAGCCGCGTAGGGGCGGCTCGCGAGCCGCCCCTACATCTCGGTTTTAGGGAGCGCAGACTTCGCCGCTTAGCTTGAGCGTAATGGGATGGTCAATACGCTGAGCGAAGCTCGTCATCTGAGTTGTGGGACTGACATCAATCGTAGCGACGTTACTCGCTGCGCCCTGGGCCCAGAACATACCGTACACACGCGAGGTCCGGTCGTGCGGGTCGTAGTAGTAGAGCCACGCCTCCATCGTATAGGTTCCAGCGGGCACACTCGGGAAGTAGTAGCTCAACGAGCCATCCGAAGCTGCCACGATCGGTGTCTCGATTGCAGGAGTCGTGCTGTTATAGATTACCACCTTACCCACATTCGGGTAGGTCAGGCCACTACTGGGCGAGGACTGACCAGACGTAAGCACATTGGTGGCGGAACCGTTTGGCCCAGGGACACAATCGCCAAGCTTCACCTTGGAGCTAATGGTATTGATGATGTCGTCTACGTTCGTCGTCCCATTAGCGTTGGTTTTCAGACTGCTGGCCGAAAAGTAGTAACTGGCGGAAGAGGAGACGCCGCCATTCAAGCCTGTGGCTGAGACGTTTGAGAGTGCGAGGACGAAAACCTCGGCATTGATCGTGGTGTTACGCAGGTTAGTGCCGCTAACGGTCATCATCTGGGTGATCGGACGATCCCATCCCTCGGGTATCTTCTTACTGCCGCCAGCACCATCGGTGGTTTGGCACTTAGCGCTCTCAATAACATTATTGCCGAGACCAGCACAGAAACTCCCTGACGGATAGGTGTTAGCGCTGCTCGAACCGCCGCTCAGGTTCGTCGCAGAGGTTTTCAAAAAGTTATTGGAGACACCGTCGGTGACGAAGAGAACCACCCGCTTATAGGTATAGGTCGTTCCGTTGAACGTGACCGTTGAAGGGGCGGTACCATACATCAGGCTGGCCCGGTACAAGGCAGCGGCACCGTTGGTACCACCATTACCAAAGTAGCCACTATTAGAGTTGGTGATAAAGGTCTTCAGTGCAGCCGGGTCACTTGAGAAGGTCTTGACGTTATTGGCACTCACGCTTTCGGTAAACCAGACCACGCCCATTTGGTCAGGAGGCCGTGCGGTGCTGTAATCAACGTTGCCCGGCATATTAGTCAGGCCCACGAGGCTTTCCAGTGCCTTCTTGGCCACATAAATACGCCGCTGATTCTGAGGATTCCAGTATTTGCCGGTACCTGTCCCTGTCGTCGTCGCGGGACCAAGATTACCACCGGCACACTGCTCCAGGCCGTTGGTATTGCACTGGCCGTCAAAGTTTGCACTCATCGAGCCGGAGGTATCGAGTACCACGATGTACTGAACAGGGGCGCGATTGTCGGGGATAACCGCGTACTCCGGGTAGAACGAGACGCTCCCGGCCAGTTCCAGATTGTTACTCGCGGAGGGTGGGGCCGTCGCTGTGCATGCGGTCAACTGGCTTGTCGGATCGCCGAGATAGACCATATCAAAGTAGGGGCCCTTGCTACTGGCGGTATTGCTGGTTTCGTTACCCTGGGCAACGATGACAAATGCACCGAGGCGATTAATGCGTGCCTTGACATTAACGCCTTGCGACACCATGTCGCTATAGATCGGCATGATCATCCGAGTCCCGTTTTTAATATGCTCCTGGATAGCCGCGTCCAACGAGCTACTATTCTTCCAGCCTGCGCTGCCCCAGACCCAATCACCGACATCAACAGTGCCGGGGTTGATCGGATAGCCTGCCGGAGCCGAAGGAGTGAAACCAGACGGCCAGGGAGCCTCTTCAAAGCCGGAGGCGGCATTCCCTTTGCCGGTCATGCTTGCGGTGAGTGCGGGAGAACTGGCGGCACCCGGAGTGCTGTCCATCCAACGCAGCCAACCGAAGTTACCGGGGGAATTTCCGTCTCGCACGTAGATGCGGCGCTGGGTATACCCCCGATAAGGGCCGCTGGTGAAGGTTTTAAACTCATTGACATTCACAGGCTGGTTTAGGCCACTAGAGTTGAACATAGTGGCATTGAGCAACGTAAGATCAACCCCTATGGGATAGATACCCGTGTTCATTGCACATTTGGTGGCGTACGACGCCGCACTGATGGGCAGATCGTTTCGGCCAACCACGCGGGCGAAGGAGGTATCAACCTGGCCATTAATCTTGACCTGGATGAACGATGCGTCCGACGGAGACGTCTGGCCACTATTTTCCACAATCTGATCCGGATGTGAATCGAGGGTATGGCCCTGAGCGTTCAGGTAATAGACCGCAACTTGCACGGTGTTATGGGTACCGTCACCAGGGGTGATGCCATTGGACACCAGGGTATCCTTGACCGACCTGTAGATATCTGCGTCGGTAAGGTTGCCCTTGAGATAGGTCGTCATCGCGGCAATCGCAGCAGCGTTACTCGCAGAGACCGCCTGGCGCTCATGCGAGAACGTATTGCCCACATCAACCGAGAGACCGATCATCGCAATCAGCACCACGATCATCAGAGCGATGATAGGAATGCTCTGACCGTTCCTACGACGGCTCGCAAGCCGTCGGCGTTGAGGTCGTCGGATTGTACTCATAACAGTCCTCCGTGTCTCTAGAAAAATAGCTGTATAGACAAGGTTTCAGGTTTAGCGTTCGTCTTGGAACCTTATCTAGCCAATAAATGAACTGCGGACGTGTATCATAAATGATGTTTTTAGCTGAACTTTCCCTCCAAAAACGGGTGCAAAGGGAAAGATAAATTTATAATCGTATTTCACTGTAACACGCACATAACAGAATTGTCCGGCACCGCGCATATCTGCACCTGCGGTTGTCGTCGTGCAAACATCGGGTGCAATTGTAGCACCCGTGTCGGGGTCTTTCAGGAAATCGTTCGGATATTTCAGGAGCTGGATGTAGATATAGGAACTCTCATTGCGAGGAGTATCGATTATCCCGCTCTGTTTATCATCCGGAATACCATCGCTATTCAGGTCGAGCAGGTTGGCAAAGCCGGCAGACTTCTCGCCACTAGAGAAGCGCACGCGCTTTACAATCTCGTCATAGTTCAGATTAACAGCCTGGATACTTGTGCCGCTCATCACCATTATCGGGTGGCTGCCGAAAGTGGCACCTTCTTGGGCGGCAACCCGAAGGCTCTGCATTGCGAAGAAGATCAGACCAAGATCGACAGCCGCAGAGAGCAGAGTGAGAATCAGGGTTGCGGCTAGGGCAAACTCCACCAGAGCCTGCCCACTGGAGCGTACTGCTCGATGATGACGGAACATGGTGATTCCCCTTTCCCTAACCCTTGCCACTGATGATAGCCGTAAGCCGTAAGCCGGACACCAGCGGCCATTTTCATCACGGGTTCATCACACGCCAGGTGGCAACATCCTTCGCACAGGCAATATTGCCGGGCTTGGACGGATCAACGCCGAGATTTTCAATCGAGCGGCGCTGTGTCACCGTGAGCGTGATCCCCTTGTCGAGCCGAAGAAGCTGAAAGAGCGGCGTAATCCCGGTAAGCTGGTAGGTGATCGTCACCTGGATGGGGCCGCGATCTTCGAGGTTACGGGTGTCTTTCCCCACAGCATCGTTCGGATAGCTGATCGTGATCTCGTTTGAGATATTCGTAAACATGGTCTGGTCGGATCGAGCGGCAAAATAGATTGCGCTCACGCAGCTATCGCTCATGAAGGGAACTCCCGCCGGATTGTCCTTGTAGGTCAACCAAGTCTGGTAAGGTGGGAGCTGGGCAGCCGACTCCGCCGCATTGCGAGCGGCCTGCGACAACGTCGAGTAGGCAAACATCACATAGCCGAACTCAATAATCCCGAACAATATGAAGAGGAGTACGGGAAGGACAAACGCCATCTCGACAATAGACTGGCCACTGGTTCGACGTTGCATGACCATACCTCCCCTCCGAATACTGTGTGCTGTTATCTAAATTATAGGTTTTTGGGGCGGGCTAGGAAATAGGCTAAAGGTACCAAGTCTGGCGTCTTGACGCAATTTTTCGCGCAATCGTCACTCGATCAGGCGAAACGACGCCAGATTCTTTGCGCCTGTGCGCTAGACCATCCGCGCATGTGACGCAAAGACGCGAAGACGCAAAGCGGAAGTATAGCAATCCTATTCCGGTTGTGAAGAGGAGTCAAGGCTTTAGCCGGCTGAAGCCTTAACTCCAATACTTTTCAGATAAGCCGTCAGATGCCGACCACGAAGAGGTCACGAATACGCGAATAAGGCTCTGCACCGGGCTATTCGTCTATTCGCATCCTCTTCGTGGTCGGCGCGGCATGGCCTTATTCGAAAAGTATTGGCCTTAACTCCTCTTCACGGCTCCGAGAGGATTGCTCTATTTGGTGGGCTGAATCCCACACTACGAACTCTTACGCGAGAATATTCCGATGTGAAACAAGTCTAAATGCCAACATCTCAGTAGTAGAAAAACTCTGGGGGCAGGGGGTGAGCGCCGGTGAGGGCAACGCGCACGCGGTCGGTACTCCGCTCGACGGCGGTAATATTCGCCTCAATGACGCGCTCACCGTCACGCCAGCGTACAATATCGCCTACGCGCAGATCGTAGTGAGTAGGTCGGGCATAGGCTCCGGCACAATCAATCTCAAAGCCGTCGAGATCAATCAGATCCACGGGAAGTTCGCTGTAGCGTCTGCCGTAGCCACGGCGCTCAATGGTGATGGTGGTCAGGTTCTGCGGGATCATGGCGCGAATTATAGCACGCTGTCTCACGTGAAAATAACCGACAGACCGATAGCCGATAGCCGATAGTCGGACACCAGCGGCTATTTTCATCGCGATGGTGTGTGTGCCCCGCGCTTGGATGCCTAGCCTACGAGGAGTACCATAATGATGATCAGTGAGCGTCGGCGGCTGCTGGCCGCATGCGACAAGTTTCGTGGTACCGCGAGTGCGGTCGAGATCTGCGCGGCAGTGACGAACGCTGCGCAGCAGATGGGGTTGGTGACCAGCGCCCTGCCACTCAGCGATGGAGGCGAGGGTTTTTTGGAGGCGATGGGCGGGACGGTGATGTACACGCGGGTGACGGGGCCGCTGGGTACGCCGGTAGATGCCGAGTGGCGGATGTGCGACGGGTCGTTGGCCCCGGTGGCAGTGATCGAGATGGCCGCCGCCGCTGGGTTGGCCTTGGTCGGTGGGGCAGAAGAAAATGATCCCGTGCGTGCGACCACAGCGGGCGTGGGCGAACTTCTCGTC
>Ga0194060_10002576_pt1 | contig 12905 bp, 10 predicted proteins | sample SepL225m_MetaG_FD_163427 | JGI IMG/M metagenome (GOLD analysis project Ga0194060, IMG submission 163427) | Anoxic zone freshwater microbial communities from boreal shield lake in IISD Experimental Lakes Area, Ontario, Canada - Sep2016-L222-5m | ecosystem: Environmental > Aquatic > Freshwater >... | reverse complement strand
GAATACCGACAAATCACATAATAATATAAATCTTCTCAAGGAAGCTGAAGAAGCGATGAAACATAAGGAATTTTGGTTCCCGTTGCTGGTTTCAAAGGAAATCCTTGCAGATAAAAATCAGGCGGAGAATCATAAAGCGGCACAATTACTGGAACTGGAAGCGATGTACTCTCTTTATCAGTACCGCCCCGCGCTTGAAAAAGCTGAGAAAATGAAGGATAAATTCACTAATGATTCTAAATTCACAAAGATATATAACGGACTGCTTAAATATAATCTTAAGCCCGCCACCCTGCCGGAAACAGAACCGGAACACATTGCACCGGAATATATGACTGAAGAACAACCGGCAGTAAAAAAAGCAGCTGTAAAAGAAATGCCGGGCGGACTGAGCCGGCAGAAAGAGCTTAACAAAAAGAATGTTATAAATATTAATAAACGAATAGACTTTAAGCCTATACCAAATCAGATAGTAAAATTTATTGATGTTAAAATGTTTGACTCCGGCCGCGATAACCGGTTCGATAAACGAGAATATTTTTTACAGTTTGACGCTCTGAAATCCGGCTTTATTGGCGCAGAAGCAATTTTCAATAATCCCCTTTTCCGCCAGCATAATTATAATATTACCGGTGAAGTTATCTGGTATATGGATGAAAAGAAAATCGGCAAAAATGACTTAATGATTTCAGTAGATAAAAACTGGGAAGTAGTCTCTTTTGTTCAAAGCTGGGGAACAAACCAGCCGGGTTACTGGAAACGCGGACAGGGGAAAGTTGAGATTTATTTTCATGGACAACAGGTATGCGAACGCTGGTTCCTTCTGGGCGCTTCTGAGATTATTCAGTCTGTCGAACCGAAGAATATCCCGGTTAAAGAAGAATCTGATGAAATTCAGCCTTCAATCCGGACAATTAAGGCGAGCCGGATAAATTCAGACGGCGATACTCAAAAACAGGAACCGCTCGATGTTTTATTAAGCAGACTTGATACATTTATCGGACTTAACAGCGTAAAGCAGTCCGTCCGTGATTTTATCAGCTATCTTGAATTTATTAAGCAACGAAAGAAATCGGGTTTTAAGACTGCCGGCAATTTTAGTGTGCATTGTGTATTCCAAGGAAATCCGGGAACCGGTAAGACTACAATAGTCAGGCATCTGGGTAAAATTTTCAGGGCGATGGGAATACTTGAAAAAGGACACGTTGTCGAAGTGGACCGTGCTTCCCTTGTCGGACAGTACATTGGTGAAACAGCCGTTAAAACTGAAAAAGTAATCACTGAAGCTTATGGCGGACTCCTGTTCATTGATGAAGCATATACGTTAGTTAAAAAGTCAGGCGGGGGAACTGATTTCGGTCAGGAAGCAATCGATACGCTGCTTAAACGGATGGAAGACCATAAAGACGAGTTTATTGTAATCGTTGCAGGGTACCCTGATGAAATGCAGACTTTCCTTGAATCCAACCCTGGTATAAAATCGCGCTTTACACAGTTCTTTACATTTGAGGATTATTCGCCGGACGAAATGATTGAAATATTTAAGCTCTCGGCTACTAAAGAAGAGTATAAGATTGATAATTCAGCTCTTGAACTTTTGAAAAAAGAATTTACCCAGCTGTACCGCAACCGCGATAAAACGTTTGGCAATGCGAGACTTGTGTCTAATTACTTTAACGAAGCAAAGATGAACCTTAGCCACCGGTTCATTCAGCTTGCTGAAGATAAGCAAACCAGAGAAGCTATGGTTACACTTACAGATGAGGATATAAGTCCGATGCTTAAAGCGGACGAAAAGAAAACAGTACCTATCCCGATAGATGAAGAGAATCTGGCAAAAGCACTTGCCAGGCTTAACAGTCTGACAGGAATTAAAACCGTAAAGAATGAAATTCAGGAAACAATAAAACTTGTCCGCTATTACAAAGAACAGGGCGAGGATGTAAATAATAAGTTTGCTTCACATATTGTATTCCTTGGAAATCCGGGTACGGGTAAAACAACTGTTGCACGAATATTCGGCGAAATATATTCCGCACTTGGAATTTTACCCAAAGGTAATTTAGTTGAAACTGACAGGAAAAACCTTGTGGCAGGTTATGTCGGGCAGACGGCAGTACAGACTAACGAAATAATAAATAAGGCAATCGGAGGCACGTTGTTTATTGACGAAGCCTATACTTTAAGCAAAAAAGGAGACAGTTCAGATTTTGGACAGGAAGCGATTGATGCACTTCTTAAAAGAATGGAAGATGACCGCGGTAAGTTTATTGTTATCGCAGCCGGATATACTGATGAAATGAACACATTCCTTGAAAGCAACCCGGGAATGAAATCGCGATTTACCAAGACATTAACATTTGAAGATTACGCACCTGAAGATCTGATGGAAATAATGCGCTCACTTCTTAATGCCACCAGCAAAGTGCCTGACAATGAAGCCTGTGAAGCTCTCAGAAAATATTTTAATGAGATTTACAGAACCAGAGATAAAACATTCGGTAATGCACGCATTGTCAGAAACATCGTTGATGAGGTTAAAAAAAACCAACTCCTGAGGCTTGCCGATATTCAGGCAGATAAGAGAAACGAAGACGAAGCAAAGACTATCATTCTTTCTGACGTTGAGAGCATAACAAATACACCTAAAGGGAAAAAGAGCGTAAGGATTGAGGGCAATGCGGAACTGCTTTATAAGTACCTTCAGGAGATGAACGACCTGACCGGACTTGATTCGGTCAAGAAGTCAGTAGATAAACTGGTGAACAGTCTGAAGATTACCAGGCTGAGAGAAGAGCGCGGTCTGACTGTTATTGAAAAGAGTCTGAATGCCGTATTTATGGGAAATCCGGGCACAGGCAAAACAACCGTTGCCCGGTTATTAAGCAAAATATATAAAGAAATGGGAGTGATTGAAAAGGGGCATCTTGTAGAAGTTGACCGCTCCTCTCTTGTCGCCGGATATCAGGGACAGACAGCAATAAAAACGGACGGGATTATACAGCAGGCTCTTGGCGGAACCCTGTTTATTGATGAAGCTTATACGCTTTCACGAGGCGGAAATGATTTCGGACAGGAAGCCATTGATACATTACTTAAAAAAATGGAAGACCACCGTGGAGAGTTCGTGGTGATTGTCGCAGGCTATCCTAATGAAATGAAAAATTTCCTTGATTCCAATCCCGGACTACAGTCGAGATTTTCGAACAGTTTCATATTTGATGATTATACACCGCGCCAGCTTCTTGACGTTGCAGCGCATGTATGCTATCAGAACGGCTACCATCTGGATGAAGGCGCTCTGCAGTATATGCTTGAGATATTTACCAGGCTCTATAATAACAGAGATAAAAATTTTGGCAATGCACGTACTGCCCGCCAGATTCTTTATGAATCTATCAGCAATCAGGAGGAAAGAATCGCAGGTTTATATAACTGCAACGATGAAGACCTGGTTACTATTACAATCGATGACGTAGAAAAGATTACTGCATAAAGTAAGAATCTTAAATTCTTACTTTTTGAGCGTTTCAGCAAAAGTTAAAATATAGCCGTTATCATCTCTGACTGAAAATTCCTTTGTACCGTAAAAGGTCTGATGCAGTTCTTTTATGACATTAGCAGACAAAACCGCTTTGTCATAAACCATGAGAATATTAGTTACTTCAATATAGAGAGAGAAAGTTCCGCCAGCCTGTGAATTGTCTCTTATTCCAAAATCTTCTTCAAAGCTTTCTTTCTTTTGGAACATCAGTTCAGTTTTACCAGACACTACAATAGCAAAATTATACACACCTGTATCAGGGACAGTAGCGACAATATCGAAATTAAACGCTTTTTTATAAAATTCAACCGTTTTATTTACATCCGAAACCATAAGGTTCGGGGTAAGCTTTCTGAAATTTGATTTATTTTCCATAATTCTGTTTCTCATGACACGTTTAATCGGCTGATTTGAATGACGTATGCACCCTTCAGCGCCGACAGCTGAAAGGATTAATATAACAGTTAATAAGAATCTCATGTATCGGTCCCTGTTTTATTTCTTTGTATAATGTTTGTTTCCGCCAGCCTGAGCCGGGGCAGACAGTTCTGTGATTCCGTATAATTTTTCGATTATTCCGAAACCGTTCAAAAACTTTTTACAGGGGTTAATCTGATAAATTTTCATGTTACCCCTTCGTCTTTTGTTATTATATTTTTCTTGAACCGGGTTTTATAACCTGCAGACCTTCCCTGCATAGCGGGCATTCATCAGGCTGATAAGATACAGCATCAAGTTTCAGCGCGCTGACCTGCGGAACTCCGAACGATACTTTGCCATTAGAACGGTCAACTATCATTCCGACTCCGACTACTTCTCCTCCATATTGCTTTATAATTTCAATTACTTCAAATACCGAACCGCCGGTAGTTACCACATCTTCACATACCAGTACCTTTTCACCAGGTTTAATTGTAAAGCCTCGTCTTAAAGTAAGAGCCTTGTCTTCCCTTTCAGCAAAAATAGATCTTTTTCCTGACTGACGAGCCACTTCCTGCCCGACTACAATTCCTCCAATGGCGGGTGCAATAACTGTGTCAATGTCATAGCCGGAAAAGAATTCGGTAATTTTCGCACATATTTTCTCTGAATGATTCATATACTGAAGTGCCTTGGCACACTGGAAATACTGATTACTGTGTCTGCCGGAAGTCAGCAGGAAATGTCCCTGCAAGAGAGCTTCTGTCTGAAGAAATATTTCAAGCGTCTGTTTGTCATTGAGCGGCATTCTTACTCCATTTAATTAATAAAATTTTTGATAACCAAAATAAGAATAGCACGGCAACCATGCAAATATAAAAAACGGGGCTACCTTAAAAACACAGCATGATTTTTTCTCATAATATTACCTGCTTCAGAAAAAATGAGTATAATGTAAGATTATGATTAAGAGGGCAGTTTGTCGTACCCCATTAGGAATATATATATTGTTATTCTATTTAAAATAAAAAAAGCGGACCATGTTTAGTCCGCCTTTTAACACTAAGCTAATTAAACTTCGGCAGGGTCTTTTGTTTCTTCAGCCTTGTGGTCTGCTTCGCCGGCTTCAGTTACATCTTCAATAAAGTAGAGTTCATCGGCACCTTCGGCATGTTTAACAAGGATTCTGTTCCCCTGTTTAAAAATACTTTTAAGGATTTCCTCCGCCAGCGGGTCTTCTACATATTTCTGAATAGCACGTCTTAGCGGACGGGCACCATACTTAGGATCATAACCCTTATTGGCAATAAAGTCCCTGGCGGACTGATTGAATGAAATTTCCATCTTATTCTGCCGCATATTTTCAAACAGGTCCTTCATTTCAATATCAATGATATTCATAATATCTTCCTTCTCAAGATTTCTGAATACAATAGCTTCATCAATCCTGTTAAGAAATTCAGGATTAAACAGACGTTTCAAAGCATCTTCAACCATACTCTTGAGGTGAGAGTACTTCCCTTCTTCAGCATTGCCGGAGAAACCGATTCCGCCCGTGGATTTAATATCCCTTGTACCTACATTTGAAGTCATAATAATAATAGTATTCTTAAAATCGACCTTTCGTCCAAGGCTGTCTGTAAGTGTACCATCATCCAGTACCTGAAGCAGAATATTAAACACATCCGGATGCGCCTTTTCGATTTCATCAAGGAGAACCACGGAATAAGGTTTTCTTCTGACCTTCTCGGTCAGTTGCCCGCCTTCTTCATAGCCGACATATCCTGGAGGTGCTCCAACCAGGCGCGATACAGAGAATTTCTCCATATACTCACTCATATCGATTCTTATAAGTGCATCTCCCGAATCAAAAAGATACTTAGCCAGCACCTTGGCAAGCTCAGTCTTCCCTACGCCTGTCGGTCCAAGGAATATAAAACTGCCTATAGGCTTATGCGGATTCTTTAACCCGGCTCTCGTTCTCCTGATTGCACGCGTAAGTTTTGAAACCGCCTCATCCTGACCGACAATCTGAGCCTTGAGAGATTCCTCCATGTGCATCAGCTTTTCACTTTCAGCCTGAACAACACGTGTAACCGGAATACCTGTCATCATTGAAACGACAGTAGCAATATCTTCTTCAGACACACCATAAACCAGGGACTGGGTTTTCACTTCCCATTCGCGCTTTGCAATCTCAAGGTTGCCCTGCAAAATTCTCTCACGGTCTCTAAGGCGTGCAGCTTCTTCATAATCCTGACTTTTAACCACCTTACCTTTTTCCTGTCTGATTTTTTCGATTTCATCTTCAATAACCAGAATCTCTTCAGACACCGAATAGTTACCCATGTGAACCCTTGATCCCGCCTCATCCAGCACATCAATTGCTTTATCAGGCAGATAGCGGTCTGTAATGTAGCGGTCGCTTAACCTTACGGCTGAATCAATTGCCTTATCTGAATAGCACACATGATGATGCTCTTCATATTTAATCTTAATATTTGCTAAAATCTGTATAGTTTCATCTACAGTTGGCGACTCGACCATAACCTTTTGAAATCTGCGGTCTAAAGCACCGTCAGTTTCGATATACTTTCTATATTCATCAAGCGTTGTGGCACCGATGCACTGTATGTCACCGCGGGCAAGCGCCGGTTTGAACATATTGGAAGCATCAAGCGAACCCGAAGCTCCGCCCGCGCCTACAATTGTATGAAGTTCATCAATAAACAGAATAACATCTACTGCCTTTTCAAGCTCGTTCATCAGAGCCTTCATTCTCTCCTCGAACTGTCCGCGATACTTTGTACCGGCTACAAGCCCTGCAATATCGAGAGTTACCACTCTTCTGTCCTGAAGAATTCTCGGCACTTTTCTTTGAATTATCCGTAATGCCAGTCCTTCAGCAATAGCAGTCTTACCTACACCCGGTTCGCCGATAAGCACCGGGTTATTTTTCTTTCTGCGGCTTAATATCTGGGTTACACGTTCAATTTCCTTTTCACGCCCGATTACAGGGTCCAGCTTATCCTCAATAGCAAGCTTGGTCAGGTCGCGCCCGAAGTTATCCAGCACCGGTGTCTTGGTACGTTCAGTTTTCTTTTCCACGAGAGGAGTAGCTGAGACCGTGTCCTTCGGGCTTTTATTGCTTAAAATATTATTTAATTCCGATCTGGCATTCTCATAGTTTATACTAAACTGATGAAGTATATGCGTTGCAATATTATCCTCATCCCTTAGTATTGACAAAAGCATATGTTCAGTCCCGATAACATCAGACTTATAAATTTTCGACTCTATCTGAGTTATTTTAAGTACTTTTTCAGCTTGTTTAGTCAGCGGGATATTGCCGATTGTAAGTGTGCCACCTGAAGTTCTGACAGCATCCTCAACAGCTTTTTTTAGTTTGACAAGGTCACAGTTGAGATTTCTTAAAATCCTGACAGCTATACCCTGTCCTTCACGGATGAGTCCAAGCAGCAGGTGTTCAGTACCAATATAGTCATGCCCCAGCCTCAGAGCTTCTTCACGACTGAACCTGATAACTTCCTGTACTCTTTCTGAGAAATTTCCATCCATTTCATTCTCCCATTCTTTTAATTAATTATATTTAATAATCTAATAGTAATATATAAATTGATATCTCCTCAATCAAGCTGCTTTTGAAGCAAAATGATATTATTTTCAATAATTATACTAATAATAACCTGTTTTAGTTTCATTTAATTCCCATCTGTCATAAATATATTACTTTTACAGAACAAATCAATACCGGAAGGAGGCATATTTATATTTTTAATAAATTATTCCTGTACTGGCAATTTTATCACGCGTTTTTGTATATTGCAGACAGATTATTTAATGCTTACAGTTATTCCATGACATAAGCAGAACGGTTTTCATTATTCATATATCATTCATAATAACTAAATCACAGGAGAGTTTATGGAACCTTTGGCCAGTCTGTCTCTTATTATAATTTTAGGAGTTATGGCTTTTTTGATACTGTTTACATGGTTTATTCCTGTAAACTTATTCATAACGGCTTACTTCTCAGGCGTAAAATTAAAAATCTTCAGGGATCTGGTAGGTATGAGACTCAGGAAAGTACCGCCGCAGGTAATCGTACGCAGTCTGATTACAGCATCGAAAGCCGGACTGCCGGTTGATCCGGGCAAACTGGAAGCTCATTACCTTGCGGGCGGAAATATTATTAATGTAATAAATGCCCTTATCTCGGCTCACAAGGCAGGACTTGACCTCTCCTTCGAAAGAGCCACGGCAATTGACCTTGCAGGCCGCAACGTTTTTGAAGCCGTAAAGATGTCTGTTATTCCAAAAGTAATCGAAACTCCCCTTGTTGCCGCCGTTGCCAAAAATGGCATTCAGCTTAAGGCTATCGCCAAGATTACAGTAAGAGCAAACCTCGACCGCCTCGTAGGTGGCGCCGGCGAGACTACTATACTTGCCAGAGTAGGCGAAGGTATTGTGTCAACCATCGGTTCGAGCGATTCACATAAGGATGTTCTTGAAAACCCTGACAGAATTTCCAAAGTCGTACTTTCCAAAGGTCTCGATGCCGGGACAGCATTTGAAATTCTATCCATAGATATAGCCGATGTGGATGTAGGCGAAAATATCGGCGCGAAGCTTCAGGCTGACCAGGCTGAAGCCGACCTTAAAATTGCCCGTGCGAAAGCTGAAGAAAGACGCGCCGCTGCCGTTGCCCTTGACCAGGAAATGATAGCCGAAGTTTCCAGAATGAGAGCTAAGGTGGTTGAAGCCGAAAGCGAAATCCCCAAGGCTATTGCCGAAGCTTTCAGAAACGGCAGACTCGGTGTAATGGATTATTATACACTTAAAAATATTCAGGCTGATACACAAATGAGAGCTTCGATTGCCGAGCCTCAGGAAAAGAAAAAAGATAATCCAAGCTAATTATAAAGAACATACTATGGATAATTATTTAAATTATATAATCGTGATATTTCTGATAATCAGCTTTATCAGTTCTCTCCTGAAGCCTAAGGGTACTAATTCAAAGACTCCGGACATGCCAAAACAGCCCCGGCCTGTCCGGCAACCCTCTGCTTCCAGTAATACTCCCCGTAATACAGGGAACATGCGGAAACCTGACTCCCCCGCTCCTTACACCACTGAAGGCGCAGACTCACAGCGTAATCAGAGTTATGATTACTATGATGAAAATAAAACTTATACCGAAGAGGATGCCGGAACTCCTGCGGAAAGTTTGTCATCTGAAAATGTAAAATCAGTCTTCAGTTCGCAGACACGGGTAAGCGAACTGGATAAACTGACTGTCTCTGTTACTGCAAAGACTATTGTTAATCAGAAGGCGGTTGAATTAAGACAGAAGATTCAGGATAAAACAACGGTCAGGGACCTTATTATGCTATCGGAAATATTAGGAAAGCCAAAGGCGTTGCGCAAGTAAAAATTATGAGCATTCTTACAATAGCTGTAATTTTAACCGGCGTTATTCTCTTATCGCTTAATTTAATTATTCATTTATCCCTTTCCGAATTATTCAGCAGGGAAAATTCGATGGATGTATCAGTAAATATATCCGTCGTTGTGGCAGCAAAGAATGAAAGCAGGAATATCCCGCTGCTGACCAACTCCCTTAATAATCAGAACTATCCCAAAGATTCCTTTGAAGTAATTATTGTGGACGATAACTCGGAGGATGGTTCTTTTGAACTGATAAAAGAGAAGATTAAAGACATTCCTGACTTCAGGGTTGTAAAGGCGCTGAATAAAGAACTTCCGGCAAAGAAAGGCGCTCTGACTATCGGAGTCAGCCATGCTGTAAATCCGTTCATCGTCATTACAGATGCCGACTGCGCACCCAAAAAAGACTGGCTTAAAGCCTGCTCCGCCGCTTTCCAAACCGGAGCCGGTCTTATTTTTGGCATTGCTCCCTTTGTCGTTAAATCCTCACTCGTTAACCATGTTTCCTGCTTCGAGAATCTTCGCGCTGCCATGCTTACCTTTGCCGCTGCCGGGCTTAATATTCCTTACTCTGCAAGAGGCGGAAATTTTGGATTCAGCAGGGAAGCTTTTGATAAGCTCGGAGGCTATAAAGGCACAATGGATACTGTCAGCGGCGATGATGATCTTTTAATCAGGGAAGCAGTAAAAAATAAGATTAAGATAAGCGTGCTTACAGATGCAGAGTCTTTTGTCTATACTAATACGCCTGTGAATTTTAAGGATTATATTAAGCAGAAAGCCAGGCACACTTCTACTTCAAATTACTACCTGTTCAGACATCAGTTTCTTCTTGCAGTCTGGCATATCTTAAATATTGTCTGCATGTTCTCCCCTGCTTTAATATTTCTTTCGATTAATATATTATGGCTTTTCGCGGGAAAACTTATTATGGATGTTACTCTTTTAAAGCTTCATCAGAAAAAATTTGGCTATAAGTTTGGTTTTTCAGAGATGCCCGGACTTCAGTTAATATTTGAATGCTTTATTATTTTCAATTATCTGAATGCTGCTATCAGAAGCAGAACTAACTGGAAATAACAGATTCCGATAATATGTTTAGAAGTTTTCTGCAGTCCCCACTTTAGTAAAGTAATGTTCCTGCTTTGTTGAGTTCTCTATTATTTCGATTTCTTCTTCCGTTAATCCATAAAGCTGGTAAACAAGTTTATTTATTTTATCTTCATAATGCTCAATATGATTTTGAATCTGTTCTATTCTTGTCTGAAGTTTTAGTGCCTGCTTTTCCTCATTTAATCTTAAAGGCTGAACAACAAGATTACTCAGGGGCTTCCTGAAAAAGAATAAACAGCGATAACAGCCGGTAATAATGTAAACAGGTATTACTATTGCCGAATCATAAAAATTTATCCTGAAAAAATTTATCCTGGATAACAGATGATTTATATTTTAGGTCTATATTACCATTATTATTTAATCTGCTTACAATCATATCATAATATTCAGGATGTAATTCACAGGAGATAAAATTCCTGACTAAATTTTTACATAAAATAATTTCAGAACCGCTGCCGCCAAATAATATAAAAACTGTATCATTTTCTTTAGTACTTGCCTTTATAAGCATTTCTGCCAGTTGAAGTGGTATTTGACATGAATGAAAAGTTTTATCTTTAGAAACATTTTTTACTAAATCAAAATAGAACCAGGAATATGGCATTCTTCCTGCATGACCTTCAGAAATTCTTTTTAATATACGCTTGTCATTAAGGTTTTGATAAGGTTCAACAACCTGCTCTTTATAGAAAGAATTTTTTTTACTTTTAGTTGCATGTAAAACAGACCTGTGAGCTGTAGTAAACTTGCTATCACTATGACCTATATTACAATTATAAACCCAGACATAATCATTAACAGAATAAGCATTATCATCAAGAAACTTTACTCTTAAGTAGGCATTTTGTTTAGGATAGTTAATCATAAATAAATTTCCGGATGGTTTTAATACTCTTAGACACTCTCGTGTTAAAGAAATATACCATTCAATATATTCATTCCATTGAGATGTATATTTTTTACCGGCATAATTAATACCAACATTATAATCAGGATCACCATAAACAGCTTCTATGCTATTATCAGGCAGTTTAGATAAAACACTTAGAACATCTTCATTAAATACTTTATTTTTAAATTCGTTTATATCTATACTCATTTCAGCTATATTTAATTGTTTAAGACATATACTGATGATTTAGTCAGTTTAATTGATGTAATATTATAAGGCTCGGTAAAAGTATAACGCCAGAAAGATAAATTATTATTATTGGGATTTCTAACAACATACACAGCAAAAATATCCTTAATTCTGCCGGAATAATCGCTAAGTGATTTGGCATGAGTATAATAAAGATAAGGATGATAAATTTGAAGAACATTAAAACTATCAGGCAATCCATTTTTAGCTTCAAAAATACAAACAGCCCCCTTAAATTCAATAGTCAGATCAATTTCAATCTGAACGGAAGATAAATTGATAATTTCATCACTAATACCATAACACAAATCCATTTTAGTTCTATGAGGGAAATATGTTTTAGGTCGTTCAATAATATCAGTATTGTTAAATTCATTATCATCATCAAATAAAAAATGATGTAATATCCCCTGATTATTGGCAATAGATAAAATATTGGATTCCGATGTATTATACAGATTCAGAAGACTTTTTCTATAATCTCAATTAATAATTTGTTTAACTTCTTCAAATTTATGATAAACATTATCAATACCCTTAACAAACTTATGTTTACCCGAACCAAGATGAATAAGAGCATAATCAAGGTGTTTCATGAGCGGTGATAATTTATTTAGATTATCCAGTTTTGTTACGTCAAAATGGTTGCTAAAACCATAGTTGATACAAATTTCTTTGGCTTTATTATTATCAAAAATAAAATTCCCGGAGTTAATAGATTCCTGAAGAAGAAAATCAAGAACCCGCGCTTTTTTAGCCATAAATACCTCAATGTTTAATAATCAGAATAATAAATCAATGATAAATATAACAAATTTTACTCCTGTTTATAACTTTGAAATCATAATAATACTCAGTTTAAAATAAAACTGAGTATCCCGAATATAATAAAAATACCCGGCTTTTTATCTGATACCCTCCAAACCGGCTGAAATAACCACAGATTTAATATTATTAACTTCATGGAAGAAAAAATAAGCGTCTGCTTATAATCAAATAGAATGCCAGGACAGTCTGAAAACATTGATAAATACACTAAAAGAGTCAAAGAATACACTAAAAGAGTCGGCGAATACTCTCCGAGAGTCAAAGAATACTCTTTTAGTGTATTAAAATACTCTCGGAGTGTATTTAAATACACTAAAAGAGTATTTAAATACACTCGGAGAGTCAAAGAATACACTAAAAGAGTATTTAAATACACTCCGAGAG
>Ga0194060_10002574_pt1 | contig 12912 bp, 13 predicted proteins | sample SepL225m_MetaG_FD_163427 | JGI IMG/M metagenome (GOLD analysis project Ga0194060, IMG submission 163427) | Anoxic zone freshwater microbial communities from boreal shield lake in IISD Experimental Lakes Area, Ontario, Canada - Sep2016-L222-5m | ecosystem: Environmental > Aquatic > Freshwater >... | reverse complement strand
ATTTGACCAGGGCGGCCCGGCTTTGGCGCAGCACCTGCCGCGCGTCTCCACGGATGATCGCCAGACGCGTGGGGACATGGGGAAGGCTTGCCGACAACCGGCGGACATGATCTTCAATTTCTTTCAAGGGGGCGGGGATGATAAACGAGGCCGAGGGAAACTGCTTTTCAATAAGGTAGGCCGCTGCCAGCATCGGTGGAAGGATCCGGTCGATTTCATGGTGGCGACTGCCGGGGAGAATGCCGATATGGGGTTCCCCGGCCCAGGAAAGCGGGGTGAGCGGTTTCTGAAGCGTCTCCCGGATCTCGTCAATCAGGGGATGGCCGACGAAATCCACCTTAAGCCCCGTTCCCTCAAATACCTTCGGCTCAAATGGGAAAATGGCCATCAGGCGGTCAAGGACGGCGACCATTTTCGGGATGCGCCCGCGTTTCCAGGCCCACACCTGGGGACAGATATAGTAGATGGTTTTCAAGCCCATCGCGTGGGCGCTGGCGGCGAAGCGGAGGTTGAAGCCAGGGTAGTCCACGAGGATCACGGCATCGGGTTTGCGCTCGCGTGCCACCTGCTCCATGTGGCGAAACACGCGCCGGAAGAAAAGGATCCGTTTAAAGACCTCGACGATTCCCATGACCGCCATGTCTTTCACGTCATATAGCGTTTCGACCCCGGCTTCCCGCATGAGCGGTCCGCCGATTCCGAAAAACGTCAGGGTGGGGTCGGTCTCACGAAGCGCCCGCACCAAGCCGGCGGCATGCATATCGCCGGAGATTTCACCGGCCACGATCAGGATGGTTCGGGGTGCCGTCATGAGTCGGCCTGAAGCGAATCATCCGTGTTGATCACGATGAAGCTGATTCCCCGCCGGTTGGCCTCGGCAACCAGTTGGTCACGCTGGAGGAGAATGGTTCGCTTTGCCTCAACGGCCAGCACGCGCGTCTTGCTCTTGCGGAGTATTTTCATGGTCTTCATGCCGATGACGGGAATGTCAAACCGCATGTCGTGGCCTTTTTTCGCCACCTTCACCACGACGGCGCCCCCGCCGCACAGCCGGCCGGCGCGCAGAATGGCCTCATCGGTTCCCTCGTAGGCTTCAACGGAGAGGATGGTGCCTTCCTTGACCACGACGGTCTGCCCGATATCGATGCTGCTGGTGATCTTGGCGACCTTGAGACCAAGCTGGATATCGGCCATTTGGGAGTCGGTCGGCTGAGATCCGCCGATCAAGCCCGCTTCGGGCATGGCCTGTTCCATAAACAGGTGGGCCGGCAGCATGCCCACGCCGATTTTATTCAGTTCGTCACACGCCGCCCCGTAAATGGTGTGGGCATTGCGTTCCTTCAGGCCTTTTAGAATCTCCAGGGTCATGCGGTCGAAACGCAGGCTGAATAAATGGGTGGGAGTGATTTGTCCCACCATGACGGCGTGCTTGATCCCCCACGCTTTCAAAGCGTCGAGGACGGCCCCGAATTGGCCGAGATAGATCCATTTGACATCGTCCACATAACGCGCAATCGCCCGGTCTGTTTCATGGCGGAACGCGATGGCCGTGATTCTGCGAACCCCTTGGGCTCTGGCGGATTGGGCCAGCAACAAAGGGTAATCTCCCTTGCCTGCGAGTAGTGCGATTTCGGTGACGCCCTGGGGAAGTCCCAACGCGGAGGATGATGAGGCGGAGTTGTTCATAATCAGATGGTGGAGAGAATCCGGCGCGACTCATCCAGGAAGATGCCTTGTAGATTCATGCGCAAGGCCTGTGGGTTGGAGGCGTGCGTCATGCCTTCCTCCTGTGAAATCATTCCGCTTTTAATCAGTTTGTAGATGGACTGGTTGAAGGTCTGCATGCCGTCCTCGGTTCCCGTCTCGATGGCCGCCGAAAGCATCTCAAGTTTGTTTTTCTCCAGAAGCTTCCGCACGGTGGGGGTGTTGATCAAGATCTCCACCGCCGGGACGACGCCACCCTGACTGCCCTTGATCAATCGCTGGCAGATGACGGCCTGCAGGTTGTTGGCAAGGTTCAGGCGGATTTGATCCCATTCGCCGGCCGGGAAAAATTCAAGGAGTCGCTGTATGGCAATCGCGGCATTTCCGGAGTGAAGGGTGGTCAGCACAAGATGACCGGTTTCCGCGGCGGCAAGGGCGGTGCGGAAGGTCGTCTGGTCACGCATTTCACCGATAATGATCGCATCCGGATCCTGGCGGAGAACATGCTTGAGCGCTGTTTGAAAGCTCAGGGTGTCCAATCCCACCTCGCGCTGTGAAATAATGCACTTCTTGTCATCGAACAGATATTCGATGGGATCTTCAATGGTGATGATGCGCAGAAATTTTGTTTCATTCATGTGGTTCAGCATGGCAGCCAGCGTGGTTGACTTTCCGCTGCCGGTGGTGCCGCTGACGATAATGATGCCCCGCTGGGCGGTGGCCAAGGTTTTTATGCATAAGGGGAGATTGAGTTCTTCCACGGTGGGAACTTTGGTTTTGACATGGCGGAAGGCGAGCGCCGGGTAGCCTTGACTCATGAAGGCATTGACACGGAACCGGCCAACCCCCTCGATGGAATAGGAAAAGTCGGCTTCATGCTGTTCGCGATAACTGGCCTCCAGGTGGGCAGGGAGGATGTTTTGGATGGCGCCTGTAAGATCTTCCACTGTGAGAACCGGGGAGTCGGTGGCCGAGAGCGTGCTGTGAAGTCGCAGACAGGGCCTTTGCCCGACTTTCAGGTGGACATCCGATGCATGCAATTCAACCGCGCCCTTAAGAAATTCATCAATCTGGAACATAAGCTCGCTCCTGTCGTGGAATTGGCTAGATCAAAGCAAAAGGAACGGGCGAGGGCAAGAGAAGGAAATGGGGGAGTTGCGAATCACAAGCCACATAAAGTGGCGGGGACGACGGGGCTCGAACCCGCGACCTCTGCCGTGACAGGGCAGCGCTCTAACCAATTGAGCTACGTCCCCCCCTCAAAAACAGGTGCGCATACTGTCGGATCATCCCTTTGATTTCAATCAAAAAAGAAGAAAACTTTTGCCGGGGTGTTGTTGGTCATGGGTTCCAGATCAGGAATCCGGCAACGGCGATGGCAATCGCGATCCGATAATATCCGAATAGTGACAGGGGATGCTTTTGAAGATAGAGGACGAGCCATTTGACGGCCAACGTGGCCGATACGAAGGCCGCAATGACTCCCATCATGGGCGTTTGCCAGCCGTAGGCGGCAAGAATCTCATGACCGTATTTCAGGGTGTCCAGAGCCGTGGCGGCGCCCAGAGTGATCAGTCCCAGGAGAAAACTGAACTCCACTGCGGAGACCAGGGAAAGACCGGCCCACAGGCCGCCCAGAATGGTGGCCAGACTGCGGCTGACGCCCGGCCACATGGCCAGAATCTGCACCGTTCCTATGAGCAGTGCCATTTTCCATGTGATCCCTGAAAGGGTCAGGCCAGCCAGAGGGTTAGGCTTTGTTGCCCGGCGTCTCCATTCGATGATCAGAATCACGACCCCGCCCACGAACCATGCCGCCACAACCGGCCATGGGCCAAATAGGTGGGCCTTGAGCCATTTTTCCAAGGTGAGGCCGGCGATGGCGGCAGGGATGAAGGCGGTAACCAGATTGATCCCCAGCCGCAAGCCTTGAGGGTTTCGGCCAACCACGCCTTCCGCGATACCCCGGAGGCGGACGAAATACAGGCCCACGACCGCCAGAATAGCGCCGGCCTGAATGCAGATGGCGTAGGCTTCGGAGGCATTGGTCTGCCCGAGGCCCATGAACTTCTGGGCGATAAGCAGATGTCCGGTGGAACTGACGGGAAGGTATTCTGTAATGCCCTCGACAATGCCGAGGACGGCGGCCTGAAGAAGATTCATAATTACATGATTTTAAATTTGGGAAGGTCTTGAATATCCACGGCGCCGACGAGTTTGTTCCGGTCGTCCACCACCAGAAGATCGTCAATGTTATGTTTCTCAAAGATACGGAGAACATCCGCCGCCAGGCAGTCGGCCTTGACACTAATGGGATTACGGGTCATGAGCGACGCCACCGGCATATTCACGATATCCGGATGCTGTGGCAAGTGTCGGCGAAGATCGCCGTCGGTGAAAATGCCGAGCACGCGTCCCGCCTTGTCGAGAACACCCGCAGAACCGGTTCGGCCCTTGGTCATGGCAAAAATGACATCCTTAATTTTTGCATCGGATGGCACCGAGGCCACCCGGTCGCCCTTGCGCATGATATCCGAGACGCGGAGCAGGAGGGTTCGGCCGATGGAGCCGGCCGGATGGCGGCGGGCATAGTCCTCAATCCTGAATCCGCGGGCATCCAGCAGCACCATGGCCAGGGCATCGCCCACGGCCAGGGTCGCCGTGGTGCTGGTGGTGGGCGCCATATTGAACGGGCAGGCCTCGCGCTCGACGGCAACGGAAATAACCTCGTCGCTCAATTTGGCCATGGAGCTGTGCAGTTTGCCGGTCAACGAGATGACTTTGATCCCGAGCCGGCGAACCAACGGGAGCAGATTAAGAATTTCCTCCGACTCTCCGCTATAACTGAGGGCCAGCAGGACATCAGCTGGGGCTAGGATACCCAAGTCGCCATGCATGGCCTGAATGGGGTTCAGGAAGACGCTGGTGGAGCCCGTGCTGGCCAGGGTTGCTGAAATTTTTTCGCCAATATGAAGGTTCTTGCCCACGCCGGTGACAACCACTTTTCCGCCTGCTTGTGTGGCTTGGAGGATCATCTCAACGGCTCTCGTGAATCCTGACGCAAGGCTAAGCTGAACTTTTTGAAGGCCTTCAATCTCCATTTGAATCACATCCCGGCCGCGCCGGATGGATGCAGGCGATGGAGATTGTGACGGCGTCTTGGCTTTGCGTGGGGTTTTCATGATGGTCAGCCCTCCAGGACGGCGTCGGAGATGGCGGTTCCCATCTCCGCAGTTCCCACCACGGATTGAGAGGGGCCGGTGGTGATATCGCGTGTCCGGATTCCTTTGGCCAGAACATCCTCAACCGCTTTCTCCACGGCTTTGGCGGCGTCATCACGGTGGAGTGAATGACGCAACAGCAGGGCGGCCGAGAGGATTTGGGCGATCGGGTTGGCGATTCCTTTTCCGGCGATATCCGGGGCCGAACCGCCAGCGGGTTCGTACAAGCCGAAGCCGGTCTCGTTCAGACTGGCGGAGGGCAGCATACCCAGTGAGCCGGACAGCATCGCGCATTCATCGCTGATGATATCGCCGAACATGTTGGGGCAGAGCATGACATCGAACTGCTGGGGGCAACGCACCAGTTGCATGGCGGCATTATCCACATACATGTGCTGCAGCGTCACGTCGGGATAAGCCAGGCCGATACCGGTGACCACCTCGCGCCAGAGCACCATGGTGGTGAGCACATTGGCCTTGTCGATTGAGGTCACCTTCTTGTGGCGCTGGCGGGCCATATCAAACGCCATGCGGGACACGCGTTCGATTTCGTGGCGGGTATAGGCCATGGTGTCAAACGCCCGCTCTGTGGGGCCGGAGCCTTCCCGTCCCTTGGGCTGGCCGAAATACACGTCACCGGTCAATTCCCTGACGCACAGGATATCGAAGCCGTTGGGACAGAGATCCGGCCGGATCGGGGAGCAGGGCAACATGGAGGAGGGTAGTTTCGCCGGGCGCAGATTACAGAACAGTCCGAAATGTTTGCGCAACGGAAGCAAGGCGCCACGCTCGGGCTGTTGGGCGGGCGGCAGTTTTTCCCACTTCGGACCGCCGACCGAGCCGAACAGGATGGCCTTGCTGGCTTCGCAGGTTTTGAGGGTGCTTTCCGGCAGGGCGGTGCCATGCCGGTCAATGGCGGCGCCACCGACATCGGCGTGGTTAAACCTGATGTTGAAGTCGAATCGCTTCTGGACGGCGCCAAGTACCTTGATTCCCTGTTCCATTACCTCGGGGCCGATTCCGTCACCACTGAGAACTGCAATCTGGGTCGTGTTACTCATAAGGGGGTGATGATGCCGCGAGAGGGTGGGGGTGTCAAGTCAGAGGTCAACATCGTGTCACATCACAAATCGTTTGATCACGGGATCCATCACGTTCTTCAAATACTGGTTCCATGCCTCCTGAACCTGGGGCCATGGTGACAGGAGCTTAGACGAATTCGTGTAGAGTTCATTCAGGCATTTCGGGATACGAATATCCGCGTTGTCCGATGCGGAGACCGACGTTAATTTACCGCGGGATGCGTCTTTCCCAAGGTCTTTTCCATCGCGCACTGACTCCCCGCACGCATCCATGAGATCGTCAGCCAGTTGAAAAGCCGTGCCGATTTGATAACCCGCCTCCAGAAGGGCATCCGCCCGTTTTCCGTCAGAACCATCGGCTGACGCCGCGGAAAATGCGAACAAGGAGCCGGTTTTTCTTCGGATCATGGATAAGCTCTTCTCCCAGTCGCCGGGCGCGCCACGGGTAATCAGTTCCTGCTCGACTTCGGCGTCGCACATCTCGGCGGCCAATCTGACGAGCATGCCGCCCAGGCGTCTATTCTCGATTTCGTCCAGCATCTGAACAGCTTTGCAGACCATCAGATCTCCCAGCAGGATGGCGCCCGAAACGCTTTTCTTTTGCCAGAAGGTCGGGGCTCCGCGGCGGAGCATCCCCCCGTCAATGACGTCGTCGTGCAAAAGACTGGCGGCATGAACCATTTCCACGGCGGCGGCGGCCCGCAATAGATCATCGTGTTTGGCTCCGGTGGCCGCGCCCACCGTCAGGGTGAGCCGTGCGCGGAGCATTTTCCCGCCACCGACGACACTATTAACCTCGTCAATCATGGGCGCCAGGGATGTGGTGCGGAGACTGTCCATCATCATGTCTCGTACGGCATCAATGCCTTTTGGAGACAGTGCAGATTTGGCGTTGGGTTTATTCGCTGCATTCATGTGACGGAATATATACAGAGGATAACCACAGGTGGTCAACGGAATTGATGATGCTTTCCGAAGAAGCCCGCGAGCGCATGCATACTCGACAACGCTCAATTTAAACGTTTAAGTAAGCGTTGGCAGTGGTAATGATAAGGAGTCCTTTGGATTCAAATTCTTCATCTTGGTTCCGGCAATGCCGGGGTAGGAGCGGGACATGAACGGAACGACGGGAGAGAATGAGCTTTATTGTAGCGACCTGCCGACGCTTCCCCGGATAACCGATGGGCCGATCTTGGTGACGGGGGGGACGGGATATATCGGCGGTCGACTGATTTACGAACTTCTGGCCCGCAGCTACACCGTCCGTGTCATGGTGCGGAAACCGTCGCCTGAACATGCGGAACGATGGCCCGGCGCCCAGATTGCGGTAGCGGATGCCGCGGATTCGGACTCGCTTTCTCTGGCGCTTAAGGGTATTCATACGGCCTACTATCTGATTCATTCGCTCCTGCTAGGCCCCAAGGAGTTCGAGGCGTCCGATCTTGCCAATGCCCGGAATTTCAGACTTGCGGCCAGCCAAAATGGCGTTTCACGCATCATCTATCTCGGCGGACTGGGGGATGTGCGAACCATTCTCTCTCCCCATCTGCGGAGCAGGACGCATGTCGCCACGGAACTTGGGAGCGGCACAGTTCCTGTCACTGTACTCCGCGCCGCCGTTATCATCGGCTCCGGAAGCGCCTCCTATGAAATCATTCAACATCTGGTGCGACGGCTGGCGATTATCGCCATCCCGTATTGGGGCCGCACCAAGTGCCAGCCAATCAGCATTCGTGATGTGATCAAGTATCTGGTCGGTGTGTTGGAGAGTCCGGAGACCAGCGGCGAATCGTATGACATCGGTGGTCCCGATGTCCTGACCTATGAAGCGATGTTGCGCATCATTGCCGATGTGCTGGGCAAGAAGCGGCTCTTCCTGCGGACCTTCGTCTCAAATGTGCCGGTCTACGCCTATGTTTCCGGCTTGTTAACCCCGGTCCCCGCGCCGATCACCCGCAGCCTGATGGAGGGGTTGCGGAACGATGTGATCTGCCATGATGGACGCATATCCGCCATATTGCCTTTCAAGACGCTGTCGTACCGGGAAGCCGTGGTGAGGGCCCTGTCGCGTGAGGAGCATGATGTCGTGACCACACGCTGGTCGGATTCCTATCCCATCGCTCATGAACTGGCAGTCAAGTTGCATGAGCTTACAACTCCCCCGCGATATACGGCGAATTGTTCGCTCCTGACCACACGAGGGAAGGAGCCGCTGTTCCGCTCGGTCTGTCGGATCGGTGGTAAAGAGGGGTGGTTCCATGGGAACTGGATGTGGCGGGTTCGGGGAATGTTGGACAGCCTTTTGCAGGGAGTGGGAACCGCCCGCGGTCGAAGAAGTTCTTCCAGCCTGCGCGTTAATGACGTCATCGACTTCTGGCGTGTGGAGTCCCTCATCCCCAACCAAATGCTTTTGCTCCGCGCCGAAATGAAACTTCCGGGACTCGCCTGGCTCAAGTTCAGCATTGACCCCGAAGATGGCCAAAACCGCCTTTCTTTAACAGCCTACTACGACACCAAAACACTGTTCGGAAGACTCTATTGGTATGTCTTCCTCCCTTTCCATGGATATATTTTTGGCAGGCTCATTCAAAAAATTGCAGAAAGGAGACTTGACGACGACAATAGAAAATGACAATTTTCCGACTCTTTTGATCCTGTATAACGGTTGATTATGAATGATGCTGCGCTTGGTAATTCTATATATCTGATAGGGTTTCTGGGGGGCGGGCTGGTTATTGGAATTGCTTCAATGATTCTGGCCGCGCTGCTGTCCCCGAAACGCACGCGCATGGTATTTCAGAAAACCTTGCGTAGTATTGAGTGCGGTGTGGAACCTATCGGGCGGGCCTGGATACGATATGGGGTGGTCTACTACCTGTATGCCTTGATCTTTGTGGCGTTTTCGGTCGATGTGCTTTTCCTGTTTCCCGTGGCGCTTGTCTATAATGAGCAACCGGGGTGGCTTGATCTTGCCGAGCTCCTGCTTTTTGTCGGCATCCTGGCGCTTGTGATTGTCTATGCGTGGAAGAAAGGCATCTTTACATGGAACAGCAAGTTGAAGTCCCACCAGGCTTAATCCATTTTACATTACTGGATGACATTTTGAATCTGGCCCGGGCCAATTCGCTCTGGCCCATGACGTTTGGTCTGGCCTGCTGTGCCATCGAAATGATGGCCACGGGCGCCTCCCGCTTCGACATGGCCCGGTTCGGCTGTGAAGTATTCCGGCCCTCACCTCGTCAGTGCGACCTGATGATTGTGTGTGGAACAATCAGCCGGAAAATGGCGCCCGCCGTGGTCACGCTGTACGATCAAATGCCCGAGCCCAAGTGGGTTTTGGCGATGGGGAATTGCGCCATTTCCGGAGGCCCTTTCAAATTTCCCGGCCAGTATGGGATCGTTGAGGGGGCCGATAAGCTTTTCCCCGTGGATGTCTATGTGCCGGGCTGTCCGCCACGGCCGGAAGCCCTGATTGAAGGCATTCTCAAGCTCGAGGAAAAACTTACCGGCCGCCGCCGTTTCCCCGTCGTGGAGGCGCAATAAATTAATTCTATGCCATGAAGACCATTCCCCTGAAAGCCAAATTTAATGAGATCGCGGTGTGTGTTGAAGCCGCGCCCCTCGTGCTCGAGACGGCTCATGCCACCAAGGGTATTGATTTGGATGTGACGGTACCCGCCGGACGCGTTGTTGAGGCCGCCAGGATTATGGATGAGGCACAATTCATGATCGAGGCGATCACCGGTGTGGACTGGATGGCTGACAAACAACTGGAGATCGTCTACGACTTCACCCATGTGGACTCCGGGGAGCGCGTCGCGATTCGGGCGCGGGTTCCGCGCGATACGCCTGAATTGCCGACTATTTCCGACATCTATCCCGGCGCCAACTGGCATGAACGGGAGACCCATGACTTTTTCGGAATTATCTTCACGGGTCATCCGGAACTCATTCCGTTGCTCCTTCCGGAAGATGCCCGCTTCCATCCGCTGCGAAAGGATTTTAAGGCGTGAGTATCGACGCACAGAGTGTCCTTAACGAAACGTTCGTTCTGAACCTGGGTCCCCAGCATCCAGCCACCCACGGCGTATTGCGGATCAAGTTGACCATGGATGGCGAGTATATCATGGATGCCGACCCCGTGATCGGGTACGGGCATCGCATGCACGAAAAGATGGGGGAGAACCGGACGTACGCAAAATTTTTACCGAACACGGGCCGGATGGATTACGTGGCCGCGCTGTTCAATGGGCACGGCTATGTGGGCGCGGTTGAGCGTCTGGCGGGGCTTGTCGTTCCCGAGCGCGCCGAATATATCCGGGTGATCACGTCCGAGCTCAATCGTATCTCAAGCCATCTGTTGTGGGTGGGCGCCTTCCTGGTCGATTTGGGCGGCTTCACACCGTTGCTGTACTGTTTTGATGATCGTGAGCAGATTCTTGACCTGCTGGAATCGGTCACCGGCGCCCGCCTGACATTCTGCTATTACCGGTTTGGCGGGGTGAGTAATGACATTGACGACGACTTTGTCGCGGGTACGCGGAAATTCATTGCCAGTCTGCGTTCCCGGATGCCGATGTACGATGCGTTCGTCACCAAAAACATTATTTTTCGAAAGCGCGTAGAGGGACTCGGCGCCATTTCGGCCGAAACCTGTCGCAAGTATGGCGCCACCGGCCCCGTGATCCGCGGGTCAGGCGTTGCCTACGATGTGCGCAAGGCCGAACCCTATTCGGTGTATTCGAAATTCAATTTCGATGTGCCGGTCTACACCCAGTGCGACTGTATGGCCCGTTATCTTGTTCGTATTGCTGAAATGGGCGAAAGTATGCGGATCATTGAACAGGCGCTCGACACACTGCCGGCGGGGCCGGTCATGGCGGAGAAGGTGCCCCGCACGCTCAAGCCGGCGAAGGGGGATTGTTATTTCAATGTCGAATCGGCCCGGGGCAGTTTCGGGGTGCGCGTGGTGAGCGATGGCTCTGAGAATGCGTACCGCCTCAAGCTGCGTTCACCCTGTTTTTCAAATATGAGTCTTTTCCGCGAGTGTTCGCGCGGAATGCTGCTTCCCGATGCGCTGGCGCTTCTGGGCAGCCTGGATTTGGTGATCCCGGATATCGACCGGTGAGGATGGGAGTTTTGTTGTGATGTCACGCGACATGATCATGGACATTGTGCGGCTGGTTCTTTATGTGGCCTGCCTGGTTGGATTTGCGGCGTTCAACGCGGCGTATTTGTCGCTGTTGGAACGCAAGCTGCCGTCCTGGATGCAACTCCGGCGCGGCCCCACTGAGGTGGGACCATGGGGATTGCTCCAGCCTGTGGCCGATGGGCTCAAACTGTTGAGCAAGCAGATCCTGATCCCGCAGGGGGCGGATGTCCTCCTGTTCCGGCTAGCGCCGGTGATGGTGGCGGTGCCGGGTATCCTGTGCCTGGTGACGATTCCCTTCAGTGAGACGATTGCGGCCCGGAACTTCAATCTGGGACTCCTGATGATTTTCTCGTTCGGGGCCATCAACGTGTTTGCCGTCATGCTTGGCGGCTGGGCGTCGAACAACAAATACTCGAGCATTGCGGCCGCGCGTGTCGTTGCCCAGAACATTGCCTATGAAATTCCGCTGCTTCTGGTGGTGATTTCGCTTGTGATGTCCATGCACACGTTCAATCTGCACACGATTGTCGACCAGCAGGCCGGGGGATTCTGGCACTGGAATATTCTGGCGCTCAAGGTCAGTCCCATGATGCCGATTGCGTTTCTGATTTATTTCACCTGCATGCTGGCCGAGACCAACAGGGCGCCGTTTGACATGGTGGAGGCGGAAAGTGAGCTTGTGGCCGGCGCCTTTACGGAATACTCCGGCATGGGATTCGGCCTGTTCTTCATCGCCGAGTATGTGAACATCATCGTCGGCAGTTGCGTTGGAACCATCCTTTTTCTGGGCGGCTGGGATAGCCCGTTCGGGTTTCTGCCGGGCTTGCACTGGTTCCTGCTCAAGATGTACGCCCTGTCTTTTGCGGTTATCTGGGTGCGCTGGTCGTTCCCCCGCACCCAGTTTTACGGGCTCCTGAATTTGTCCTGGAAAATCCTGATCCCGCTGGCGCTTGTGAACCTGGTTCTGACAGCCATCATGCTTAAACTTTTCTAAACCGATGATCACCTATATCAAAGAGATTGTGTGCGGCGTTTACACCCTGTTCGTGGGGATGTGGATTACGTTTATTCACATGTTCCGCCGGCGTGTGACGCTCAATTATCCCCGACAGAGCCTCAAGATGACTCCGCGGTATCGCGGGCACATCGACTTGAAACGCGACGAGGCGACCGGCCAGCCCAAGTGTATTGTGTGCATGGCCTGCCAGCGGGCCTGTCCCTCCGGCTGCATCAAACTCGATGGCGCCAAGGCCGAAGGGGCGCCGCGCAAGGCGCTGACGTCCTATACGCTGGACTTCACCACATGCAGCCTCTGCGGCCTGTGCGTGGAAAGTTGTAACTTCGATGCGTTGAAATTTTCAAAAGAGTACAACCTGGCTTCCATGAACAAAGACGATTACCGCATGGATTTGCTAAAACGCGTGCTGGAGAAAAAATGACGATCGACTTGACGCCTGCAACGCTTTATCCGCTGGCTGCCGCCCTCATTTTTGCGGGGGTTGTGGCGGTGACGCTGGGTGGCGCCGTGATCGCGGCGGCCTCGCGGCGGCTGGTGTACAGTGTCAGTGGGCTGGCCCTTTCGTTCATGGGGCTGGCCGGCCTGTACTTTTTCCTGAACAGCCCGTTTCTGGCGCTGATGCAGATACTGATCTATATCGGTGCGGTATGCGTGACGATCATGTTTGCCCTGATGCTGGCCAATCCCAATGATGAGCCGTCCCCGCTTTCCCGTACCGTGCTGATCGGTCTGGCG
>Ga0194060_10002573_pt1 | contig 12913 bp, 11 predicted proteins | sample SepL225m_MetaG_FD_163427 | JGI IMG/M metagenome (GOLD analysis project Ga0194060, IMG submission 163427) | Anoxic zone freshwater microbial communities from boreal shield lake in IISD Experimental Lakes Area, Ontario, Canada - Sep2016-L222-5m | ecosystem: Environmental > Aquatic > Freshwater >... | reverse complement strand
TATTTTCGTTATTCGTGGAACAACTGTTAGCGCTGAACATGTTGCAACCGCAACCGCACCTCTTAACTTGAAGAAATTTATTTATGAACTAGATGTTCCAGTAATTGTTGGTGGCTGTGCCACTGGCACTGGTGCACTTCACTTAATGCGCGCTGGCGCTGCTGGTGTTCTAGTTGGTTTTGGTGGCGGCGCAGCACACACAACTCGTTCCGTATTAGGTATCGCCGTTCCTATGGCATCAGCAGTTGCTGAAGTTGCATCTGCTCGTCGTGATTACATGGATGAATCTGGTGGTCGTTTTGTTCACGTTATCGCTGATGGTTCGGTTGGAAAATCTGGCGACATTGCAAAAGCAATTGCATGTGGCGCTGATGCAGTAATGATGGGATCTCCACTTGCGAAAGCAGTTGAATCTCCAGGTAAAGGTTGGCACTGGGGTTCTGAAGCACATCACTTGGAATTACCTCGTGGTGACAGAGTTCAAGTTGGAACTGTTGGAACTTTGGAAGAAATCTTGGTTGGTCCGTCACACCTTGCCGATGGCAGCATGAATCTATTTGGCGCACTACGACGTGCAATGGCTACATCTGGTTACTCAGATCTAAAAGAGTTCCAGCGCGTTGAAGTTGTCATCGATCGTGTCTGATACAAAAAACCAAGAGTTAGTTTTAGTTGTTGATTTTGGGGCGCAATACGCTCAATTAATCGCACGTCGAGTTCGCCAAGCCCAGGTGTATTCCGAAATAGTTCCATCATCAATGCCGATTGAAAAGATGCTGGCAAAGAAGCCGATAGCAATTATTTTATCTGGCGGTCCTTCGAGCGTTTATGAAGCAGGAGCTCCAACTTTAGATCCTAAAATATTTGAAGCTGGCATACCAATCTTTGGAATTTGTTATGGCTTTCAAGTAATGGCATCAGCACTTGGCGGCGTCGTAACGCAAACAGGAAAATCAGAGTTTGGCCGTACTGAAATTGTTCATGACGCTAAATCCAAATTATTAGCTGGCTTGCCTGAATCATTTAAGGTTTGGATGAGCCATGGTGACAGCGTTACTTCTGCACCAGCAGGTTTCACTTCAACTGCAAAAACTCAAGACACACCAATCGTTGCCTTTGAAAATAGCGATGCAAAATTTGCTGGCGTGCAATTTCATCCAGAAGTTCTGCACTCCGAAAATGGCCAAGAGATATTGCGTCGTTGGTTAATTGATGTCGTTGGTTGTAAACCAACTTGGAATTCTGAAAATATTGTTAGCGCTGAAGTTGCAAAAATTAAAGCGCTAGTCGGCTCTGGTCGCGTTCTGTGCGGTTTATCTGGTGGCGTTGATTCTGCAGTTGCTGCCGCTATCGTTCAAAAAGCTATCGGCTCACAATTAACTTGTGTCTTTGTAGACCACGGTTTACTTCGTGAAGGCGAAGCAGAGCAAGTAGAACGAGATTTTGTTGCATCTACTGGGGTGACGCTAAAGGTTGTTGATGCCAAAGATCGCTTCTTAAAGGCGCTGGCCGGAGTAACTGATCCCGAAACAAAGCGGAAAATTATCGGAACTGAATTCATTAGAGTCTTTGAAACAGCAGCTCGTGAAATATCTGAATCCGAACCAATTGATTTCTTAGTTCAGGGAACGCTCTATCCAGATGTTGTTGAATCTGGCGGTGGCGAAGGTGCGGCAAATATTAAATCTCATCACAACGTTGGTGGCCTTCCAGATGATCTGCAATTTAAATTAATTGAGCCACTTCGTACGCTTTTTAAAGATGAAGTTCGCTATGCCGGCTTATCAATGGGATTGCCTGAAGAAATTATTTGGCGCCAACCATTTCCTGGTCCAGGTCTAGCAATTCGAATTGTTGGCGAGGTAACTGAGAATAATCTTAGAATATTGCGAAAAGCTGATGCGATTGCCCGAAATGAATTGCGCATTGCAGAGTTAGATCGGATAATTTGGCAGTGTCCAGTTGTTTTATTAGCTGATGTGCGAAGTGTTGGAGTGCAAGGCGATGGCAGAACTTATGGCCATCCAATTGTTCTTCGGCCGGTTTCATCAGAAGATGCAATGACTGCAGATTGGAGTCGGATTCCATATGAAGTATTGGAGAAGATTTCAACTCGAATTACAAATGAAGTTCGCGAAGTAAATAGAGTGGTTCTAGATGTAACGTCTAAACCGCCCGGCACAATTGAGTGGGAGTAAATTGAAGTGAAGCAGAGAACGATTGTTGTAGTTGTGGCAACCATGGTTGCTGCGCTTCTGCTTGCACCTCAAGCTAGCGCTGACGAGAAATCAAAGAAATCAAAGAAGATTATGCAAGCATCTACTTTGGCCTCAATTTGTAAACCAACTAGCGCAGTCGGGCACTCACCAAAGCGCTTAGCGATCCCATCTATCAAGCGTCCACATGTAAATAAAACTTTTACCTTTAAAACAAATTGTGGCGATATTCAAATTGCTGCTGATGGCGTAAGTGCGCCGCTTACTGTTATTTCAATGACTTACTTGGCAAATAAGGGCTACTTCGATAACTCACCTTGTCATCGCTTAACAACTCAAGGAATTTTCGTACTCCAATGTGGCGATCCAACTGCATCTGGTTCAGGTGGACCAGCATGGCAAGTTCCAGATGAAAATCTGCCAACTGGTACTGGCAATATCTATCCTGCTGGATCAGTGGCTATGGCAAATTCTGGTGCGAATACAAATGGCAGCCAATTTTTTATTGTTTATGATGACAACTCACGTCTTGGCGCTAACTACACAATCTGGGGCAAAGTAACTAAGGGCTTAGATATCGTAAAAACAATTGCAGCACTTGGTTCAAATAATTCAAATGGCGTTGGAGATGGCGCCCCAAATCAAGCAATAACTATTGAGCGAGCAACTTCACGTTAATTAATCGCTTGAAACAATCCTAAAAATCTCAGCAACTCGACCATCTGCAAGACCATTTAATTTCGCATTTCGTTCGCCCCATTCGCGAATCATCGCTTCCAAATTTGGGTTATGTGCAGTCTGGCTAACATGTGCATGGAGCGCAGCAATTTTCTTATCGAAGGTGTCTGTTACATCTACAAAGTGATCTGGAGTGTGGTGAGACATCACCCAAACTTCGCGTACGCGCCAAGGTTCAAGTCCTTCATCTTTAAGTAAATCTTCAAAGGCAAATGGATTTCGTGCATCTGGATAAACCGCTTGAATCGCAGCTTCACCAGCAGCCATATGATCTGGATGGCTTGAAAATAGGCGATCCCAGTTTCGTTCTGGACTTTGGATTAACATGCGATCTGGTTTGGTCTTTCTAATTTCGCGCACAATCTGCTTGCGCAATTCAATTGTTGGAACTAACCAACCATCACGGTGATTTAGAAATTCAATATTTGTTACACCTAGAACTTTGCCAGCATCTCGTTGTTCACGTTGGCGAATTTTCGGCATATCCTCACGTGGAACATCTGGATCTTCGCCGCCTTGATCACCGTTTGTGCAGATGCAGTAGGAAACTTCGATTCCCATCGCCGTCCATTGCGCGATAGTTCCAGCCGCCCCAAAATCAAGGTCATCTGGGTGAGCGGTAACAACAAGGACGCGTTTAATTTCGGAATCATCTATTGGAGGCATTGGCCAATCTTAGGAGAACTTGCGACTTAATGTGAGTCGTTAGACTCCGACCCATGTCTCGCGAATCTCTGGTTGATGGATTGAACCCACAGCAGCAAGCCGCTGTAATACATCAGGGTTCGCCATTGCTTGTAGTCGCGGGCGCTGGATCTGGAAAAACTCGGGTATTAACACGGCGCATCGCATATTTATTGGGTGAACGAGGAGTTAATCCCTATGAAGTTCTAGCAATTACTTTTACAAATAAGGCAGCTGCTGAAATGAAAGAGCGAGTAGCTGATCTGGTTGGTGACCGCGCAAGATCTATGTGGGTCTCCACATTTCACTCTGCATGCGTTCGGATTTTGCGACAAGAAGCGGCAAAACTCGGCTATTCAAATTCATTCACTATCTATGACTCATCCGATAGTTTGCGATTGATTACTCTGGTTATGAAAGATATGAATTTAGATATCAAGCGCTATGCACCAAGAGCGGTTGCTGGATTAATTTCACAGGCAAAGAATGAGCTACAAGGACCAGCAGATTTTGTGCAATCAGCTGATAATGCATTCAACGAAGTTGTAGCTGAAGTTTTCGCGCATTATCAAAAGCGCTTAGTCAGTGCGAATGCTATGGATTTTGATGACTTAATTGGGCGAACCGTTGAAATATTGCAACGCAACCCAGAGAGCCGTCAAAGATATCGATCACGCTTTAAGCACGTCTTAGTAGATGAGTATCAAGATACTAACCACGCGCAATACATGTTGATTAAAGAGCTAGTTGGAACCGAGGGCGAAGGAATTCCCCTTGCCGAACTCTGTGTAGTCGGCGATGCTGATCAATCTATTTATGCATTTCGTGGCGCCAATATTAGAAATATTCTGCAATTTGAAGCTGACTACCCAAGTGCTAAGACAATTCTTTTAGAACAAAATTACCGATCAACACAAAATATTCTTAACGCGGCAAATGCAGTTATTGCTAACAATGAAGGCCGGAAGGCAAAGAATCTCTGGTCCGAATCTGGTTCCGGCGCAAAGATAATTGGTTATGTTGCCGAGAGCGAACACGATGAAGCCGACAATATTGTTTCTGAAATCGGCAGATTGCGGCGCGAAGAGATTTCACAACCAGGTGACGCTGCAATTTTTTATCGTACAAATGCCCAATCCCGCGTCTTTGAAGAAGTCTTCTTGCGATCAGCAATTCCTTACAAGGTAGTTGGGGGAGTTCGTTTCTATGAACGTAAAGAAGTAAAAGATTTTCTCGCCTATCTAAGAGTTTTGGTCAATAGTGAAGATGAGATCTCACTTCGCAGAATTATCAATACTCCGAAACGTGGAATTGGCGATCGCGCGTTAGATACCGTGGATCTATATGCAAAGAGCGCTGGAGTTTCATTTTGGAGCGCACTTAATCAAGCGTCACAGGTTCCCGGAATTCCAACTAGATCAATCGCAGCAATTAATGATTTTGTACATTTAATCTCATCACTAACAGTTTTAGTGGAAGCAAAGACCCGACCTTCAGTTATTGCACAAGCCGTCTTAGAGCAGTCGGGATTACTTTATGAACTAGAGAAAAGTGATGATCTGCAAGATGAGAGCAGAGTAGAAAACTTACAAGAATTAGTCTCAGTAGCAGTTGAATACGAAGAGGGCGAAGTTGAAGAGGGCGAAGAGATCTCACTACTTGGCTTCTTAGAAAATGTCTCACTTGTTGCCGACTCGGATCAAATCCCTGATGGTGAAGATCATGGCGGTGTCGTAACTTTGATGACACTTCATACTGCAAAGGGTTTGGAATTTCCCACAGTGTTTTTAACTGGAATGGAAGAGGGAATATTTCCGCATTCTAGAACTCTTGGTGATCGTGAAGAGATTGAGGAAGAACGTCGCCTGGCTTATGTTGGTCTAACGAGAGCGCGCGAACGGTTATATATTTCTAGATCTGAATACCGAAGTTCTTGGGGCGCACCAACTTACAATCCACCTTCACGTTTTCTTGCTGAAATTCCTGATGAAGTTATCGAGTGGAATGAACATGCACCCGCGCCGACTCGTGCAAGTGTTTTGAAAACTTCACATTTCACGCCAGCACCTCGAGCAACCGGGCGAAAGGTTTCAACAACGATGGTCTTGGCAGTTGGAGATCGTGTGTCACATGACACATTTGGTTTGGGCACCGTGACTGCGGTAGTCGGCGAGGGAGATCGCGCAGAAGCGAGCATTAACTTTGGTTCACTCGGCGAAAAAAGGTTGTTGCTACGTTATGCGCCGGTAGAGAAGCTATAAATAACCACTAAGATTTCGCTATTCGCAACGCTAATAATTGAAGTATTAAACAACGAACGGGGTAAATAGTGGATCTCTTTGAGTATCAAGCTCGAGATCTTTTTGAATCACACGGAGTTCCAGTTCTAGGTGGCGCAGTTGCGTTTACACCAGAAGAAGCTGGCGCAGCAGCTGCATCAATGGGCGGACGTGTGGTTGTAAAAGCGCAGGTAAAAGTAGGCGGACGTGGCAAAGCAGGCGGCGTAAAACTTGCCGAGAGCGCGAAGGATGCGCAAGAAAAAGCTGCAGCAATTCTTGGAATGGATATCAAAGGACATATCGTTCACAAAGTAATGATTGCGCAAGCCGCACCTATTGAGGCTGAATACTATTTAGCAATTTTGTTAGACCGCGCAAATCGTAATTTCCTAGTTATGGCATCAGTAGCCGGTGGTATGGAGATTGAAGAAGTTGCACATAAGACTCCTGAAAAATTGGCAAGAGTAGGCATAGATCCAAATGTTGGAATTTCTAAAGAGAAAGCGCGCGAGATTGTTCTTGCAGGTGCATTCCCAGCAGATGTTGTAGATCAAGTTGTAGATGTTCTACTTAAGTTGTGGGCGGCCTTTGTTGCCGAAGATGCAACTCTTATGGAGATCAATCCACTTGTAAAAACCAGCGATGGCAAAGTTGTTGCACTTGATGGCAAAGTAACTTTGGATGACAGTGCAGATTTCCGTCATCCAGACCACGAAGCGTTAATTGACCATGCCGCAGCTAACCCACTTGAAGCAGCAGCAAAGGCTAAGAATTTAAATTATGTAAAGCTAGATGGCCAAGTTGGAATTATTGGTAACGGCGCAGGGCTAGTCATGAGCACGCTCGATGTTGTTGCTTATGCCGGTGAAAAGTTTGGCGTAAAGCCAGCGAACTTCCTAGATATTGGCGGCGGCGCATCTGCGCAAGTAATGGCTGATGGTCTTGGAATTATTCTTGGTGATGCTGATGTGCGAAGCGTTTTTGTAAACGTATTCGGTGGAATCACTGCTTGCGATGCTGTTGCAAACGGAATTGTGCAGGCGCTAACAATGTTGGGTGACAAGGCTACAAAGCCAATCGTTGTCCGACTTGATGGCAACAATGTGATTGAAGGGCGCCGTATTTTGAACGAAGCAGCGCATCCACTAATTCAGCAAGTCGAAACTATGGATGGCGCAGCAGCACGCGCTGCAGAATTGGCGGCAAAGTAATGGCTATCTTCATTAACGAAAACACAAAAGTATTAGTACAAGGTATGACTGGTTCCGAAGGAACTAAGCACACAGCTCGAATGATCAAATCTGGAACCAAAATTGTTGGTGGAGTTACACCTGGCAAAGGTGGCCAAAGTGTTGAGATCGAAGGCGTAACACTTCCAGTTTTCAATAGCGTTTCTGAAGCTGTCGCAGCTACTGGCGCTAACGCATCCGTTGTATTCGTTCCACCTAAATTTGCAAAGGCTGCAGTTATTGATGCAATTGATGCGAAGTTGCCATTAGTAGTTGTTATTACTGAAGGAATTCCAGTACATGATTCCGCGGCTTTCTATGCATATTCAGTAGCGAAGGGCACAACACGTTTAGTTGGTCCAAACTGCCCAGGTTTAATAAGTCCCGGAAAATCAAATATTGGAATTATTCCTGCGGATATCACTGGCCCAGGACGTATTGGTCTAGTTTCAAAATCTGGAACTCTTACCTATCAAATGATGTATGAACTTCGTGACTTTGGATTTAGCACTGCAGTAGGTATTGGTGGCGATCCAATTATCGGCACAACCCACATTGATTGCTTGCGCGCATTCCAAGATGATCCTGATACTGATGCAATCGTAATGATTGGCGAAATCGGTGGTGATGCTGAAGAACGTGCTGCTGCATTCATCGGCGAGTATGTAACTAAGCCAGTTGTTGGCTATGTTGCCGGATTTACTGCGCCCGAAGGTAAAACCATGGGACATGCTGGTGCGATTGTTTCTGGATCTTCAGGAACCGCTGCGGCAAAGCAGGCTGCGCTCGAAGCTGTTGGAGTTAAAGTTGGCAAGACGCCAAGTGAAACAGCGCAATTAATGCGCGATATTTTAAATAATAAATAGGATTAACTTCTATGGGCCGCATCCTGCTGGTAACTTTTCAACAGGCGTTGCGCAGTGTGGCCCTAACTCTTCTCCCACTTAGTTTCATCGCACTCTTTGCCTGGTCTACTGCGGGAAGTGCTACCGGAAATACTTCTGATCCAATTCGAGCTGCGCTGTGGATTTGGTTGGCTACCCATTTAATTCCCTTTAAGTTATCGCTCGCTTCTGGTTTTTCGAGTGGAGCACTTACTTATCTTCCGTTAGGTGCGGTTATTTTTCCTTGGCTCGCTATCCGTAATGGGTTCCGTAGAGCAAGTGAATTTCTGGATAATCCACGCGGAGCTAGATCGTTTTTAGTATTTTGGTATGTAGCTATTGCAAGCACCGCAGCACTCTTTTCGCAGAGCGCAAATATAAAAGCTAATTTAATTTTGACCCCAATATTTGTACTACTGATTTCGCTAAGTGCCACTATTGACTACAGCACACTGCAGTTTTCCAGAGTTAAATTTCTGGGCAGTACTGCCACTTCACTACTTGGCTTCGCGCTAATAATCATCGGGGTTTCACTGATTTTGCATTTTAATATTGTCAGGTCACTTGCAGTTGTGATTCAACCAGGAATTGTTGGCGGCGTTCTACTTACCTTGCTGCAGATCCTCTATCTGCCAAATTTGGCTATCGCAACGCTCTCTTATCTCTTTGGAACTGGATTCTCTCTTGGCCTTGGAACAGAAATTTCACCAACTACTTTTGATTTGAATTCACTCCCAGCAATCCCAGTTCTGGGTGCGCTACCAACTTCGACTCACCCGCTGCTTCAAATTACTTTACTAATTCCAATTATCGTTCTGCTTTTAAACCAGGTTGCAATATTTAGAACTTTTCAAGATTTCAAGATTCGCCAAAGTGAGGCCATCAAAACTCTTGCCCCTGCACTTCTTGTAATAATTCTTATTTCCTACTTCGCCGGTGGAACCCTGCTGACTCAAGATATGAAACCAGTTGGCGTAATTTGGTGGAAGCTTCCCGCAGTGTTTGCTGCTATTTCGCTGCTGCTATTAATTATTGGGCTCTATATTCCAAAATTAATAAAAGTGGTTAAAGCTCATAAGAGTGAACTTTAAATGCGAGTAGTCCTTCTCGCATCTGGTTCCGGGTCACTTGCGCAATCAATTATTGATGCAACTAAGAGCGGGAAGCTTGAGATTGAAATTATCTCCTTGGTTTCAGATAAAGAAAGTGGCGCGTTAAAACGAGCTACTGAATCTGGGATTGAAACTAAATTTCTACCCATGAAAGCTGACCGCGCACTTTGGGATCACGACCTCCATTCATATATTGAAAGCCTTAATCCAGATCTTGTAATAAGCGTTGGCTTCATGCGAATTCTTGCCTCAGATTTTGTCGCAAAATTTCCAACCGTAAATACTCATCCTGCACTTTTGCCGAATTTCCCTGGTGCTCATGCCGTTCGAGATGCACTCAAAGCGGGGGCTCAAACGAGCGGCTCAACTGTTCATTGGGTTGATGCTGGAATTGATACCGGGCCAATAATCGCGCAGCGCGAGGTCACAGTTCTTCCTGGTGATGATGAGGAGAGCCTGCATGAACGCATTAAGATTGTGGAACGAGAACTCATTGTTGAGACTATTCAAAGCTTTGTATTAAATGGCATCCCAGGGCGGAACTAATGGATCGTAAAGTTATAAAGCGCGCACTTGTTAGTGTTTATGACAAGAGCGGTTTAGTTGAACTTGGAAAGTCTCTCGAGAAATTTGGAATTGAAATTCTTTCAACAGGTTCCACTGCAAAAACTTTAAGAGAAGCTGGAATCAAAGTAATTGCAGTTGAGGAGTACACGGGTTTTCCAGAGATGCTTGGGGGGCGAGTAAAGACGCTGCACCCAAGAATTCACGGCGGAATTTTGGCAGATCAGAACGATGCTGATCATCTTGCACAATTGAAATCCCAAGATATTGCACCCTTTGATTTAATTGTTATAAATCTTTACCCTTTCACAGAAACAATTTCTAGTGGCGCTAAATTTGATGAGTGCATCGAACAAATTGATATTGGTGGCCCAAGCATGTTGCGGGGAGCGGCTAAGAATCACAATAGCGTCGCTGTTATTTCTGATCCATCACAGTATCCACAACTAGAAGTCGCGCTAGCTAGTGGTGGCTTTACCCTGGAAGAGCGTCGCGAATTAGCAATGAAAACATTTAGAAAGACTGCCGAGTATGACATTGCAATTGCAGAGTGGTTGGCCCAAGAGTTAGACCAAAGTGATTGGCGCGCAAAAGTTTGGAAGAAAATCTCAGATCTTCGATATGGCGAGAATCCACATCAAAGCGCGAGTGTTTTCGCTGACAGTTCTTCATCTTCCGGAATAACCAGTGCCGTACAACATCATGGCAAAGAGATGTCTTTCAATAATTACACAGATGCAGATGCTGCGCTTAGAGCGGCTTATGATCACAACGAACCTTGTGTAGCAATTATCAAACATGCCAATCCTTGCGGCATCGCAATTGCAGGTGACATCACTGCGGCGCATGCTGCGGCTCACGCTTGTGATTCGACATCTGCTTTTGGTGGTGTGGTTGCTGCAAATCGCAAAGTCACGTTGGCAATGGCAACTGCGCTTAGCGAAATCTTCACTGAAGTAGTAATCGCTCCGGGCTATGAAGCAGGTGCGATAGAGCTACTTGCAAAGAAGCCTTCAATACGAATTTTAGAAATCGTGGATTATAAAATTGCTAACGAAGAACTGCGTCCAATATCTGGTGGTCTGTTAATTCAAGATACCGATCTAATAGATGCCAATGGCGATGATTCTGCTAATTGGCAACAAGTTTCTGGGCCAAAAGTAAGTAACGAGGTTCTTCGCGATCTGCAATTTGCTTGGCGAAGTGTGCGTTCAGTGAAAAGTAATGGAATTTTGTTAGCTAAGAACGGCGCTTCGGTTGGTGTTGGAATGGGACAAGTCAATCGTGTTGATAGCGCAAAGCTTGCGGTTTCTAGAGCGGGAGATCGAAGTAAAGATGCCGTAGCAGCTAGTGATGCATTCTTTCCATTCGCAGATGGCTTACAAATTTTGTTAGATGCCGGAGTCACCGCGGTCGTTGCACCAGGTGGAAGCGTGCGAGATAACGAAGTAATTGAGGCAGCGGCCAAGGCAAATGTGGCGATGTTCTTCACCGGCGTCCGTCATTTTTCGCATGCCTAGCTCTTCTAGATAGGATTCGAATATGAGCGCGACAATTCTTGATGGTAAAGCCACTGCGGCGCTAATCAAAGAAGAACTTCGCAAAGTTGTTTCTACTTTGGCTACAAAGCCTGGACTAGGAACAGTTCTAGTTGGCGATGATCCTGGTTCACATTCATATGTTGGTGGGAAACATCAAGACTGTGCCGAAGTAGGAATTAATTCAATTCGAATAGATTTACCTGCAACAGCTTCAGAACAAGATGTACTTGCGGCGATAAAAGATTTAAATAACAGTAAAGAGTGCACTGGATATATCGTCCAATTACCGGTTCCAAAAACAATTAATCCAAATAAACTTCTCGAAAGTATCGATCCAAGAAAAGATGCTGATGGCCTGCATCCATTGAATTTAGGAAAATTGGTGATCGGCGAAAAAGCACCTTTGCCATGTACACCTCGGGGAATACTCGAACTTCTAGCCCGCTATAACTTAAGTGTTTCTGGTAAAGAAGTACTTGTTATGGGACGTGGTTTAACAGTTGGTAGACCGCTAGCTCTTCTGCTTTCACAAAAAGGTATCGATGCAACTGTAACTATTACGCACACTAAGACCGTCGATGTTATTTCACATACGAAAAGAGCAGACATTATTGTCGCTGCAATTGGAAGTGCTCACTTCTTGCGTGCCGAAATGATTAAACCAGGAGCAATTGTCTTAGATGTTGGAATCACTAGAACTTCAGCGGGGTTAATGGGTGATGTTCATCCGGATGTTGCCAGCGTTGCATCAGCGATTGCACCAATGCCTGGTGGAGTTGGTCCAATGACACGTGCGATGTTGCTCTCAAATGTTGTTGAAATGGCGCAACTAATTTAAATGAAAATTGCAATCGACCGCCTAAGAATTCTTGCCTTTGCCTTAATCGCAATTGGAATCTTGCTTGGAATTTTTAATGTAGTTCGTACTGGTGCGCTAGCGATTGCAGTCGGAACTGGGATCATCGTCATCACCAAGTATTTACGCTCAAATCGCCATCGGAAAATCGAATTAATACTTCCAATCGCGATGGCAACCCTGCTTTTTGTGGTGGCGCTCACACTGCCTCATGCCAAGTAATATTTAGCCATTGAAATTAAGAAAAGTAATTAAGGTCGAATTACATTCCAAATAGATCAAGAGGAGATACGAGAACATGAGCAGATCAGGAAAAGTTACAGTAGTTGGCGCCGGTTTTTATGGTTCAACCACCGCACTTCGGTTAGCTGAATACGACATATTTGAAACTGTAGTTCTCACAGATATTTTAGAAGGTAAGCCAGAAGGTTTGGCGCTCGATATGAATCAATCAAGATCTATCGAAGGATTTGAAACAAAGATTGTTGGTGCAACAACAACAGTTGATGGCGCCGGATACGAAGCAACTGCAAACTCAGATGTTGTAGTAATTACTGCCGGACTTCCACGCAAGCCAGGTATGAGCCGAATGGATTTAATTGGCGTAAATGCTGGAATCGTTCGTGGTGTTGCTGAAAATATTGCAAAGCATTCACCAAATGCCGTAATTATCGTGGTTTCAAATCCACTTGATGAGATGACTGCACTTACTCAATTAGCAACATCATTCCCAAAGAATCGCGTTATGGGACAGGCCGGAATGTTGGATACCGCGCGATTTACAAACTTTGTTGCAGAAGAACTTAAGGT
>Ga0194060_10002571_pt1 | contig 12917 bp, 17 predicted proteins | sample SepL225m_MetaG_FD_163427 | JGI IMG/M metagenome (GOLD analysis project Ga0194060, IMG submission 163427) | Anoxic zone freshwater microbial communities from boreal shield lake in IISD Experimental Lakes Area, Ontario, Canada - Sep2016-L222-5m | ecosystem: Environmental > Aquatic > Freshwater >... | reverse complement strand
GAATATAACACTGAGCGGAAAGATATCCGGGTATGTAAATTCATCCAGTAAGCTTGTTCTGGAATCTAAATCTGTCTTAAAAGGTGATATAATGGCAAAAATACTTGTCATTGAGCAGGGTGCCTTCTTCGAGGGTACATGTACAATGAGCAATGAGCAAAAGAAAGATCCAGTTTTACAGTCCGAAAGTAAAAAATGATCAGCACCGGCTCCGAAAGGAAAAAAATCAAGAATATAAATGAAGCGGGAGCGTATCTTGGACTTGGCTTTCAGATTGCGGCTTCCATAGTCCTGATGCTATTTCTTGGCAGGTGGCTTGACGGTAAGCTGGGTATTTTCCCATGGCTTACGATATCATTTTCATTTTTAGGTGGCGCGGCAGGCATTTATAGTGTTATAAAGACAGTATTGGAGATAGGGGATAAAAAGAAAAATAGTGAAAAAGGTAATTAATCAGATTTTATTCTTATTTATTATTGTCTATATATGTATTTTTGCTTTGTATAAAAGCGGTCATGTCAGCTATGAGTTTTTAAATGCTTCTTTCTATGCGGGAGTAATCAACGGGCTGAACGCCGTAGCAACGGTACTGTCCTTTAATTACGCTTTAGGCAAATCCGGCAGTCTGTTTATGATATATAACATGGGCGGAATGGTTGCCAGAATGTTTATTCTGTTAATAGTCATTCTTATTTTATTGAAATTCTTGAATATAGACAAATATGGGTTTATATTTATATTTTTCATTTTGTACTTTATATCATTGGCATTAGAAATAAATTATTTTAGAATACAAGTAACAGAAAAGAAATCCTGAAAATATGATCAGTTATATACAAGCCGATACAGCGAAAGTGGCGCAGGACACTCTGTCCCACGCACAAAGCGGCAATTCCGACAGCAGCTGGATATTACATCATATTCTGGATGCAAAATATCTTGATTTTGAACCGTTCGGCAAAATACCATTGCCGGAGATACATATATTCGGTATGGACATATCGATTACGCGTCATGTGGTTTTTATGTGGCTTGCCGTTCTTCTTCTAATCTTAATCTTCAGCTATGTTTCCAAAAGCTATAAGAAGTCTAAAACTCCCAAAGGGTTTGCAAATTTAATGGAACTTCTTGTTGTTTTTGTCCGGGATGACATCGCAAAGCCGGCAATAGGCAAAGGATTTGAGAAATTTCTGCCCTATCTCTTAACGGTTTTCTTTTTTATACTTGCCAGTAACTTCATCGGACTGTTTCCATACAGCGCCACAGCGACAAGCAATATTTCAGTAACAGCCACGCTTGCAGTTATCTCATTTATTGTAATACAGGCGGGTGGCATGATGAAAAACGGAGTGTTCGGATATTTCAGGGGATTAATACCGCATGGAGTTCCGGTATGGCTGTTGCCGGTCATGTTTATAGTTGAAATACTCGGACTTTTTACTAAACCATTTGCTCTGGCTATTCGTCTTTTTGCAAATATGACCGCAGGGCATATTGTTATTCTGGCGTTAATAGGACTGATATTCATCCTTAAAACGGTGTTTGTCGCTCCGGTTTCAATTGCCTTTGCTTTATTTATTTATTTACTTGAAATACTTGTAGCCTTAATACAGGCATATATATTTACAATGCTGTCCTCTTTGTTCATCGGGATGGCAGTACATCAGGATCATTGATTAATAAACAACATACATTCAACTTTGGAGGAATTAAATGGATTTTGCACACTTAGCAGCAGGATTGGGCGCGGGTTTAACAGTTATAGGCGGAGCTTTAGGTATTGGCAAATTAGCAAGCGCGGCCATGGAGGCAAGTGGCCGTCAGCCTGAGGTTCTAGGAGATATCAGAACTTCAATGATTATTGCCGCAGCTCTTATTGAGGGTATTTCATTGTTTGCTTTGGTAATCTGTATTTTACTGGCTTTGAAGTAATTTCATTGAGAGTTCTTTTTACTTCATGTAACCCAAATACTAATTTTACAAGGGAATCTAAATGCTGGCTGTGATAAATTTTGCTCTTGTGCTTCTTCAGGAAGCCGGGGAGCATAAGGGGGGACTATTAGATGTAAATCCCGGACTGATTTTCTGGACGGCGATTACATTTATCTGTCTTCTGCTTATATTAAAGAAAGTTGCCTGGAAACCGATACTTCACGCTTTGGATGAACGCGAAACTTTTATCCGTGAGTCAATTGAAAAAGCGGAAAAGGCAAGGACAGAAGCAGAGAAGCTACTGGCTGAAAACCAGGCAAGCCTGGCAAAGACTGAGGAAAAAGCACAAAAGATAATCACTCAGGGGAGAGTATTTGCCGAAAAGCTGAAAGAGCAGATACTTAGCGCAAGCAAAGCCGAGTCAAAGAAAATGATCGATGATGCAACCAGCGAAATCAAACGCAAAAACGCTGAAGCTTTTGAGTCTTTGAAGAGTGAGGTGGCAATGATTGTTGTCCAGGCTACTGAAAAGATATTAAGGGAAAATCTCGATAAGGAAAAACAGATAAATATAGTTAATAAATTTATTGATGAATTACCTAAGAACTGATTATGAGTAATCTGAATATTGCGAATCGTTATGCTACTGTGCTGATGAAACTTACAGAAGAGCGCAATTCGTTTGATACTGTTTCAGACGATATTGAGCTGATTAAAAAAACACTTGGCAACTCAAAGGAACTGCTTGTGGTTTTACATAGTCCGGTTATCCCGTCAAAGACTAAATATTCCATATTGACAGAGCTTTTTGAGAGTAAGGTCAGCCGGGACTCGCTTGAGTTTGTGCAGTTTATTGTTGATAAGAACAGGGAGGAACTGTTGCTTAACATAGTCAGGCGTTATCTTGAGTTGCGCGACCAGCATTTAGGTCTGATAAATGCCGATATATACAGCGTGCTTGAGCTTGAGGAAGAGCAGAAAATAAAATTAAAAAGCAGGCTTGAAGAACTTACACAGAAGAAAGTAAGGCTCAGTTATTTCATTGATACAAAGATTATAGGCGGCTTTATCATAAAGATAGAAGACACAATTTATGACGCTTCGCTTAGGCGTCAGCTTGAATTATTAGAAAAACGGTTATTAAGCGGGAACCTGATATTAAACTAATGGTCGGACAAATAAAAGGGAATAAAGATGGCAGAAGTTAGACCTGATGAAGTATCTGCAATACTGCGCAAGCAGCTTGCGGGCTTTGACAATGAGGTTGATATATATGATGTCGGTACAGTTCTTCAGATAGGCGATGGAATTGCACGTGTATATGGCTTGTCAAAAGTTATGGCAGGCGAACTGGTGGAATTTCCAAATGATGTATATGGAATGGTATTAAATCTTGAGGAAGACAGCGTTGGCTGTGTTATTTTCGGTGATTATACTCTTATTAAGGAAGGCGACACAGTAAAAAGGACAAAGAGAGTAGCCTCGTTTCCTGTTGGGGATGCAATGTTAGGCAGGGTGGTAAATCCGCTCGGTGTTCCATTGGACGGTAAGGGGCCTGTTCACACCGAACAGTTTCTTCCAATTGAAAGGAAAGCTTACGGCGTAATAGCGCGTCAGCCCGTTAAGCAGGCACTCCAGACCGGCATAACAGCTATTGATGCTATGATTCCTATCGGGCGTGGTCAGAGGGAGCTTATTATTGGTGACCGTCAGACGGGTAAGACTTCCGTTGCTATTGATACGATTATCAATCAGAAACGTACGCATACAAAGGAATCTATGGAGAACGGCATAAGACCCGTTTACTGTATTTATGTTGCTATTGGACAAAAAAGCTCGACAATAGCCCAGGTTGTTGCAAAACTTCATGAACAGGGAGCAATGGACTATACAACGGTAATTGTGGCATCTGCATCTGACTCCGCTCCGCTCCAGTTTATATCTCCTTATTCGGGAGCTACGATGGGAGAATATTTCAGGGATAATGGCAAAGATGCTCTTGTAATTTACGATGATTTGTCCAAACAGGCGGCTGCTTACAGAGAGCTTTCGCTTCTGCTTAGAAGACCGCCAGGGCGGGAAGCTTATCCGGGCGATGTTTTCTATTTACACTCAAGACTTTTAGAGCGTGCCTCAAAATTGAGCGATGCTGAAGGTGGCGGAAGCTTAACGGCTCTCCCAATTATCGAAACTCAGCAGGGCGATGTATCGGCATACATTCCTACTAATGTTATTTCTATTACTGACGGTCAGATATACCTTGAGCCAAACCTGTTTAACGCAGGTGTAAGACCGGCTATCAACGTAGGTATCAGCGTATCCCGCGTAGGTGGCAATGCTCAGAATAAGGCAATGAGAAAAGTCGCTGGTTCTCTTAAGCTTGATTTGGCACAGTACCGCGAACTTGAATCATTTGCAAAGTTCGGTTCCGATCTTGATAAAGCTACGCAGAAGACACTCTCAAAAGGTGCCCGCCTTGTAGAACTTTTAAAGCAGGGATTGTATCAGCCGGCACCTGTTGAGAATCAGATTGTAAGCGTATTTATCGGCACAAACGATTATCTTGAAACAATCAGAATAGATGATGTAAAGCGTTTTGAGAAGGAATTTATTGAGTATGTCGAACTTAAATACAATGATATTTTTGAAAAAATACGTATTGAGAAAGCCTTAAGCGATACAATTATTAATAGTATTAAGAAGGTGGCAGAAGAATTCCTGCCAAAGTTTAAGAGGAGCGAATCAGTAGCTTTGGTTTAGTAAGAAGTCATCTTATAACAGATAAAATATAAATAATCAGACCAGCTTCGCATAAAATATGGCCACATTAAGAGACATTAAAAGAAGAATAGTTGGCGTTAAGAGTACGCAGCAGATTACAAAGGCAATGAAGATGGTTGCGACGGCGAAATTGCGCCGTGCGCAGGATAACATGATCAATGCCCGCCCTTATTCAAAGAAAATAACCGAAGTATTAACAAATCTTCTTAAACAGAGCAGCGACTTAAATAATCCTTTACTTACCGAAAGGGAAGTAAAGAATATTGCGGTTGTTGTATTAACTTCAGACCGCGGACTCTGTGGCAGCTTTAATATGAATATCCTCCGTGAGGCTGCAAATCTTATTCATGGTAAATATGAAAGTCTTAACAATTCAGGCAATCTTTTTGTTTACTGCCTTGGCAAGAAGGGCTGTGATTATTTTACAAAGGGGAATTATAAAATATCAGGTCAGTATCCTGGTATTTTTTCCAGTCTTAAATTTCAGACAGCCTCAAATCTTGTAAATGAACTGCGGCACCGGTTTCTGAATAATGAAATTGATAAGGTTCTTGTGGTACATAATGAATTTAAGTCAGTAATGCAGCAGAATCTGGTAATTGAGCAGTTCCTGCCGGTTCCAAAAACTCAGGATGAGAAAATTGAGAATGGCGGAAAGGGAAACAAAACAGATTGTATTTATGAGCCGGATGCAAAGGCAATCATTAATAACCTGCTTCCAAAACATCTTAATAGTCAGATGTGGAGAATGCTTCTTGAGTCTTATGCTTCTGAACTTGGAGCCAGAATGACAGCCATGGATATGGCTACAGAGAATGCTAAAGAGATGATAAGAACATTACAGTTGCACTATAATAAAGTCAGACAATCATCAATTACTAAAGAAATTCTCGAAATCGTAAGCGGAGCAAACGCGCTCAAAGCCGGTTAAGAGAAAACTTGTTGTAATAATTAATTAATTTTGTTAAATTTGCTCTCATTTTAACATGGCATTTATGTTTGAAGACCTAACAAATAAGTTTGAAACGGCATTAAAGAAAATAAGCGGTCAGGGCAGATTAACTGAAAGCAATATTTCCGATAGTTTACGTGAAATCAGGCGTGTTCTTTTAGATGCTGACGTTAATTATAAAGTTGCAAAAAAATTTATTGATGATGTAACTGTAAAGGCTGTTGGTAAAGAGGTATTAAACTCTATTACACCTGGTCAGCTGATTACAAAAATTATATATGATGAACTTGCCCAACTGATGGGAGGCAGCCAGACAGAACTTACGCTTAACGGCTCCGGCGTTACAGTAATTTTAGTAGTTGGTCTGCAGGGTTCTGGTAAAACTACTTTCTGTGGTAAACTGGCTCGTTTATTAAAATCAAGGAATAGAAAAGTTTTACTTACGGCGGCTGATGTTTATCGTCCTGCCGCTGTTGAGCAGTTAAAGCAGCTTGGATTACAGGTTAGTGTTCCGGTATTCTCAGCGGAGCATAAGGATGCAGTAAAGATTGCTCAGGACTCAGTTGTATGGGCAAAGGAAAACGGGCTTAATACTGTAATTATAGATACAGCCGGACGTCTTCATGTCGATGAAGAAATGATGAACGAAGTCGATGCGATAAAGCGGGTGGTTAAGCCGGATGAAAGTCTTTTTGTGGTTGACTCGATGACGGGGCAGGATGCTGTAAACTCCGCAAAGGCATTCCATGAAAGAATAAATTATGACGGAATTGTACTGACAAAGCTTGACGGTGATACAAGAGGCGGTTGTGCACTTTCGATTAAGGCGGTAGTTGACAGACCGATTAAGTTCGTAAGCCTTGGCGAAAAGCTTGATTCTCTTGAAGTATTTTATCCCGACAGGATGGCTTCAAGGATACTTGGCAAGGGAGATGTAATCTCGCTTGTGGAAAAGGTGCAGGAACAATACAATGAGAAAGATGCTGAAGAAATCGAGAAGAAACTTCGTGAAAACAGGTTCGATTTTGAGGATTTCTTAAAACAGATAAAGATGATTAAGAAGATGGGCTCTCTTAAGTCTATTTTAGGTATGATACCGGGGCTTGGTTCACAGATTAAGAATGCGAATATTGATGAGAAGGAATTTGTTAAGGTAGAGGCGATTATTCAATCGATGACAAGAGAAGAAAGACGCACTCCTAAAATATTAAACGGCAACAGGCGTAAAAGAATTTCACGTGGTAGTGGCACAACGATTCAGGATGTAAACAGGCTGATTAAGCAGTTTGCTGAAATGCAGAAAGTAATGAAAATGCTTAATGCCGGAGGCGGAAAGAAATTTCCCTTTATGAATAATAAAAATTTTAAGTTAAATTGATATATAATAAAAGAAATATAATTGGAGGAACAAAAACTTGGCAGTTAAGTTAAGATTAAGAAGAATGGGTAAAAAAAGACAACCGGTTTATAAAGTTGTAGCTGCTGATGCCCGCGCTCCCAGAGATGGCAAATTTTTAGAAGCAATTGGAATTTATAATCCTAAATCCGATCCCGCTACTATCGAAATTAAGGAAGACAGAGCATTATACTGGCTGGGCGTTGGCGCGCAGCCAACAGATACTGTCAGAAGTCTCCTGAGCAAAAAAGGCGTTCTGCTTAAAAAAGAATTAATTGGTCAGGGACTTTCTGAAGCTGAAGTCGGTTCAAAGATGGAAGCCTGGGGAAAACTTAATGAAGCCAAATTTAGTTCAAAAAAGACAGAGAATAAAAAAATAGAAAAAACTTCAGTTAAAGAAGAACCTAAGGAAGTTATTGCAGAGGAAGTAAAGAGTACTACTTCCGATGAAAATCCGGGTGAGTAATTAATTTAGTTTTGCTTATCGGGGATTTTTATACGCTAATCCAGTACTCGTTGTAGCTCTAATTGAAAGAGAGGTAATAAATGAAAGAATTCATTGAATTTATTGCGAAACATCTGGTTGATAATCCCGATGGCGTTTCTATTGAAGAAAAAATACTTGATGATGAAAAATTAATTATTTATTTAAAGGTTAGCCCTGAAGATATTGGTAAGGTAATTGGAAAGCAGGGGAGGACTGTCCAGGCTATGAGAACTTTACTAACCGCAGTTGCTGCAAAGTATGGCAAACGCGTGATAATTGAGGTTTTGGATTAATTAAGCGGTTGTATTTTGTCGTGAATGAATATTTTTTAGTAGCAGAGATTAAAACCATTTTTAATAAAAATGGTTTTTTGTCTTTGATATCGCATTCTGATGAACCTGAAAGGTTCCTGAGTCTCCGTAAGGTTTATATTGAAATCTTTGGGGATATGAAGGAGTTTATGGTAGAGAAGGTAGTTCCTGTTAAGAATTACTTCACCATCAAGTTTGTAAATTTCAACAGCGATCAGGATGTTGATTTTTTTGTTGGTAAAAGAATTTATGTCGATAGTGAAAATCTGGTTAAACTTACAGAAGATACTTTTTTTATTCATGATTTAATCGACAGCAGGGTCTTTGCGGAGGGCAAACCCGCAGGCATTCTTAAAGATGTTATTAAGCTTCCTTCAAATGATGTATATGTAATTCATGATCTTTCCGGTAAGGAGTTTTTGGTTCCTGCCGTTAAAGATTATGTCGAAAGTTTTGATAAAATAAATAAAACGCTGAATCTGAAACCAGGCTACAATATATTTGAAAATGATGAGGATTGATATAATATCTGCAGTGCCGGATTTACTTAACAGTCCGCTTCAGACAAGTATAATTAAAAGATCCCGGGATTTTCAGAAAGTTGAAATAAACGTGCATAATCTAAGAGATTATACACATGATAAACATAAAGTTATTGATGATAAGCCATTTGGCGGGGGAGCGGGTATGCTCCTGAAGCCGGAGCCGTTCTTTGAATGTATCGAATCTTTGAAAAGCCGGCGCGAATATCAGCATATCATTTATAGTTGTCCTAAAGGGAAAATATTTAACCAGCGGATGGCTAACCGGTTTTCAATTGCTGAAAATATAATTATAATAGCCGGGCATTATAAAGGTATTGACGACCGTGTGCGTGAGGCATTTGCTACTGATGAAGTATCAATCGGTAATTTTGTTCTAAGCGGGGGAGAACTGCCTGCCCTTATTATTGTCGATGCTATCGTAAGACTTATTCCCGGAGTTTTAGGAGATGCTGAATCAGCTCTTAGCGACTCATTCCAGGATGGCGATGTTGTAGAGCCTCCATATTATACAAGACCGGCAAATTATAAGGGAATGAAAGCGCCGGAAGTGTTGCTTTCAGGGAATTTTAAGAAGATTGAGGACTGGAAGAAAGACCAGTCACGAGTTTTAACTGAAAAATGGAAAAAAATAAATAGTCTGGAGTAGAAAAAAAATGGATAACTTGAAAGAATTTGTCGCGGATCAATTTAGAACCGACCTGCCTGTTTTTAATGCCGGCGATCATATCCGCGTTCATGTAAGAGTAATCGAAGGCGATAAAGAAAGAATTCAGCCATTCGAAGGCGATGTAATCAGTATCAGAGGTGCCGGTATCAGCAAAACTTTTACTGTTAGAAAAATCTCAAGCGGTGTTGGCGTTGAGAGAATCTTCCCTTTGAATTCACCTAAGATTGCTAAGATTGAAGTACTTAAACTGGGCGATGTAAGAAGGGCTAAGTTATTCTACTTAAGAGGTCTTTCAGGTAAAGCTGCGAGAATTAAGACAAAATCTTCAAAGTAATTCTTTATTTGGTTATATAAGCCGCCACAAGGCGGCTTTTTTATGGCATTATACAGTGAAAATATTATTCCCCAAAAACATATACACACGTCTTCTCTGTGAAGCTTCTCCTGAGCCTTTAAGGCAAAATATTAAGTTCAAAGATGCTTCGCTTATCAGTGCCGAAGTGAAAAATGGCAATGCCGATGTTGCGCTTATCCCGTCTTATGACTTAATGAAGTATCCTGACTTTTTTGTTTCCGGAACAATCGCTGTCTCATTTGACGGTGAACTGTCTAATTCATACTTCTACTTTCTGCCTAAGCAAAATACATTTACCGATCTGTATCTGACAGGCGATGTTACAACTAATGAAATAATCCTGAGCAAGCTGCTTTTTTCTGAAAAGTACGGAACTGAAGTTCAGCTTCATTTAAGTGCGGATAAAGTAAATGAGATTGACAGAAATTACCTTATAGCCGGCGATGGCAACCTTGACTTATCTATATTTAACCAGGGGATGAGCTTTGCCGATGAGATTTCAGAAATGCTTTTTATGCCTTATGTTAACTTTGTTGCAGTATCCAGGGATAAAAAACAGCTTTCGATATTTAATAAATCGCTTGTCGATATTGATCCGGTAATTGATTCTGAGCGGAACAATTTACTCGAAGTTATGGCTGTACCGGATAATGTTAAAGAATATTTGAGCAATAATCTTAACTCAGTTTATTTTGAAATGACTAATTCGGAAACTGCCGGACTTAAAGAACTGCTTCAGCTTCCATATTTACATGGTATTTGGGATGATATGATTGACCTGAAACTTATTTAACTTATGTTACGCAAAATTTATCCGAACCATGATTCTTTTGATTATGATGATTTTTATGACAGCTCAGTCAGCATTAAATGAATTATGGTTAATTATTTAATCATAAAAATCATGTTTCTGATATTTTTGCGTAACATGAATTATTTAACAGAGAAGAATATTCTAAACTGCAGTATTCTTTTTCTTATGAATTAAAGAAAGGATAACTGAAAAAGAAAGAATGACAAGAATAAATATAAGTGAATACTCTGTACGGATAGGATAAATATCCAGAAGAACCATCTTAATACCTACAAAGCCCAGAACAACGGCAACACCATACTTAAGGTAAATAAACAAATCGACAATTCCGGCGAGAGCAAAGTAGAGCGCCCTGAGTCCTAATATAGCAAAGATATTTGATGTAATAATTATGAAAGGGTCTTTAGTAATAGCGATTACTGCGGGGATTGAATCGACTGCAAAGATAACGTCTGCGGATTCAATCATCAGTAAAGTCAGGAACAGGGGAGTAAGGAAAACCTTTTTATTTTCCTTTACAAAGAATTTATGTCCTTTGTACTGGGTTAAAACATTAAATTTTCTGGAAACATATTTTATCAGCGGATTTTTTTCAAGGTCGAGTGCCTGTTCTGAACCGAAAGCCATCTTATAAGCGGCATAGAAAAGCACGAAGCCAAAGATATAAATTACCGGGTGAAAGAGACTAATAAGCGTAACACCTGCCATAATGAATATAATCCTTAAAACGATGGCACTAAGGATGCCCCATTTGAGGACGTGTGGCTGATCCTTTTCGGAGGTGTCCATGAATTTGAAAATCATTAGGAATACAAATAAGTTATCGACCGAAAGGGATTTTTCAATAATGTACCCGGCCAGAAATTCTATTGCCTTTTCATGGCCGAGGTCCATAAAGAAATATATCAGTATGTTAAATAAAAGGGCGGTACCTATCCAGATACCGCTCCAAATTAAGCTTGATTTAATTCCAACTGTGCCCTTACGATGATCCGTTGCATAAAGATCAATATAGAACATAATTGAAATCATTAGTGTAAAAATTACCCAAAAAACCAAGTGATTATTCATTTTATATATTTTCCCTGTAGAGTGTAATTATGGTAACAATACAGCGGCAGCTATGACCGTAGTCCAAAGCCCGCTTTTTTCGCCTTCCGCAGACTGACTTATATTAAATGTCCTGACAATTTTACCGGACATTTTAAATACCTGTTCTCTTTCGTTCCAGTCGCTGTCGATATTAAATTCTACATCAAGCGTAGTAGCCAGCATTTGTGCGGCAAGATCTTCGGCATAATCACCGGATGTTTTTTCGGTTTCACCAAACGGATGATGTTCAGACAAATAGCCGTACTGAGTGTTGTCAGCAGGCAGAGCCACACCGAGTGAAGCAGCAATAAGTCTGTTTGGTTCGTTTGTGGAATTTCTGGCCATAACGCAGAAAGTGATTTGTCCTGGTGCTATTGTCTTCAGACCTTCTTCTATTGAAATTCTTTTACAGCCCACGGGATAAATACTGCTGACTGTAACCAGATTGCATTTTTCGATACCGGCGCTTCTGAGAGCCATCTCGAAAGAGTGTAAATATTCTTTGTGTCTGCCTACCCCTTTGGTAAAAAATATTTTTGTTGGGACATACAAATTATCATCTCCTTTTTAATATGTTATTTTAACCTGATAAACTTACGTTTGCCTACTTTTAGTACCTTTTCGCCATTGAGCTTTATTATTGAAGAAATATCTTCAATCTTGTTGTCGTCAATGGTTACGCCTCCCTGGAGGACTAGGCGTCTTGCCTCCTGTTTTGAGGGAGCAAAATTAACTGCTAAAATTAAATCAAGAATACCAATCTCTTTTACTTCAGAACTAAAACTATAGTCTTCAATATCATCAGGTATCCCTTTATCAACGAATATCTTATCAAATTCTCTTTCAGCTTCTTCAGCCTTTTCATTATTGTGATACATACGGACGAGAGTCTTCGCAAGAGTACGCTTAATATCCCGCGGATTGTTATTGGCATCAGCTAAGAATTCCTTAACTTTAGCCAGCTCTTCTATTGAAACATCCGAAGCGAGTTCGTAATATGTATAAATAAGATTATCAGCAATCGAGAGCGATTTGCCAAATATTTCTCTAGCCGGTTCGCTGATGCCAATATAATTATCGTATGATTTGCTCATCTTCTCAGTACCGTCTGTCCCGATAAGAAGTGGCATAGTAAGTATTACCTGAGGTTTAATACCAAACTCTCTTTGAATATCGCGCCCGACAAGAAGATTAAACTTCTGGTCTGTTCCGCCAAGCTCAACATCGCTTTCGATAGCAACAGAGTCCATAGCCTGAGCAAGCGGATAGATTAGTTCATGCAGACTGATAGGTTCGCCTGATTTAAATCGTTTTGTAAAGTCATCACGTTCGAGCATACGGGCGATAGTATATTTTGAAGTAAGCTTTATAACATTTTCAAAGCTCATCTTTGTGAGCCATTCTGAGTTATGGACAATCTTTGTCTTTTCTTTATTCAGAATTTTAGATGCCTGCTCAATGTAAGATTCTCCGTTTGTGCGGGCTTCTTTTAATGAAAGCGGGGGACGTGTAACATTTCTGCCGGTAGGATCGCCGATCATGCCGGTAAAGTCACCGATAATCAGTATTGCCTGATGTCCGAGGG
>Ga0194060_10002569_pt1 | contig 12918 bp, 14 predicted proteins | sample SepL225m_MetaG_FD_163427 | JGI IMG/M metagenome (GOLD analysis project Ga0194060, IMG submission 163427) | Anoxic zone freshwater microbial communities from boreal shield lake in IISD Experimental Lakes Area, Ontario, Canada - Sep2016-L222-5m | ecosystem: Environmental > Aquatic > Freshwater >... | reverse complement strand
CTGGAACGCGGTGCCAAGATGCCTGCCGTAGGTCGAGAGCCCCTCCTCAACCTCGGGTTTCGCCTCCCCGAGCACCGCGCCAATCTGCGCTGCTGCTTCGAAAAGTTTAGCCGTCTTGCGACGCACAACATCGAGATACGCCTCCTCGCCGATCGATGCATTGTGCGCATTCAACAGTTGCAGCACCTCGCCTTCGGCGATAGTGTTGGTCGCGTCAGCAAGCACCCGCATCACCCGCATGCTGTTCACGCCGACCATCATCTGGAAGGCTCGCGAATAAAGAAAATCCCCCACCAGCACGCTGGCCGCATTTCCAAATTCGGCATTTGCGGTCTGGCGGCCACGCCTCAGTTCGGACTCGTCAACCACGTCGTCATGCAGCAGCGTAGCGGTGTGGATAAACTCCACCACTGCGGCAAGTTCGTGGTGGTGCGGCCCGCGATATCCGAGCGCGCCGGCCGCCAGCAGGACCAGCGCAGGCCTCAGGCGCTTACCTCCGCTGCCGATGATGTACTCGGCAATCTGGCGCACGAGCACGACATCGGAATCCAGCCGCCGCCGTATCAGGGCGTCCACCGCCTGCATATCGGGGGCGATCAGGGAACGAAGAGACTCTAGTGGCACGATAAGATGGGAAAGAAGAGTGTGCGGATGCTGCGCTGCATGCTGCAGGGCGGCCGAAGAATACCACAAAACCTTTTGACCACATACCCTAAGGGCATGTATAATTTTGGGTTTTCGAGAATACCTCGGAGCGCATTATGCATGCAATCATTAAGACTGGTGGGAAGCAGTACCATGTTGCCTCCGGTGAGAAACTGAAGGTGGAAAAGCTCGTTGGCGACATCGGCAGCGAGTTTACGATTGACCAGGTGCTACTCGTTGGTACGGGCGATGATGTCAAGATCGGCACGCCACTTGTCCCCGGGGCCTCGGTCAAGGCGAAGGTAGTAGCACACGGACTGGGCGACAAGGTCAAGATTTTCAAAATGCGGCGCCGCAAGCACTACGTGAAACACCAGGGCCACCGCCAGGGCTACACGGAAATTGAGATCACCGGCATTTCAGGTTAAGCAGGGCAAGGAGCAGGAACCATGGCACATAAAAAAGCAGGCGGCAGTTCCCGCAACGGCCGCGACTCGCAGTCCAAGCGCCTCGGCGTCAAGCGTTACGGCGGGCAAATCGTTTCCGCAGGAAGCATTCTCGTGCGGCAGCGGGGCACGAGAGTCCATCCAGGCGAAAACGTAGGCATCGGCCGGGACCACACTCTCTTTGCAAAGATCACCGGTAAGGTCGAGTTCAACGTTAAGGGCCCGGAAAGCAGACATACCGTGAACATCGTTCCGGCATAGACAGGCCGACAGTGGAAGGGCCCTATCCTCGCGGTAGGGCTTTTTTATTTGTACGTCCGAAACAGCTGCCACCCTCATGAAGTTCATCGACGAAACCAAGATCGAAGTCCACGCCGGCAAGGGGGGCAACGGCGCCGTGAGCTTCAGGCGCGAAAAATACATTCCACGGGGCGGGCCCGACGGCGGCGACGGCGGCCGGGGCGGCAGCGTCTACGGGGTCGCAGACCGGAACATTAATACCCTCGTTGACTACCGCTTCGCACGCATACACCGCGCGAAAAACGGGCAGGGCGGCATGGGCCAGCAGTGCAACGGGAAGGGCGCAGACGACATTGTCCTGCGCATGCCAGTAGGCACGGTCATTACCGATTTTGAAACAGGCGCGCTGGTCGCGGACCTGGCGGCGCACGACCAGGTCGCCCTGCTCGCCCAGGGCGGCCGGGGCGGAAGGGGTAACGTCAATTTCAAGTCCAGCACCAACCGCGCCCCGCGCCAGGCGACCCCGGGCGGAGAAGGCGAAAGCCGGGAACTCAAGCTCGAACTCAAGGTGCTGGCCGATATCGGCCTGCTCGGCCTGCCCAACGCAGGCAAGTCCACATTCATCCGCGCGGTATCCAGCGCCCGGCCCAAGGTTGCTGATTACCCGTTCACGACGCTGCATCCTCATCTGGGCGTCGTTCGGGTCAGTGCCGACCGGAGTTTCGTCATCGCCGACATCCCCGGACTGATCGAGGGTGCCGCCGAAGGCGCTGGCCTGGGCCACCAGTTCCTGCGCCACCTCGCACGCACGCGGTTGCTGCTCCATCTTGTCGACCTCGCGCCGCTGGACCCTGACGCGGACCCCGTGCGCGATGCGCGCGCGATCGCCGCAGAACTCAAGAAATACGATAAGGACCTCTACAAGAAGCCACGCTGGATCGTGCTGAACAAGATCGACCTGTTGCCTCCCGAAGAGCGCGATGCGGCGGCCAACCGGTTTCTGAAGGCGCTTCGCTGGCGCGGACGCAGCTTTCGCATATCGGCGATCAACGGCGAAGGCTGCATGGAACTTGCCGGCGCTATCATGACGCACCTCGAGACACTGCGTGCGGAGGAGCCGCAGTGAAGGACGCAACGCGGTTCGTGGTGAAGGTGGGGAGCGCACTGGTCACCAACCGCGGCGAGGGCCTGGATATCACCGCGATCGCCCAATGGGCGCGGCAGATCGCGCGCCTGCGCGCCGCGGGCAAGGACATCGTGCTGGTCTCAAGTGGCGCCATCGCCGAGGGTATGCAACGCCTTGGCTGGAAGACGAGACCCCACCGCATGCACCAGTTACAGGCTGCCGCCGCGGTCGGACAGATGGGTATGGTTCAGGTGTACGAGACTTGCTTTCGCGAACATGGCCTGCACGCCGCCCAGGTACTGCTCACCCATGCAGACCTCGCCGACCGCCAGCGCTACCTCAATGCGCGCTCCACGCTACTCACGCTACTCGAGTTGGGCGTGATCCCGATCATCAACGAGAACGACACGGTTGTCACTGATGAAATCAAGTTCGGCGACAACGACACCCTGGGCGCCCTGGTAACCAACCTGATCGATGCCGACTGCCTGATCATCCTTACCGACCAGGCAGGTCTTTACACCGCCGACCCGCGGAAGGTCCCGACGGCAACCTTGCTCCGCGAAGTCAACGCTGGCGACCCCGCCCTGGAAGAGATGGCCGGCAGCGCCGGCTCGACGATCGGCAAGGGCGGGATGCTCACGAAGGTGATCGCTGCCAAGCGAGCGGCGCGCAGTGGAGCGAATACGATCATCGCCTCCGGGCATGAGCCGGATGTCCTTCTGCGGCTCGCGCAGGGCGAGCACGTGGGAACGTTGCTGGTGGCGGCGACTACGCCGCTGGCGGCGCGCAAACAGTGGCTTGCCGATCATTTGCAGGTGGCAGGTCGGCTGGCCATTGACGAGGGCGCCGCTCAGGCACTGCGTTCGGGTGGAAAAAGCCTGCTGCCTATTGGCGTGCGGAACGTAGAGGGTGAATTTGAACGGGGTGCGGTTGTCGCATGCGTCGACCTGAAGGGCGCGGAGATCGCACGCGGGCTGGTCAACTACAGCGCGCAGGAAACCCGCCGTATCGCCGGCAAACCCTCAGGCGATATCGAGCCCACGCTGGGGTACATTGAGGAAATAGAACTTATCCATCGTGACAACATGGTGCTGATCTAGCAGCGCTATGTTGCGATGAATACCGGCTTGCCACAACCGCAAGCCAGTCGCGCACAGCAGCCCACCCATCTCACCGCGGTTGGTTCCACATATCCACCGAGCCGCCTGCGCGTGGATCGCTGCCGCGCTTGAGCAGTTTGCGCGCCTCCTCGGTGTCCCGCACTACGATTCGTGCAGGACAGAAGAACGCGTCATGGAGCGTGACCTGGACGAGATTTATCGGCAGGTCGGAAATAGAGATCCATTGCGGGTTTCTGGCGGCGGACCAAGTCCGGTCGGCGCGGCCGACGGCATAGAGCTTGCGCTCCCGAGCCTTGCACCTAATTCCCTCGTAGGCAATATTGGTTGCGCCGACAGCGCTGCGGGCAACCAGCGTGTACCGCACCACGCCGTCGCTGCCGACAATGACCGATTCGAGGTCAACGAAAAAATCGAAATTTACGCCGCCGTCGACCTGGATCTTAACCAGGTTTTCGCCTTTGGGGAAAGCCGGCAGGGCCGGCTTCTGCTCGTCCCAGGGTAGTTCCTCCCGCTCATTCGGGAGGGAATAATAGTTCTTGGGCGCCGGCTGTGCGAGCGCGACAGAGCATGCCAGCGCAAGCGACAGCGCCGCCCCGCGCATGATCCCGGTGCTCAGGCCAGATCCTTCACCAGCGCGTCGCGAACAGCGGCGGGCATATCGACGCTTGCCTGGTACTGGGGATGATCGATCCCCACGGACAGTCCCTCTCCGGACTTGAGCGCATGCGCCATGGACTCCGTAAGTTCGAAGCGCAGAAAGTGCACTGCGGAGGTTTTTTGTTCGTTTTCCCGTTCCAAATCTTCGTCCGCGATCGCCTCAACGCGCTCGAGGGATCCTACCCGGATCCAAGCCTTGTCCTCGATCCCAATCAGTTTCGCGAGCCATCTCTGGCGCTCCTCCGGATCCGGATACTCGAGCATCATGGTGGCCTTAAAGTTCCGGCCATCCGGAATCAACGGGTTGTACGTTTCCAGTTCTTCCTGTATGCCACGTTCCTCGAAAATGCGTTCGGCGCGCAGCATTTCCTGGATCTGATAACGCATCGTCAACTCGTCCTCGAAAATCAGCGTCACGCTGTCACCGAGTTGCAGGGTTCGATGCTTCTTGTGCTCGATGACGCGGGCGCGAAAATTCGTGCGCTCGCGCGCATAGGACTCGAGGGTCATCAGGCTGTCGATCAGGATCTTGGGCATGGTTCTATCCGTCTTCGCGGCATCTATACCTATAAGCCGTAGGCGATGCGCAGCAGCGTAAGAGGATGCTCCCTTTGCGCGCGTTGCGGGCCCATACCCTGCTGGATATGCCTTGCGGCAATGGCGCAGTCCGAACTGATGTAGTCGGGATCCCCTGAGGCCATCTGCTGGAATACCGGACCGCCTATTTTCATGGAGTTCTCGTAGTACTCACTCTTGACACCCCATGTGCCGTCGTGCCCGGAACACCGCTCGACGGTGTTCACGGTCGTGCCCGGCACCATCTGCAGCATCTCGCGCGTCTTCTGCCCCATTTTCTGAACCCGCAGATGGCAGGGTATATGGTATGAAACTTTTCCGAGGGGCTTGGCGAAATCGGTCTTGAGCAGTCCGTCCCGGTTGCGTAAGGCAAAATATTCGAACGGATCGAACATGGCTTTCGCGACCACCTGCGTATCCGGGTCCTGCGGAAACATCAGCGGCAGTTCCTGTTTGTACATCAAGGTGCAGGACGGCACCGCCGTCAGAATCGCATACCCTTCGCGCGCAAGCCGCGCGAGCACCGGGATGTTGATTTCTTTGAGTTTCGCCACGCTCTCCAGATCGCCCAGTTCGAGCTTGGGCATGCCGCAGCATGCCTCCTTCTCGGCTAGCACATACGGAATCGCGTTGTGCTCGAGAATTTTCAGCAGGTCGTGCCCTATGCCAGGTTCGTTGTAGTTCACGTAGCAGGTCGCAAACACTGCAACCTTGCCGGGCGTGCGCTCCCCATCGCGAACCGGATGCGCTTCGCTTGCGGATGCTGCTGATCGGAACCTCGACGGACTGTACGGTGGCAGGTTCCGCTCTCGATGCACACCTAGCGCTTTTTCCATCACAGCTCGCGCGACGCCGTTTCGATTGACGGCGTTGACCGTCTGCGCGACCACCGGAATCGCGGCCAGCTTGCCGATCGCGTCGGTGGATGAAAGAAGCTTGTCACGGAACCGCGTTTCGCCCTTTCGAAATTTCACCGCCTTGGCACGCAGCATAAGATGCGGAAAGTCTACATTCCACTGATGAGGCGGCACGTATGGGCACTTTGCCACGTAGCACATGTCGCACAGGTAGCATTGATCGACCACTTCCCAGAAGCGTGCCTTGTCGACACCATCGATCTCGCCGCTCGTACCTGCGTCAATCAGGTCGAACAGCCGTGGAAACGCCGTGCATAGACTCACGCAGCGGCGGCAGCCGTGACAAATGTCGAACACGCGCTCGAGTTCCGCATGAAGCTTGGATTCATCGTAAAAATCGGCGGATCGCCACCCGAGTGCGTGCCGTGTGGGCGCCTCGAGGTTGCCTTCGCGAGTGGTCATTGCAGGAATAGCCTGTTGAAATTCAGGAACAGCGAACGCACACGCGCAGGAAACGAGGTGGCCGCCTCGCCTCCTGCGCTATGCCCTGAACGTATTTCAGTCGGTAAGCTGGTCCAGCGCCTTCTGAAAACGGTTTGCGTGCGAACGCTCGGCCTTGGCGAGCGTCTCGAACCAGTCGGCGATCTCAGTGAACCCCTCGGCGCGCGCACTCTTTGCCATGCCCGGGTACATATCCGTGTACTCGTGCGTTTCCCCGGCGACGGCCGCCTTCAGGTTCTGCCGGCTCGATCCGATGGGCAGATCGGTCGCTGGGTCACCCACCTGCGCGATATAGTCCAGGTGGCCATGCGCATGGCCGGTTTCGCCTTCGGCGGTGGAGCGGAAAAGCGCGGCGACGTCGTTCTGGCCTTCTACGTCAGCCTTGTTTGCGAAATATAGATAACGGCGATTGGCCTGCGATTCACCCGCGAAAGCAGCCTTCAGATTGTCGTGCGTTTTAGAGCCTTTGAGTTCCATAACAGTCTCCTATTTGATTGGTGACGCAAATATTATACTAATTCTAAATTATAGAGCAAGTATAAGTAATTACAGTTTTCGCGACAATACGGGACTCTCTCATGACTGAACATAGACTGAATCCGGGCTCCTGACGCGCCTCCGTGTCACACCCCGGCACGTATCATGCGCGTGCGCCGAATCCAGGGTGCAAATCACTCGCCGCGTCATTTGCTTACTCGCCACCGAGTGCCGCTTCAATCTCGGCAAATGTGTTTGCGACCTCCGTCGATGGAATCAGGACACCCAATTGCCTCGCAATCTGCGACAGGGAAAAGATACCGCGCACAGTCTGCCCTGCTCCGTCCGGGCCAGGTTCAGCCACAAGCGCGTGCTGCCGGCCGGCGGCTTTCAGCGTCGCCACGATATGCCCCACTTCGGCGCCGCCCACTTCGGCATACCACAGCACCTCCAGGCGCTCGCGGGGCGTCATGATGTCATGTACGAGAATGTCCTGACGCTTAACACCGCGCTCAACCGCGAACTTCACGGGACGTTCGCCAAGGATGTCGCTTGCCGTGATCAAGCCAAGCACCTGGCGACGATCGTCGGTTACGAGAAGCAGGCGCACGCCGCGCCGGATCATGAACCGGTTGGCCGCGTCCAGCGGAGCCTCCGCATCTATGGTCGCCGCCGGAACCTTGCGCAGATCGGTCATGACCGCGAGCGCGGGCGCATCCATTTGGACCTGCTCGTCGGACGGCGCCGGATGCTGGAACTGTACTCCCGCGACCAGCGGGCGATGTGTTAGCGACTGGTAGATACGGCTCATGCTCGCCCCCCCTGGACCGCGCCCGGAGCCCGGACGGCCCCAAGCCCGTCAAAATATGAATCAACCCGCAGCACCAAGCAAGAATCGCCGCAACCCCGCTCTTTGCGGAACAGCCCGCGCCCGATCAGCGCAACAGCACCGGATTGGCAACCCGCTCTCGCCTGCGATCGCGGTTGATGAAACGCGCCAGTTCATTAAGCGCCTGCTGATACACGTCGCGCTTGAATTCGATCACCGTATCCAAAGGAACCCAGTATTCGTTCCAGCGCCATGCGTCAAACTCCGGGTGTTCGAACGAACGCAGGCATACATCGCTGTCACGGCCGATGAGACGCAGCAGAAACCAGATCTGCTTCTGTCCTTTGTAGTTGCCCCGCCACTCACGTTTTATCCAATGCTGCGGCACCTCGTAGCGCAACCAGTTCCTGGTCCGACCGAGAATTCTGACGTGCGAAGGAAGGAGCCCGATTTCCTCGCCTAACTCGCGGTACATCGCCTGCGCCGGCGTTTCGCCGTGCTTGATGCCGCCTTGCGGGAACTGCCAGGAATGCTCCCTAACTCGCTTGCCCCAGAATACCTCGTTACGCCAGTTGCACAGGATGATGCCGACGTTCGGGCGATAGCCGTCTCGATCGAGCATGCTCAGTCCAGCAATAAGTTCTGTTGCGGTCCATTGTTCCACAATTCGAGCGGGAATTGAAGCGCCGCACGAGACGGCGCGTCGCCATGCGCGATTCAAGTAAAATAGCGACTCTCCGATCCATTTTTTCTCCATGCGAGTCAAACAGTTCTTTCTGTCAACGCTGAAAGAGGCGCCGGCCGACGCCGAAATCGCCAGCCATAGCCTCATGATTCGCGCCGGCCTGATCAGGCGCCTAGCCGGAGGCGTGTACACCTGGATGCCGCTAGGCCTTCGCGTGGTCCGCAAAGTCGAGGCAATCGTGCGCGAGGAAATGAATCGTGCCGGCGCCATCGAGCTTTTCATGCCAGCTGTGCAGCCGGGCGAACTCTGGCAGGAATCGGGACGGTGGCAGAAATACGGGCCCGAACTCCTGCGTATCAAGGACCGTCACGACCGCGACTTCTGCATAGGCCCGACGCATGAGGAGGTGATTACCGACATTGCGCGGCGCGAGCTGAGGAGCTACCGCCAGCTACCGGTTCATTTTTACCAGATACAGACCAAGTTTCGCGACGAGATTCGACCGCGTTTCGGAGTGATGCGCGGCCGCGAGTTCCTCATGAAAGACGGCTATTCGTTCCATGCCGACTATGTGGATTTGCAGCGCGAATACCGGAATATGTACGATACCTATACGCGCATATTCAGCCGACTCGGGCTCAAATTCCGAGCAGTAGCTGCAGACACGGGGTCCATCGGCGGGACGGGTTCGCACGAATTTCACGTGCTCGCCGATTCCGGGGAGGACGCGATCGCGTTCTGCCCGCAGTCCGAATATGCCGCGAACGTCGAACTTGCGGAGGCGCTCGCCCCCCAAGCGCCCCGCCAAGCAGCGTCTGAACCGATGCAAAAGGTCCCAACGCCAGGAAAAACACGGTGCGAGGACGTCGCCCAACTGCTTGGCCTTCCCCTGACGCGCACGGTCAAAGCTGTCGCGGTCATGCACGACGGCGAGTTCACCCTCCTCCTTGTGCGAGGCGACCATGAATTGAACGAAGTAAAGGCGCAGAAGCTGCCCGGACTGGACCCATTCCGCTTTGCCACGGAACCGGAAATAGAGCAATTCCTGAACTGCAGCGCCGGATACATCGGCCCGGTCGGGATTCACGAACGTGTCCGGGTCATAGCAGACCGTAGCGTGGCGGTGATGTCCGATTTTGTCTGCGGCGCCAACGATCCGGGCTACCATCTCACGGGGGTCAATTTCGGGCGCGACGTTTCCGAGCCGGCTTTGATCGCCGACATCCGCAAGGTCGTTCCCGACGACCCGAGCCCTGACGGCAAGGGCACTCTGCAGATCGTGCGCGGCATTGAGGTCGGGCACATATTCCAGCTTCGCAGCCGCTACTCCGAGGCGATGAACGCAACCTTCCTTGACGAAAACGGCCGGAAGCAAGCCTTCGAGATGGGCTGTTACGGGATCGGCATCACCCGCATTGTGGGTGCAGCCATCGAACAGAATCATGACGATCGTGGCATCATCTTTCCGGAACCGATCGCGCCCTTCCAGGTCGCACTCGTCCCGATGGGCTACGCTCGCAGCGCGCAGGTCCGAGAGGCAGTCGATTCAATGTGCCAGGAGCTGACCGCGAAGGGGATAGAAGTGCTGCTCGACGACCGCGACGAGCGTCCGGGTGTAATGTTCGCGGACATGGAGCTGATCGGAATCCCACACCGCATTGTTATCGGCGATCGCGGACTCAAGGACGGTGTAGTGGAGTATCAGGGACGCGGCGACAAGCAGGCTGAGCGTATCGCGCTCGGCGAAGCTGCGTCCTTCCTGCGTTCCAAACTGGCGTGCTGAGGACGCTGCGTCTTCCGTTCGCGGGCGCGATAACGATATGCGCCGCGTTGCTGTGCGTGACTGCGGCGCACGCGGGCACGCAACTCTACGAGCCGCTTTCAGCCAGCGTGCTGGCGGGGATGCAGGCATCCATTGCCGACTCGCCCGCCTCGCGCCATGCCTTCTCCAACTCCCTGGACGCGGCAGACTGGCTCACGGAGATGGCGCAGCGCACGGAAAAGCGCATCCCTTACCTTCGCACCCGGCTTGACCTGCTGCGAACGGTGCATTATGAAGCCTCGCGAGCAGGCCTGGACCCGCAGTTGGTGCTCGCTGTGGTCAACGTCGAAAGCAACTTCCGCAAATTCGCCGTATCCTCGGCAGGTGCGCGCGGCTACATGCAGGTGATGCCGTTCTGGGTCAACCTGATCGGAAAAAAGGGCGACAACCTTTTCAACTTGCGGACAAACCTGCGCTACGGCTGCGTGATCCTGCGTCATTATCTGGATATCGAGGGCGGGAACCTGTCGCGGGCGCTTGGCCGCTACAACGGAAGCGTGGGCAAACCCGAGTACCCGAACATGGTGCTTCAGACAATGCGCGCGAACTGGCGCTACGACGCCACCCGCGACTCACGGCGCTCGTGAGCCTCCCATTATGCCTGTACCCTGCATCAGGTCGTCTGTCAGTCCGGAAAAACCGTGGCGATGGTCGCCTGAATAGACAGGGCAGCGGCACGCGCATCGCTCGCCTGGCGAATGGGTCTGCCCACCACGATGTAATCGGCTCCGTTCGCGAACGCCTGGGCAACATCCACTGTTCGCTTCTGGTCGTCTACCGGGCGATTCTCGACCGGCCGAATGCCGGGTGTGACGACGAGCAGACGCGATCCGAGTTCGCGCTTGAGCGCCGGCGCCTCCAGCCCCGACGAAATCACCCCGTCGCATCCGGCCTGAAGAGCGCGCCGCGCCCGCGACAGCACCAGACGCTCGACATCGCAGTCAAAGCCAAGGTCGTCCAGATCCCCTCGATCAAGACTGGTGAGCACGGTGACGGCCAGAATTTTCAGTTCACCCTTATCCCGGCCTGCCGCCTCCAATATGGCTTGGTTCCCGTGGACCGTCGCAAAGGTGACTCCTCGGTTGCGCAGTCCCCGCACCGCAGCCCGAACCGTTTCCGGCACGTCGAAGAACTTGAGATCGACGAAGACTTTGTTGCCCCGCTGCACCAACCACTCGAGCATTTCGAAGTATCCGCCGGCGGTAAACAACTCCAGGCCGATTTTGTAAAAGCACGCGGCGTCACCGAGGGTCACCACCAGTTTCTTCGCTTCCTCCGCACTCGGGACATCAAGCGCGACGATCAAACGCTCTTTCCGCGGAATGGCGCTGCGCTTCGGCAATTCTGTTGTCATTGCAATGTTCTGTCCTGTCCCGGTGATCAGATTTCCCCGCGCCGATAACTCCCAGGCAAGAGAGTGGGAATTATTCACATGCCTGCGCGCACTAGCCGGAACCATGGCACACCAAGCGGCACCGACCATCATTTCGCATTCTAGCCGATTCTCAAAATGTCCCTGCAGTCGGCGCTATTTCGCACCGATTCGACGCAAGGTTTCCCGTTGCGTCACCCTGTGGCTTTCCGCCACGAACCGGATGCGCCTGCTCAAGCAGACCCTTTCAGTTCTGATTTTTCACTTCGGCGGGACAAGACTTTCCCCGTCCTGATCGTGCTCCATTTCGGCGAAATCGGGCAGCAGCGCGGTGACAACAGCACCCAGCGCGGTCACCACCCACGACAGATAGATCCACAGCAGGAACAGCGGAACGGTAGCGAATGCCCCATAGACCATCGTGTAGGTCGGCACCTGGGACACGTAAAAGGCGAAACCTCGCTTCATGAGTTCGAACAATGCGCCCGCGACCGCGCCCCCGACCAACGCGTGGCCTAGATCAACCGCCGTACCCGGGACTGCAACATAAAGCAGCGCGAATGCTGCCACCGTGAGCAGCAGGGGCGCAACCCACAGGATGGCCGCGCTCGCACCCGGAACGCCGGCGGCCAAGCCGAGGGAAACGCTCACCAAATAGGATGTGATCGAGAGGGAAAGCCCTATCAGCAGCGGTCCAATCGCGAGGATGGCGATGTACATGACCAACCGGCGGCCGGCGCTACGCTCCCTGCTCACGCGCCATATTGAATTGAACGTTCTCTCGATGGTGTACATCAGCGCAAATGCAGTCCCTGCAAGAAATGTGATCCCCAGCGCGGTCAACTTCGCGGCATTCGAGATGAATTGTTCCACGTATCCGGTGATCACCACGGCAAATTCCCTCGGCAGCATGTGGTCGCTGAAAAATCCGTTGATGTTCTCCACGAAACGGGCCGATACAGGAAACGCCGAAATCAGAGTCAGCGCGACTGTGGCCAGCGGGATCAGCGCGAGCACGGTCGTAAACGCCAGACTGGAGGCCAGTTCAAGGCAGCGGTCTGTGTGAAAGCGTCGCGCAACCTGCGCCACGAAACACCAGAACCGCGTCAGTCTGCGCCGCATGTCCATTCAATCCCTTCCGCACGAGGGCCCGCTTATAATAGCAGCATGACTTACAACGCAAAGTTATCCCGCGCAGTCGTCCTACGCTGCCAGCCGAAACGACTCGAGCGGCCCAACGAAACGAACCAGCGTGAACGCCGCCTCCTCTGACGCCCGCCATGCGCGCTGTTACTTGCGTGCCCGACACCACGGGATCCTCTCCACGCTGTCGCAGCGCATTGCCGGCTATCCTTACGGGTCGGTGATTCCCTTTGTGCTCGACTTCGACGCGCGGCCCATCATTCTGGTCAGCCGCTTGGCCGAACATACCCGGAACCTCGAGGCCGACTCCCGAGCGAGTTTGGTCGTGCGCGACGACGTCGATGAAGTACTTGCGGGCGCAAGGCTGACGCTTATTGGCGATGCCACGCGCATCGATTGCGAACCGGCCCTGCAAGCG
>Ga0194060_10002568_pt1 | contig 12919 bp, 12 predicted proteins | sample SepL225m_MetaG_FD_163427 | JGI IMG/M metagenome (GOLD analysis project Ga0194060, IMG submission 163427) | Anoxic zone freshwater microbial communities from boreal shield lake in IISD Experimental Lakes Area, Ontario, Canada - Sep2016-L222-5m | ecosystem: Environmental > Aquatic > Freshwater >... | reverse complement strand
CCGTATCGCCTCATCGCCTCATCGCCTCATCGCCTCATCGCAAGACGGTAAAGCTGAATGTGCCCATTTTGAACCATGCCTAAGGCATGTTTCAAACCAGCGTGACCGTTTGCGCACATGCACCGTGTCCTGTTGCGGAAAATCTGCAATCTAAAATCTGCAATCTGAAACATGCCTCACATCGCGTTCGTGTCTTCTGCCTCAAGTCGTGCCCTTTGTGCTGGCTCACCGCAGTCGGCACAGAAGCTGGCACCGGGAAGCAGTGGCCGACCGCACATGTCGCAGAAGATGCGTCGCCCGCCTGTAGTAGGGGATGGGGTCGGCTGGGTCGATCCGCAGCGCCCGCAGAACCGTGCGCCTAGACGCAGTGGCACCCCGCAGTTTGTGCAATGCTGGCCCGTTGCCACAGGTGCCAGTACAGCCTCAGGGGCAACCGCGATCACAGGCGGTATGTCGTCCAGCACCGAGGGGGGCGCGGGTTCCGGCGCGGTGTGTACGTCGTCGTGTACCCGCCGTTGCGAGGCGATAACGCCGGGGAGAAAGAGCAACCCCAGCAGCGGCAGCAGCAGCGCCGCACCTACCAGCGGGCTAGAGGTGACATTGATCAGGTGACGTTCGGTATAGCCCGCACCCACTCTAACCCCCGCTACTGTCACCTGAATATCGCGCCGTGTCCCGTCGTAAAAAGGCCGTGGACTTACATAGATCAGGTGGTACTCACGCTGCATACTGCCAGCGAGGGAGGTATAGAGATTCGCCAAAGCGGCGGCGTCCGGGCTGTAAGAGTAGGTGCCATCGGTTCCGGTCGCGATCTGGCGCAGCACACCCTCGTCAATCCCGCTGTGGTTGCTGCTGCCGCCATCCCGCTCGCCCAGGCCCACCACATACACCGCCTGACCCGCCGCCGTTGCGTAGCTAATTGCCTCACTCAAGCTACGGGAACTGCCGTCTTCGTGCGGACAGTCGCTCAAATCACGGCAGTCCTGGCCGTCGGTGAGTACTAACAGCGCCCGTCGTCCCGGCTGGCCGTGCAGCAGATCGACCCCGGTGACGATACTGTCATAAAGGGCGGTGCCGCCCTCTGGACTCAAGCGATCAATCGCCGACTGGAGCGCCGCCCGATCAGTCGTGAAGGGTTCGGAAATCTGTACCTGACTGTTGAAGCTGATCAGCGCCGCCCGATCCCCTGGCCTAAGCATACGCACAAAGGCATTGGCGGCATCACGGGCACCCGCGATCTTTCCGGCGTCTTCCATGCTACCCGAGCGGTCGATCACTAAGACCGTGCTGATCGCACTGCCGCCCGCGCCAACAAACCCCGTCAGATCAACCGCTGCGCCGTCCTCAATAATCTGAAAGTCGGAGCGTGCGAGGTCGGTACGCAGGGTGCCGGACGGGTCGCCCACCGAGGTGTAGAGCGACACCTGCGGGTAGGCGCTCGTATCAATCTGGGTAACGCGCACCTGGCCACCCGCGTTCGTGCGGGGCTGTAGTGTGCCGGCCTGAAAGAGCAGCGCCCATACCAGCAGCAGGCCAACGAGCAGCGCAAGCGCTGCCAACGATATGCGACGCATAGGGTACCTCCGGTGGATAGCGGTTCCACCTTAAAAGACGTAGGAGGCGCGCTGGGAGTTGCAAACATGCGCAAGGTGGAGAAGTGGAGATAAAGCCTCTCCCCATAATTTCGCGAATCATCATATAATATAGTGGTGAGACAAGGTTTCAGAGAGGTATTCCTTACAAATCATACAAGGCCATCCCCGCGCAGGGGTGGGTGTACGGGCGAATCATGCGGGTGGTATCTGCACGAAGATGCGGGAAATAATGCGACACTTCGGTGTATAATGCAGCGCGTTATCTGTCTCATTAAAGCAGATTCGGCGCGTCAGAGCCGCTCACCACACCATAGGGGTGGCCCGTTCATATGAGCAATTTTTATTGACACTGCTATGCAATCGTGGTACTATTGCAGCACAGCGAAGGGGAAGCTAAAACCATTTTGTTACACGGCGTTTTTGGCATTTAAGCAAAAAGACCTGTCGCATCCGTCTCAGAGCCCTCTTTAATGCGGCCGAGGCACCGCGACACATCCGGTTCGGGCTACCAGCCTTCCCGGTTTCAGTCTGCGTATCATCAACCTGGAAAGGGATACATGCGAACACTTATCTTTACCGGCAAGGGCGGCGTAGGCAAAACAAGTGTCGCTGCGGCAACCGCACTGCGGGCCGCTGACATGGGTATACGCACCCTGGTGATGAGTACCGACCCGGCCCATAGTCTGGCCGATTCGCTCGATCTTGAAGGTCCCCTCGGGCCGAGCCCTGTGAAGATCACACCCTTCCTTGACGCACTTGAAGTCAGCATCTACCACGACATCCAGTCGAACTGGGGTATTGTGCGCGAGCATTTTGCCCAACTGATGGCTGATCAGGGCGTGCAGGGCATCTTGGCCGATGAGATGAGTGTTCTCCCTGGTATGGAAGAGGCGCTTCCGCTCATCCGTATCAAGAAACATAGCGACGAGGGCGATTACGACCTGCTCGTCATCGACTGCGCCCCTACGGGCGAGACGCTGCGGCTCCTTTCGGCCCCCGAAACCTTCAAGTGGGCGATGGGGATGCTTCGCGGAGCCGAGAAGTTCGTGATCAAACCGCTCCTGCGGCCGATGAGCAAAATTAACCCCACCCTGAACAAAATGATCGCCCCCACCGAGGTCTACGACGCCATCGACGACATGTTCGAGCAGATGGTCGGCGTCACGCGGATTCTTACCAACCCGCTTGAGACTTCGGTTCGGCTGGTGATGAACCCCGAGAAAATGGTCATCAAAGAGAGCCAGCGCGCCCTCACGTACCTCTCGATGTATGGGATGACTGTCGATACGGTGGTGGTCAATAAGATCCTGCCGGTTGATAAGGACAGCGGCTACCTGAACCACTGGAAGGACGTGCAGCAGCGCTACCTCCAGGATGTCCAGCACTCGTTCTCCCCTGTGCCCATCCATCACGTGCCCTACTACCGCGAAGAGGTGGTGGGCCTTGTGAAGCTGCGCGAGATGGGCAAAGATGTCTACGGGGATGCCGACCCGACGGCAATCGTCTATAAAGAGGCCCCGATGGACATTTCTAAGGTGTCCGATGGGTTCTATCGCGTGAAGCTCAAGCTGCCGTTCGCTAATGTCAGTCAGCTCGACCTCTTTCAGAATGGGGATGAGTTGGTGGTGCAGATTGGCGACTTCCGGCGGATTATGACACTGCCGGTGAGCTTGGCTGGGCTTGAGGCGGGCCAGGCGGAGATGGAAGGGCAATGGCTGATCGTGCCTTTTCAGGCAGCCCAGGGAGTTGTCCGTTAACACGGGGGTCTACCGGGGCTCCGCCCCGTAGCCTATAATGGAGCGTCCGGTTCACCTATAGGAGGTTTTGAATGGCCACGACACGAGGCTGGTTCTCGGAGTCCGCAGGGCAGGTGGCGCAGATCGGCGACATCATGTTCCAGGGACACTGGCAGTGGGTTTCCAATTTGCTGCAGGGTACGTCGGCAGCGGTAGAGACCATCAATCGCAATGCGTATCCTGGCATTTCCCGCAGCGGCAGCGGCGAGGGCGCTTATAGCACCCCCGACGTGAGCAGCTTCCGCCCGAAGCGCATCCGCTCGCGCTTCAATCGCTAGGACAGCAATAGACAGCAGGCAACAGCTTCATCCGCTTGGATCGCTGTTGCCTGCTGTCTGTGCCATGTTGCCGCTATGATCAACCTGCTCTACTACAGCCATACGGTCGTTCCAGCGCACCTCGAAGAGCTTGAGACGCTGGGCCTCTTGGAGCGCGATGAGCAGGTGCTCCTCGCGATTGACGGTGTGTTGCTCGATGCGAGTGGTAAACGGCTGAGCGGCCCTACGTTGCACGATTATTGTCTGCTCACGACGCTGCGTGTGCTGCTCTGGGCGCGAGACTACGCCGGCCATATCTGCTACGCTTTCCCGCTTACGGAACTGGGGTTGGTGCAGGGGGTTGGGCTTGATCCCATCCACGCCCAGATCTCGCTCTCTTTCGTCGCCCCCGACGAGGATGAGCAGCGGTTTACCCTCGCCTTGATGCCTGTCGCAAGTCTTCAGGCTGCTCAGACTCTGCTGCGCTGCGCGGCCAAGACCGCTCAGGAACTCGCTGCATTGGGGGTTGACGCACGCGCGGCGGGGCCGGAAATTATCTCGGTGATCGGTGAGCAGATCTATGGACATGTTGATGGTCAACGGCCCGGTGAGTCACCGTATCGCTGGCCTGGGGCGTCTTCACAGCCGCTTATGCCTGGGCCGGGCTTCAGTCAGGATACGGTCGGTCTGCCCCCTGAGAGGATCTATACCGCAGGGCGTCTCGCTCGATCTGCGTGGGATACGCTGCGCCGCTCGCTGCGCGAGACGGAGTTGCCCTTCGATATGAATGGTATGAGCTTGCGGGAGATAACCGAGGCTGTGCGTGCCGTAAATGAATTGGTGCAGACGGTGTCCACCAATCCGAATGCTCAGCAGATGGCCATGGCTTTTCTGAACCGTCAGCGCAACGGCAACGGCAACGGCAACAGTAATGGCAACGGCAACAGCAACAGCAACGGCGCATCCGAGAGCGCGGCGCCCGCCGGGTATGCCGAGTCCTCGTCCGCCGCTGCTACGCAGGATGCCATGTACCGCGAGATCCCGCTGCGCCGTGCGAGTTCAGGTGCCTCGGGGCCGAAGGCCGACGCTCGCCCCGCCGATGCAGAGGTTCCGCCCGACCGCCGCGAGATTCCGCTGCGCCGTCGCGGCCCGGCAAACTCTTCTCCCAGAACGTTCCCCCGCTCCTCTATCCCCGTCAGCGGATCTGGCGACGCTGATGTGGATGATGGTCGATAAGCGTAGGGCCTGATGATCCGGCCTTTACCGCCGACCAGCCCCCGTCAGCAGCCCTAGGAGGTAGATGATGAGTATCCACCCGTACCTCGGCACGAATGTTAATCTAGCCAGCGCTGAGGAGTTGCGCCAACGCGGCATCCTGGAAGAGGATGAACTGCTCCTTGCGCTCTTCGATGGCATATTGCTGGACGAGAAACGCCGACGCATCGGTGGGATTGCTCTCACTGACTTCGTTGCTCTCACCGACCGACGGCTGATCATGTGGGCTCGTGGGTTTTTCAACGATACGATTGATAAGTTTTCCTGGCAGGATGCGGATGTGGCGAAGGCAGAGACGTGGGATCCGTGGCACGGGCGGGTCGTGATGGCCTTCCGCCTGCCCGCTGTCGCCCCCCGCACGCGCCGCATTTCACTTCGCGGGGCAGTTGCAGATCGGCCCCAAAGCGAGCGGCTGATTGTTAATACGCTCGATTATATGCCCGCCGATGATATTACGCCGCTGTCCAATATGATTGGCTGGATCGGTGACCAGACTATAGCGGGGATGACGGGCGAGACGCTACAGGCGGCCTTCGCCGCGCAGTTCCCCACGCTCGATAAGCAACGAGCGATGTCCTCCTTTGTGTTTGCGCCTGAGCCGCTGATGCCTCCCCCCCCACCTAAGCCTGCTGCAAAGCCCAAACGGCGCTGGTGGCAGCGCGCTGTCGATGGGTCAGAAGATGCGCCGAAAAGCACCGGTAATCTGATCTCCGACTATGAGAGCCGCCGGAGTAGCTTGCCCGCTGGCGATGGTACGCCCGCCCTTCCCATGCCGGGCCGGATGCCGATGCCCGGTCGGATGCCGATGCCCGGTCGGATGCCGATGCCGAACCAGATGTCAGGTATGCCCGAGCAGCCCAGCATGTACGAGATGAGCCGTACCTTGCAACTCTTCCTTGAGGCGCCTCGAAGTCTCGCCCGGAGCATGCGCCGCGCAGGTGAGATCATGAGTGGGGCAACCGAGATGGTGAGCGGGATGCAAGACCCGCAGGTGCGCCGCAATGCGATGTTTGGTATCTACCAGGCTGCCGCGCAGCAAGAGGCGCAAAATGGCCCCTTTGCCTCCGTTGGCCCGGTGGTGCGTGCGGTTGTCCGCTTCGCTGAACCCGCACCAGACGCGACGGTCGGGGCCCAGTCCCCGGCTCGACGCAACCGCATCCAGGTGGGTTCAACGGATCAGCACGGTACTCCCGCTCGGGCTGAGAGTCCTCCGCAGATCGCACCAGTTGAGAGCTCACCTTCAACCGAGACTCCCGCGCCTGGTGCTGTTCGCCGTAGCATTAGCGTGCGTCGTGCGGATCAATCCGTGGGTGATGTCGCACCCAGGGTGTCTGTGGTGGCACGGGCAGCGCCTGAGGTGTCCGTGGTGCCTGCGGCACGGGCAGCGCCTGAGGTGTCTGTGGTGCCACGGGTGGTTCCCGCCCCTCAGCGCGTTCCCGTGCGTCGGCTGGCGATAAGTCGCAATGACGAGGAGCAGCGACCGGTGTCGGCAGTCGTCAGCGACGATGAGCGATAGCGATTGTGCTTCTGTGTGAGGTGTGATCGCCTTCCGACGCTCATACCTCACACAAGATATGGTTGACACTACCCTATGACGCGAGTCATCATCTACTCAGGCAAGGGTGGGACTGGTAAAACCACTCTCTCGGCGGCCACTGCGACGGTGCTCGCCCGTATGGGGCGGCGCACACTCGTGCTTTCTAGCGATCCCGCCCATTCACTGGCCGATGCGCTCGGCGTTGAGATCAGCCGCGACCGGGCCACGCAGATCGCGCCTTGCCTCTATGGCCTTGAGGTGGATACGATCTACGAGTGGCGGCAGAACCTGAGCGGGTTTCAGCAGTTTGTCACCTCCACCTACTCGAACCGTGGAGTCGAACGCTCGACGGCGGCTGAACTGGCGAACCAGCCAGGGCTCGATGAGATCCTTGCCCTCCAGCGCGTGATGGCCGAGGCCCAGAGCGGTCGCTGGGATGCGATTGTCCTCGATACAGCACCTACCGGCAATACCTTGCGACTCCTGGCGTATCCCGAGTTGATCATCGGCGGTGACGCCGGTAAGAAGTTCTTCAAGGTCTATCGGGGTATCGCAAATGTGGCTCGCCCCTTCCGCCGCGATCTGCCCGAGGATCGCTTCTTCGATGAGGTGGGCACGCTCCTAGAGAAGATGGAGCAACTTGCGAACTTCTTGCTCAGTCCTGAGGTGAGCATCCGGTTGGTACTCAACCCCGAGAAGTTGCCCCTTATGGAGACCCGCCGGGCCTACACCTTCATCAATCTCTACGGCCTGATGCTCGACGCGATCATGGTCAATAAGATTTTGCCCCGCCGCGCCGACCTCGGCCCCTACTTCGATTACTGGGTGAGCCTCCAGCGCGGCTATCTGGCCGATATCGATAGTAGCTTTATGCCCACGCCGATTTTTCGCACGGTACTCCAGGAAGGCGAACCGATTGGCATTACCGCCCTTGAGGAGATTGGACGCGCTACGTTTGGCGATACCGATCCCGGTGCCTTGCTGTTCGACGAGCGACCGATCTGGCTCGACCAGTGGAATGATGAGGGCGAATCTGGCCTCTTCGACCTGTGTCTGCGCCTGCCTTTCATTGGTGATGGCGATACTGTCGATCTTATCCGCAATGGCACCGACTTGACGATCACCGTCGGTCGGCTTCAGCGTACAATCGCTCTGCCGCGCATCCTCTACGACTGTAAACTCGGAAAACACCGCTACGAGGATGGTGTGCTTCGCCTAGAGTTTCACGAAGTTCCCGGAGGCAGTCAGTCTGAACGTGCGCCCGACCCCGCCGATAAGGTGCGCGTTGAGGCGGCCTAATACACGTGCTGGATGGTGAGCGCGAGGCGCTTGCTACGCGGCACGATACACTATACATGCGACTGTTAATCTTTTCCGGCCATACAATGCTCCATCGCAGCGCTGCAGCCCTCGCCACGGCGTTCCACGCCGCCCGACGAGGCCAGCGTGTGCTGCTCGCCTCCGCTGGCCCGAGCCATCTGATCGGTGCGCTCCTTGGCCAAAATCTTAGCTCACGCCCGCTTGAATTGGAGGCAAACCTCGCAGCAATCGAGATTGACCCAACGGAGGAGATCAGTGCGCGCTGGGAGCTTCTGCGCCCGGCGCTGCGCAACGGGCTAACCTCGCGCCTGCGCGACATCAGCAGCGACGAACTGCCCAGTTTTCCGGGGATGGACGCCATTAGCGCCCTCATCGTGGGCGAACGCGCCCGAGAGACGGGAAACTTTGACCTGCTGGTTCTCGATGGCCCCACGCCCGATAGCCTCATCCGTGGATTGGCCCTGTCCGATGCGACACGCTGGTTGCTCCGGCTGGTCTTCGGGTTGGATCGTGGCCCCGGACGCTCACGCACGTCTCAGGATGCGGCACTTATTCCTTCGGCGCTTATTTCGACCAGTACGGTTGCGCCGCTCCAGGATCTGCGCGCTGAATTTGAGGGGTACCGCGCTCGGCTTGACGCATCTACCGGGACACGGGTGCGCCTCGTCACCAGCCCCGAGGAGTTGCGGCTGCCGACTATCCAGAGTGACCTCAGCATCCTCGGCCTCTATGGCTTGGCTGTCGATGAGTTGATTGTCCCCGGCGAGCCGACGGATGTCAGCTTTGAGACACGCCAAATCTTTGGACACGAGGGCGGACATGCCCGTCCGACGTTACGAATTGAGCCGCTTTTCTCAACACCGACTGATCGCGATGCGTGGGCGCTTCGTGGCGCTATTCTCTATCGCGATGGTGATATCAATACGCCTCCGGCGCATACGACGACGACTGCGGAGCGCGAACTGCGTCTGGCGATCCCGTTCCTCAATGCCAAGGCTCTCGATATCGCTGTGGCGAACGAGGAGGTGGTGGTGCGCCTTGGTCAGGTTCGTCGCCATATGTTGCTGTCTGGCTTGAGTGAGGGCGGGCGGCTGCGCGCACGGGTTGAGGGCGAAGTTCTCCGTCTCTGGGTTGAGTAGCCACCTCTGGCTGTGGATATGGATGGAGGTAATGCGGTGCTGAGTGGTACAATTGCGGTTGGGGTGCCGCCGCAGACATCTCTGCCGACAGCAAAATATACGTCGTATCGAGCTGAGGTTGAGACGAAGCTCGCTGGTAGGCTCAGCCATGGCGATCGCCACCGATTTGAGCACGAGCTTGAACTGCTTCGTCGGGCGCAGTTCATTGAGCTGAATGGGGTTGTCCACCATTACCAGGATGTCGGCCCACGCAATGGTGAGCCACTGATACTTGTGCATGGCTGGGATTGTTCGGCACTCTGGTGGCATCGCATTATTGATCCCTTGGCAGATGCAGGCTATCGGGTGATCAGTTATGATCTCAAGGGACACGGGTTCTCTGACAGCGACCCGGCGTGCGACTATACCATAGCGGGCTTTAGCAAGGATTTGCAGACCCTTGGCAATGCGCTCGGCCTTGGCCCGCAGCACGTTGCGTCGTTCTCGCTTGGAGCCTTTGTCGCTCTCCATTATGGCGCGACTGTCCCTGATCGGGTGCGCTCGCTGACGTTCCTTAACTTTAGCCTGATGCCCTATTATCCCTTTGCGTCTAAGTTTGTTCCTAAACTGCTCGATTTCGTCTTCAACCGGCTGCTGCGGCCGATTGAGCGGCTCGGGCTGTGGTGGCTGCCTTTTATCTATGCCCGTCTGGTACTCGCCAAGAATACCCCGCCAGTGAATGATGTCAAACTCGGCACTCTCAGCCTGCGCTGCTGCGACCCCGAGGCAATTCGGGTTTCGAGCCGCGAAATCGCCCGGCGCGAGGTTCTCGACGCCGTGGGTGAGCAGATGCGCGGTCTGCAACAGCCGACCCTGCTGGTCGCTGGTGCCGGCGACCCGGTTATGCGCCCGGCCAGCGGACGTAAGCTGATGGCCCTGGCGCAAAATGGCACCTACCTGGAAGTGCCAAAGTGTGGTCACTTGATCCTCTTTGAGCTGCCCGAGCAAGTAGGGCAGATCTTACGACTCTTTCTTCGCGGCGTAAGGGGGTAACAATGCAATTGCTTTTCCGTTCCGGCGGCCAGCGTGTGGTGGTTGATATGGAGCGGGCCGGCGAGCAGACTCTGAACGTCGGCGAGTATCACTATCGCCCCACCCAGATGGCACGCAAGCTTCGTCGTCTGGCGCGTCATATGTGGGGGGCGGATTTGGCCTCTGGCATCCTTGAGCAACGGCTTATCTTCGAGGCGCTTGACGGCGGGGCCGGAATGAGTCCTTGGGGTGATAGTGGCAGTTTCTCACCGACCAGTGGCTCGGTTGTGAGCCTTGGACGATGGGATGAGGACGGTAGTATCGGGATCGCACTCCACGAGCTTGCCCACGAGATGCACATGCGGAGCGGCGGCTACGATAACAGCGATGGCGTGCTGCGCGAGGCGCTCTCGCTTCTGGCTGAGCGCGAGACGGGGCTGAATCGCACCTTCGAGCGCGAACCCTACTATACCGCCAGCAACTTAATTAACCAACTCGGCGAGATCTCCGCCTTCGCCCGCCAGTCCTTCGCAAAGCGTTGGGCCGAGATTGTCACCCTCAACAATGATGTCAGTCTCTCCGACCTCGTGAATTTCTACCTTGATCGCAGCGAGCGCCTGGGCCTGGGCCGCTGGCTCAAACGTTATAGCGATAACCTTGAACTGCGGGATGCTATCCTTAACCATGTCGCTGCGGTAACCCTGCGCTACAGCCTGAACTACCGTCGCTATTTCATTAAGCGGGTCGTACGCTGCACGAACGAGATTGCTCCCGAGCAACTCAACTATGTGTTTGAGTCGGTCACAACCCTTGATCGACGTTATCCGAACGACGATCTGGAGCAAATCATCGACGTCTGCTTCGCACCACATACGCGTCAGCGACGACGGCTGCTTGCGTTTGGCTAGGTGTTTGTTTGGCGTAGTGAGAGGCACCGTTATGGCTAAGTATGACACCACCAACAACCCGTACAGATGGATGCCGGGCTTCCTTCGTCGGTTTCTGAACCTTGAGTACGATGAGGCGCAGAGTTTTGATCCGGGCCAAGGCGTAAGTCGGGTAAGCTCGGGATCTGCATCGTCGTCGGTTTCCACCGCACGCGCCCCGTGGTTATCACCAGGCGAGCCGACGTTTAAGGCGTCGAACATGGAAAGTTATCGCACGCCCACGAGTGCCCCTGCCCCCAGTTATACACCGCCTTCCACCCCACCCTACGTAGCGTCGAACGGTGTTAGCACGGGATCGAACGTAGGTTCGGCTCCTGCTCAGGTAGACCTCTCTCTTCAGCCCTTGGTGTCCATACTGCGCGGGTTTCTGATCGGCGTACTGCCCCCGCAGGGGGTTGAGGCGTTTACCAAAGAGGTTTACACGACTGGCACCGATGTCTGGAACCTCTATAGTCGCTGGTTTTTCTTCCAGACGGAAGGGATTTTCCAGCTCGGTCGGGCAATCATTGTTGCGGTGACGGATAGTATTATCTCCATCACACCACCTGACGCGACATCTGCCCCCGTCCGGCGAATCAAGATCCCGGTCGTGAACAACAGTGGTAGCGATCACAAGAGCTAGGCAGCATGTGTGTTATTCGGTCAATGATAGCTTGGCGACAAGGCGATAAGGCGATGAGGCGGGGACACGCCGACATCGCCTTGTCGTGTCACGTACTCTCGTGGAACTGTCACCCTAATGCATGGTTCAGAACAGCTTTACCGTGTGGCGGAGACGCGATGAGGCGAGGATGCGATAGCATCGCCTCGTCGCATTCCTCGCCTCATCGCCACACTGTAAAGCTGAAACCTGGCACCTGAAACCTTGTCTAAGGCATGTTTCAAAATGGGCACATTCAGCTTTACAGTCTTGCGATGAGGCGATGAGGCGATGAGGCGATACGGAGCGCCTCACCGCGTCATCGTTTCGTCGCTGAATTGTTAAGCTGGTTTGAACCATGCCTAAGGGATCTATTCTCTACACGAAGAAATACGCCTGTTGTCACGACGCCGCACGTCCGCCCAGCGCACAAGCGGAAAAGAGAACGTCTATGAGCCGGCCAGTTGTGATCGTAGGCGGGTGGCTCTCATCACCCGCCGATTATGCCGGGATGGCCCGCATCTTCGCCTCTCCGCCCCACAACCGCATCGTCTACGTCACCGATATTAACCGAACCGAGTGGGCGAGTCTGCGTGACCCCCACTTCACGCCGGTGCTTGACATGGTGGCGCGCACCGTTGAACTCGCCCTGCGCGAAACAGGAGCAGATCGGGTTGATCTGATCGGCCATAGCGCGGGAGGGCGAATCGCTCGCGCATACCTTGGGCATATGCCCTATGCCGGTGTCACGTATGATGGTCAGCGCTCTGTGGCGTCGATCACAACCCTCGGCACTGCCCACGAGACGTATGAGATCTGGGTGAAGGAGTTTGCTCATCTCGTAAATCAGCGTTATCCCGGCGCATTCTACGAGCATATCGCCTACCGCTCGGTGGCGGGCGAGAGCGTTCGTGGACACCGAGTCGGTGGCATTGAGGAGATGCTGGCCTATCGCTCCTACCACACGGCGTTCGGTGATGGTCATCAGATTGGCGACGGGATCATCCCGACCTCCAGTTGTTACCTGAGGGGGGCAGACAACCTTGTACTCAAGGGGGCGCGCCACGCGCCTTACAACGCGCCGAGTACGTGGTATGGCGCACGTCATGTTGTCCCCCTCTGGTTTGATTTCTAATACGCGGTAGGGAATACCGCGCCCTGTCACGCATGCGACCTATGCGTCCACGTGTGATCAGTGGTATGGCGACCGGGAAGGCGTAGGGCGCTGGGGCTGGGTATTGAGAAAATAGGGGAGTGATCTGCGCACCTCTTGCCCGAGTCTCGGGGGGGCGGACGCTCAGGGCATGTGCAAAGTCGTGTGGTCGCCGGACAGCCCTCACCCCCCAGCCCCCTCTCCCTGAACGGGAGAGGGGGAGCCGAGCGCATCCTGATGAAGAAACTC
>Ga0194060_10002566_pt1 | contig 12920 bp, 10 predicted proteins | sample SepL225m_MetaG_FD_163427 | JGI IMG/M metagenome (GOLD analysis project Ga0194060, IMG submission 163427) | Anoxic zone freshwater microbial communities from boreal shield lake in IISD Experimental Lakes Area, Ontario, Canada - Sep2016-L222-5m | ecosystem: Environmental > Aquatic > Freshwater >... | reverse complement strand
CTTTTTTTAGGTTAATAATGTATCTCATTTGAGATCGCATCAGTCTAACCACGCAGGATCGGTGGATTTGCTATTGGCAATCGCTTTCAATTTTCTCGCTTACGAGAACGCGCCGCAGCCACCAAGATTATTCACTATGTGCATTACAATGTAATTCACACATAAAGGATGCTATGGCTGAAAATGCACTGATTCAAACTAGGATTGATCGAGCCATCAAAGATGAAGCGACCGCCGTATTGGCTGCCATGGGTCTTACTGTGTCCGATGCGGTTCGACTGCTACTGACAAAAATCTCGCAAGAAAAGGCATTGCCTTTTGAGCCGTTAGTACCCAATGCTGCCACCATTGCGGCCATGAGGGAAGCAAGAGCCGGCAACCTGCCCAGTGCCAACACAATCGAAGAACTGATGGTTGCATTACATGAGGACGATTGAATGGACGACACAGTTCAAACGTTGCTTTGAGAAATTCTTCGAGTTGCGCAATGGTGCGCAGTTTTGTTTCATTCATGTTGATCATTCCTAGCTGATCAACATGTAGGCAATTGGCTGGCTAAATTTGTCTCGTTTGGCTCATTTCTGGGTGGAAATATGCAAGCCGTTCAGGCTCATACCTCATTGGAAAAGGCTTCTGTTAGACTGATCCCTGCATTTTTGGCTTCAACGTAGCTGTCATTCAACGTTGAAGTTGAGGTGCACCGTGCGACTTATTTGGTATGTCCAATGAGAAGATGATTTTTCTGCTTCAGTTTACTACAACAGTGATGCTCATACCAAGACAAGACGCAATAGTGTTTTGGTCAGATTCTGAAACAAATGGGCAATTGCATGGATTGTGAATTTTTGCAATTGAATCGCTAGAATCAATTTTAGCCAGATAGTCCTGAATGAGCACAAGAGCAGCCTTGAAATTGTCATTAGATGATGGGCTTGCTGGATCGGTGTTGTACACACAGCTAGACGCTGTATTGGAAATCCGGTCAAGCACAGTAATTTCTGAATCATAGTTTGAGACAGATGACTCATATATGTCAATGGCAAAGACTCGGCCCTTCGTTGTCTTTACATTCACATAGTGTACCTTGCGAGATGGGGAAATAGAAAGAACTGTCGTCATGGTGTAACTCCGTAGTGGTTGGCGACAAGATGCAGATTCTAATTGGCCACAGTCGATGTGTAAATCAATAGTCGAAAGGATTGTCGTTATGAAAGTACCGTCACACTGGTTTGCCTTGTTGCGCCATTTTGCTCTGGCGTTTTTCTTAGTGTGTGTATCCGCTCCGACACTGGCGGCCAAAACTTATACTGACAACGGCGATGGAACAGTGACAGACCCCACCACGGGGCTGGTCTGGATGCGATGTGCGATGGGGCAGACGTGGAGTATGTTTAACGGGGTAGGGACGTGCAGTGGCCCCGCGAGTACCTTTGAATCGTCGTCTAGTGCAAATAGTCTCATAAGAACAATGATATTTGCGGATCGATATGACTGGCGATTGCCGAATATACGAGAACTATTATCAATCGTTGATCTGTCAGTTGCAATGCCAGCAACAGATAGATTAGCTTTTCCGAACATGTTTGATCGAGGGGATTACATAATAATTCCGACTTATTTGTCAAGTTCTGGGCATGTTAATTTTGAGGACGGCAATACAAGTAATTATTCGAGTCCTTTTCGTGTTCGCTTAGTCAGTGGTGCGCAATCTGTATTTTTCATAGATAACGCACCACCAATTACAGATTACAAGTTCAATACTGATGGAACAGTTACAAATAAAACAACGGGATTGACGTGGCAGCGCTGTCCTGTTGGTCAAAAATTATTTAGTGATACTTGTAGTGGTGTTGCGTTAGAATTAACGTTCTATGAGGCGGAGACAGCATTGAAGAATGCATATACTATGCAGAACTGCCTAAAAAATGACTATGCACCTTGTTTAAAAGCGAATATAAAAAACACATCAGAACTTCAAGAATTATTAAGTTTGGTTGCCAGTAATACAGACTGGAGGTTTCCTACTATAGATGAACTTTTGTCTAATATAGATTATTCAAAATCTAGTCCATCAATTAATTCTAAAGTCTTTCCGTTCTCATCTTGTCCTAACGTTTGGTCAGGCACTAGGTATATAGACGGTAATGATTTGTGGGTATCTAGTTTTTGTGTTGGAACGAGTTATCGTAATTTTGGAGCGATTAAAAAGAATAAAATTATTCTCGTCCGTGGTATATCCACTGCCGCAACATCGCCGACGACAGTCACAAGCACCATTTCAACTACGACAACCGGACTTGTGACAACCACGACACAGAAACCTGCGACCAAGACTTATACCGACAGTGGCGGCGCATATGTCACCGACCCAACCACGGGCCTAGTCTGGATGCGATGTGTGATGGGGCAGATATGGAACGGGGTGACCTGCACTGGCACGGCAAAAACCTACACGTTTCCACAGGCCATGGCTATCGAACAAGGCGGTATGCGGCTACCGAATGTTAGGGAACTACTGTCCATTGTGGATAGATCGGTATCCAATCCCGCGATAGACTCGATCGTTTTTCCCAATACGAGCCATGATCGATTTTTGTCGTTATCGTTCACGGCCGGTTCGTTCTTAGCTTGGACAATCAATTTCAACAATGGAGATGCATCATATAACAGCCAGTATAGTGGTAACCCATACGACCGTTCTGCCTTTCCAGTACGCCTAGTATTTGGAAGTTCTCCGCTTTTGAAGATGACCCATCCAGATAATGATTATATTGATAATAAAGATGGCACGGTGACTGATACCATAACGGGTTTGATGTGGCAACGTTCAAGTATTGGAAGCTATACTTTGTCTCAGGCTAAAAAATTAATAAGCAATCTTGGTGGGTATACTGATTGGCGTTTGCCGACTGTTGATGAGTTAATCAGTCTTTTAGACTACAACGTGCTTGATCCTACCATGAAAAATAAGGGTCCAACCATTAACAATCGGATATTTCTAGATACTTCTAATTCACCTTTCTTGTCAGATTCTGTTTATGCCAGTTATCCGTACGGCGTTTGGTATGTCGATTTCTTAACTGGCAGCGTGGGCATCAGCAGTGTGGACAATGCCTCTGTAGTTCGCCTCGTGCGTGCGGGGAAGTCCTTCATTCCTTTTACATTAACTGTTGTCAAGAGCGGCACAGGTTTTGTCGGCAGTAGCGCCGTTGGTGGTATTTTATGCGGCACGGTTTGTACTGGCAGTTATACGCCTGGTACGGCAATTATCCTTAGAGCCGCACCGGCGGCCAACGTGACATGGGGAGGTGCCTGTACCGGTAACATGCCAACCTGTACAGTGAATATGGACACTGCGAAATCAGTGACGGCAACATTTAAAGACACTGCTTTGGTTTCTGGCCTGCCAAGCGATCTGACATTTTCAACACAAACAATCGGCAGTACAAGCCAAGCACAAACCGTCGCATTAAAAAATACAGGCTCTACGGCACTTAATATTACAAGTATCACAACCAGTGGTGATTTCGTAGTAACTAATAACTGTGGAACTGGTATTGGTGCTGGTAGCTTTTGCTCACTTTACGTTAGCTATAAGCCAACTGTTATCGGCAAACAAACCGGCATACTCACGATCACAGATGACGCACTAGGCAGTCCACATACCATTAGCCTAACAGGCACAGGACTAGGTGCTGTGGCTCCATTAGCCTTGAATGGCGACGGCACGGTGACCGACCCAACCACTGGCTTGATTTGGATGCGGTGTTCAATGGGGCAGGTTTGGGATGGGACTACTTGCACGGGAACGGCCAATACCTATAGGTTTGGTATGGCCAATGCGTTGAAGGTGACGTTTGCAGGGCAGGGCGATTGGCGTGTCCCGAATATCAGGGAGTTGCAGACGATGGTTGATCGGTCGGTAGTTAATCCTGCCATTAACCGGGCGGCTTTTCCAAACACATCCGCGTCGGGTTTCTGGTCGGCTTCTGCCTATGCCGGTAGTTCGGACGGCGCTTGGGGCGTCAATTTCTACGATGGCGGCGCGGACTACAGCGATAAGAGCAATGCCTTCCAGGTTCGCCTCGTGCGTGCCGGACAGTCTTTTAACCTTTTAAATGTGTCACGCCCAAACAGCGATTATGTGGATCATGCGGATGGCACCGTCACGCATACCCCCACGGGTTTGATGTGGCAAAAATGTGCCATGGGGCAAATCTGGCGTGTCGATACCTGCACTGGCACGGCCAATACCTATAAATGGGATGCAGCCCGGTTGTTAACCAACAATTTGGCGGGGCAAACAGACTGGCGCTTGCCAACTGAAGATGAGTTGCTCAGCCTGTCGGATTACAGTACAACTAATCCGACCATCAACACCAGCTTATTTCCAGATCCAAACGCGTCGTATTTCTGGTCGGCTTCTGCCTATGCCGGTAATTCGAACTACGCTTGGTACGTCAATTTCAACGATGGCTACGCGGACAACTACGGCGGCGCTAAGAGCAATGCCTTCCAGGTTCGCCTCGTGCGTGCCGGACAGTCTTTTGATCCTTTTTCTTTAAATATCAGCAAGAACGGGACAGGCACAGTGAGCAGCGCCTTCGCAGGCATCAACTGTGGCACGGCTTGCTCTGGCAGTTACACCCAGGGCACACAAATCATCCTGATCGCCACACCCGCCGCCAATTTCATTTCATGGGACGGGGCCTGCACCGGCAGCGCCACCACCTGCACCGTCACCATGGATGCAGCCAAGTCGGTGACTGCCACTTTTTCAGGTGCACCAACCACCACGACAACGGTAGCACCAACCACCACGACAACGGTAGCACCAACCACCACGACTACAGCGATACCCACTACTACTACTACTACCACTGCGCCGCCTACCACCACGACTACATTGAAGCCAACGACCACCACGACCACAGCGATACCAACTACGACAACTACTGCGTTGCCCACCACGACGACCACATTGAGACCAACGACCACCACCTCGGTGCCAACAACCACAACCAGCAGCACAGTCACCACGACGACGACCACCTCATTGCCCATAACTACAACCACCACAGCGATCCCTACTACGACTACCACAGCGTTGCCTACCACCACGACTACATTGAGGCCAACGACCACCACGACCACAGCGATCCCTACTACGACTACTACTGCGCCCCCTACCACCACGACCAGCAGCACAGTCACCACAACGACCACAGCGATACCTACTACGACTACTACTGCGCCCCCTACCACCACGACCACCTTGAGGCCAACGACCACCACGACCACAGCGATACCTACTACGACTACTACTGCGCCCCCTACCACCACGACCAGCAGCACAGTCACCACCACGACGACCACTACACTGGCTAATACGGTCTATACGATCACTCTGTCCACAGGCTGGAATTTGCTGGGCAACGGCACAGATCAGCCACTGACCATGACCACGCTCGTGGGCGACAAGGCCAGCAGTGTGACAACCGTCTGGAAATGGGACGTGGCGCAAACCGGTTGGCAGTTTTACGCGCCTTCCATGGATGCCACTGCATTGCAAACCTACGCCACCAACAAAAATTACTTGGTGTTAAGCCAGGTCAATTCTGGTGAAGGTTTTTGGGTCAACGCAGCAAAAGCGTTTAGCGTGACATTGCCGGGCGGCACGGCCATCTCTGGCAACGACTTTCAGGGTGGCAAGCCACGTGCCTTGAAAAAAGGCTGGAACCTAGTCGCTGTTGGCAACGCACTCACGCCCAGTGCTTTCAATATGGCTTTAAGTGCATCACCGCCGACAGCGGACGTTGTCCCCATCAATCTGACTACACTTTGGGCTTGGGACAACCAACAGGCTAAATGGTATTTTTATGCACCAAACCTGGAGGCTCAGGGCGGTACAGCACTGAAGGATTACATTGACAGAAAGGGCTATCTTGACTTTACGGCGACGAATAAGCTGTTAGGGTCTGATTTGGGATTTTGGGTTAACTATCCATAAACTGAAGATGGCTTTTACTTGTGACAAGAAGGCTTTGCACAACACTGTCAATTGTTGGTTTATATTTTTTTCAACGGGCAGTTTCCAATATTTTGAGGTTTATTTTGAAATCTAACGCATATTTTTGTTCTCCCTTTGCAAAGTTTCAGACCTCCCCGAAATGGCAATGAGATGTGGTTGAAATTTGGACGGAATTTTGTAGGCAACACAGTAGTTAATAAATAAAGTCCATATAAATCAACACATAATCAAAAATCGCTTTGGTTGCGGGGTTGCAATTTGTCCAATAATCAAAATTCAACAACCAAATCAATGGGTTAAGTGATGTTTTTGAAAAAAGTCCGGGAGGTCTGAAATCTGTGATTTAGAGCCTATTGCGTGGCTGTCGAGTACCAACCAGAAACACACGGAGATTTTGCAAGCACTGACGATCAAGAAACCAACCCTTCCAGCTCAGTTGACCCTTTTGTAGTGGAGCGTTTCTCATGCACCACTATAGGAATCAACGACTTAAAAGTTTATCTGTCGAACTTGGGAGAGCTTGGCCTATGAAACACTCATATCCTATCTGCTTACTCAAACGTTTGGCTTACATTGATTTATGAACGGGTATCTTACCGATTTGTCAGTGTTTGTCTCCATATTATCAGTGAACAATCTATTGTAAAGAAGATAAGCGCAGTAATGCTAACTTTGCAGACTTCTGCATTCCTGAATTTTCAGATGAATTAGATTTTTCCTTTAAATAAGTTAGTGTTTTATCTTTGTTACTTGAGAATTGAAAAGTAACAATAAGTGCAGCAGTTGCCTCTGTAATCTTCCCATTGTCAGCATATATTTCAGCTAAATTTGCCCAAGCAGACGAGCGACCAGGGCTGTAAGTTAATAAATAGCCTGCTTCCGTTTCGGCTTCTACATATTTTCTTGCCTTAATTAGAGAATATACATAGTTATTTCTAATTTCAATATCAGAAGGATCGGCATCAACACTCTTCTTTAATATATTAATTGCTTCTTCAAAATTATTTAATTTGAGTGATTGCAAGCCTCTTTCATTCAGACTACGAGCTTTTTTTCTGTCACCAACTAACGGTTTAGGCAGCACATCAATTACCCCTTTACTTTCCGCCAACTTTAGTGGATTCATTGCATCTTTAATCATTGTTGTCAGAATTTCTTTGGATTCATTCGGCGCAATAACCGTAAATCCACCTAAAGTGGACAATCCTGAAGGTTGATTGTTCTGAATTACTTGTTCTCTTGAATTTTCAACAACTAATGTATGCTTTTCATTTGGCATTTGAACTGGTGCAGATACTGGTGCAGATACTGGTGCAGATACTGGTGCAGATACTGGTGCAGATACTGGCTGAATTGCTGCTGTTTTATCCATGTTCGATGCATTTGGTGAATTCGCTTTTATTCCACCACGCCAAGCATCAAACAATTTTGCTCCAATCAAATAAAACGATGGTTGATCTTCAAAATTTGCAACAAATATATGTTGTTTTTTCCCATCGACAATTCCTATTTCTGATGTAAATTTAACATTCGAATCAAACTCACCATTATTAAATCTATCTGTGACATTAGATTTTATTGCCAGATCGTTGATCGCATATAACATTTGTTCAACTTCATCTGTATTTTTCAGACTTGTCATTTCAAAAGTGACTTCCTCAACAGATTTGCCAGATGGAGAAATATCAGTTTTGCTTGATGCCATAGCTGCTTCAATTTTGTGTGCAAAAGTCATCAATTCTCTTGTATTCCACAATACACCACTGTTTATTTTCGAGAATTCAACAAGTCTATCAGATGGGAAAGTTTTGTTCACGATGTATAGTTTTCCATTGCATTCAAATTTTGTTTTATCTTGGTTTTCGGTTTGAACTATACTTACAAATTTCAACTTAAATAAATCAGAGAACGAAATATTGCTTATATATTTTTTTATCAAGAAATTTTGCTTCGATTGCGATTCAATAAAATTATTTAGTCCATTAAAATATATTTTTTCAATATTATCAATTGTTTCAGTATCACTGCAATTTAGCGCCTTGGTGCCGCAACCATACAAGAAAAAAACTAATACAACACATACAATTGTTCTAAATGTATTATTCATATAAATATTATTAAAATGTTATAGATAGAGATAGTATTTATTATACAATCAATAAGGCGGAATCAGTAATTTATAAAAAACCAGTCAGCCAATGAAAATAATTAACAATTTTAATAACGGTAACATCATTATTATACGTTGTAAAAAATCTCAATATTAGGTGAATATTTCTACTATTAAAACTTATTTTCCAAAAAATTAGACTTTATTGGAAACCTCACTCAAGATGTTGATCTTCAACAGACACATGGAGGTTTCCAATAAAGTCTATTGTTTGCCATTTCCTGCATAAACTCACGAGTTAATGCATTTATTCATTGCTAGTGCATTAATTTGTTTATAACACTTACTAACATATTTGAACCACCAGTCAAATACCCAAATGAAAGATCAGCAACATGTTCACCTATGTTACCTGCGACACCCTTTAGCAATTCTTTAACAAGTTGCTGCCAGTTCATTAGTTCTTTTCCTTCAGACTTTATAGCAGATCGCACAGCACTTTCAAGTTTTAATTGTTCATCTTGGTTTGTAATTAATTTTTTGATGAGTAATGCGTAAATATCAAAATCTATTTTTAGTATATCACTATTGAATGAGTAGTCTGCCAAACCGTTAAGTTCTTTAATTACTGATTCCAATTCTTTTCTGAGCATTGGATTATCAATAGCAAGTTTGATGCACTGATCATACCTGCTTACGCATATTCTTGCACTTTGAAGAGACTTTAGAACCTCATTGCGAAACCATTTCACATCGTACCAATCATCCCGAAGTTGTGTTTCATAAATTAAGGATTTTACTTTACTGATTGGAATTCTAAGCGCCCTGCTGATACTTTGCTGACTGCCTTGCACGTCTACCTGTTTGTTTTTAATGAGAAGTTGAAAAACAAGAATGTCAATATCGTGCTTTGATCGTCCACCAAAGTAAGGAGTTGTATAGTCACGTAAAAACTGGGTGAGAAGGCATGTCGATTCGGAAGTGACATCAGTTACATTCTCTTTAACGACACCATCCACTCCTAGTTTTGTGACTTGAGGTTCTTTGTTTGTTGAATTTTTCACTGTAGCCTCTGGTTTTTATGTAAGCAAACGAATATAAAAATGTAACAAAAAGCCATTACTACAGACCTCCCCGAAATGTCAATAAAACGAGGCAAAATATTGGACAGAATTTGATATAGAAATTGCATCTTTTCAGAAAAAGCTAATATAAATCAACATTTAGTTCAAAATACTAATGCTTGGGGGATGGCAAATTGTCCAAAAATCTAAATAACAAAACAAAATCAATAGGTTAGATGTCGATTTTGAAATAAGTCGGGGAGGTCTGTACTATAACCATAGTAAATAAAACCAACACTCTCCAGACAAACAGCCAATACCTATTTACAAAATACATTAGCATTTTGTTTCAGTGTAACCGTTTAGACCACCCCTGCCTATTTTCATGATTTTGACCCCATGGGGTTGTACGCCAAAACCCTCGAAATTTCCAGACGGTTTATTTTTAGGTTGTCGGAAAACAAGTGTTTGCCGGTCACTGGGTTTGCTCGTCATTTTTGTGGCGGTTTGAGACTAAAAAATTGTACGAAAAACACTGTCGTATTGTTCGCACATACAGGATTTCGCGTAGTCAGCCGCTCGCGGGAGCGGGGCACGCTTACTGGCCGCAGTTCTTTTTGAGGTCATCAAAAGGCTCATCAGCAGAGGCAAAACGAGCGCTGTGTGAGCGCGCAATCTCGTCGGCCTCGGCCATCGCTGCACGGGTTTGAGCGTTGGGTGCCTTCAGCGCAAAAGGCATCTGCTTGTCAGCGACCTCACGCATCAACAAAACACGCACAGCATCGGATATGGACAACCCCATCGCAGCCAAAGTTTCAGCAGCTTGTATTTTTATTTGTTCATCTACGCGCACATGAACCATAGTGGTGGCAACCATCACATCTCCTTCATCATGCGACACATTGTATCTCTGTCCCAAGTGAAGTGGAAGATGTCGCAATGACATCCCAACCGGATGGTGACTGCCAATTTTGAAGGCATCACAGAAAACCACCATACCCATCAACGGTTCACATCACAGTTCTCACACTTATCCCCAGTGTAAGCCACAGAATCTGTGGGTAAATTGGCAACCCGCCATGGGTCAATTTTCAGTCGGCATCAAGACTCATGACGCACAGATCGCAGCATTGCGTCACGCAAAATCGTGTTCATCCGTGTCTGATAGCCCTTTCCTTGGCCCTTGAGCCATGCCAATACGTCGGAGTCCAGTCGCACAGTTGTGGATGATTTGACGGGCCGGTACAAGTTTCCACAAGTCGCATTTTTCCAGAAATCCTCTGTCACCGGAGCAATATCACTGTAGTCGATCTGGTCGTCTGGCATATTGGCTAACGCGGCCAGTTCAGCCATTTGCTTTTGCGTCAGCGGCGGCAAATTGGCCAGATCAACGTGATACGTAACGGTTTTGTTCATAGCGTTTTCTTTCCTTTGGGTCAGCCTTGCGGGCTGAAATGATTCGAATCACTTCAGCGCCATGGCCATCATCACCGACGGTGTGCGCCACAAAAAGCACGATTTGCGCATCCACCATGCCTATGGTTTGCCAGCGGTACTCACCGTTTTCAATCCTGCCTTGCTCAGTCAGTTGAAATGGGTCAGAGAACGCACGAACCGCCGTTTCAAAGCTCACACGGTGCTTGAACACATTCGTTTTTGCCTTGTCTTCATCCCATTCAAATTGCGTTTGCATAACATGAATGTTACTACATTTCTGTATTTTTATCATCGATCAACACTTTTTTATGCTTCATCCACCTTTTTGACCTTTGCTTTCACCCGTCTGCTCGTCACAGACGGTGCATTTTTTTCAAGAAATTTGCTTTATGAGCAGTTGTTACAGCAATCAAAAATAACACTTCGTAAGAGGTGTTTGTGGAGCCAGTTGCTGGTAAAGCAACTGACTAAATATTGATTGTTTTAATTAATGGATTATTATGTTACATAGAAGTATGTATAACCCATCAAATGGCAGATCGTATAAGATTACAGTAGAAAAAGATGATGAAATAAATAAATTCATCTTACATCGAGTATGGTACGGCCAGATACGACAGGGTAATAAAATTGATGAATTATTTGAAGATGAGGAGGATGCGATAAATAGAGTAAACGAAATTATTAAAATACGAAAAAATAGAGGTTATATTATGATATAACAGGGGAACCTAGAGGCAACAGAGATATTGCCTCTAGGACGACAGCCAATATGCGCTCAAACAGGGGGCCGAGGTACAGTGGAACGTAAAACCGTGTTAAGTGGTTAATTTAAATAGCCCAATAGGTTGTAGCCAATTTACATCTGAAAAATTTGCTATTGGCCATAGCTCTTATAATTAGCTAAATTAGGTATACCAAATTTGGCCATCTTTTCATTGCACAATTTTTTATACAGAAACAACGGGGGCTTCTTGTTGTTTTTTATTTGAATCTGACTTGTCTCGCCTAAATCCAACCATCCTCGGTAAGTTTTCTGGATCAGGCCCAGACCATTCCTTCAGAAATTTGTGTTCATACAGTTTTTTATATGACGCAATCAACCTGCGCAATTGCCGACGAATACCACCAAACATTGGATAGATGCGAACGGCATGGTTCAGCTCTTGAATCAATTTTGGCCAATCGTTGTTTCTCGACCGATTCTGGAGATGACTCTCAAATCCAAGAAACGCAGGTTTTGTGAGTTTCCACGTCATAGCCTGATCTCCCCTGTCTCGCTTGTCGCTGACGATCTCAAAATCACCTACACGTATTTGAGTCCTCCATTCCTCTCCAAGAAATGGATTCTTTTCGGACAATGATTTTAGATGAAGTGTTTCAAATGGCGTGCACAGAAGAATCACTTGCCGCTGGTATGGATTACCCAGAACGGGTATTACAACCCCCACTGCATTTGGCAATCCTTTTACCTTGCGCTGGTACCGTTTCCAGGATGGAAGATTGGTGCCATACTGATCAATGAATTTGGCTACTATGCCTGGCAGCTTGTTGATATCCACCAGGATGGGTGACTTCGTTGTCAGCGTATAGCCGCGCGTAGCGTGCAGCAGCGTGGCCTGCATTCCATGCGTGAGGTCAGAATAAATTTTCATGTCGATGTTCCGGCTTTATGTGTGTGTGTTCAGGCAATAACTTTTAACACGGCGGACATCAGCTCATCTCGTGGCAAGCGCAGTAGAGCAAGATTCGAAGCGATTATAGGCTATCTGTCAATAATCTACAACGTGATTAGTTCTGTTGCATACAAATGCAGACGACGTCATATGAAGGGGGTAAGGCCGCAGGCCAACGTCTCCATGAGCAGCGCCTATGCGCCAACGCCCCGAGGTGACGCGGGGGGATCACGTTGTATGTCACCAGAGGCAAATGTTTTTCAAGTTGTGATGAAGTCCCTGCAGTTGGCCTTTGCACTTGATGCCCTTCGACAGTTAGAGGGACATGAAGTGCAAACGCCAATTTGCAAACCGCCATCATTTCCTTGATAACACTGCGCACGCGCAATGCGTGCATGCCTGTTTAGCCAACAGGTAGCTTGATTGGCGCCCGGTGCAGTTAATAGCTGCCCGCCGGGTGCGAGGACGGGGTGCATGGTTAATACCAGTGGTTAATTCCACTGGAGTAACCCATGCATTCCAGTCCGTGAAATTTCCATCAAGAGGTGCGTACAGGTAGGAATACCAGGATGTCGCAATGGGCGCGACAAGCGGGGATGCAT
>Ga0194060_10002565_pt1 | contig 12921 bp, 14 predicted proteins | sample SepL225m_MetaG_FD_163427 | JGI IMG/M metagenome (GOLD analysis project Ga0194060, IMG submission 163427) | Anoxic zone freshwater microbial communities from boreal shield lake in IISD Experimental Lakes Area, Ontario, Canada - Sep2016-L222-5m | ecosystem: Environmental > Aquatic > Freshwater >... | reverse complement strand
GGTTATCTGTATTACCCATTTGCCTCAGATTGCCTGTTTTGCTAACCGCCACTTTCTCGTTGCCAAGCAGGAAACGGCTGAGCGTACGAAAACGATCATTCGTTCCCTATCGGAAGAAGAGCGCCTGGATGAAATCGCCAGAATGTTGGCCGGCGTAGAACTAACAGAAAAAGCGAGGGAATACGCGCGGGAAATGTTGGCTGCGTCGCGTCCCGCTTGTCGGGATAAGGAGAATCGCAATGTTAAGAAAAGCCTGCATCGGTGATGTAAAAACTATTCATCGGATGATCAATGTGTCGGCCGGCCGGGAGGAGATGCTGCCCCGCTCTCTCATGGACATTTACGGCAGTCTGCGGGACTTTTTTGTTTATTACGATGAGGAGCGCCGGCATATTCAAGGTATTTGCGCCATGAATATCATTTGGGAAAACCTGGCAGAAATCCGTTCTCTCTATGTAGATGAAGCATACCGGGGGAAGGGAATTGCCAGAGAGCTCGTGGAAGCCTGTGTCTCGGAAGCTATCACTCTTGAGTTGTACCGGATATTCACGTTAACCTATCAACGAGAGTTTTTTTCTCATCTTGGTTTTAAAGTGGTTGACCGCTCCTCTCTCTCGGAAAAAATATGGTCCGATTGTTTTCGCTGTTCCAAGTACCCCGATTACTGTGACGAAGTGGCAATGATCATAGAGTTATGAAAGAGATGAGATGCTGAAACTAAAAGCCGTCGTCTGGTCTTGCCTATTGCTGGTGCTGGTGTGGGGATGTGGGGGCAGAGCGGTCCAGAGCAGCAAGAGAACGGTGCCGGAGCAGCGGATTGCCGGCAAGTTTATTTCTCAACCATCTTCTTCGCTTGAACGTGTACCGAGTGGCAGCATTCCTTCCCTGGCAGATGACCTGGACGTGGCTTCCCTGTCTCTGGCTATTGAACGGAGTCTCCAGTATTTCAGCAGGTTTGATGATCGGGATGTTTATTATGTCGGCGCCCGTCCCAGCACTGTCGGAGAAACGGAGGAGACACTAAAAGCTTTCCGTGACATTGTCAGCGGCCCCGATTCGGCACAGATAAAACAGCAAAAAATCAGAGATACTTTTGATTTTTATAAGTCTCGGGGAGATGATAACAAGGGCCGGGTTATCTTTACCGGCTATTATGAGCCGGTCTTGAACGGGTCCCTGATAAAAACGACACAATATCAATATCCGCTTTACCGGACGCCGGAAGAGACGGTAGTGCTGAATGCAGGCAAGTCTGTGGGGAGAATGGTCAAAGGAGAGACATTGCCGCACTACAAACGTGCGGAAATCGACGGCGCCAAGTTGCTGGCAGGAAGAAATCTGGAGATTGTCTGGGTAGATGACCTCATTGATTTGTTTTTCTTGCAGATTCAGGGATCGGGGAAAGTGCGCCTGCCCGATGGCAAATTAGTTCAAGTCGGCTATGCGCAGTCCAACGGTTATCCCTATCGCAGTATAGCCAATTATATGCTGGATAAGGGACTGCTGTCAAAAAGCGAGATTTCTCAGCAGGCTATCAAAAAATATCTGCGGGCACACCCGGATGAGGTCGAACGGATTTTTAACTACAACGAGCGTTATGTCTTTTTTCGCCTGCTGGAGAAGGGGGCTATCGGTTCTTTGGGCATTCCGGTGACCGGGGGCAGAACCATCGCCTCGGATCCGGCAGTGTTTCCCAAAGGAGCTCTAGCTTTGATAAGAACACGCAAACCCTTGCTTGATAACGGGGAAGTAGTGAAATGGATTACTTTTTCCCGGTTTGTAGTAAACCAGGACACCGGTGCCGCCATTAATGGCGCGGGCCGTATTGACCTTTTTTGCGGCGGCGGTGCTGAGGCAGCTGATATTGCGGGCAGGTTGAAAGAGGAGGGAGAATTAGTTTTTCTTTTAAAGAAGAAGTAAATCCGGTTAAAAATCAACAAATTTTTCTTGATTGTTCGATTTCTTTGTGTTAGCGGTACCGCCATATTGGTGTACAGATGCTCTTGCTGCTTAGATTCTTTAAGGATTTTTTGTTGCCGTGCGGCAACCGGGTGTTCTCGATAACAACAATCTGAAAGGGGGAAGGAAAAGCATGACGAAAGCAGAGTTAGTCTCGGTAATGGCGGAGGGTGCAGGTATTACGAAAGCGGCGGCAGCATCAGCTTTGGAGGCCTATGTTGCCACGGTTGCCAAGGAGCTGAAGAAAAACGGTAAGATTGGCTTGGTAGGGTTTGGTACTTTCTCCGTAGTAAAGAGGAAAGCCAGAGAGGGAAGAAATCCGCAGACGGGTAAGACAATGAAAATTCCGGCTAAAAAAGTGGTAAAATTTAAAGCTGGCAAGGCACTTTCCGAAAAAGCGAAATAATAAAAAGTTCGTATTACGATTCATTAAGGCCTCCGTTTGCCTCTGAGAGCGGAGGCCTTCTTGCATTCATGTTAGCGAGGTTTGGTAAGTGGGGGATGTTTTGAAAAAACGCATATTGAGCGGTATGCGGCCGACAGGTAAACTGCATTTAGGCAACCTGCACGGGGCGCTTAACAATTGGGTGATATTGCAGAATCAAGATGATTATGACTGCCACTATTTCGTTGCCGACTGGCACGCATTGACCAGCGATTATTCAAATACCAGTCTCTTGAAGGAAAATATCACCGACATGGTCATCGACTGGCTGAGTGTCGGACTGGATCCGAATAAAAGTACGCTTTTTGTTCAGTCTCAGATTAAGGAGCATGCCGAACTTTTCCTCCTGCTTACCACTATTACCCCCTTGGCGTGGTTGGAAAGGAATCCCACTTACAAGGAAGTGAAAAGCGAGCTGGTGGAAAAAGATCTGGCAACTTACGGTTTCTTGGGGTACCCGGTGTTGCAGGCTGCCGACATCATCATGTACAAGGCCAACGGAGTCCCCGTCGGTGTGGATCAGCTTCCCCATGTGGAACTGACGCGGGAAATTGCGCGGCGGTTTAATTATTTTTATGGGGAAGTATTTCCCCTTCCCGAGCCCTTGTTGACGGTCGTACCCAAACTCCTCGGAATAGACGGCAGGAAAATGAGCAAGTCCTACGATAACTCGATTTTTCTGAGCGACCGGGGGGAGCAGCTCCGCCAAAAGGTGGCTTCCATGTTTACCGATCCCCAACGCCAAAGAAAAAGTGATCCCGGTAATCCTGATATATGCAATGTCTTTGCCTTTCATGGGCTTTATTCTCCCGCTGATGAGGTCCTACAACTATCCACCGCCTGCCGCACAGCCGGGATCGGCTGCACGGACTGTAAGAAAAAGCTTGCCCTGCAGCTTGGCCACAGCCTGGAACCTGTTCATGAGCGTCAGGATTATTATCGGGCCCACGCCGGGCAAGTTCAGGCAATCTTGGCAGAAGGGGAAGCAAAGGCCAGAGCGATAGCTGCCAATACCATGGCCGAGGTGCGAGCAGCCCTGAAGGTATAAGCATGGCTTACGAGATAAAACTGGATATTTTCGAAGGTCCCCTTGACCTCCTGCTCTATCTGATCAAGAAAAACGAGATTGATATCTATAATATACCAATTGCCCTCATTACGGATCAGTATCTTGATTATCTCGAAATCATGCGTTCTTTGAATCTTGACCTGGCCGGTGAATACCTGGTCCTGGCCTCAACGCTGATTCACATAAAATCGCGGCTGCTGTTGCCTCAGGAAGAAGATGACGATTCCGAAGATCAACAAGATCCGCGGGTCGAACTAGTTCAGCAACTGCTCGAGTATCGGTCTTATAAAGAGGCTGCATTGCGCCTGGATGGGCGGTTATTGCTCGAAAGGGATGTCTTTAAAAGAGCTTACCCCCTTCCGGAGACGCAGGAAGCAGACGATAGCGACCCCCAGGATATTGAGTTGAATCTCTTTGATCTGGTTGCCGCCTTTCAGAAAATTGTAGCTCAGCTGGGGAAGGAAGAATATCTGCAGATTGAAGGCGAGCATATGTCCCTGGCCGATCGGATAAGCGAGATAATGGAGAGGCTGATGCAGGCAGGCAATCTTGTCTTTCAAGATCTTTTTGACCGACTTGCGGATAGGAGAATGATCATATACACTCTGCTGGCAATTTTAGAACTCATGAAATTGAGGATAATCAAAGTCTATCAGAGCGGACCGTTCGGTGTGATCAGAATTTTTAAAGCTGTTGAGGAAGATATGACAAAGGGACTGCCTGGTGTTCAAAGTTAGCTTGCGGGGGGAAGCCGGTGGATGAAGTAAAAAGCATCATAGAGGCTCTGATCCTGGCCTCGGAAAGCCCGCTTGCGGTGGACAAAATCGTCGAAGTCATCGGCACCGCCGATAAAAAGGAAATTGAACACCGGCTGAAGGAAATTGTGCATGATTACCAGGAAAGAAAGGGAGGAATATGTCTGCAAGAGGTAGCCGGAGGCTTTCAGTTCCGCACGAGAAGCGATCTCGGTCCCTGGATAAAAAAGTTAAAGGGATTGCGATCGTTCCTAACGCCGACTTCTTTAGAGACGTTGGCCATAATTGCGTACCGCCAGCCCGTAGTCAAGGCTGATGTTGACAAGATTCGTGGTGTTGATGCCGGGGGAGCGATTAAGAAGTTGCTGGAGAAAAAACTGATCCGGATTATGGGGCGGAAGGATGTTCCGGGCAAACCCATGATCTACGGTACAACAAAAAAATTTCTCGAGGTTTATAACCTCCAAGACCTTTCTGATCTGCCAACCTTGCAGGAATTAAAGGAACTTCAACAGTGAGGGCAACGGTGGAAGAGCGATTGCAGAAGGTCATTGCCAAGGCCGGATTGGCCTCGCGCCGGGACGCAGAAAAAATGATCCTAGCCGGCCGGGTCAGCGTAAATAATCAGGTTGTTAAAGAGCTGGGAAGCAAGGCGGATAGTGAAAAAGATGAAATCCGGCTGGACGGAATGCTTATTTATGTTGAATTGGAAAAGATCTATATTATGCTGAATAAACCAAGCGGCTATGTGACAACTCTCCGCGACCCGCAAAACAGGCCGATTGTGTCCGATCTGCTGCCTACTGATGTGCCCAGGGTTTTCCCGGCGGGCCGACTAGATTATGATTCGCAGGGGTTGCTGTTGCTGACAAATGATGGCGATCTTGCCCAGCGGCTGATCCACCCCCGTTTCCGCATACCCAAAGTTTATCAGGTAAAAATTAAAGGCAGGCTCTCGAATGCTGAAATTCGTACCTTGCAGGTCGGCATCGAATTGGATGATGGCAAGTTCAAACCCGATGATGTGCGGGTAGTCAGGATAAATGAAAAAAGCACTTGGTTGTCAATTACCTTAAGATCAGGAAAAAACAGAATTATTCGAAGGACTTTTGAAGCTCTTGGCCATGATGTTACGATGCTCGTGCGCACCCGCATCGGCGACCTTGAACTGGGTAATCTGAAGGAAGGCGCTCATCGTTTTTTAACGAAAGCAGAAACTAAAAAACTTTTTTCCTTTGCCGGGTGAAGAAAATGAGTAAAAAATTCTTGACTAACGCATTAAAATAAATAATAGTTCAGAAAATTTGGACAAGGTACTGCATTAAATCCATTAATATATTCAAAATAGCACAGGCGCCGGGCCGGGAGGAAACAGTATGAATAAATCAGAACTAATTGAAGCTTTGAGCAAAAAAGAAAACCTGACAGAAAAAAAAGCCATTGATGTTGTAAATCAGATCTTTAAAGGTTTTGCGGATGAACTAAGGAATGGTGGTCGCATTGAAATCCGTGGATTTGGCAGTTTTGTGGTGAGGGATTACGGCGCATATACGGGCAGGAATCCGAAGACAGGTAATAATATTAAGGTCCAGCCAAAAAAATTACCCTTTTTCAAGGTGGGAAAAGAACTGAAGGAAATGGTCGACGCACGCAAGTAACATTAATAGCTGCCAAATAGTCAGTTCATGAATGACGCCAACTTGGCTATCTCGCAGTGTATATCATCATCAAAGCAGCAACTGCCCCCCAATGCCCTGCGGCTGACGGCGACGATGCGCGAAACGGCAATGCTTTGATGTTGACGTCCTTTTGCGGAAATGCTTTTTTCAGCAGATAATCCCCTCTTCACGAAAGCTGAATACCTTGTTTTCTCCGATGATAATGTGGTCATGGACCGCAATATCCATGACTTTTGCGGTCTCTTGAATCAATTTTGTTAATCTGATGTCGGCCTCAGACGGCCGGACGTGACCGGATGGGTGATTGTGGACCAGAATGATGGATGAGGCCTTTCTTTTGAGGCTGCACTCCAACACTTTACGCGGATAAACGATTGCTTGGTTGACAATTCCTTCTTGAATGGTATCCATCTCGATGACGCGGTTCTGGGCATTCAGGCTGATGATGCAAAACCGTTCATCCTTAAGACCGCCAAATGACATCTTGCAGAAGTTTAGCAGTTCCGCTGTACAGCTTATTTGAATTTTTTCTCCGGCCTTGTCTTTGAGATAAAGAACACCAATTTCTTTGACCAGTTTTACCAAAATTGCTGTGTGTGCAGTGATGCCTTTTACTCCGGTGAGTACGGATAATTCGGCGTCAATAACCCCTTTGATAGAGTTGAATTCCCTCAGCAGCTCCTTGGCCAAGGGCTTCACATCTTTGCGAGGGATGGAGAACGATAACAGCAATTCCAACGCTTCATAATCGAGTAGGGCGTCAAGGCCGGAGTTGATAAATTTGCCTTTCAAACGTTTGCGGTGTTTTACGTAGTCTGGTTCCTTAGTATCCCTGTTTTCCATGGTAATTTTATCCTACTGGCGGTTATTTTCTGGCATCGGTTATTTTTTTCTCATAACTGGTCCATCAGGTCAAGTGGTCATCCGTTGAGTCTGAAACTATTGCAAAAAATCAAGCAATATGACAGAGTCAAGCAATGATATTCTATGATGCTTTCCTGGAAACGCTCACGCGGGTGCGGTATATTGCTTTTGTTGTTATTGCGTTGCTCTTCATTGTCGAATGGTCAAACCATCAATATGGAGACAGGCTCCTCTTTTTTTTTGAAAAACGGAAAAAGTTTATACCCTTTTGGTCGGCGCTGCTCGCTCTTCTCCCCGGTTGCAACGTAGCCGCGGCAGTTGCTCTTCTTTATGCAAAAAAAATAGTTTCAGCAGGCACATTAATTGCTGCGATGATTGCAACTTCAGATGAAGCAATTTATGTTTTTATTCCTGCTGGTTTCAATTTTCTCCCGTTGTATATTGCCAAATTTAGTCTGGCCGTGACAACCGGGATATTGGTTGATTTATTTTCAAAGCGTGTGGTTGCGGCCTTCAAGTTTGAAATATTTCAAGTGGACTATTGTTGTAGCGTCCATAACCATATCCACGATATGCGGGGAATGGCAAAACACGTGTTAATCCATGGTGCAAAAATAACGGGGCTCGTTTTTGTGGTTCTTCTGGCCTTTAACGTTATAAAAGATTTTTATCGTTTTGAAGCAATTTCAAAGGCTATTTTATCAACCGGCATTTTCCAGCCATTCTTAGCGGGCATATTTGGCCTTGTGCCCGGATGCGGAACTTCTGTTGTCGTTGCAACACTTTTTACTCAAGGCTTGATTTCATTTTATGCGGCATTTTCTGGTCTTTCCATTGCTGCCGGAGATGCGGTTTTAGTTCTTTTTGCAAACAAAGTTCCTGCCCGTGAAATCATTGTGATCCTGGCTTTAATTTTTATGGTCGTTGTTTCGGCTTCGTATCTCTTACTCTTTTTGAACATACCCTTTTTTTCATAGTGGAAAAGTGTTCCTATGTCTTTACAGAAAAGACTGGCAATTGCCATCATAACGTTGCTTTCCATTGTTTGCATGGGAACCTTGGGGTTCCATTATCTGGAGGACTGGAATTTTCTGGAGTCCCTCTATGCGACCGTCGTCACGCTTTCCACCGTCGGATACGGAGATTTCATCCCCCACAGCGGTGAGGGGATGCTGTTTACCGTTTTTCTCATCATCATCGGGGTGGGGACGATGTTGTATACCGTGGGGCTTATAACAGAGACGATGATCGAAGGACGGCTCAACATCATTTTGGGCAAGGGGAGGCTGGTGAAAATGATCAACAAGATGCAAAATCATTACATTATCTGCGGCTGTGGACGGATAGGCCGTCTTATTTGCAGGGAGCTGGCGGAAGAAAAAGTTGATTTCGTGGTCATCGATAATAATCAGGAAGTAATACAGAGAATTGAAGAAGAAGGCTTTGTCTATTATAAAGGTGATGCTACTCACGACAAGACCCTGCTGGCTGCCGGCATCAAAAAAGCTAAAGGCATTATCTGTGTGCTGCCCAGCGATGCGGAAAATCTGTATGTGATATTGACAGCCAGAGAGCTTAATCAGGACATTTTCATCCTTTCCCGATCCGAGGACGAGGAGTCAGAGAAGCGTCTGCTGCGGGCTGGAGCGAATCGCGTCGAGTCTCCCTACATGATGGGAGGCATGAGGATGGCCATGGCCATCCTGCGACCGGCGATGCTTGATTTTGTCGAAATCACCACCATGAAGCAGAGTCTGGAATTACGCATGGATGAGATTGCCATTTGTACGGGTTCGTCTTATATAGGGAAATCGCTGGAAGATTCGCAAACCAGGCAAAAATTCGGCCTCATTGTCGTGGCGGTAAAAAAAGAATCCGGAAAGATGATTTTCAATCCTATGGCAAAATATGTTATCGAAAGCAATGACAAGCTGATTGTCTTGGGGGAAGTTCAAAATATAAATCTTTTTACCAACACCTGTCTGGTGTGAGCTAACCCTTGATATAATAAACAGGAAATAAAACAGGAAATAATTCTTGACAAGAGCCTGACCTTGAATCAATATGAACCGTAATTCGTATTTTGAATGAACATTGCATAAAATGAATGGAGAATTAAATCGTGTTGCCGCCGTCATTGATTCGTTGGGGGCTCCAATGGAGGACCCAAGGGGAGAATGGATCGTCATGCTGAGCTTCAAGAGTGAAAAGCGCCAAATCGTTGTTAGTCTCATTATTGTTTTGTTGCTTCTCGTTACCGTTATCCTTCCCGCCAACCTGTTGGCGGAGGAAATGATCGCGCCGGGGGAAAAGCTTAATCTCGATAAATGCATAGACATTGCTCTCAAAAAACATCCGCAGATCCTTGCCGCCCAGAGTACGCTGGACGTCAACAAGAGTAAAATTGGGCAAGCGCAGGCGGGCTATTATCCACAAATCAACTGGTCGGCCGGTATGAGCAGAAATGCAGCTCCCTTAGTAACAAGTCAATATAACCAATATTCTCATGGTGTGTCAGTGAGTCAAAAAATCTACGATTTTAATAGAGTAGGAACCCAGGTTGATATTCAGAGCGTTAACCTTGAAGCTGCGCAGGCCGACCTGCAAAACGTGAGGCTGAATATTATCCTCGGGGTAAAACAAGCCTATTATGAGGCCTTACGGGCTAAACGGGCCCGCGATATCAACGCCGATACAGTCAAACAATTTGAAGAGCACCTGGCAACCGCAAAAGGGTTTTTCGAGGCCGGCGCCAAGCCGATATTCGATGTAACAAAAGCAGAGGTCGATTTGGGCAATGCACGGATTAATATGGTCAAGGCGAACAATGCAGTGATTATTGCCTCGGTAAATTTGAACAACGCCATGGGAATGCCGGCAGCGCCCCCTTATGATCTGGAGGATTATTTTACTTATGAGAAAATCGCGGTCGATTTACCTGCGAGCCTGAATAAAGCTTTTCTCAACCGCCCCGATCTGCAGTCTCTTTTAAGACAAAAAGAAGCGGCACAGAAAGCCATCCAGCTTGCTCAGAAGGATTATCTGCCCACACTTTCGGGATCGGCAAACTACGGGTGGTCGGGACAGGAATTCCCGTTGGATAGCGGCTGGAACGTTGGCGCCACGCTAAATTTCAATGTGTTCAGTGGTTTCTTGACGAAGCATCAGGTTGGTGCAGGGCTGGCCAGTCTGGAAGTGGCTCGGGCTGGAGAAGAGAATTTTAGGCAGACGATTCGCCTGGATGTTGAGCAGGCACTTGCCAATCTGCAGGCTGCAGAAAAGAGCATTGAAGCCGCGACGATAACGGTGCGGCAGGCGACGGAAAATTACGAGCTTGCCCAAGGCCGCTATGGTGCCGGTGTCGGTGTTCCCATGGAGCTTACTGATGCAGTGGTGGCGCTCGGCAATGCCAGATTGATCTTGTCCGGTGCAATGTATGATCACCTGGAGGCAGCGGCAAATCTGCAAAAGGCAACGGGGGAAAAGTGAAGAAAATTGTTATTGGAGCAATCATCGTTGCGGTGCTCATCGCTAGCGCTTATCTGGTCTTGCGGAAGAACGGCGATGAACAACAATTCACGACGAAAAAAGTCGGTCTTGGCAATATCAAGTCTCAGGTAACGGCAACGGGCACGGTAAATGCCGTCACAACAGTGCTGGTTGGTACGCAAGTTTCCGGGACAATAAAAAGTCTCACGGTGGATTTTAATTCTTATGTAAAAAAAGGACAGTTGCTGGCTCAGATTGATGCGGCAACCTTTGATGCTCAAGTTCAACAGGCCCGGGCCAACCTTGCCGTGGCGCAAGCGAATGTGAAAAAGTCGGAGGCGGCCTTAATGGATGCCCGGAGGCAATTGAACCGGAACAAAGAACTTTTTGCCCGCAAACTGATTGCCAAGAGCGATCTTGAAACGACGGAAACGAATGAATTATCCGCGGCGGCACAGCTGGAAGCATCCCAGGCGCAGGTTGAGCAAAACAAGGCGGCGTTGCAGGTGTCTGAAACAAACCTGCAATACACCCGGATCATATCCCCGGTCGACGGCATGGTGATATCAAGGAGTGTGGATGTAGGGCAGACAGTGGCGGCCAGTTTTCAGACGCCGACCCTGTTTACCATTGCCCAGGATCTTGCCAAGATGCAGATCGATGCCAGCGTCGATGAAGCGGATATCGGCAGGATAAAAAAAGACCAGGCGGTGGAATTTACCGTTGATGCCTATCCGGAAAAAATATTCAAGGGCCGGGTTTCAGTAATCAGAAATGCCCCCATTACCGTTCAGAATGTAGTCACCTATGACGTTGTCGTCTTGGTGCCGAACTCGGAAAAGATTCTGAAACCGGGGATGACTGCCAATGTTTCCATCATTACTGCTGAGAAAAACAATGTGCTGGCAGTGCCGAATGGGGCGCTCAGATTCCGACCTGCGGACATGGGCAAGGCAGCTAAAACGCCGGAGCTGAAACCTTCTGAAACAAAGGCGCCGGAACGGAAAGGACCTGTTGTATGGCGATTGGAAAACAATAAACCGCAGCGGGTAAGTATTACCGTGGGTATCAGTGACGGTAGCTATACCGAAGTTGCCTCAGGCGCAATAAAAGCAGGGGACGAGGTAATCGTTTCAGCAGTGGAGAATAAAAATAAGGCGGGAAGTTCGCTCACCCGAAGGTTGTTCCATTAATATGCCTCTGATTGAAACACAAAATCTTTCGAGGACATACGATCTTGGGGGAGGTAATATCGTCCGCGCTCTTAACGACGTGTCGGTGAAGATCGAAAAAGCAGAGTTTGTCGCCATCATGGGACCGTCGGGATCGGGTAAATCAACATTTATGAATATCCTGGGTTGCCTGGATCAAGCGACGGGGGGACGCTGCCTTTTGGACAATATCGATGTTGAGGGCATGGACAGGGACGAGCTGGCCCAAGTGAGAAATGAAAAATTGGGTTTTGTCTTTCAGGGCTTTAACCTGCTGCCCCGGACTTCGGCACTGGAGAATGTCGAATTGCCGTTGCTTTACCACAATGTACCGGTGGCGCAGAGAAAGAGCCGAGCCTTAGCTGCTCTCCAAACTATGGGTCTTGAGGGCTGGGAAAACCATCATCCCAATCAATTGTCCGGGGGGCAACAGCAACGGGTGGCCATTGCCAGGGCGCTGGTCAACAATGCTCCCCTTATCCTGGCTGATGAGCCGACAGGAAATCTGGACACGAAAACAAGCACGGAAATAATGGACCTTTTCGTAAAGCTCAACGAAGAGAAAGCCATTACCATTGTTCTCGTTACCCATGAACCTGACATAGCCGCTTACAGCAGGCGGATCATCAGATTTATCGATGGCCGTATCTTAAGTGACGAGGTGGTGCACAAGACGTGATCGATCTCCCTTCTACATTCAAAATTTCTCTGCGGGCGCTTCGTACCAATAAGATGCGCTCCGCTCTTACCATGCTGGGCATCATCATCGGCGTCGGCGCCGTCATCACCATGCTGGCTGTGGGCACCGGCGCGAGCAGCAAGATAACGGAACAGATATCCAGCATGGGGAGCAACCTGCTGATAGTGTTCCCCGGCAGCATTACCGCCGGAGGTCTCCGCATGGGCAGTGGTTCCCAATCAACCTTGACCTGGGATGATGCCGAGGCAATTAAACGGGAATGTCCGGCCGTTGATGAAGCCGTTCCCACCCTGAACGGTCCAACCCAGATTGTTTATGGAAATCAGAACTGGTCGACAGGCACCTCGGGGGTAACGTCCGGTATCCTGTTGGTCAGAGATTGGCCGCTGGCGGAAGGACGAATTTTTACCGATCAGGAGGTAAAAAGCGCCGCCAAAGTTTGCGTGCTGGGACAAACGGTCGTGACTAATCTTTTCGGCGACATGGATCCCCTGGGTCAGGTAATCAGAATCAAGAAGCTGCCTTTTACCGTCATCGGCGTGCTGGGTGTTAAAGGTCAGTCAATGATGGGGCAAGATCAGGATGACACGATATATATACCTATCTCCACCGCTCAGAGAAAAATCTTCCGCACCGGCGGCATGCCTGATATGGTCCGGTCGATTACAGTGAAAACGAGAAGCACTGCTGATCTGGCGCCGGCGGAAGTGCAAATCACTGATTTATTGAAACAGAGACACCATATGGGGG